>JAESGM010000156.1_pt1 | contig 147594 bp, 144 predicted proteins | sample 9269721 | NCBI WGS metagenome assembly JAESGM01 (sample SAMN15720920, study PRJNA650825) | algae metagenome | isolation source: Komarekiella atlantica HA4396-MV6 and co-occurring heterotrophs from... | place: USA: Theobald House, Kauai, HI | collected 2009-07-29 | reverse complement strand
GCCATGGTGGCGGTGCTAACGTTTGTCCAATCGGTCAAAAATGCGTAGCACGACTGCGTCCGACACACCAAGCGTTGGCCGAAAAGGGAACACGAAAAAAGGGAAGCTTGGTCATGTCGAACCGGCTTAACGTCGCGCCGAACGATCTGTCCGCATTCTGGATGCCGTTCACCTCCAACCGGCAGTTCAAGCAGGCGCCGCGCATGCTGGCCTCTGCCAAGGACATGCACTACCGCACGACCGACGGGCGCGAGATCCTCGACGGCACCGCGGGGCTCTGGTGCGTGAACGCCGGGCACTGCCGGCCGAAGATCACCGAGGCGGTGCAGCGCCAGGTCGCCGAGCTCGACTATGCACCGGCCTTCCAGATGGGCCATCCGATCGTCTTCGAGCTGGCGAACCGGCTGGTCGACGTCGCGCCCGAGGGCATGAACCACGTCTTCTTCACCAATTCCGGGTCGGAATCGGTGGATACCGCGCTCAAGATCGCGCTCGCCTACCAGCGCGTGAAGGGGCAGGGCGCGCGCACCCGCCTCATCGGCCGCGAGCGCGGCTATCACGGCGTCAATTTCGGCGGCATCTCGGTCGGCGGCATCGTCACCAACCGCAAGATGTTCGGCACGTTGCTCACCGGCGTCGACCACATGCCGCACACGCACCTGCCGGGCAAGAACGCGTTCACGCGCGGCGAGCCGGAGCATGGCGGGGACCTCGCCGACGAGTTGGAGCGCATCGTCACGCTGCACGACGCCTCGACCATCGCGGCGGTGATCGTCGAACCGGTCGCCGGCTCGACGGGCGTCCTGATCCCGCCGCAGGGCTATCTGAAGCGCCTGCGCGACATCTGCACCAAGCACGGCATCCTGTTGATCTTCGACGAAGTCATCACCGGCTTCGGCCGTCTCGGAACGCCGTTCGCGGCCGACTACTTCGGCGTGATGCCCGACATCATCACCACCGCCAAGGGCGTGACCAACGGCGTCATCCCGATGGGCGCGGTGTTCGTGACGTCGGAAATCCACGACGCGTTCATGAGCGGCCCCGAGCACATGATCGAGTTCTTCCACGGTTACACCTATTCGGGCAATCCGATCGCGTCGGCCGCGGCGATCGCGACGCTCGACACCTACAAGGAAGAGGGGCTGCTGACCCGGGGCGCGGAGCTTGCGCCCTATTGGGAAGACGCGCTCCATTCGCTGAAGGATGCGCCGAACATCATCGACATCCGCAATATCGGTCTGGTCGGCGCGATCGAACTGCAGCCGATCGCCGGCGAGCCGACCAAGCGGGCGTTCTCGGCCTTCGTCAAGGCGTTTGAGAAGGGCGTGCTCATCCGCACCACCGGCGACATCATCGCGCTCTCGCCGCCGCTGATCATCGAGAAGGGTCAGATCGACGAGATCGTCGATTGCGTGCGCACGGTGCTGAACGAGGTGGCGTGATGGCGCGGGCGCAGGCGACGCATGCGGTGCTGGTCGACGATGCGCAGGTGCGCGTCACGCGCTGGGAGTTCGCTCCCGGCGCCGAGACCGGCTGGCACCGGCACGGCATGGACTACGTCATCACCACGCTGACGCCGTGCCACATGCTTCTGGAGGAACCCGGCGGCACCAGCCGCCGGGTCGAGTTCAAGGCCGGCGACGCCTATCGCAAGAACGAGGGCGTCGAGCACAACGTCATCAATGACGGCGACGCGCCGATGTCCTTCGTCGAGATCGAACTGAAAGCATAAGGGGACCACATGGCAGCGCCGGGCGAAAATCTGCGAATCAATCCAGACCGTTTGTGGGATTCGCTGATGGAGATGGCGAAGATCGGCCCGGGCGTTGCCGGCGGCAACAACCGCCAGACGCTGACCGACGAGGACGGCGAGGGCCGCCATCTCTTCAAGCGCTGGTGCGAGGATGCGGGCATGAGCGTCGCCGTCGACCAGATGGGCACGATGTTCGCACGCCGCGAGGGCACGGACCCGGATGCGCTGCCGGTCTATGTCGGCAGCCATCTCGACACCCAGCCGACGGGCGGCAAGTTCGACGGCGTCCTCGGCGTCCTCGGCGGGCTCGAGGTCATCCGCTCGATGAACGATCTCGGCATCAGGACGAAGCATCCGATCGTCGTCACCAACTGGACGAACGAGGAAGGCACGCGCTTTGCGCCGGCGATGATCGCGTCTGGCGTGTTTGCCGGCGAGATCGACCTCGACTGGGCGTATGACCGGACGGACGCCAAGGGCAAGCGCTTCGGCGACGAGCTGGAACGCATCGGCTGGAAGGGCGAGGAGGAGGTCGGGGCGCGCAAGATGAAGGCGTTCTTCGAACTTCACATCGAGCAGGGTCCGATCCTCGAGGACGAAGGGATCGACATCGGCGTCGTCACGCACGGGCAGGGGCTCTGGTGGCTGCAGTTCACGCTGACCGGCAAGGATTCGCACACCGGCTCGACGCCGATGCCGAAGCGCCGCAATGCCGGGCTCGGCATGGCGCGGATCACCGAGCTCGTCCACGAAGTCGCGATGGACTTCCAGCCGGACGCCGTCGGCGCCATCGGCCATGTCGAGGTCTACCCGAACTCGCGCAACGTCATTCCCGGCAAGGTCGTCTTCACGGTCGACATCCGCTCGCCCGACCTCGACACGCTGACGCAGATGCGCGAGCGGATCGAGGATGGCGCCGCGACGATCTGCGAGGCGCTCGACATCGGCTGCGACGTCGAGGCGGTCGGCCATTTCGATCCGGTCGCCTTCGACGAGGGCTGCGTGAGCGCGATTCGCGATGCGGCCGAGCGGCTCGGTTACTCACATCGCAACATCGTCTCGGGCGCGGGACACGACGCCTGCTGGATCAACCGCGTCGCGCCGACGGCGATGGTGATGTGCCCCTGCGTCGACGGGCTTTCGCACAACGAAGCGGAAGAGATCACCAAGGACTGGGCGCGCGCGGGAGCCGACGTGCTCTTCCATGCGGTCGTCGAGACGGCGGAGATCGTGGAGTAGACCCAATCGCTTGAATGAAATCCTTGAAGCTGCTCGCCAAAGAAGCGGCTCATCAAAAAGGGGAACGAGAATGACGAAAGTCATCAAGAACGGAACCATCGTCACCGCCGACCGGACCTTCAAGGCGGATATCCTGATCGACGGCGAGACCATCGCCGCCATCGGCCAGAACCTTTCCGGAGACGAAACCTTCGATGCCACGGGCTGCTATGTCATGCCCGGCGGCATCGACCCGCACACGCATCTGGAAATGCCCTTCATGGGCACCTATTCGGCCGACGATTTCGAGAGCGGCACCCGCGCGGCGTTGGCCGGCGGCACGACGATGGTGATCGATTTCTGCCTGCCGTCGCCCGAGCAGTCGCTGATGGAAGCGCTGCAGATGTGGGACAACAAGTCGACCAAGGCTGCCTGCGACTATTCCTTCCACATGGCCATCACCTGGTGGGGCGAGAAGGTGTTCGACGAGATGCCCGCCGTCGTCGAGAAGGGCATCACCTCGTTCAAGCACTTCATGGCCTACAAGGGCGCGCTGATGGTGGACGACGACGAAATGTATTCGTCATTCCAGCGCTGCGCCGAACTCGGCGCGCTGCCGATGGTCCATGCCGAGAACGGCGACGTCGTCGCGCAATTGCAGCAGAAGCTGCTCGCGGCCGGCAATAACGGGCCGGAGGCGCACAGCTATTCGCGGCCGCCGGAAGTGGAGGGCGAGGCGACCAATCGCGCCATCATGATCGCCGACATGGCGGGGGTTCCGCTCTATGTCGTCCACGTCTCCTGCGAACAGAGCCACGAGGCGATCCGCCGCGCGCGCCAGAAGGGCATGCGCGTCTATGGCGAGCCGCTGGTGCAGCATCTCGTCCTCGACGAGACCGAATATTTCAACAAGGACTGGGACCACGCCGCACGGCGCGTGATGAGCCCGCCCTTCCGCTCAAAGCAGCATCAGGATTCGCTCTGGGCGGGCCTTTCGGCCGGCTCGCTGCAGGTCGTCGCCACCGACCACTGCGCCTTCACGACCGAGCAGAAACGCACCGGCGTCGGCGATTTCACCAAGATCCCGAACGGCACGGGCGGCCTCGAAGACCGGATGCCGGTCCTGTGGACCTTCGGCGTCAACACCGGCCGGCTGACGCCGAACGAGTTCGTCGCCGCGACCTCCACCAACACCGCCAAGATCTTCGGCATGTACCCGAAGAAGGGCGCGATCGTCGAAGGGGCCGACGCCGACATCGTCATCTGGGACCCGGAGAAGACGAAGACGATCAAGGCGTCGAGCCAGCAATCGGTGATCGACTACAACGTCTTCGAGGGCATCGCGGTGAAGGGCCTGCCCCGCACCGTCTTCACGCGCGGCGAGGTCGCGATCGAGAATGGCGAGGTCAAGGCGAAGCCCGGCCACGGCAAGTTCGTGGCGCGCGAGCCGAAAACCTCCGTCAGCCAGGCGCTCTCGACCTGGAAGCAGGTCGTCGCGCCGCGCAAGATCGAGCGCTCGGGCATTCCGGCCAGCGGGGTTTGATCCATGGGATCGGCTCGGACCATCTGCGGTGCCGGGCGTTTCCGGCATCGGGCCTCAGGGCACGAGTGCGTCGAGTTCGGGCAGGAGCCTGACGGCTTCCTGCTCATTGGCGTCGGTGCGCGCGATGACCGCCGTGCAGTGCTCGCTGCCGATGTTCACCGGCAAATGCGGCAGGCCGGCGGGAATGTAGAGCATGTCGCCGGCGCCCATGTCGAGATGGTGCTCCAGCCGCTCGCCATACCAGGTGCGCGCCGCACCTGCGGTCACGAAGATCGCCGTCTCGTGGCTCTCGTGCAAGTGCGCCTTAGCGCGCGCGCCGGGCGGGATGGTGACGAGGTGCATCGACAGACCGTTCGAACCGACGCTCTGGGCGGTGATGCCCTCAGCATAGGTCAGCCCTTGGCGGCCGTCGAAATTCGCCGTCGCGCGCACGAGACGGCAGGCATTGGCGGATGATGGGGACATCCTTCCTCCTCGCTGTTCTTGGCACGGCGCATGGCCTATGCGAATTTCATATCCATTCCTTCCAGAACGCGCGCCGTCAATGGCCGGCGGCCGCGCGACAGAGCGGTCATCCATGCTCATGAAACCCATGTCCGACACCGTGATTTCCGCCAGCGGGCTCGGGCTCACCTTCGAGACGAATGACGGGCCGGTGCATGCGCTGTCCGACGTCGATCTGGCGATCGCCAAGGGCGAGTTCGTGTCGTTCATCGGGCCGTCGGGCTGCGGCAAGACGACGTTCCTGCGCGTCATCGCCGATCTCGAACAGCCGACGGCGGGCACGATCTCGGTCAACGGCATGACGCCGGAAGAGGCGCGGCGCAGCCGGGCCTATGGCTATGTGTTCCAGGCGGCGGCGCTCTATCCGTGGCGCACGATCGAGCGAAATGTGGCGCTGCCGCTCGAAATCATGGGCTATTCGCGCGAGGAGCGGAAGGCGCGCATCGCGCGTACGCTCGACCTCGTCAACCTCGCCGGCTTCGAGAAGAAATATCCGTGGCAGCTTTCCGGCGGCATGCAGCAGCGCGCCTCGATCGCCCGCGCGCTCGCCTTCGATGCCGATCTTCTTCTGATGGACGAGCCGTTCGGCGCGCTCGACGAAATCGTGCGCGATCATCTGAACGAGCAGTTGCTGCAGCTTTGGGCGCGCACGAACAAGACGATCTGCTTCGTTACCCACTCGATCCCCGAAGCGGTCTACCTGTCGACCAAGATCGTGGTGATGTCGCCGCGGCCGGGGCGCGTGACGGATGTGATCGAGAGCACGCTGCCGACGGAGCGCCCGCTCGACATTCGCGAGACGCCGGAGTTTCTGGCGATCGCGGCGCGGGTGCGCGAGGGGCTGCGGGCGGGGCATAGTTATGAGTGATCTGGGCTCAGTGCTCACCCCCCTCTGGGCTGCCGCCCATCTCCCCCTCAAGGGGGGAGATCACGCACGTCACTTGTTCCGCAAGACCGGCGACCGATTGCGTGGGGCGACGAAGAGACTGATCTCCCCCCTTGAGGGGGAGATGCCCGGCAGGGCAGAGGGGGGTGGGGGCCTATGAGCGCGATCGCCGCTCCCGGGGGTGCGATCGGCCGCTCGGGCATCTGGACCCGAATGAGCCAGGGCACCGCGATCCCGGTGCTGATAGTCGTCCTCGCGATCCTCGCCGTCTGGTATCTGGCAGCCGTCTGGCTCAATGCGCCGTGGCAGCTTCAGATATTCTCGCGCGGTGACAACGACTGGACCTGGCTGGATTTCCTCGCCGGTACGATGAGCCAGGACCGGCCGCTTCTGCCGGCGCCGCATCAGGTCGCGGTGGAGCTCTGGAATTCTGTCGTCGGGCAGAACGTCACCTCGCGGCGCAGTCTCGTCTACCATGCCTGGATCACGCTTTCGGCGACGCTGCTCGGCTTCGTCATGGGCACGGTGCTCGGCATCCTGCTCGCCGTGCTCATCGTCCACAACCGGGCGATGGACCGCTCGCTGATGCCGTGGATCATCGCCTCGCAGACGATCCCGATCCTCGCCATCGCGCCGATGGTCGTGGTTGTCCTCGCCTCGGTCGGCATGACGGGACTGGTGCCGAAGGCGCTGATATCGACCTATCTGTCGTTCTTCCCCGTCGTCGTCGGCATGGTGAAGGGCTTTCGCAGCCCCGACACGATCCAGCTCGACCTGATGCGCACCTATCACGCGAGCCAGGGCCAGACTTTCTGGAAGCTGCGCTTTCCGTCGGCGCTGCCCTACCTTTTCACCTCGATGAAGGTGGGCGTCGCGGCGAGCCTCGTCGGCGCGATCGTCGGCGAACTGCCGACGGGTGCGGCCGGCGGGCTCGGCTCGCGGCTTCTCGCCGGCTCCTATTACGGGCAGACGGTGCAGATCTGGTCGGCGCTTTTGATGGCGGCGGCATTGTCGGCCATGCTCATTCTCGCCATCGGCATCGTCCAGCGGATCGTGCTTGCACGCACCGGAGCACGGCCATGAACGCGCTGGTCTTAGGAGCCATCGCCTTCTGGCTCGTCGCCTGGGCGATCAACGAGTGGCTGGTGCGCCTCAGGGCGCGCGGGACGGCCGCGCGGGCGATCAATTTCGTCGTGCCGCTGCTTTTCGGGGCGGCGCTTCTGGTGCTCTGGGAAGGGCTGGTGCGTGGCTTCGACGTGCCGTCCGTGCTCCTGCCGCCGCCGAGCGCGATCTGGGCGCGGATCGTCTCCTCGGTACCGACGCTCTGGGCCGATTTCTACCAGACCTTCGTGCGCTCGGTGTTGCCCGGCTATGCGATCGGCTGCCTCGCCGGCCTTGTCGTCGCCATCCTCATCGACCGCTCGCCCTTCCTGAAGCGCGGGCTGCTGCCCGTCGGCAATTTCGTCTCGGCGCTGCCGCTCGTCGGCATCGCGCCGATCATGGTCATGTGGTTCGGCTTCGATTGGCAGTCCAAGGCCGCCGTCGTCGTGGTCATGACCTTCTTTCCCATGCTGGTGAACGCCGTCGCCGGGCTCAACGCGTCGAACCAGATGGAGCGCGACCTGATGCGCACCTATGCGGCCGGGCACTGGCACACGCTCTTCAAGCTGCGCCTCCCAGCCGCCTGGCCGTTCATCTTCAACGCGCTCAAGATCAATTCCACGCTGGCGCTGATCGGCGCGATCGTCGCCGAATTCTTCGGCACGCCGGTGGTGGGGATGGGATTCCGCATTTCGTCCGCCATCGGGCGCTTGAACGTCGACATGGTCTGGGCTGAAATCGCGGTGGCCGCTCTCGCCGGCTCGGTCTTCTACGGTCTCATCGCGCTCGTGGAACGCGGCGTGACCTTCTGGCATCCGTCGATCCGTGGTGGAAAGACGTGAACTATAAAAAAGGGGAACTGACATGAAGAAGCTTATCATGGGTGCGCTTGCCTCGTCCGTCGCGATGGCCGGGCTGCCGGCCATGGCGCAGGATCTCGACCCGATCACTTTCCAGTTGAAATGGGTCAACCAGGGCCAGTTCGCCGGCTATCTCGTCGCCAAGGACAAGGGCTTCTACGAAGAGGAAGGGCTCGACGTCACCATCAATCCCGGCGGGCCGGACATCGCGCCCGAGCAGGTGATCGCCGGCGGCGGCGCCGACGTCATCACCACCTGGATGGCGGCCGGTCTCGCCGCGCGCGAACGCGGCGTCGCGCTCGTCAACATCGCGCAGCCCTTCGCCAACCAGGCGCTGCAACTCGTCTGCTCCGAGCAGAGCGGCGTCGAGTCGACCGACGACTTCAAGGGCAAGAAGCTCGGCGTCTGGTTCTTCGGCAACGAATATCCGTTCTACGCCTGGATGGCCAAGCTCGACCTGCCGACCGAAGGCGGCGAAGAGGGCGTCGAAGTCCTGCGCCAGGCCTTCAACGTCGACCCACTCCTGCAGAACCAGGCCGACTGCATCTCGACGATGAAATACAACGAGTTCAAGCAGCTCCTCGATGCTGGCGTACCCGAAGACAGCCTCAAGGTCTTCAACTATGCGGACGAGGGCGTCGGCATGCTGGAAGACGGGCTCTACGTCATGGAAGACAAGCTCGACGACCCGGAATTCGTCGACCAGATGGTCCGCTTCGTGCGCGCCTCCATGCGCGGCTGGGAATACGCCAAGGAGAATGTCGACGAAGCTGCAGGCATCGTTCTCGAAAACGACCTCTCCGGCGCGCTGACCGAGGAAAGCCAGGTCTGGCAGGTGGAAGTCGCCGCCGGTCTCGTCGGCGAAAGCCCGGCCCTCGACCCAGCCTCCTACGAGCAGACCGTGCAGACGCTGCTCTCCGCCGTCTCGCCCGACAACCCGGCCATCACCAAGGAGCCGGAAGGCGCGTTCTCGACGGTCGTCACCGACCAGCTCAAGTAAACGAGCGCGTGTCCGGCATTCGGAAGGGGGCGGGCGACCGCCCCTTTCTGCGTTGTAGCGCAAGCGGGTTGGTGATATATATCTTGGTATCTATCAAAGAGGTGTGCCATGACGCGCGTTGCCAAGGTCTTTATCAATGGCCGCAGCCAGGCGGTTCGCCTGCCTGCGGAGTTCCGGTTCAGCGGCACCGAGGTCTATGTCAGCCGAAGCGAGAGCGGTGACGTCGTCTTGTCGGAAAAGCCGAAGGACTGGGACGGGTTTCTCGCAGCGGTTGGCAAGGACGATTTCAGCGATTTCCTTTCGCCTGAAGAGCGCCGGCAAGGCGATGAAAAGCGCGACACGTTCGCGGGCTGGAGCGAGTGAGCGCGCAGTACATGCTGGACACCAACATGGTCAGCCAGATCGTCCGCGGGCACTCCACCGCCGTTGCCCGGATGACGGCATTGCCGATCCACGAAGTCTGCATCTCCGCCATCACCGAGGGTGAATTGCGGTTCGGTCTCGAGCGACGACCGGAAGCGTCGCGGCTGCACCGCATCGTCCGCGAGTTCCTCATGCGGGTGACGATCAGGCCCTGGGACAGCGAGACGGCAGACACTTACGGGCGGATGCGCGCGGGGCTGGAAAGCCGGGGGAAGTCGCTCGGCTCGCTCGACATGCTGATCGCCGCCCACGCGCTACAGACGGGCTGCGTTCTCGTGACCAACGACCGGGCGTTTTCGCAGGTGCCGGATTTGCGCATCAAGGACTGGACGGCCGACTGATCAATCCGCGAGCCGCCGGCGCTCGCGGTCGCGGAAGGCGCCGGGGGTGAGGCCGGTTTGCTTGCGGAAGAAGCGGTTGAAATAGGCCGGGTCGGAAAAGCCGAGCGAATAGGCGATCTTGCTGATCGGCGTCGGGGTGAAGATCAGGTCGCGCCGGGCGGTCTCCAGCGTGCGCCGGTCGATCAGGTTCTGGATCGAAAGTCCGGTCGCGCTGCGGGTGATGCGGTTGAGATGCGCGGCGGAGACGCCTAGCCGGTTGGCGTAGAAGCCGACCGGATGGCGCTCGCGGAAATGCGTGTCGACGATCGTCAGCAACGCCTCGATGCGGACGAGATCGCGGTCCTGCTCCGGCTGGCCGTCACCGGGGCGCGAGGCCCGCGTCAGGGCGACGAGCGCTTCCGTCATCAAGGGTTCGAGCAGGAGCGAGCGGCCGATCGACCGGCCGGAGAGTTCGGCGTCAATCCGTTCGATCGCGCCGGCGGCGCGGGCGCCGTCCTCGCCTGTGACGGCGACGATGCGCAGCTTTTCGGCGAAGCGCGCGATCTCGCGGTCCGCCGCCGTCAGGCTGCGCAGCCGGTCGGCCAGCGCCGTGACCACGAGGCCGTCGATGTCGCGGGTGAAGCGAAAGCCGTGGCCGGCATCGGGCGGGATGAACAGGATGACGGGGGCGGTGAACGCCAGGATGCCGTCCTGCGAGACGATCTCGCCGGAGCCCTGCGGCAGCAGGAAGAGCTGGAAGAACTGCTCGTGCCGGTGCAGTGCGATCTCCCAATTGTGCAGGTGCGTGCGCTCCGGGATCGCCTCGCAATGGAGCCAGAAATCGGCCGGATCGTCATGATGCTCGCCGAAGAGGCGGTAGGAAGGAATCTTGGTGCGCGTGGTCGTCATGTTCGGATTGTGCAATCCGATGCGGCGAATGTCCATTGAGCCGCTCGTCGCCATGCGCCATTGCTCGTGGCGTGGACATGGGAGGATTTCGTTTGCGCACGCAGGTCGCCATCATCGGCTCGGGCCCGTCGGGGCTGCTCCTCGGCCAACTCCTGACCAATGCGGGCATCGACAATGTCATCCTCGAACGCCACACGCGCGACTATGTGCTGGGCCGCATCCGGGCCGGCGTGCTCGAAGAAGGCACGACGCACATGCTGGACGAGGCGGGCGCGGGCGAGCGCATGCGCCGGCAGGGCCTGCCGCATGACGGCTTCGACCTGACCTTCAACGCCCGCCGGCACAACATTCACCTCCACGAACTGACCGGCAAGCGCGTGATGGTCTATGGCCAGACCGAAGTCACGCGCGACCTGATGGACAAGCGGCTTTCGACCGGCGGCGTCACGATCTACGAGGCAGACGGCGTCGAGCCGCACGGTTTCGACGGCGCTGGCCCTTACGTCACCTATGAGAAGGACGGCGCAACGCACCGGCTCGACTGCGATTTCATCGCCGGCTGCGACGGGTTCCACGGGGCGTCCCGCAAGGCTGTCGAGGGCAGGGGGCTGGAGATTTTCGAGCGGGTCTATCCGTTCGGCTGGCTCGGCATCGTCGCCGACCTACCGCCGGTCCATCACGAACTGATCTATGCCAACCATCCGCGCGGCTTCGCGCTTTGCTCGATGCGTTCGCCGACGCGCAGCCGCTACTACGTCCAGTGCACGCTCGACGACAAGGTCGAGGAATGGTCGGACGATCGCTTCTGGGACGAACTGCGCCGGCGCCTGCCGCCCGAGACGGCCGAAAAGATGACGACCGGGCCGTCGATCGAGAAGTCGATCGCGCCGCTGCGCTCCTTCGTCGCCGAACCGATGCGCTTCGGGCGGCTTTTTCTTGTCGGCGATGCGGCGCATATCGTGCCGCCGACCGGCGCCAAGGGGCTCAACCTTGCGGCGAGCGACGTGCGCTATCTCTTCGACGGGCTTCGGGAGCATTACGCCGAGAAGTCGGATGCGGGCATCGATGCCTATTCGCAAAAGGCGCTGTCGCGCGTTTGGAAGGCGGAGCGGTTTTCGGCCTGGATGACCTCGACCATGCACCGCTTTGACGATACGGGTCCGTTCGGACAGCGGATCCAGGAGGCCGAACTCGACTATCTGGTTCACTCGCAGGCGGCTTCGGCGTCGCTGGCGGAAAACTATGTCGGCCTGCCATATTGAGGAGGTGAAATGAGCGAGAAATCCGAACGCTACCACCAGGGCATGGCGACGCGCCGCTCGGTGCTCGGCGCATCCTATGTCGATGCCGCCACGAAGAAATCGAGCACCTATGACGAGCCGTTCCAGACGCTGATTACCGAAGCCGCTTGGGGCCATGTGTGGTCGCGCGACACGATCACGAAGCGCGAGCGATCGATGATGACGCTGGCGCTGCTCGCCGGGCTCGGCAATTTCGAGGAATTGGCGCTGCACACGCGCGCCACCGCCAATACGGGTGCATCGCGCGACGACATCATGGAGGCGATGCTGCACGTCGCCATTTATGCCGGCGTGCCGCGCGCCAACCACGCAATCAAGATCGTCAAACAGGTTCTCGACGAGATGGACGGAGGGCAAAAGCCGTGAGCGACAGCCACATTTCCAACCGCAAGCCGGAGACGGGCGCGTTCTTCCAGCGCGACCGCGACTGGCATCCGCAGGCCTACACGCCCTGGTACAAGACGTCGGTCCTGCGCTCGCCCCAAAAGGCGCTCTTGTCGCTCGACGGCACGCTTTCGGAGATCACCGGGCCGGTCTTTGGCCACAACATCCTCGGCGAGCGCGACAACGACCTGATCACCAATTTCGCCAAGCCGGGTGAGATGGCGATCGGCCCGCGCATCATCGTTTACGGACGCGTGCTCGACGAGCGCGGCAAGGGCGTGCCGGGCGCGCTGCTGGAATTCTGGCAGGCCAATGCCGGCGGGCGCTACCGCCACCGCAAGGAAGGCTATGTCGCGCCGCTCGATCCGAATTTCGGCGGCTGCGGACGAACGATCACCGACGAAGACGGGAACTACTCCTTCCGCACCATCCAGCCGGGTCCCTATCCATGGCCGAACGGCGTCAACGACTGGCGCCCGGCGCATATCCACTTCTCGCTCTTCGGCCACGGCTTCGCGCAGCGGCTGATCACGCAGATGTATTTCGAGGGCGATCCGCTGATCTGGAAATGCCCGATCGTGAAGACGATCAATGACCGCGCCGCGATCGAAGGGCTGACGGCCGCACTCGATATGAACGCGACGATCCCGATGGATTCGCGCGCGTACAAGTTCGACATGGTGTTGCGGGGCAGGCGCTCGACGCTGTTCGAGAACCGGATGGAAGGAAATTGATTTGCAATCCGTCACGGATCGAATACATTGAATACGCGTATTCAACAGGAGGCACCAATGCCGACTTCCGTGCGACTCGAGCCTGAAATCGAAGCGCGCCTCGACGCGCTTGCCACCCGTACCGGGCGAACGAAGGCATTCTATCTGAGGCAGATGATCGAGGATGGGATCGACGATCTTGAGGATTATTATCGCGCCGCGGAGATATCCGAGCGTATTCGGCGCGGCGAGGAGACGACGCGGCCATGGGCCGACGTAAGGCGCGACCTTGGCTTGGACGATTGAATTTTCGACTTCCGCCGAAAAAGCCTTGCGGAAGCTCGACCGTGAAGCGGCGCGCCGGATTGCGAAGTTCATCGACCACCGCCTGAGTCTGCTCGACGATCCGCGCCACCTCGGCAAACCGCTTCAGGGCGTTCTTCACGAGCGCTGGAGCTACCGCGTCGGCGACTATCGTCTTATCTGCGAACTTCACGACGATCGCTTGATCGTCGTCGTCATCGATATCGGCCATCGCCGCGAGATCTACCGCTAGGAGGAACATCATGGTCCAGCCACTGAACCAGCTCAAGGAAAGCGCGTCGCAGACGGCGGGGCCTTACGTGCATATCGGCCTGACGCCGAACTTCGCCGAAATCGGCGGGGTCTATTCGGAGGACCTCGGCACGTCGATGGTCAACGACAAGACCAAGGGCGAGCGCGTTACGATCGTCGGGCGCGTGCTCGACGGCACGGGAACGCCGCTCAGAGACGCGCTGGTCGAGATCTGGCAGGCGGATACCGATGGGCTTTACAACTCGCCGTCCGAGATGCGCGGGTCGGCGGATGCCAATTTCACCGGCTGGGGCCGCTGCCCGACGGACATGGACACCGGCGAGTTCCGGTTCGAGACGATCAAGCCGGGCCGCGTTCCGTTCAAGGACGGACGCAAACAGGCGCCGCACGTCACGTTCTGGGTGGTGGCGCGCGGCATCAATGTCGGCCTCCACACGCGCATGTATTTCGGCGACGAGGAGAAGGCGAACCGCGAAGATCCGGTGCTGGCGCGCGTCGAGCACCGCGTGCGCGTCGCGACGCTGATTGCGCCGCGCGAGGGTTCGACCTACAGGTTCGACATCCATCTCCAGGGGGAGAAGGAAACGATCTTCTTCGACATCTGAGGCCTGCTTTGTCCGCTTCGCCCTTCGATCACCCGTTTCTCTCTGGTCTTCTCGGCGATGCGGACATTTCCGCGCATTTCAGCGCGGAGGCCGACATGGCCGCGATGGTGCGGTTCGAAATCGCGCTCGCGCGGGCGCAGGCGGTCGAGGGCGTGATCGGGACTGAGACCGCGGACGCCATCGAGCGCGGGCTCGCCGGTTTCAAGCCCGACATGGCCGCCCTGCGCGACGGCGTCGCGCGGGACGGCGTGGTGATCCCGGCGCTGGTCAAAGCGATGCGCCAGGCCGTCGGCGCGCCGCATGGCGAGAACGTGCATTTCGGCGCGACCAGCCAGGATGCGATCGATACGAGCCTTGCGCTGCGGTTGAGCGACGTGCTGGCGGTTCTGGAAAAGCGGTTGCGAGGCATCGTCGCGGCGCTGCGAAGCCTGGACGCCGCGCAGGGCGGCGTCGAGGTCATGGCGCATACGCGGATGCAGGCCGCGATCCCCGTGACGGCCGCGCGCAAGATCGCAAGCTGGCGGCTGCCGCTGGAACGGCACATCGAACGGCTCGAAGCGGTGCGCTGCGACGTGCTTGTGCTCACCTTCGGCGGTGCGGCAGGAACGCTGGACAAACTCGGCGACAAGGGACCGGTGGTGCGCGGACGGCTGGCCGAAGCGCTCGGCCTTGCCGACGTCGACCATCCGCGTCACTCGGAGCGCGACGGGCAGGCGGCGCTCGCCAACTGGCTGTCGCTCGTCACCGGCAGCCTCGGCAAAATGGGGCAGGACATTGCGCTGATGGCGCAGAACGAGGTCGGCGAGGTCAAGCTTGCAGCGGGCGGCGGGTCGTCCGCCATGCCACACAAACAGAACCCGGTCGGGGCGGAGGTGCTGGTCACACTCGCGCGGTTCAACGCGACGCTGGTTGCGGGGATGCATCAGTCGCTCGTCCATGAGAACGAGCGCTCGGGCGCCGCCTGGACGCTCGAGTGGATGCTTTTGCCGCAGATGGCGGTGGCGACGGGCGCGGGGTTGCGCCATGCGGGGGTGCTGTTGGACGGGTTGCGGTTTCAGCCGCCTAGTCGGTCGTCGCTGACGTAGGCGCTCGACGGCGCCCCCCTCTGGCCTGCCGGCCATCTCCCCCGCGAGGGGGGAGATCATTCGCTTCATCGCCCCGCGAAACCCCATAGGTCTAAGAGTGGACTGAACGCTTCCACCGCGTGATCTCCCCCCTTGCGGGGGAGATGGCCGGCAGGCCAGAGGGGGGCAACGTCGAGCGCTGCCTCTACATCGCGTTCATCGTCAAAAGCTCATACCCCGCGACCTGATCGCCGTCCTGGTTGTAGACCCCGACATCCCAGCGCACCTCGCCGTATTCGTCGTTACGGCGGGCCTTCTGCTTGGCCGTCAGGCGCACCTTGAGGCTGTCGCCGGGCGAAACCGGCTTCATGAAGCGCAGATTGTCGAGGCCGTAATTGGCGAGGACCGGCCCCGACGCGGGCTCGACGAAGAGGCCGGCGGCGAAGCTCAGGATCAGGTAGCCGTGGGCGACGCGACCGGGGAAGAAGGGGTTCGCCTTGGCCGCTTCCTCGTCCATGTGGGCGTAGAAAGTGTCGCCGGTGAATTCGGCGAAGTGCTCGATATCCGACAGCGACACGGTGCGCGCCTCGGTCCAGATCGTGTGGCCGATTTCGAGGTCGCCGAAGGTCATTCGGAACGGGTGGGTGTCCTTTTCGAGGGTCTTCGAGCCGGCGGTCCAGTTCTTCGTGATGGCGGTCATTAGGTCCGGGTTCGCCTGGATCGCGGTGCGCTGCATATAGTGCATGACGCCGCGGATGCCGCCCATCTCCTCGCCGCCGCCGGCGCGTCCCGGTCCGCCATGGACCATGTGGGGAAGCGGCGAGCCGTGGCCGGTCGCTTCCTTGCCGGTGTCGCGGTTGGCGAAATAGAGCCGGCCGTGGAAGGCGCCGGCCGTCTCGACGACCTTGCGCGCGACATCGCCGTCACGGGTGAAGACCGAGGCGACGAGCGAGCCTGCGCCGCGATTGGCGATGGCGAGCGCGTGGGGGAGGTCGCGATAGCCCATCACGGTCGAGACGGGGCCGAAGGCCTCGACCTCGTGGACGGTTGTCGCGCGGTCGGGGTCGGCGCAGTCGAAGAGCAACGGCGAGAGGAACGCTCCGGCCTTTGCGTCCGCATTGGCGACCTCGACATGGTCGAGCGCGCCGAAGACGAGTTTTGCATCCTTCGCCAGTTGCGCGGCCTTCTCGCGCACGTCGTCGCGCTGGGCGAGGCTGGCGAGCGCGCCCATGCGCGTGGCCTCGTCGCGCGGATTGCCGATGGTCGTCTTGGCGAGACGGTCGGAAAGTGCCTCCATGACGGCCGCTCGCTGGTCGTCGGGCACGATGATGCGGCGGATGGCGGTGCATTTCTGGCCCGCCTTGGCCGTCATCTCGCGGTGGGCTTCCTTGATGAAGGCGTCGAATTCGGGCGTGCCGGGCGCAGCGTCGGGGCCGAGGATGGACGCGTTGAGCGAATCCTGCTCGGCGACGAAGCGGACGGAGTTCTTCATCAGATTCGGATTGGCGCGCAGCATCGAGGCGGTCGCGGCCGAGCCGGTGAAGGAGACGACGTCCTGGCAGGTCAGCCGGTCGATCAGGTCGCCCGTCGAGCCGGCGATGAACTGCACCGCGCCGTCCGGAAGGATGCCGCTCTCGACGATCATGCGGAAGGCGGCCTCGGCGAGCCAGGCGGTCGAGGAGGCCGGCTTGACGATGGCCGGGACGCCGGCGAGCAGGGTGGGCGCCAGCTTCTCCAGCATGCCCCAGACGGGGAAGTTGAACGCGTTGATGTGGAGCGCGACGCCCTGCAGAGAGGTCGCGACGTGCTGGCCGACGAAGTTTCCGCCGCGCGAGAGCTGCTCCAGATTGCCGTCGATATAGATCGTGTCGTCCGGCAGTTCGCGCCGGCCTTTCGAGGCGTAGACGAACATCGTCGCGATGCCGCCGTCGATGTCGATCATCGAATCGGATTTGGTCGCGCCGGTCTCGTAGGAGAGTTCGTAGAGGGCGTCGCGGCGGTCGTTCAGATATTGCGCGACGGCCTTCAGGAGATGGGCGCGCTGGTGGAAGGTGAGGGCGCGCAAGGCGGGTCCGCCGACCATGCGGGCGTGGTCGGCCATGGCGGCGAAGTCGAGATCGCCGGAGCCGATTAGGGCGAAGGTCTCGCCGGTGACGGCGCTATGGAGTTGGGCGATCTTGCCGGAGGGGGCGATCCATTTGCCGGCGGCGAAGGATTGGAGGGAGAGGGTCATGGCTGCGTTCCCGATTCATTACAGGCTTGAGCTTGAACACCCCCCCTCTGGCCTGCCGGCCATCTCCCCCTCAAGGGGGGAGATCACGCGCGGCGATGGCGAGACTAATCTCCCCCCTTGAGGGGGAGATGGCCGGCAGGCCAGAGGGGGGTGACTTGGTGCGAACATCTCAGTTCACCCGCGCCGGCAGCGTCGCAAAACCGCGGAACCGCACGCGCCCCGTTCGCCGGGCCTCGCCATCCAGCCGATACCCCGGAAAGCGCTTCAGGAAGCGCGAGATGGCAATCCGCCCTTCCATGCGGGCGAGCGAGAAGCCGGCGCACAGATGCGGGCCCTGGGCGAAGGCGAGGTGGCGGTTGGGTTTGCGGGAGAGGTCGAGCGTGTCCGGCCGATCATACTGGAGCGGGTCGCGGTTGGCGGCGCCGATGCACAGATGGATGCGCGTGCCGGCGGAGATCGCCTCGCCGTCGAAGGTGACGTCTTCGACCGCCGCGCGGTTGCCGAGCTGGTTGGGCGACTGGAAGCGCAGGAACTCGTCGATGGCGGTGTCGATCATCGATGGATCGGCTTCGAGACGTGCCTTTTCGTCGGACCATTCAAGGAGTTCGTAGAGCGCGTTGCCAATCAGATTCGTGGTCGTCTCGTGGCCGGCATTGAGGATGAAGATGCAGTTCTGCAGGAGTTCCGTGTCCGACAATTGCTCGCCCTCGTTGCCTGCGATGAGGCGGGTCAGAACGTCGGTCGCGGGATCGCCCGGCTTGGCGCGGCGGCGGGCGGCGAGGTCGGCGAGATAGGCCTTGAACTCGGTCACGGAGCGGTTGCCCCAGTCCTTCTGCTCTTGCGTCAGCGTCGGCTCCAGCGCGCCGAGGATCGCCAGCGACCAGTCGCGCAGGGGGCCGCGTTCCTCGTGCGGCATGACGAAGAGATTGCCGATTACCTCGACGGGAATGGCCGAGGCGAAATCCTCGATCAGGTCGACCGAACCCTTGTCCGCCATCCTGTCGAGCAGTCCATCGACGAGGGCGATGAGGCCAGGTTCCATCGCGGCGATGGCGCGGGGCGTCAGCGCGCCCATCATGATCTTGCGCACGCGCGTGTGCAGCGGCGGATCGTTGAAGACGAGGCTGGTCGTGTGGTGCTCGTAGAGGGGGGTGTCGCCGAATTTCGGCTTGAACTCGACTTTCTTGTCGGACGAAAACGCCTTGGTGTCGCGGTAGACGCGGTCGAGATCGGCATAGCGCGAGAGCATCACCGAGCCGTCCGCAAAGCGCTTGACGGGCGCGTGCGCCAAAAGCGCGCGATAGGTGGGGAAGGGGTCGTCGGCGAACGCCTTCGTCACCGCGCCGATGTCGAAATCGCGCGCGAGCGCTTGGTCGTCATCGCGCGCGAGCGCTGGCGAATTCTCAACTGTCAATCGATCCTCCTCGCGACGCCTCCCGCATCGACGGATGTATTATTGACCGTCCGGCCGGTTTATGCAAGCTTTCGTCATGGCTGCGGGAGAGGCCGGGAGGAGAGATGACGCTGAGCCCTGAAGAGATCGCGAAGAAAAGCGCCGAGGCGATGTGGGCGCGCGACGATGCCTCTAAATGGCTCGGCATGAGCCTCGACGCGGTGGGGCCGGGGACGGCGACGACCTCCTTCACGGTCGAGCGCCATCACACCAATGGCCACGACATCTGCCATGGCGGCTACATCTTCACGCTGGCCGACAGCGCCTTCGCCTTTGCCTGCAATTCCTACAATCAGCTTGTCGTCGCGCAGCACAACACGATCAGCTTCCTGCGGCCGGGCCGGCTCGGCGCGCGGCTGACGGCGGAGGCGCGCGAGGTGACGCGGTTGGGGCGCAGCGGCCTTTATGACGTTCGCATCACCGACGAGACGGGCAAGGTGATCGCCGAGTTTCGCGGTGCCTCGCGAGCGATCGAGGGCCGGCATTTCGAGGAGGATGCACAGTGAAGGATTTGACGCCACGTCGTGAGGACCTCGACCCGATCGAGATCGCCTCGCGCGACGAGATCGCGGCGCTTCAGCTCAACCGTCTGAAATGGTCGTTGAAGCACGCCTATGACAATGTGCCGTTCTACAAGACGAGTTTCGATGCGGCCGGCGTCCATCCCTATGACCTGAACGACCTTTCGGATCTCGCGCGCTTTCCCTTCACGGTGAAGTCCGATCTGCGGGCGAACTACCCGTTCGGCATGTTCGCCGTGCCGCGCGAGAAGGTGGCGCGCATCCATGCCTCGTCGGGCACGACCGGCAAGCCGACGGTCGTCGGCTATACGAAGAACGACATCGAGGTCTGGGCAGAGTGCGTCGCGCGGTCGATGCGGGCGTCGGGCACGCGTCCGGGCGACATCGTCCACATCGCCTATGGCTACGGGCTCTTCACCGGCGGGCTCGGGGCGCATTACGGCGCGGAGCGGCTCGGCTGCACGGTGGTTCCGGTATCGGGCGGCATGACCGCGCGGCAGGTGACGCTGATCGAGGATTTTCGCGCCTCGACGATCATGGTCACGCCGTCCTACATGCTCTCGATCCTCGACGAATACCGGGCACAGGGGCTCGACCCGCGCGAGAGCCCGTTGCAGGTCGGCATCTTCGGCGCCGAGCCGTGGACGAACGCGATGCGCTCGGAGATCGAGGAGGCGTTCGACATGCATGCGGTCGACATTTATGGCCTGTCGGAGGTGATGGGGCCGGGCGTCGCCAACGAGTGCGTGGAAACCAAGGACGGGCTGCATATCTGGGAGGACCATTTCTATCCTGAGATCATCAATCCCGAGACCGGCCAGCCGGTGGCTGATGGCGAGAGGGGCGAACTCGTCTTCACCTCGCTGACCAAGGAAGCCTTTCCGATCATTCGCTACCGCACGCGCGACCTGACGCGTCTTCTGCCGGGAACGGCGCGGTCGATGCGACGGATGGAGAAGATCACCGGCCGCTCCGACGACATGATGATCCTGCGCGGCGTCAACGTGTTCCCGACGCAGATCGAGGAGCAGATCCTGAAGGTGCCGGGCCTCAGCCCGCATTTCCAGGTCGAGCTGGTGCGCGAGGGGCGGATGGACGAGATGGTCGTCCATGTCGAGGCGACGGCTGCGGAAGCCTCGGACGAAGCGCGCAAGGCGAACGCCTCGCGCCTGTGCGACCTGATCAAGGACATCGTCGGGGTGACGGTGCGCGTCGACGTCGGCGCGCCGGAGACGATCGCGCGCAGCCAGGGCAAAGCGCAGCGCATCGTCGACAACCGGCCGAAGAGCTGATGGCCCGCACCCGCGCCAAGGATTATGACGACAAGCGCGAGGCGATGCTGCACCGGGCGGCGATCGTCTTTGCGCGCGATGGCTACGACCGCGCGTCCATGGCGCAGCTTGCCACCGAATGCGGGGTCTCCAAGGCGTTGCTCTACCACTACTACGCCTCCAAGGAGGCGCTGCTCTTCGACATCATCGAGAGCCATCTGCAGGATCTTGTCGCCGCCGTCGGCGAGGCGGACGATGCCGGCCTTGCGCCAGAGGCGCGGCTGGAGGCGCTGGTCGCTGCACTTTTGGAGGCCTATCGCGACGCCGATGCCGAGCACAAGGTGCAGATCGCCGGGCTGCGGCTCTTGCCGCCAGAGGATCAGGAGAAGCTGAAGGCGCTCGAGCGCGAACTCGTCGCGCTCTTCGCCGAGGCGATCCGTGCGCTTCATCCGGCGATCTTCGCCGACAAGCCGCTGATCAAGCCGGTGACGATGAGCCTCTTCGGCATGCTGAACTGGTTCTACATGTGGTTCCGCGAGGGCGGGCCGGTCAGCCGGGCGGACTATGCACGGCTTGCCACGCAAATCCTCGTCGGCGGCGTCAAGTCGCTCTGAAGTCCTTGCGGACGGCGCCTTGCCGTGCGAATTCGGAAAAATGGCCCTGCATCACAATCCCGCGCAAAAGGCGCTCGACGGCCTGATCGATCGGCTTCATGCCAAGGGGCGCATACGCGTCTGGTCGCTCGTCATCACCATGTTCGGCGACGCGGTCGTGCCGCGCGGCGGGCAGGTGCCGCTCGGCGTCCTGCAGGACGTGATGGGACGCCTCAGGATCGAGGCCGGCGCGTTGCGAACGGCGATGTCGCGCCTCGCCTCCGACCATTGGGTGATCCGCGAACGGGAAGGGCGCAATTCGCACTACCGTCTCGCCGAGGAGGGCCGGCACGCCTTCGACCTTGCGACGCGGCGCATCTATTCCGAAGGTCCGCCGGCCTGGACCGGCGCCTGGACGGTGGCGATCGCGCCGCCGAACGGCGACACCGACATCCTCGCGGACGCGACCGGGCTCGGCTTCGTGCGGATCAATGGCGGCGTCTACCTGCGGCCCGAGACAGAGGGTGCGATCCGGCTCGACGATGCGCTCGCCGGTGCGCTGATCGTCCATGGCGAGAGCGCCGAGCATCCCGAGGCCTTCCACGAGCTCTGGCCATCGCGTGATATCGCCGAGGCCTATCGCGCGCTGATCGCGACGCTGGTGCCGCTGCAGTCGGCGCTCCAGGCCGGGGCGCGGCTTTCGGGCCTCGACGCGATGGCGGCGCGCATCCTCCTGATCCACAACTGGCGGCGCATCGTCCTGCGCGATCCGGGCCTGCCGATCGACCTCCTTCCCGCCGACTGGCCCGGCGAAGAGGCGCGCAGCCTCGTGCGAACGCTCTACAACGCGCTCCATGAGGCGAGCGAAGACTGGCTCGACCATGCCGGCCTGCCCGCGCCGCACGCCCCGCAGCGCTTTTCGGGCGGGGCGGCGTTGTCGGCATCTCAAGACCTCGTGTCCTGACGGTGGAATAAAGCTGCGCTATATCCGTTTTCGGGCCGTGAACCTCGGGAGCGCTGCATATGTCCGAAAATGAATTCGACCCGGTACGTCGACGGATGCTGATGCGGCTCGGCCTTGCGGCCGGCGCCGTCTATGCGGCGCCCGTGCTGATGTCGCTCGGGACGGCCCGCGCGTCGTCGTCGGCGTCGTTCAGCGGGCCAGTGCGCCGGGCACGACCGGTGCAGCGGGCCGCGCCGCCGCCACGACCCGAAATCGTCGTCAGCGCGCCCGATGCCGCCGCGATCGACGCGATCACCGCCGAAGGCTACGAACTCCTTTCGCGCGCGAGCATCGCCGCGACCGCGTCCGAACTCGGCCGCTTCGTCGTGCCGGCGAACCTCACGATCGACGAGGCGCGTGCGCAGATCGCCGGCCTCGTGCCGGCCGCGATCTTCGACGTCAATGCGATCTACAGGCCCGAGGAGATGGCGTGCGGCGAGGAAAGCTGCGCCGCTTTCGACCTGATCGGCTGGAAGAGCGCGGCCCATGGCTGCCCCGCCGACACGGTCATCGGCATGATCGACACGACCGTCAATGGCGACCACGCCGCGCTCGCCGACGTGGCGATCGAGACCTTCCCGGTCATCGCCGAAGGCCGCCAGCCGGGCGGCTCCGTCCACGGTACGGCGGTCGCCATCCTGATAGCGGGGCGGGCCGACGCGCGCACGCCGGGGCTGCTTTCGGGCGCGCGGATCGTCGCCGCGGAAGCCTTCCACAAGGATGCCAGCGGCAATGACGCGGCCGACACGTTCGACGTCGTGCGCGCGCTCGACGAGATGGTGACGCGCGACATCCGCGTCATCAATCTGAGCTTCACCGGCCCGGACAATGCGGTGCTGAAGTCCATCGTCGATGCGGCGCTCGCCAAAGACATGATCCTCGTCGCGGCGGCCGGCAATGCCGGGCCGAACGCCGATCCGCTTTTCCCTGCCGCCTATGAGGGCGTCGTCGCGGTGACGGCGATCGACAGCCAGAGCCGCGTCTACCGCCGCGCCAATGCCGGCGACCATGTCGACTTCTCCGCGCCCGGCGTCCAGCTCTGGACGGCAGCGTCGGTCAGCGGCGGGCGCTATCGCTCCGGCACGTCCTATGCCGCGCCCTTCGTCTCGGCGGCGCTGGCGGCCGCGCGTGCATCGTCGCCCGACGCGCCGTCCGGCGACCTCATCGAGGCGCTGGCAGAAGGCGTGGTCGATCTTGGCGAGCCGGGCCGCGACGCGACCTTCGGCTGGGGCCTCGTGCAGGCGCCCGCGATCTGCAATGCGGATGCTGCGCTGGTGATGCCGACGGGCGGCGGATAAGTCCGTCTGACGAAGAATTTATGGAATAGGTCTCGACATCGCCCGTTCTTCCCGTGTCGAAAGGACAGAGGACGCGAGGAGATCGTCATGAACGACACGACGAAAAAGGTTTCACGCCGCGCCGTGCTGGCCAGGCTCGGACTGGCCGCCGGCGCCATCTACGCAGCCCCGGTGCTGCTGCAACTCGGCGAGGCGAAGGCATCTAGCTTCAGCGGCCGCGGCCGTCGGCGCGACGGCTGGCGCCGGCCGATCCGCGGCGATCGCCGCAGCTTTTCGCGGCGCAGTTTCTCGCGCCGCTCCTTCAGCCGATAGCGCCTTGCGGGGCCGGCCCGGCCGGTCCCGCTTTCAAGGGGGATCATGTTTCTCCGTTTCGAAGACACGAATGTCGTCGTCGACATTCCCGAGGATGCCGAATTTGCGTGTGCGTTGCGGGCCGCCGCATTCGACTGGGCAATCGTCGAGACGGCAAAGGCCGAGCCCGCCAGCCGCGTGACGCGGCGCGGCGCGCGCTACGTGCTGCATTCGCCCGGCCGCGAGCCGATCGAGGCCAGTGCGGTGGAGGCGGTGTGCGGCCTTCTGGTCGACGTGGTCGACGCCGTGATCGAAGCGACGCCGTCGGTGCTTTGCCTTCATGGCGCGGCGGTCGAGTTCGCCGGCCGGCTCGTCGTCTTTCCGAGCCGTTCGCATGCCGGCAAGAGCACGCTCGTCGCCCGTCTGGCGGCGGGGGGGCATACGGTGCTGGGCGACGACATCCTGCCGCTGACGCCGGACGATCGTAGCGGCGTCGCGCTCGGCATCGCGCCGCGGCTGCGCCTTCCGCTCCCCGCCGCCGCGACGGCTGCGTTCCGGCGGTTCGTCGCGGACAATGCGGCCGTCGATGACGGCCGCTATCTCTATCTCGGCGCCGATTGCGGCGCGCTCGCGCCGCGCGGGATGGCGCGCGAGATCGGCGCCATCGTGCTTCTCGACCGGCTGGCCGATGGACCGGCCGCATTCTTTCGGGCAAGCGAAAGCGAAGCGTTGCAGACGCTGATCCGCCAGAATTTCACCAGCGGCACGCAAGCCGCGGTCTTGATGGACCGGCTTCGTGCGCTGGTCGGCCGGCTGCCCTGCTTCAAGCTCACCTATAGCGACCTCGAAGACGCGGCCGCGCTGATCGAAGACCGGTTCCGACGCTGGCCGGTCTCGACCGATGGCCTGCCGAAGGGAACCGCTGCGCCATCCGAAGCGCCGGGCGAGGGCGGCCGGCCGCTGCGTCCGAGCGACCAGCGGTTCCGCCAAGTCGCCGGCATCGAACTGCGTCAGGTCGAGGGCGATCTCTTCCTCGCCGACCGCGACGGCGTTGCGATCTACCATCTCAACGCCATCGGCACCGGCATCTGGAACCTCCTCGCCGAGCCGACATCGCCGAACGACGCCGTCGAGACTCTCGCAGCCGCCTTTCCCCACACCGATCCCGCCCAGATCGACCAGGATGCGCGGGCGCTCTTTGGCGAACTGGAAGCGGCTGGCTTCGTCGAGCCGGCCGATCAGTCCTCCATATAGGCGAACGCCCCGGTGGCGCTCACGGCGACGCGGGCGTCACCCTTCGCGCGCATCTCGATCCGCACGTAAGCCATGCGCTTTCCGTTGGAGAGGATGTCGACGCGGATCTCGACGTCGCCGGGCTTCAGCGGCCTGATGAAATGCGTCGTCAGGTCGACCGTGGTGCAGACGCGGAAGCGGCCGTTCAGCGCCGAGAGCGCCATGACCGCGACGGTGTCGGCGGCCGAAGCGGTCGCCTGACCGCAGACGACGCCGCCGCCATGGACGATGCGCGGATTGGCCGGCAGCAGGAAGTCGCCGCCCGCCGCGTCGAAGGCGATCGCCTTCAGGTTCAGTTCACCCACCCAGGGCGCGAACATCGTGCGCATCAGATGCTCTGCCTCGTCGATGCCAAAAGCTCTCATTGCCCCTCCCGAAAAATGCGTTACGAAAACTTGTCGTCACGCTGATTTTTTGTTACATATCCGAAATCGGATCGTATCCGATCACGGAGGATTTGCCATGTACAGCCAGGGCCTGATCGGCGCGAAAACCGAGACGACCGAGGACGAAGCCTTCCTCGCCGCCTTCCAGGCGCGCATCGACGCCGAGGAAAAGATCGAGCCCAACGATCCGATGCCGGAAGGCTATCGCCGCACGCTGATCCGTCAGATCGGCCAGCACGCGCATTCCGAGATCGTCGGCATGCTGCCCGAGGGCAACTGGATCACCCGCGCGCCGTCGCTAAAGCGCAAGGCGGCGCTGCTCGCCAAGGTGCAGGACGAGGGCGGCCATGGGCTCTATCTCTATTCGGCCGCCGAGACGCTGGGCGTCAGCCGCGAGCAGATGACCGAGGAGCTGATCTCCGGCAAGGCTAAGTATTCGTCCATCTTCAACTATCCGACGCTGACCTGGGCCGATATCGGCGCGATCGGCTGGCTGGTCGACGGCGCGGCGATCATGAACCAGATCCCGCTCTGCCGCTGCTCCTATGGCCCCTATGCCCGCGCGATGATCCGCGTGTGCAAGGAGGAAAGCTTTCACCAGCGCCAGGGCTACGAGATCATGATGACGCTCGCGCAGGGCACGCCCGAGCAGAAGGAACTGGCGCAGGACGCGCTGAACCGCTGGTGGTGGCCCTCGCTGATGATGTTCGGCCCGCATGATGGCGACAGCCAGCATGGTGACCAGTCGATGGCCTGGAAGATCAAGCGCTTCACCAATGACGAGCTGCGCCAGCAATTCGTCGATTCGACCGTGCCGCAGGCGCAGTTCATCGGCCTGACGCTGCCCGACCCGGACCTGAAATGGAACGAGGAGCGCGGGCATTACGATTTCGGCGCGATCGACTGGGACGAGTTCTGGCGCGTGGTCAAGGGCGGCGGCCCGATGAACAAGGAACGCATCGAGGCCCGCCGCAAGGCCTGGGACGAGGGCACATGGGTTCGCGAAGCCGCGCTTGCCCATGCCGAAAAACGCAAGGCCCGCCGCGAGGCGGCGAAGATCGCAGCGGAGTGAGACACATGGCTAAGAACGAGATTCCTCTCTGGGAAGTCTTCATCCGGCCGCGCAACGGCCTGTCGCACAAGCATTGCGGCTCGGTCCATGCGGCCGACGAGGTGATGGCGTTGCAGGCCGCGCGCGACGTCTATACACGGCGCGGCGAGGGTGTCTCCATCTGGGTCGTGCCGTCGGCGGCGATCACCGCCTCCGATCCCGAGCACAAGGACGAGAATTTCGAGCCGGCGGCCTCGAAGGTCTACCGCCACCCAACCTTCTACAAGATCCCCGACGAAGTGGGGCACATGTGATGACGAACGACGCGCTTCTCGCCTTCGTCGTGCGGCTGGCTGACGACCACCTGATCCTCGGCCATCGCCTGTCGGAATGGTGCGGCCATGCGCCGATGCTGGAAGAGGACCTCGCCATGCCGAACATGGCGCTGGACCTCATCGGCCAGGCGCGCGCGCTCTACCAGTATGCCGCCGAGATCGAGGGCAAGGGCCGCACGGAAGACGATCTGGCCTATCTCAGGCGCGAGCGCGAATACACCAATTGCCTGATGGTCGAGCGGCCGAACGGCGACTTCGCGCACACCATGCTGCGCCAGCTCACTTTCGCCGCCTTCATGGAGCCGATGTGGCGCGCCATGGCCGCATCGAAGGACGAGACGCTGGCCGGCATCGCCGCCAAGGCCATCAAGGAAGTGGCCTACCACATCCGCCATGCGGGCGAGTGGGTGATCCGGCTCGGCGACGGCACCGAGGAAAGCTCGGCGCGTATGAAGCAGGCGGTGGAGGATCTGGCGCCTTATGTCGACGAATTGTTCGACATGGATGCCGTTACGAGGGCAATGGTCGAGGCCGGCATCGCGCAGGACCCGGCTGTTCTGCGCCAATCCTTCGACCGGACGCTTGCGACTATCTTCGCCGAAGCCTTCCTCGAGATGCCGACGGCGCCGTTTGCCCAGCGCGGCGGACGCGACGGACGGCACGGCGAGACGATGGGATTCCTGCTTGCCGATCTGCAGTACATGCAGCGGACGTTTCCAGGGGCGGTGTGGTGAACTGTAACCGGCAAGAACTGCGGGACAGCGCCCCCCTCTGGGCTGCCGCCCATCTCCCCCGCGAGGGGGGAGATCACCCGGTGTCGGCGACGAGACTAATCTCCCCCCTCGCGGGGGAGATGGGCGGCAGCCCAGAGGGGGGCAACATAGAGAGCCACCCTTCGCCGGACCAACGCCGCGCCTACGCCGCAGCAGCCGCCGTGCTCGACCCCGAAGTCCCCTGCGTCACCATCGCCGATCTCGGCATCCTGCGCTCCGTCGAAATCATCGACGGCGTGGCGGTCGCCAAGGTCACGCCCACCTATTCCGGTTGCCCGGCCGTCCTCGCCATCGAACTCGCCGTCGAATCCGCGCTTCTCGATGCCGGCTTCGAAGCCCGCGTCGAACGCGTCATCTCGCCGGCCTGGACGACGGACTGGATCACCAAAGAGGGCCGCGAAAAGCTCAAGGCCTATGGCATCGCGCCGCCGGTCAATGGCTCCAACTCGATCCGCTCGCTTTTCGGCGAGACGATCGTCGCCTGCCCGCAATGTGGATTGTCCGACACCGAGCGCGTTTCCGAATTCGGCTCGACCGCCTGCAAGGCGCTCTATCGCTGCATCTCGTGCCGCGAGCCGTTCGACTATTTCAAATGCATCTGAGGTTCCGATGGCGCCGCGTTTCCACGAATTGAAGGTTTCCGGCATCGAGCGGCAGACGCCCGATTCCGTCGCCGTCGCCTTCGACGTGCCGGCCGACCTGCGCGAGATCTTCGCCTTCAAGCCGGGCCAGTACCTGACGCTGTCGACCGAGATCGACGGTAGGGAAGCGCGCCGGTCCTATTCGATCTGCTCCGCGCCGGGCGATTCGCACTTGCGCGTCGGCGTCAAGCGCGTGGCGGACGGGCGCTTTTCCTCCTTCGTCAACGAGACGCTTTCCATCGGCGACGTCATCCGCGTCATGCCGCCGGAAGGGCGCTTCACCTCGCTCGTCGGCGAGCGGCACGACTACATCCTGATCGCCGCCGGGTCGGGCATCACGCCGATGCTCTCCATCGCGCGCACCGTGCTCGGCCATGAGCCGGACAGCACGATCACGCTGATCTACGGCAACCGCGCCTCCGACCAGATCATGTTCCTGGAGGAACTCGAGGATTTGAAGGACCGGCACATGCGCCGCTTCAGCCTGATCCATGTGCTCTCGCGCGAAACGCAGGACGTCGAGCTTCTCAACGGCCGCATCGACGGCGCGCGCATTCGCGAGCTTGCCGCGCGCGGCGCGATCGGCCCGCTGGCGGCCGACGGCATCTTCCTGTGCGGCCCCGGCGAGATGATCGACAGCGTCTCGGCGGAACTGACGGCGCTCGGCGTCGATGCCGACAAGGTCCGTTTCGAGCGGTTCACGCCCTCCGGCGACGCGCCGAAGCCGCTCCCGCGCTCGGCCGAGGCCGAAAAGGCCGCCCAGGACGGCATCGCCATCGAAGTCGTCGTCGACGGCGTGCGGCGGTCCTTCGACATGATCGACCAGGACGCGACCGTCCTCGACGCGGCGCACCGCAAGGGGCTCGAACTTCCCTATTCCTGCGCCAACGGCATGTGCTGCACTTGCCGCTGCCGGGTGGTGGAAGGCGAGGCCGAGATGGCCGTCAACTATTCGCTGCAGCCCTGGGAAATCGAAGCCGGCTTCACGCTCGCCTGCCAGACGCGGCCCACGTCGAAAAAGCTGGTCCTGGATTTCGACGCGGCTTGAGTTTCAGTCCTGGGTGTACTCGGATTCCCAGTCTCGCCCGTGCGAGAAGATGCGAACGATTTCCGCCTGTGTCTCGTCGACGACGAATACAATCGTCACGCGACGTTCGAACCCGATGGTGCGAAGACCAGGCAGGATGTCGTGTCGTTGGGTTCCCCGGTTGGAGGCGAACTCCAGTTTCTCGCACTTGTCGATCAATCTATCGACGTAGCTTCTGGCGCGATGTTTTCCCGCTCGCGCCTCAAGCCAAAGTTCCATCTCGAGAAGATCGGTCTGCGCTTGATCGGAGTAGACGACCTTGTGGGTCCTCATGCCTGGCGATCGCGCTCAGCCCTGCACCTTTGCACTTCCGCACGGACCTCGTCGATCGGAATCATCCGTTCCGTACCCGCCTTCATGCGCTCATAGGTCGGCACCACCTCCATGCGAAGCCACCGCTCGAATTCGGGGCCTTCGTGGGGCGTGTCGTCGCCGATGTGAAGCGCGTCCACGCCCGCCTGCAGCACTTCGCTCGCCGAGCCGTACAGGCCGGATTTGATGGCGCGTTCGACATCCGCGATCGTTTCGGCGGGCAGGTCGATCGTCAGGCGTTCCATCTTCGTCATGGTCGCTCCTTTGCGCTGTTTGACAATAGCAGGGGCAAACAGCGGCGAAAACCTATTTGCCTTCCCTGATCTGCGTCAGCGTCTTCGTCGGTGTGATCGCCTCGGGATCGAGCCGGACCTCGATGATCGACGGCTTGCCGCTTTGCCGCGCGCGCAGGAATGCGTCGGCGAATTCGTCCGTCTTCGCGACGATCTCGCCATGCCCGCCATAGGCGCGGGCGAGCGCGGCGAAGTCGGGGTTCTTCATCGTCGTGCCCGAGACGCGGCCGGGATAGTCGCGTTCCTGGTGCATGCGGATCGTGCCGTAGATGCCGTTGTTCAAGATGACGACGATGATCGGCCGGTCGTACTGGATCGCGGTGGCGAATTCCTGGCCGTGCATCTGGAAATCGCCGTCGCCGGCCCAAACGAGCACCTCGCGCTCGGGAAACATGCCCTTGGCGGCGACGCCGGCAGGCACGCCGTAGCCCATCGAACCCGATGTCGGCGCGGCCTGGCCGTTGAAGCGGCGATAGCGGTGGAAGCGGTGCATCCAGGTGGCGAAGTTGCCGGCGCCGTTGGCGACGATGACGTCCTCGGGCAGGTTTTCCTCCAGCCACGCCATGACCGGGCCCATCTTGACGGCGCCGGCGCCGTCGGTCGGCGGGGTCGACCAGTCGAGATAGCTCTGGTGGAGTTCTTCCGTGCGGTTCGCCCAGACGGGGGTGGCAGAGGGGGAGGTTTGCGAGAAGGCTTCGGCGAAGGCGGTGTTGGACGCGTTGATCGCCAGTTCCGGCCGGAAGACGCGGCCGAGCTCCTCTGGATCGGGGAAGACGTGGACCAGCTTCTGGTCGGGGTAGGGGCTCTTCAGCAGCGTGTAGTCGGCGGACGGCATTTCGCCGAAGCGGCAGCCGACGAGAAGCACGACGTCGGCCTCCTTGATGTAGCTGGCGAGTTTCGGGTTGGCGCCAATTCCGATGTCGCCGGCATAGCATTCGTGCAACTGGTCGCAGAGCGTCTGGCGGCGGAAGGAGCAGCCGACCGGCAGCTTCCATTTCGAGATGCCGGCGCAGATCTGTTTGACCGCCTCCTCGTTCCAGCGCGTTCCGCCGAGGACGACGAACGGGCGTTCGGCACCATTGAGCAACTCGACGAGGCGGTCCATCTCGGGCTGGCCGGGACGGGTCTCGACCGGCGTATAGGGTAGCGGCTTCGGCGCCTCGACCTCGTCGGTCAGCATGTCCTCCGGCAGTGCGACCACGACGGGACCCGGCCGCCCGGAGGTCGCGACCGCAAAAGCGCGGGTGACGAGTTCGGGAATCCGTCGGGCGTCGTCGATCTCGACGACCCACTTGGCCATCGAGCCGTAGAACGCCTTGTAGTCGACCTCCTGGAACGCCTCGCGCTCCTTGATGCCGCGGGCGATCTGGCCGACGAACAGGATCATCGGGTTGGAATCCTGCTGCGCAATGTGAACGCCGGCCGAAGCATTCGTGGCGCCGGGGCCGCGCGTGACGAAGCAGATGCCGGGCCTGCCGGTCATCCGGCCTTCGCAATCGGCCATCATCGCCGCGCCGCCTTCCTGGCGGCAGACGATGTTCTCGATCTTCGAATCGTAGAGCGCGTCGAGGACGGCGAGGTAGCTTTCGCCCGGCACCGAATAGATGCGTTCGACGCCGTTGGCCTCGAGCACGTCGACGATCAGTTGTCCGCCAGTCCTCATTTCGCGTTCTCCTCGATTTCCTTCAGCACTTCGTCGGTATGCTCGCCGAGGCGGGGCGACGGCCGCTCGTAGACGCAGGGCGTCGCCGACATGACCATCGGCGCGCGCACGGAGGGCAGCTTGTTGCCGTGGCCGTCGTCGAGGTCCATGCGCATGCCGCGCGCGATGGTCTGCGGGTCGGCGAAGCTTTCCGCGATGTTGTTGATCGGGCTCGCCGGCACGGCGGCCGCGTCGAGCTTCGGAAGCAGGTCCGCGCGGCTCCATGAGGCAAGCGTCTCGACGAGGGTCGCGCGCAGCCGGTCGCGGTTGACGACGCGCGCGGGGTTGGTCGCGAAGTCCGGATCGTTCGCCAGATGGTCGAGCCCGACGACCTTGCAGAAGCGCTGGAACTGGCCGTCATTGCCGGCAGCGAGGATAAAGTGGCCGTCCTTGCAGGGGAGCACCTCATAAGGCGCGATGTTCATGTGGGCGTTGCCCATCTGCTTGGGCGGATTGCCGGAGACGAGATAGTTCAGATTCTGGTTGCCGAGCACCGAGACCTGCGTGTCGAACAGCGCCATGTCGATGTGTTGGCCTTCGCCCGTCGCCTCGGCGTGGCGCAGCGCGGCCTGGATGGCGATCACGGAATAGAGCCCGGTGAAGATGTCGGAGATCGCGACGCCCGCCTTTTGCGGCTCGCCGCCGGGCTCGCCGGTGATCGACATCATGCCGGACATGCCCTGGATGATGAAGTCGTAGCCCGCGCGCGGCGCATAGGGCCCGTCCTGGCCAAAGCCGGTGATGGAGCAATAGACGAGGCGCGGGTTGATCGCCTTCAGGCTCTCATAGTCGAGCCCGTATTTCTTCAGGCCCCCCAGCTTGAAATTCTCGATCATCACGTCGGCGGTCGCGACCAGCCTGCGAACCTTTTCGGCGCCTTCCGGCGTCGAAAAATCGATCGCGACGGAGCGCTTGCCGCGATTGGTGGAGTGGTAGTAGGCGGCCGAGAGGTTCTCGCCGTCCTGGCCCATGACGAAGGGCGGGCCCCATTTGCGCGTGTCGTCGCCGCCGTCCGGGTTCTCGATCTTGACGACGTCGGCGCCGAGATCGGCGAGCACCTGGCCGGCCCATGGTCCGGCGAGAATACGGGCGAGTTCGATGACGCGAACGCCCTTGAGCGGCGGCTGGGACATGAATTTTACGCTGGGCTCCCTCGTTTCCAGCCTGCGTAGCAGACCGGGCCGCGTCACGGAACCCGGCTTGGATCAGGCCACGGCGCTGCGTGCCCAATCGGCGAAGTCGGCGGTGACGATGTCGCGTTTGATCTCGTTCAGGGATTCGTGCCGGGTCTCGGCGTAAATCGTTGATTGCAGATTCGAAAAGCCCATCGCGCGCATCCGGGCCGCGAGCTTTTCGACCGCCTTGCCGCCATCCGTCGCCGGGTCCCTTTGCCCACCGACGAGCAGGATCGGCATGTCGCGCGGAATGATCGTGAAGTTGCGGTCGTCGGCGCCTCGAAAGACGAAGTCGAACACCGTCCGCCATGTTGCCACCGACACGTCGAAGCCGCAGAGCGGATCGGCGACATATTTCGCGACCTCGGCCTCGTCGCGCGACAGCCAGTCGAAGCCCGTCTTCGCGTCGGGCACCTGTTTGCCCCAGGCCTGGAATGTGAGCTTCGGCAGCATGTGCGAGGGCACGTCCGAGCCGAGGCGGAAGCGTTCCCAGGCGAGGATCGCCTGCGCCGCGCGGCCGAGCGCCCCGGCGGCGAAGTTGGCGTTGAAGATCGCGGCGGCGGCCACGCGCGCGGAATGTCCCATCAGATAGTTCAGAGCAATCAGCCCGCCCATCGAATGGCCGAAGAGGATGACCGGCAGGCCGGGATGGTTGCGCGCGATGAGGTCGTGCACCGCATCGGCGTCGCCCAGCACCTTGCCATGCGCCGGTTCGGTTCCGAAATGGCCGAGCGGTGCGTCGGGGGCGGTCGTCCGGCCATGGCCGCGATGGTCGTGCGCATAGGTGTGGAAGCCTTGCGCGGCCATGGCGTCGGCGAAGCGCGCGTAGCGGGCGGCGTGCTCGGCCATGCCGTGATTGACCTGGATGACGCCGCGCGCTTCACCCTCGGCCTCGCGGACATGGACGTTCAGCGTCGCGCCGGTCGGCGAGGGGTGGGCGATCGTGGTGGTGAAGGCCATGCGGCGGGCTCCTGCGGGACGGCGACACGCTATAGATGCCGCCTCTTCTTGAGAAGCGCTCGCGCCATAAATGCGCAGACGCTGTGCAATGCACAATTTTGATCAAGTCTTGGGCAAAAGGTGCTTGCCAAGGTTGTGGGCGAGCGCTTTTATGGTGGCTTCAAAGACAAAGGTGCCAGAGGGGTTCCGACAATGATAACAAGACGTTTGTTCACGCTTTTGGCTGCAACCGCGATCGGCGGTTTCGGCGCCGCCATGCCGGCCGCAGCACAGGCCACCGACATCAACTTCACGCTCGACTGGAAGTTCGAGGGCCCGGCGGCCGGCTTTTTCCTGGCCGAGGACAACGGGCATTTCGAGGCCGAGGGGCTGAACGTCACGATCGATTCCGGCAACGGCTCGGTCGAGGCGATCCCGCGCGTCGCGACGGGCACCTATCAGATGGGCTTCGGCGACATCAATTCGCTGATAAAGTTCCTCGACGAGGACCCGGCGCAGAAGGTCAAGGCGGTGATGGTCGTCTATGAGCGTCCGCCCTTCTCGATCATCGGCCGCAAGAGCCAGGGCATCACCGAAGACCCGAAATCGGTCGAGGGCCGGAAGCTCGGCGCGCCGCCGCCGGATGGCGCGTTCGCCCAGTGGCCGGCCTTCGTCGAAGCTGCCGGCATCGATGAGAGCAAGGTCACGATCGAGAGCGTCGGCTTCCCGGTGCGCGAGCCGATGCTGGCGCAGGGCCAGGTCGACGGCATCTTCGGCTTCGCCTTCTCCTCGGTGCTCAACCTCAAGGCGCAGGGCGTGCCGGAAGACGATATTTCGATGATCCTGATGGCCGAGAACGGCCTCGACCTCTATGGCAACTCGATCCTCGTCAACACCGACTTCGCCGCCGAGAACCCGGATGCCGTCAAGGGCTTCCTGCGCGCGCTCGCCAAGGGCTTCGCCGATGCCGTCGCCGATCCGGAAGCGGGCGTCGAGGCGGTGATGAAGCGCAATGAAATCCTGACCAGGGAGATCGAGCTCGAACGTCTCGAAATGGCCAACGAGCTCAACATCAACACGGCCTATGTGCAGGAAAACGGGTTCGGCGGTGTGGATGATGCGAAGCTCGCGCAGTCGATCGAGTACCTGAAGGTCTCGATGGGGCTCAAGGGCAACGTCGACGGCGCGGCCGTCTTCGACGCCTCGTTCCTGCCCGCCAAGGAAGAGCGGATGCTGCCGTAGCAGCCCAGAGGGGGGCGCGACAGGGCGCCGGCATCTCAACCATTCAGGCTGGCAATCCCATGACCCAACCACTCGTCACCATCCAAGACGTCGACATGCGCTATGGCGGCGCTGATGGCCTGCTCGCCGTCGAGGGGCTGACGCTCGACATCGCCAAGGGCGAGTTCGCGGCCGTCGTCGGGCCGTCGGGCTGCGGCAAGTCCACGCTGATGAAGCTCGTCACCGGCCTCTACATCCCGCAGGCGGGGCAGGTCACCGTCGCCGGCGAGCGGGTGACGAAGCCTGTCTCGATCGTCGGCATGGCGTTCCAGAATCCGACCATGCTGCCCTGGCGCACCACGCTCGACAACATCCTATTGCCGCTCGAAGTCGTCGACCGGCACCGCAAGCGCCTGCGCAAGCACAAGGCCGAATACGTCGCCAAGGCGGAAAAGCTGCTCGAGACGGTCGGTCTCAAGGGCTTCGGCGAGAAATTCCCCTGGCAATTGTCGGGCGGCATGCAGCAGCGCGCCAATCTATGCCGCGCGCTGATCCACGAGCCGGACCTGCTGATGCTCGACGAGCCGTTCGGCGCGCTCGATTCGTTCACGCGCGAGGAACTCTGGTGCGTCATCCGCGACCTCCACGCCGCGCAGGGCGTCACCATCGTGCTCGTCACGCACGACCTGCGCGAGGCGGTGTTCCTCGCCGACCGCATCTTCGTCATGAGCGCGCGGCCCGGGCGGATCACCAAGGAGCGCACGGTGCCGTTCGCCCGCCCGCGCGAGTTGGAGTTGCTTTATCAGGCTGATTTCAACGACGTCGTTCATGAATTGCGCGGCAATATTGCCGATGCGAGGAAGGCGGCGTGATGTTCGCAATGGGCACGTTGCAAGCACCCCCATTCCGTCCCTTCGGGCCACCTCTCCCCCTGCCCGGGGGAGAGGAAAAGCCTGCCGCGACGCCAGCGCTTTTCCAGCTTGAGTTCCTCTCCCCCGGGCAGGGGGAGAGGTGGCCCGAAGGGACGGAGTGGGGGTGGTTAATCGCGACGCACGAAAAATGGAGCCGCGCATGACCAAGATCAACTGGATCAAGCTCGCCCCCTGGCTCTACACCGCCGGCCTCTTCATCGTGTGGGAGCTGATCGTCCGCGCCTTCGCGATTCCGCAATTCATCCTGCCGGCGCCGACGCGCATTCTGGAAGCCATCATCCAGTTCTGGCCGGCGATCTGGAAGAACTCGCTGCAAACGCTTTACACGACCACCGTCGGCTTCATTCTCGCCGTGGTGTTCGGCCTCGGGCTCGGAATCGCCATCGGCTGGTCGCGCTTCATCTATGCCGGGCTCTATCCGCTGATGATCGGGTTCAACGCGATCCCCAAGGTCGCGGTGGTGCCGATCCTCGTCATCTGGTTCGGCATCGGCACGATCCCGGCCGTGCTGACGGCATTCCTCATCGCCTTCTTCCCGATCGTCGTGAACGTCGCGACCGGGCTTGCCACCATCGAGCCGGAGATGGAGGACGTGCTGCGCGCGCTCGGGGCCAAGAAGATGGACATCATGCTGAAGGTCGGCATCCCGCGCTCGATGCCCTATTTCTTCGGCTCGCTGAAGATCGCGATCACGCTCGCCTTCGTCGGTTCGGTCATCGCCGAGACGGTGGCGGCGAATTCCGGCCTCGGGCACATGATGCTCGCCGCCCAGTCGCAGTTCAACGTGCCGCTGGTCTGGGCGGGGCTCATCATGCTCGCCGTCGAGGGCATCGCGATGTACGCCGTCATGGCGTGGCTCGAGATGCGGATGACCGGCTGGGCGCACCGCAGCCAGCTCGCGCAGGCCTGACGGATCAGGCCTGGCGGTTGGCGTCCCGCCAGGCATAGAGCCAGATGCCGAGGCCCATCAAGGCGAGCGCCGTTCCGACGAAGCCGGCGGACGGAAAGCCGTAGCCCATCGTGATGACGATGCCGGCGAGGAGCGGGCCGAGCGCATTCGCGGCGTTGAAAGCGCTGTGGTTGAGCGCGGCAGCCAGCGTCTGCGCGTCCTGCGCGACGTCCATCAGGCGCGTCTGCAGGACCGCGCCGAGGCTGCCGAAGAAGCCGATCAGCAGGATCACGACGCCGATCGTCCAGACATTGCCTGCGGCGAACGGGAACAGCGTCAGCGATACCGCGCTCGCCAGCATGAACCAGACCGGCGTCGCCATCAGATTGCGGTCGGCTGCGCGGCCGGCGGCGATCGTGCCGAGCGTCATGCCGACGCCGTAGACGGCGATGACGAGCGGCACCACCCAGGCGTCGACGCGGGTCACTTCGAGCAGCGTCGAGGCGGTGAAGGAGTAGACGGCGAAGAAGCCGCCGAAGCCGACCGCGCCAGTGGCGAGCGTCAGCCAAACCTGGCGGTTCCTCAATGCCGAAAGTTCGCGCATCGGGCTTGCCGCGGCATCGCCGCGGTCAGTCGGCGCGAAGGCGGCGATCATCGCCATCGTCGCGAGCGCCAGGAGGCCGGGCAGCGCAAAGCCCCAGCGCCAGCCGGCGTGCTGGCCGATGAAGGTTGCGAGCGCGACGCCGAAGATCATCGCGACCGTCAGGCCGAGCATGATGGACGACACGGCCTGCGCCCTCTTGTTGCGCGGTACGAGCGAGGCGGCGAGCAGCGCCGCGACGCCGAAATAGGCGCCGTGCGGCAGGCCGCTGAGGAAGCGAAAACCGATCAGCCAGCCATAGGAGGGCGAGATCGCGCTGAGGCAGTTGGCTATGCCGAAGACGGCCATCAGCGCGATCAAGAGGAGTTTGCGCGGCAGCCGCGCCGACAGGACCGCGATGATCGGCGCGCCGACGACGACGCCGAGCGCATAGGCGCTGATCGCGTGCGCGGCCATCGGCTCGGAAACGTTCAGCCCGGCGGCGAAATAGGGCAGGAGGCTCATCGCCGCGAATTCGGTCGTGCCGATGGCAAAGCCGCCCATGGCGAGCGCGAGGATCGTCAGCGGAACGTTGGTGACGGCCAGTTCGCCGGCGGGAATGTCGGCGGGCGCGGCGATGGTCGCGGAGGCGTCGTGCATGGGAGGGTCCACCTGAAGAAGGAATGCGGCGTGCGGCTCCTCCCGACGCACGTTGAGGAGGCTACTGACGCATGACCGCGGCGACAATGCGCCCAAGCGCAAACGCACCATGCAGAAATGAGGGGTCAGGCCGCCTTTTTCGCCAGCCAGATGATGTGGCGGGCGCCGCGCTTGGAGCGGCTGGCGCGCACGCGCATTTCCTCGACCTCGAAGCCGGACTGGCGCAGCCGCGCGGCAAAGCGCGCGTCCGGCCCCTGCGACCAGACGGCGAGGATGCCGCCCGGCCTCAGCGCGACGCGGGCCGCAGCGAGACCGCGATGGACGTAGAGCGCGTCGTTGGCCTCGACCGTCAGCCCCTCGGGACCATTGTCGACGTCGAGCAGGATCGCGTCATAGGCAGCGTTCGCCTTGCCGATGATTTTCGCGACGTCGCTTTCGACGATGGTCACGCGCGGATCGTCGAGGCTTCCGGCATGGAGATTTGCCATCGGACCGCGTGCCCAGCGCACGACGGACGGGACGAGTTCGACCACCTCGATACGCGCATCCTTAGGAAAGGCGACGAGCGCGGCGCGCAGGGTGAAGCCCATGCCGAGCCCGCCGATCAGGATCGACGGTCTCGCAACGCCCGCGAGACGCTCCTGCGTCAGCGTCGCCAGCGCCTCCTCCGAGCCGGACAGGCGGCTGTTCATGAGTTCGTTGGCGCCGAGCATGATCGAGAATTCGGTGCCGCGCTGCTTCAGGCGCAGGCGCTCCTTGCCGCCCGGCGCGTCCGCGGAATCGAGTTCCACCCAAGGGATCATGTCAGGCCTCGCATCTGGTCGCCCCGCCTGTAGGGCCTGACGGCGGCGGGGTCCAGAGCGTTAACGCTGGCGCCAGAGCGTGACCGCCGTGCCGTTGGAGAGCTGGCCCGAATAATAGTCGGTCCCGTCGCGCTTCAGGACCGCGATGCGGTTGCCGTTCGCGGCGTAGAGCAGGAACTCGGCGTCGAGCCCGGTCATCGTCTCATCGAGCCGCCAGTCATTGGCGTTGGCGAGACCCGAGTTGCGGCAGCCGGAGGACTGCGCGGTGCCGCGCTCGGGGTTGGCGCCGCTCCAGCTCGATTGCGTCTGGATCGTCAGCGAGCAGCCGCAATTGGGCGCGCCGTCGGTCGCCTGCCAGGTGCCGCGAATGTCGAATTCGGACGGCAGCGCGCGCGCGGCCACCGTGCCCGCAACCGCGCCGCCGACAGGTCCGGCGACCATCGTGCCCGCGCTCGTGATCGCGCCGCGTCCGACATTCTTGCCGACGTTCCACGCCGTCGCGGTGCCGAAGGCGGAGAGCCGCTCGGGCTTGGCCGGCGGGCCGGAGGGCAGGCGCGTCGTGCATTGCATCGGGCCGATGAAGGCCGGCGCGGCCGCCGTCGTCTGCGTACTGCCGGTGGCGACATCGCCCGACTGGCAGGCGGATGCGACGAGGGCCATGGCGATGAGGCCGGCAAGCTTGATGGATCGGTGAGTCGGTCTGTGTCCCCGCATCCATTCCCCGTGCGGCACGACCGTGGCGAGAGTTTGATCGTCACCCGAAACGGCGCGCGGCATCGATCGCGAGCCCGAGGCCGACCGCGCCGAACTGGTCGGCCGCGGTGAAGCGGGCGCCGGGCAGGCGGGTCTCCGCCGCAGCGCGCACGGCCGGAACCAGCGCGCCGCCGCCGGTCAGGATGACGGTCGAGATGTCGCCCGCACCGACGCCGGCCTTCGCCAGCGCGTCCTCGATCGACGCGCCGATGCGCGCGACGAGGTCCGCCGTCGCCTCGTCGAATTCGGCGCGGCTCACCGCGATGTCGAGGCTGAGGCCGGGCTCGGAGAGCGCGATGCGCGTCGCGTCCTCTTCGGTCAGCGCGATCTTGGCCTTCTCCACCTCCGCCGCCAGCCGATGGCCGGAGCGGTGCTTGAGGAGATGCGCGTAGCGGTCGAGCTTTTCCGGTTCCGCCGCCTCGCGCGCCAGCGCCTGAACGTCCCGCGCGTTCTTCGGCGTATAGAGCGTGTTGATGCGGTGCCAGGTCGCCATGTCGTTGAAATACCAGACCGGCAACTGGCGCTTGCCGTCCTTCGTGCCCGAGCCGAGCCCGAAATGCGGCATCGCCTTGGCGATGTTCAGGTGCCGGTCGAAATCCGTGCCGCCGACATGGACGCCGGCCGTGCTCAAGATGTCGCTCGACCGGTCGAGATCGCGGGCGCGTTCGGGCGACAGGCGCAGGACGGAAAAGTCCGATGTGCCGCCGCCGATGTCGACCACCAGCGCCAGTTCCTCGCCATTGATCAGCCGCTCGTAGTGGAGCGCGGCGGCGACGGGCTCGAACTGGAACTCGATATGCGCAAAGCCCTCGGCCCGCGCCGCCCCCTCGAGCTGACCCTGCGCCTGCGCATCCGCCGCGTCGTCCTCGTCCACGAAGCGGACGGGACGGCCGAGTACGACCGCCTCCGGCACGCCGCCTTCCTGCCCTTCGATCTGTTCGCGCAGATGGCGCAGATAGCGACCGATCAGGCCCTCGAAGGTCATGCGGTTGCGCCCGACCTGCGTCGTCTCGTTCATCAGCGAGGTGCCGAGGATCGACTTCAGCGCCCGCATGAACCGGCCTTCCGCGCCGTCCATGTATTCGAACACCGCCGCCCGGCCGAAATAGGTGCCGCCATCCTCCAGGCTGAAGAACAGCGCCGAGGGGATCGTCAGGTGATGGCCTTCGAGCGGGACCAGCCGCGGCTCGGCCCCCCGCACGCACAGGCCGACGGTCGAGTTGGTGGTGCCGAAATCGATGCCGCAGGCGGTGGTGGACATGGGTCTGCTCATGAAATGCGCCGCCCCGGCGCTTGACGCGCGATCCGGGCGGGTGAGGGAAGGGCGCTCCCTCTAGCCGATCATGGTGCGGATGGAAAGAGCGGGCGGGGCGGTGATGAACGAACTTATCCGCCCCCTCGAAAAGGGATGCATCGCCGAAGAAGCGCCGGACAATCGCGTGCGGATTCCCCGTTTGAAGCATTGGGAAATCACAGGATGGTACGCTCGGCCGAACGACGAGTTTGGAGGCCAGTCACCGCGTTCACACCTACAAGGAGCGGATTGGAGCGAGCGCTACAGGATCGGAATTAGAGCACTTGAGGACGCAGGAGTTTTGGCACCGTGACGAAACCGAAAATCGAAGACCTTCCGACAGACAGCCTCGTCAGTTTATTTTCAGTCATTGGCGAAAAGCAGTTTCGCGCTGCTGAGAACTTCCAAACGGCCCTTTTCTCCAAACTGTTCGAGGAGATGAATGGCATCGTATCGGAATTGAAGGTCCGCGAGGGCGATCAGCGACGAGCGCTTTTGGCTTTGCTCGATCACGAGAACGCTCAGGTGCGATTGAAGGCTGCAATTCATACCTTGGCTATCGATAGCGCTCGATCCCGGGCCGTGCTGCAGGAACTGGCTGATCGGGGAGAGTTCCCAACAGGTGCGGACGCGAGGGGAATGATCCGCGCCCTCCGTGAGGGCCGCTACATTCCAAGTTAACTTGCGATCCATCGCCCGCATTGCTCCCGGCGCGCGTTTCACCTACATACGGCGCAACGAAATTCCCCCGATCCCGAAGAACGGAGTTCGACGCGCGCCATGGCACGCCAGTTTATCTATCACATGTCCGGCCTGACCAAGGCCTATGGCGCCAAGAAGGTGCTCGAGAACCTCCATCTGTCGTTCTACCCCGATGCCAAGATCGGCATTCTGGGGCCGAACGGCGCCGGCAAGTCGACCGTGCTCAAGATCATGGCCGGGCTCGACAAGGACTGGTCGGGCGAAGCCTGGCTCGCCGAGGGCGCCACCGTCGGCTACCTCGCGCAGGAGCCGGAACTCGACAATTCCAAGACGGTCTTCGAGAACGTCATGGATGGCGTGGCCAAGAAGACGGCCATCATCAATCGCTACAACGAACTGATGATGGAATATTCCGACGAGACGGCCGATGAAGCCGCCAAGCTCCAGGACGACATGGATCGCCTCAATCTGTGGGATCTGGAACAGCAGGTCGAGATGGCGATGGAGGCTTTGGGCTGCCCGCCCAAGGAGGCCAACGTCACCAATCTGTCGGGCGGAGAGCGCCGCCGCGTCGCGCTGTGCAAGCTGCTCCTGTCCGAGCCCGACCTTCTCCTCCTCGACGAGCCGACCAACCATCTCGACGCCGAGACGACCGCGTGGCTCGAAAAGCACCTGCGTGCCTACAGGGGCGCCGTCATGCTGATCACCCACGATCGCTACTTCCTGGACAATGTCACCGGCTGGATTCTCGAACTCGACCGCGGCAGGGGCATTCCCTATGAGGGCAACTACACCGCCTATCTCGAGGCCAAGGCCAAGCGCATGAAGCAGGAAGGCCGCGAGGACGATGCGCGCCAGCGTGCGATCAGCCGCGAGCGCGAATGGATTCAGTCGAGCCCCAAGGCCCGCCAGACCAAGTCCAAGGCGCGCATCCAGGCGTTCCAGGACCTTCTCGATGCCGCCGACAACCGCAAGCCGTCCGACACGCAGATCGTCATTCCGCATGGCGAGCGCCTGGGCAACGTCGTCATCGAGGTCGACAAGCTCAGCAAGGGGTTCGGCGACAAGCTTCTGATCGAGGGCCTCGAGTTCCGCCTGCCGCCGGGCGGTATCGTCGGCATCATCGGCCCGAACGGCGCCGGCAAGACGACCCTTTTCAAGATGATCACCGGTCAGGAAGCGCCCGATGACGGCACGATCCGCGTCGGCGAGACGGTGAAGCTCGGCTATGTCGACCAGAGCCGCGACGCGCTCGATCCGTCGAAGACCGTCTGGGAAGAGATTTCCGGCGGTGCCGAGGTGGTGAAGCTCGGCAAGCACGAGGCCAATACGCGTGCCTATTGCTCGTCGTTCAATTTCCGCGGCGGCGACCAGCAGCAGAAGGTCGGAAACCTGTCCGGCGGCCAGCGCAATCGCGTGCATCTGGCCAAGATGCTGAAGACGGGCGGCAACGTGCTTCTGCTCGACGAACCGACCAACGATCTCGACACCGAGACGCTGGCCGCGCTCGAGGACGCGCTGGAAAACTTCGCCGGCTGCGCCGTGGTCATCAGCCACGATCGCATGTTCCTCGATAGGCTTGCCACGCACATCCTGGCCTTCGAAGGCGACAGCCATGTCGAGTGGTTCGAGGGCAATTTCGAGGAATACGAGAAGGACAAGGTTCGACGGCTGGGACCTGACGCGCTCAATCCGCATCGCATGACCTACAAGCGCCTGACGCGCTGACGCACGAAATCGGGTTCCGGCCGCAAACAATTGTTATGGCGGCCGGAACCTTTTGTCGGCAGAAGAGTTTCCGGGCTTAATGAGGGTCAGGGGCTGGCGGCGTACGACGCCGTTCAGAAAACATGCCGAATATCGACTTCAAGCAACTCTTCCATCGGCTCACCAGCCCTTACATGATCATCGACAGGCAGTATCGCTATGTCGCGGTCAATCCCGCCTATGAGAAGGCGGTGATGCGCCTGCAGCCCGAACTCGAGGGCCGCTCGCTCTTCGAGGTTTTCCCGAACGACGGCGAAAGCGGTCAGGCGCTGCGCGATTCCTTCGAGCGCGTCTTTTCGACCGGCGAGACGGACACGATTGCCTACATCCCTTACGACATCCCGCGCCCCGCAGCGCAGGGCGGCGGCATGGAAAAGCGCTACTGGACCGCGGTCCACGTGCCGCTGACGGATGACGAGGGCAGCGTCGCCTATCTCCTGCAGAACACGGTGGACGTGACCGACGTGGTGCGGCTGCGCGAGGCGGCGTCGCTGCCCTATCGCAGCTATTCGCCGGAAACGCAGCTCGTCGAGCGCGCGCGCGAGGCGGAGAGCGCGCATCGCAGCCTCCTTGCCGAAAGCGCGGAGTTCCGCCGCATGTTCGAGCAGGCGCCGGGATTCATCGCCGTGCTGACCGGCGAGGAGCACGTCTTCACCTTCGCCAACGAGGCCTATACCCGCCTCATCGGCGGACGGCAGGTGATCGGCAAACCGGTCTCCGACGCCCTGCCGGAGGTCACGGATCAGGGCTTCGTCCAAATGCTCGACCACGTCTATACGACCGGCGAGACGCGCGGCGGCGAGGGCACGCGCGTGCTGCTGCAGACCGCCTCGGGCGACCTGCAGGAGCGCTATCTCGACTTTTCCTACGATGCGGTGCGCAATCTCGACGGCGAGATCACCGGCGTCTTCGTGCAGGGCATGGACCGCACCGAAGCGGTGAAGACGCTGAAGCATCAAAGGCTTCTGCTCGACGAACTCAATCACCGCGTCAAGAACACGCTGGCCACGGTGCAATCGATTGCAGCCCAGACGCTGCGCGCCGCGCCGGACCTCGTCACCGCGCGCAAGGATTTCGAGGGTCGGCTGGTGGCGCTCTCCAAGGCGCACAATCTCCTGTCGCAGACGGCCTGGGATTCGACCACGATGCGGTCGCTCGTCGGCCACGAGCTGGGTCACTATGACGGCTCGCGCATCTCCACCTCCGGACCCGAGGTCGTCCTCAACCCGAAGGCGTCGATCGCGGTCGCGATGGTACTGCACGAATTGTCGACCAATGCCGCCAAATACGGCGCGCTCAGCGGCGAGGCGGGCCGGCTCGATCTCGCCTGGCAGGTCGACGAGGCGAATGGCGATTTGCGGATCGACTGGCGCGAGACCGGCGGCCCGCCCGTTTCGGCGCCGTCGCGCACCGGCTTCGGCTCACGCATGATGAATCTCGTCATGCGCGGAGAGTTGAACGGCGCGGTCGATGCGCGCTATGAACCGCAAGGCTTTGCCTGTGCACTGACGATTCCGTATTCATCCTATGGCAGGATCACGCATGTCGACTGACGCCAATGGCAAACTGGAAGGGCTGAGCGTTTTCGTCGTCGAGGACGAGGCGCTGGTCGCGCTCAACCTGGAAGACATGCTCATCGATCTCGGCTGCACCATCGTCGGACCGGCGATGCGCGTCGCAAAGGCGCAGGAGATGCTCGCGCAGGCGCTTCAGGCCGACGTCGCCATTCTCGACGTCAACGTCGCGGGCGAACTGGTCTTCCCCGTCGCCGAGGAACTGGCGACCAAGGGTATTCCGATCATCTTCGCCACCGGCTACGGGCAGGCCGGCCTGCCGGAAGCCTGGCACGGCAACACGATCCTGCAGAAGCCCTATACGATGGACGACGTCTCCGGCAGCCTGTCGAAGGCGGTCCGGCGGAGCTGACTTCGGCTTTCTGTGGAGAAAGTCGCGTTTTCCTGTCGCATACGCGATTGTTCGATACGCTTTGACCAAAATCCTGTTTGCCTTAATCGTGCATAAAGGTTGCTTGCGCGACCTTGCATGATCGGCCGGCGGGGGAAGAGGCGTGCGGCTTAGTCTGGCCATCTGCGGAGGCCATCTACCGGCGAACGAGCGAGCATGAAACGCGTCATCATCAGCGGTATCGGAACCGAGATTCCGACCGAAACCATCACCAACGACGAACTGGTCGATAGCTTCAACGCCTGGGTCGACCTCGAAAATCCGAGGCGGGCGGCGCGCGGCGAGGCGCCGCTGGCGAAATCCGACAGCGAGTTCATCGTCTACGCATCGGGCGTCAAGAACCGGCACGTCCACACGCGCGACGGCATTCTCGACCCCCAACGCATGACGCCGCGCATCGGCGAGCGCGACGACGACGCGCTGTCGGTGATGGCCGAGTTCGGCGCCAAGTCGGGCCGCAAGGCGATCGCCGACGCCGGCATCGAGCCGGCCGATGTCGACATGGTCATCTGCGCCGCCTCGCACCAGCAGCGGCCCTATCCCGCGCAGGCGATCGAGATCCAGAAGGAACTCGGCACGTCGGGCGCTGCGTTCGACATGAGCCTCGGCTGCTCGTCGGCCGCCGCCGGCCTCCACGTCGCGTTCAACCTCGTGCGCACCGGCGCGCAGCGCCGCGTCCTCGTCGTCACGCCCGAGATCATCACCGGCCATCTCAACTTCCGCGACCGCCAGACGCATTTCATCTTCGGCGACGCCTCGACCGCGCTGCTGCTCGAAGGCGTCGACGGGCCGGAGGAGCGGCGCGGCCGCTTCGAGATCGTCGACACGCGTAGCTGGACGCAGTTCTCCAACAACATCCGCACCAATTTCGGCTTCCTCAACCGGGCTGGCCTCGACGATCCGTCTTCCGTCCCGATGGAAGGCAACATGATCAAGCAGGTCGGCAACAAGGTCTTCAAGGAAGTGACCGTCGCCGGTCACCGCTTCATCGTCGATTTCCTGAAGGAGCACGGCCACACGCCGCAGGACATCCGCCGCTTCTGGCTGCATCAGGCCAATGCGCGCATGAACGCGATGATCCTAAAGCTCTCCTTCGGCCACGATGTCGGCCACGACCGCGCGCCGATGGTGCTCGAAGAACTCGGCAACACGGCCGCCGCCGGCGCCATCATCGCGCTCGAGCAGAACCACCGCGACATGGAGCCGGGCGAATTCGGCCTGCTCTGCGCCTTCGGTGCGGGCTATTCGATCGGCGGCGTGTTGCTGCGGATGATGTGACGCATCGCGCGCCTGAATGGCGCAATTGACTGGATTTCGCGCCGGAACTGCGTCACCTAGCCGTTTCCAGCCGGAGACAGACAGCATGGCCGAATTGTTCGACCGCCGCGACGACGAACCCGAGATCCACCCCGCGCGCAAGCTCGCCGCAACCGCCACGATGGTGCTGAAGGCGGCGGGACGGGATTTCGTCACGCAACAGGTGGCAAGCCTCGCACTCGACTTTCGCGGCGTCGTCGGCGATTTCCATTATGGCGAGACGCGCCTCTCCGGGGGCCGCGAGCCGTGGTATCCGCGCGGCACCGAGATGCGCAACGAGCGGCAATTGTCGATCGTCGCCGGCGACGAACTCGCCGCCATCGCCAGGGGCATGGGCATCGAGCGCATCGCGCCCGAATGGATCGGCGCCAATCTCGTCCTCGACGGCGTCCCGCGCCTTTCCATGCTGCCCTCCGGCACCATGCTGTTCTTCAAGGGCGGCGTCACGCTGAAGGTCGACGGGCAGAACATGCCCTGCCGGCTCGCCGGCCGCTCGGTCGCCGAACACGCGCAGATGTCGGACGTCAAGGCCGGTGAACTGGCCTTCCCGAAACACGGCCGGCGCCTGCGCGGCCTCGTCGCCTGGGTCGAAAAGCCGGGAATCATCGAGCCGGGCGAGGCGGTGTCGGTGCGGGTGCCGGAACAGTGGGTTTATGGGTGAGGGAGGAGGGGAGTAGGTGAAGAAAATCTGGTTGACCTTCGCCGACCTCACTCGATCCTCTCCCCTACTCCCCTACTCCCCTACTCCCCTACTCCCCTCCATCCTCATCCGCTTCCACCAGCCGCGTCGCCCGCCAATTCGTCAGCAGGGCGTTCATCTGGTCGATGACGAAATGGCGGGCGGAGTCGCGGTCGTAGCCTTCGTCGAGCAGCGCGTCGTAGTCGCTGTGCACGTGGCGGACATGGGCGACGGTGGCGATCCAGACGGCGATGGAGGGCGGCAGTTCGCGCAGCTTGCGCTGGCCGGCGGCCTCGCGGATCGCCTCGGCGTCGGCGTAGGGCGCCAGCGGGATCAGCGCGGTCAGCGCCTTGGCCAGCGCCTTCTGGCGTCCGGTCGAGGGTTTCATGCGCCGTCTCTCCGCGCGACCGTGGCCTCGGGCACCGCATCGGTCGAGGCGAAATAGGGCTTGATGTCGAGGAGCGGCGTGCCGTCGAGGACGTCGATCGCTTCCAGGTCGAGAATGCCGCCCGCCTCGTCGACGCCGAGCAGCCGCACCACATGGACGCCGATCGGGTTCGGCCGCACCGGCGAGCGCAGCGCGAAGGTGCCGGTCGCCTGCGGCCGATGGCGCGGGCGTTGGCGGATGAGGTTGCGCCCCGCATCGGCGAGCCAGGTCAGGAGGATGACGTGGCTCGCGCCGTCCAGCCCCAGCAATCCGCGGCGGTAATCCTCATCGACGATCGCCTGCGCCGGGCGTTCGGCCTCCCGCGCGGCCGCCATGTTCTTGGGACACTCCGCCCGGCTCGACCAGGGCGAGGCGATGCGTCCGATGAAGACGATGTGACCGTCGCCGGCCCGTTCCGCCAGGTCAAAGGGCAGGGCTTCTTCGCCATCGCGGATCGCGCTCATGCAAAAAGCCTCGCCTGCGCCCTTGCCAAATCGGCAAAAATACATAAACATATCTTTATGTCTTTGTCGGAGCCGTCGATGATTGCCTCCCCGTCCACGCCTGCCATCAATCTGGCCTCGCTTGTTGATAGCTTGAAGGCCGCGGCCGAATCCAGCCGCATGCGCATCCTCGTGCTGCTCTCGCGCGGCGATCTGACGGTGTCGGACCTCACCGAAATCCTCGGCCAGTCGCAGCCGCGCGTCTCGCGTCATCTGAAGCTGCTGCTCGAATCCGACCTGATCGTGCGCTACCAGGAGGGCTCTTGGGCCTATTTCGGCCTGTCGGACAGCGACTGGGTGCGCGATTTCCTCTCCGCGATGATCGCGCGGCTCGATGCCGCCGACCCGACCATCGAGCGCGACCAGGAGCGGCTCGACGCCGTCAAGCAGCGCCGGCAGGCGCGCGCGAGCGACTATTTCAGCGCCAATGCGGTCGAATGGGATCGCCTGCGCTCGCTTCATGCGCCGGACAAGGCGGTCGAGGCGGCGCTGTCGCGCCTCATCGGCAGGAAGCCGTTCCAGTCCATGCTCGACCTTGGAACCGGCACCGGCCGCATGCTGGAGCTCTTCGCGCCGCTCTACCGCCGCGCCACCGGCGTCGATCTTTCGCGCGAAATGCTCTCGGTCGCACGCGCCAATCTCGACAAGGCCGGCATCACGCAGGCGCAGGTGCGCCTCGGCGACCTCTACGCCCCGCCGGTCGAGCGCGACAGTTTCGACCTCATCGCTATGCACCAGGTGCTGCACTATCTCGAGGAGCCGGCGCTCGCCGTGCGCGAGGCTGCGCGCCTGCTGCGGCCCGCCGGGCGGCTCGCCATCGTCGACTTCGCACCGCATGCGCTCGATTTCCTGCGCGAGGACCATGCCCATGTCCGCCTCGGCGTCTCCGATGCGCAGATCGCCGACTGGCTCGGCGAGGCCGGGCTCGACCTCGAGGCCAGCGAGACCGTGCCGCATGACAACGCCGGCGACCAGCGCCTGACCGTCAGGATCTGGATCGCGCGCGACCCGCGCATCGAAATCGCCTCTCCCTTCCAATCCACATCGCAAAAGGCGCTCGTCTGATGAAGGATGTCCAGTTTTCCCGCCGTTCCGATCTCGGCAGCCGTATCGACGTTTCCTTCGAATTCTTCCCGCCGAAGAACGACGTCATGGAAGCGCGGCTGTGGGAGACGATCGCGCGGCTCGAACCGCTCGCGCCGCATTTCGTCTCGGTGACCTATGGCGCCGGCGGCTCGACCAAGGAGCGTACGACGCGCGCATTGGCGCGGCTTTCCAGGGAAAGCGCACTTTCGCCCGCCGCGCATCTGACCTGCGTCGATGCCAGCCGCGACGAGGTCGATGCGGTGATCCGTGAATTCGCCGAGCTCGGCGTTCGCCGCTTCGTCGCGCTGCGCGGCGATCCGGCGGAGGGCGTCGGTGCGGCCTATCGCCCGCATCCCGACGGCTACCGCAACACGGCCGAACTCGTCGCCGCGTTGCGCCGCATCGGCGAGTTCGACGTCTCGGTCTCCGCCTATCCCGAAAAGCATCCGGAAAGCGCCGATTTCGCCACCGACATCGACGTGCTCAAGCGCAAGGTCGATGCGGGGGCCACCCGCGCCATCACCCAGTTCTTCTTCGACAACGACGTCTATGAGCGCTATGTCGAGCGCGTGCGCCGGGCGGGCATCTATATTCCGATCGTTCCGGGCATCCTGCCGATCCATAATTTCGCGCAGGTCGCGGGCTTTGCCGGCCGCTGCGGCGCGCACGTGCCGGCCTGGCTCGCCGACCGCTTCGCCGGGCTCGAGAACGACCCGCAGACCCATGCGCTGATCGCTTCGGCGGTCGCGGCCGAGCAGGTGCTCGACCTGATCGAGCGCGGCGTCGACGATTTCCACTTCTACACGATGAACCGCGCCGACCTCGTCTTCGCCATCTGCCATCTGATCGGCATTCGCCCGCGCGTCGAACAGGCGAGCATCGCCGCCTGAAAATGCAGAAAGGCCGGGCGAACCCGGCCTTTCCTCTCTGTCTGATCGGTCTTTGCGGGCTACGTCGTCAGACGACGATCCCCATGACCAAGGCGCCGATGAACGCAAACGCAGCACAAATCATCAATGCGTTGATAGGCCGGGCCAGTCCCATGAGCGGTGCCTCCTCTACAGACTTCGCGAGACTGGAATCTAGGCAAGTTCGGTATTCAAGCAAGAGGAAATATTGCTGCAATGCGACACGCTTGTAGAAAATACGACCTCTCTTCAGGCCCATCCCGTTCAATTCGTTGGGCAATCGGCGCTTAATGCCCTGTTCATAAATGAGACGCTCCTGCGTCGAAATTGTGCCGTTTCGACCTATGCTCGCGGTCGCAGCAGGCGACCGTCGATGACGAGAAGCCCCGAGGCGATCAGCGCCATGCCCGCGAGTTCGAAGAGGGCGAGCCGTTCGCCGAGGAAAAGCGCGCCGAGCAGGATGGCGAAGACGGGCACGATCAGCGTCACCAGCGAAGCATTGGTGGCGCCGGCCGAGGCGACCAGCGAGAAGAACAGGATGTAGGCGACGGCGGTCGAGACCAGCGCCAGCGCCAGAACCGATGCGAGCACCGCGGGCGACGCCGCGCCGACCGTCGCCAGCCCGCCCGTCATCAGCACGACGGGGACCATGATGATGGTCGAGGCCGTCAGTTGCCCGGCGGCGACGACGGGCGGCGGCAGGGCGCGGAACCGGCGCGCGAAGATTACCGCGCAACCGTAGGAGATGGCGGCGCCGACGAGCGCGAGCTTCGCCCAGACCGGGCCGCCGAGCCCCGCCACGAGGCCGGGCCCGATCATCACCGCTGTTCCCGCCACGCCGAGCCCGATTCCGGCGAGCTTGCGGCCGGAGAGCTTCTCGTCGTCGGTCAGGAAATTGGCGAGGAGCACCGTCCAGAACGGCGTCGTCGCGTTCAGCACGGACGCGAGCCCGGCGCCGAGTTCCGTCTGGCCGAGAAAGACCAGCGAGAAAGGGATCACGTTGTTCAGGAGCGCCAGGCCGAAGAACGCGCCCGCCATCGGCAGCGCCGCACCGAATGAGGGACCTCGCGCAGCGAGATAGACATGAAGCGCCGCCGCGGCGATCGCGACGCGCAGCAGGACGAGCACCAGCGGGGGGATTTCCTGCACCGCGATGCGCGCAAAGAAGAACGAGCCGCCCCACAACAGGCCGAGCAGGACGAGCATCGTCCAGTCGCGCATCGACATGTAGGTCGGGGTCGAAACGGCGGCGGTCGACATGCTGGCTTCCTCGTTGAACCGCTGTCTACGACCGCGCGGCCTTGCCTGCCACCCGAAAAGCATGGGCCAGCTTATCAACCGCTTTGCCCCGGCTCTTGGTTCTATCTGTCATTCTCGTGCGTTAGTGTCGCGCCCAGTCCGCAGGAGTTTCCATGCAGAAGTTCGACAATGCGCGCGAAACCGCGCTCGCCCTTCGTCCCGACGATCCGGTCTATTGCTTTCGCCCCGAGGTCCTGAAGGCCGACGCCCGCGAGTTCATGGGCATGTTTCCCGGCAAGACCGCCTATGCCGTCAAGACCAATGGCGAGCCGATGGTGCTGAAGGCGCTGTCTGAGATCGGCGTCGACGCGTTCGACGTGGCCTCGCCGGCCGAATTCGCCGCCGTGCGCGGCGTCGCGCCGAATGCGGAGATGCTCTACATGCACCCGGTCAAGGCGCAGTCGGACATCAGGCTGGCGCTCGAGACCTACGGCATCCGCGTCATCTCGCTCGACCATGAGGACGAGATCACCAAGGTTACGCGCGTCGTGCGCGCGCTCGACATCGATCCGGGCCAGATCACCGTCTTCGTGCGCATCCAGACCAAGGGCAGCGCGGCCTATGAACTGTCGAAGAAGTTCGGGGCCGGGCCGGCGGCGGCCGTCGAACTGATGCAACGCCTGCACCGGCAGGGCTACAAGGTCGGCATCTGTTTCCATGTCGGCAGCCAGATCGAGGACCCGGACACCTATGAAAGGGCACTCGCCTCGGCAGACTGGGTGCGCAACCGCTGCGGTGTGCCGATCGCGGGGCTCGACGTCGGCGGCGGGTTTCCGGCCGAATACGGCCACGATCCGAACCGCAAGAAGCCGGTCATGCCCTCGCTCGGGCAATTGATGTCGCGGCTTCGCGGCGACCTCGACGAATGGGGCTTTGCCGACGTGCCGCTCGTCGCCGAGCCCGGCCGCGTCATCGTCGCCCGCGCCTTCTCGCTGATCGTGCGCGTGCTCCTGCGCAAGGGCCGCCGGCTCTACATCAATGACGGCATCTGGGCCTCGCTGTCGGATTCCTGGACCGGCAAGATCACGCTGCCGGCGCGGTTCATTCCCGATCCCGCGATCCGCTCGCGCAACGGCAAGGCGGAGAACGTCGTGCCGTTCAAGGTGTGCGGCGCGACCTGCGATTCAGTGGACATTTTGTCGCGGCCCTTCTGGCTGCCCGAGACGGTCGACACCGGCGACTGGATCGAGATCGGCCATATTGGCGCCTATTCGCTGTCGCTGCGCACGCGCTTCAACGGCTTTTATCCCGACACGTTCGTGGAAGTGACGACGCCATTCGACGAGGGCAGCGAGCCGGAGGGCTTCGCCAGCCTCGAGACGATGGCCGACTGACGATCACATTTCGTTCAAATAGAAAAAAGTTAATAGGAGAATTTTGCTCTCCATGTCGTGATGAGTTCCGTAGGGATATGTGTCGGACCGTTTGCGGGGTCTTATATGCAGCTATCACTGGCGATTGCGGCCGCCTTCGTCGCACTCGTGGCGACGAGTTCAATCTCTCAAGCGCAATCGCGCGGTTCTGCCTATGAATCCGTCTTCGGCGCCTGCCGGGGCGAAGTCTGCGTCATCAAGGACAATCCGGGCGGCGACGTGCGCAAGTTCCTCGCCGCGGCCAAGGAAATCCGCCGCAGCGGCAAGCGCGTGGTGATCGACGGGCCGTGCGCCTCGGCCTGCGCCATCTTCGCCGACGTCGCGCGCGAGCGCGTCTGCATCACCAAGCGCGCCTCTTTCGGCTTCCACAAGGCCAGCGTCTTTCGCGCGCAGGACATGGGCGGCGTGCGCAAATGGGAACGCATCCGCCGCCACGACCCCGAACATTCGCGTGATATCGCCAACTGGGTTTATCGCAATGGTGGCTTTCCGGTGAGCGGGCTCAACGTCATGCCCGCCAGCGAAGGCGCCAGGTTCTGGCGCCGATGCGAGTTGCGGACGCGGAGCTGAGGCTTCGGTAAGGCCGGTGCCCTACGGCGCCCCCCTCTGTCCTGCCGGACATCTCCCCCGCATGGGGGGAGATCACGCACGTATTTTTTCTCAACTCTATCCGGAAACGCATCGAAGAAGATGCCGGCTGATCTCCCCCCATGCGGGGGAGATGTCCGGCAGGACAGAGGGGGGCAACGTCGAGCGCAGACCCGGCCGACGACCTAACTCGTCGACGTATTCCTCGCCACCCAGTCGCGCCACTGTCGCACACTGCCGTTGAAGACGTTGATGTCCGCGTCGCCGGTCTTGCCCGGCACGATGCCGGTGCCCGTATATTGCCAGAACAGGAAGTTCTCGCCTTCGTAGCGGTCGTGCGGGTGGGCGGCGACCGAGCGCAGCCACCAGTCGTAGCCCTTGAAGTTCGCCAACCGGTTGTCCTCGTAGAAGTCGACCGAGGTGTAGATGATCGGCCGCTGGCCGTAATGCCGCTCGATCGCGTCGAGGAACACCTTCATCTCGCGCTGCACCACCTGCCAGTTGGGCCGCAGCTTGCAGGACGGGGAGAGGTGGTTCCATTCCATGTCGAGGACGTGGGGCAGGGTGCCCGCTTCCTTCGGCACGTTGCGGATGAACCATTGCGCCTGCTCGATCGCCGGGCGGCAGAAATAGTAGAAGTGGTAGGCCGAGCGCGGAATGCCGTTCGCGCGCGTCGCGGCCCAGTTCTGGTGGAAGCGGTCATCGACCCGGTCGCCGCCTTCCGTCGCCTTGATGAAGGCGAAGGAGATGCCGGCCGATTTCGCCTTTGGCCAGTCGATCTCGCTCTGGTATTTCGACACGTCCGTGCCGTGCACCGCATAGGCCCAGGGCGTCTTGCCCTTCCACTCGGTCGGCTTGCGGTCGCCGAAGCGCGGATGGGTGACCATCACCGGCGCATCGATGGCCATTGACGCCGGCGAGGCATTGGCGGCCGTCGGCGCGATGGCGGCGAGGTCGAGCCCGGTCGAGGAGCAGCCGGCGAGCGTGGCGGCGAGGAGGGCGGCGATGAGTGCGCGCATGAAAAATCCGGGGGCTGGCCGGTCGGCGCCGGCGATTCGTATCCGCGAAAGATCGGGCTCACATGGTTGAGGGCACGTTAACGGCGCGCCTGCCGCCGCGCGATGACCTTGCGGCAACACTTGCTTTCCATTCGCCGAAGCGATGAATTCACCGCATTGCCCGTGCGGAGGATTCGAATGCGGCTGTTGATGAAGCTTCTGAAGGGCGCGCTCGTCCTTCTTCTCGTCGCGGTCGCGGCCATCGCCGGCTGGCTATACTTTGCGCCGCCGGACCTGATCCGCGTCGGCACCGGCTATTCGGCCAAGATCGTCTGCTCGAACGTCTTCATCGCCGGCCGCGACCCCGAGGAAGTGCTGGCCGTCGACGTCCAGGCGCCCGGCCATCCGCTGCTCCGTTTCATCGACATCGATGTCGACCGCGAGCGCGAGGTCGTCTCCGCCGCGCTGTTCGGCCTCTTCGGGCGGAACGAGGCCGTCCACCGCGAGGGGCTCGGCTGCGCCAGCGTTCCCGACGGCGCGATCGAACGCGTTCCCGCGCTCGGCGCGGCGGCCGAGGTGGAGCCGGTCGCGCGCGACGAGGCGGCGCCGTGGCCGCAGGGCGAGGCGGTTGCCGACGCCGACGCGGCCGTCGCCGCGATCCTCGCCGACGACGAGATGACCGGGCCCGGCATGCGCGCCGTCGTCGTCGTGCGCGACGGGCGGATCGTCGGCGAGCGCTATGGCGAGGGGTTCTCGGCCGACACGCCGCTTCTCGGCTGGTCGATGACAAAGACCGTCACCGCCGCCCTTCTCGGCACGCTCGACGACCGGCTGCCGCGCGATGCCGCCGCTCTGCGTCCCGACTGGTCCGACGACCGCAACGCGATCACGCTCGCCGATCTGATGGCGATGTCGAGCGGGCTCGAATTCAACGAGGATTACGGCGACGTCACGGACGTCACGCGCATGCTCTATGTCGAGCCCGACATGGTCGGCTTTGCCGCCGCCAAGCCGTCCGTCCACCGGCACGGCGAGCATTTCAGCTATTCGAGCGGCACGAGCGTGATCCTGTCGCGGCTCTGGCAGGGCCGTTTCGACGATCCCCAGCAGGCGCTCGGTTGGCCGCGCCGCGCGCTCTTTTCGCCGCTCGGCATGGAGAGCGCGGTTCTCGAAACCGACGCCGCCGGCACCTTCGTCGGCTCGTCCTATCTCTACGCCACCGCGCGCGACTGGGCCCGGTTCGGCCAGTTTCTGCTCCAGGGCGGGGAATGGAACGGCGCGCAGATCCTGCCCGCCGGCTATGTCGACTGGATGCACGAGCCCGCGCCCGCCTCCGACGGCGTCTACGGGCGCGGCCAGGTCTGGCTTGCCGGCCCGGAGCGCGGCCGCCAGGCCGATTTGCCAGCCGACACCTACTGGCTGCGCGGCCATGACGGCCAGTCCATGGCCATCATCCCGTCGAGCGGGCTGATCGTGCTACGCCTCGGCCTCACGCCGTCCAGCCTCGACTATTCGCCGTCACCCATGATAGCCGCGCTGGTTGCAGCGGGAGAGTAGGGCTACCGCCCAAATCCTCCCGCCGTCGGGGTGGTCACGATGACCGCTTCGCCGGCTTCGAGCACGGTCTGGTCGCAGGCCTTCAGCGTTTCGACCTCGCCCGAGAGGCGGCGGACTTCCGTCTTGCCGACCCTGCCGTCGCCGCCGCCCGCGACGCCGCGGGGCGGGTGGGCGCGGTGGGAGGAGAGGATGGCGCATTCCATCTGTTCGAGGAAGCGGATGGTGCGGCGCGTGCCATTGCCGGCGTTCCACTTGCCGGTGCCGCCGGACCCGTCGCGGATGTGGAAATCCTCGAGCAGGACCGGAAAGCGCAGTTCCAGCACTTCGGGATCGGTCAGGCGCGAGTTGGTCATGTGGGTGTGGACGCCCGACGTGCCGCCGAAACCGCGCCCGTCATTCATGCGGCCCGCCGGCGAGCCGGAGCAGATCGTCTCGTAGTACTGATACTGCGCATTGCCGAAGGTCAGATTGTTCATCGTTCCTTGCGCATTGGCGAGCGCGCCCATTGCGCCGAACATCGCGTTCGTGACGTGCTGCGAAGTCTCGACATTGCCGGCGACGACGGCCGCCGGATAGCTCGGCCGCAGCATGCAGCCATCGGGGATGATGATGTTGATCGGCCTGAGGCACCCCGCATTCATCGGAATGTTGTTCTCGACCATGACGCGGAACGCATAGAGCACCGCCGCGCGCGCGACCGGCTCGGGCGCGTTGAAGTTGTTCTTCATGACCGAAGACGTGCCGGTGAAGTCGACCGTCGCCTCGCGCTTGTCGCGGTCGACGGTGATCTTCACCCTGATCGCCTGGCCGGTGTCGGTCGGGTACTCGTATTCCGACACGTCGGGCAAACGCTCCAGCACGCGCGCGACGCTTTCGGCCGCATTGTCCTGCACGTGCCCCATGTAGGCCTCGACCACGTCGAGCCCGAAATGGGTCACCATCTTGCGCAGTTCGGCCACGCCCTTCTCGTTGGCGGCGATCTGCGCCTTCAGGTCCGCGATGTTCTGGTGCGGGTTGCGGGCCGGGTAGGGGTGGTCGGTCAGGAGGTCGTGCAGTTCCTTTTCACGGAACCGGCCACGCGCGACGATGCGGAAATTGTCGAACAGCACGCCTTCCTCGTCGACGGTGGTCGCGAGCGGCGTCATCGAGCCAGGCGCCGTTCCTCCGACATCGGCATGGTGGCCGCGCGAGGCGGAGTAGAAAAGGATCTCCTTGCCCGCATCGTCGAACACCGGCGTCACCACCGTGATGTCCGGCAGATGCGTTCCGCCATTGTAAGGAGCGTTGAGTGCAAACACGTCGCCGGGGTGGATGTCGCCTTCGTTGAGGCGGATGATGGTCTCGACCGAGCGATCCATCGAGCCCAGATGCACCGGCATGTGCGGCGCATTGGCGACGAGGGCGCCGGTGCGGTCGAAGACGGCGCAGGAGAAATCGAGCCGCTCCTTGATGTTGACCGAATAGGCCGTGTTCTGCAGCGTCACGCCCATCTGCTCGGCGATCGACATGAAGAGGTTGTTGAAGACCTCCAGCATGACCGGGTCGGCTTCCGTGCCGAGCGCGGCCTGCCGGCGCTTCTTCTCTACCCGTCGCATCAGGACGTGGTCCTTGGCGGTGATCTCGGCCTGCCAACCCGGCTCGACGACGATGGTCTGGTGGCTTTCGATGATCAGCGCCGGGCCGGAGACCCTGTTGCCGGGGGCAAGTCCCTCGCGGCGATAGACGCCCGCCTCGTGCCACGCGCCTTCGCAGAACATGCGCCGGCGCTCGTCGGTCGACGCATCGGCATTTTCGGTCGCGACGTCCGCTTCCTCGCGGCCGGCGGGGCGGGCGTCCTGGCCTTCGACGCTGATCGCCTCCACGACCATCGGCTTGTTGTCGTAGACGAAGCCGAACTGCGCCTTGTGCGCGGCCTCGAAATCCTTGCGCGCCGTTTCCAGCGAGCCGTCGAAGGGAACGGGCAGGGCGGTGTCGGTTCCGTCATAGCGGATCTGCAGGATCGGCCGCCAGGACAGGTCCGCCTCGCTTATCCCCTGTTCGAAAAGTTCGGCGAACACGGCCTTGCGCAGATCGTCGATCGTCGCGTCGATCTCGCCGCGCGAGGCGTCGCTCAGTGGCTTGACCAGCGCCTGCTGGCGCGAGGCGAAGACCGATGACAGCCCGATGCCGTAGGCCGAGAGCAAGCCGGAGAAGGGGTGGACGAGGACCGCTTCCATGCCGAGCGCGTCGGCGACGAGGCAGGCATGCTGTCCGCCCGCGCCGCCGAAGCAGTTGAGCAGATATTCGGTGACGTCGTAGCCGCGCTGGACCGAGATCTTCTTGATGGCGTTCGCCATGTTCTCGACCGCGATGGTAACGAAGCCTTCGGCCACCGCTTCGGGCGACCGCCCGTCGCCGGCCTGGCCTGCGAGGTCGGTGAAGCGGCTGGTCACGACGCCCGTGTCGAGCCTCTCGTCCTGGTTGGGACCGAAGATCGCCGGGAAATAGTCGGGCACGAGCTTGCCCAGCATGACGTTGGCGTCGGTGACGGCGAGGGGGCCGCCGCGCCGGTAGCAGGCGGGGCCGGGATTGGCGCCGGCCGAGTCCGGGCCGACCTGGAAGCGTCCGGCCTCGAAATGCAGGATCGAGCCGCCGCCGGCCGCGACCGTGTGGATGCGCATCATCGGCGCGCGCACCCGCACGCCCGCGACCTCCGTGTCGAAGGCGCGCTCATATTCGCCGTCATAATGGGCGACGTCGGTCGACGTGCCGCCCATGTCGAAACCGATGACCTTGTCGAAACCCGCCAGCTTCGCCGTCTCCACCATGCCGACGACACCACCGGCGGGACCCGAGAGCAGCGCGTCCTTGCCCTGGAACTTGTCGGCAGCGGTCAGCCCGCCGGAGGACATCATGAACATGAGGCGGGGTGCTGGCGATTGGCCGATCTCCCCCGCGAGGGGGGAGATCACGCTCTCGGGCGTCGCACTCAATTCCCCCGCGACCTGCGCCACGTACCGCGCCAGGATCGGCGAGAGATACGCATCGACCACCGTCGTGTCGCCGCGGCCGACGAGCTTCATCAGCGGCGAGACGCGGTTCGAGACGGAAATCTGGCCGAAGCCGGCCTTTTCGCACAGGCCCGCCACGGCTTCCTCGTGCGCCGGGAACTTCCACGAATGCATGAAGACGACCGCGACGGCGTCGAAGCCGTCGGCGCGGGCCTTGTCGAGTTCGCCCTGAACGGCGGCGAGATCGGGTGCCGCCTCGATCGTTCCGTCCGCGCGCACGCGTTCGTCCACTTCCACCACGCGCTCGTAGAGCTGTTCGGGAAGGATGATCTCCTTGGCGAAAATGTCCGGCCGCGCCTGGTAGGCGATGCGCAGCGCGTCGCGGAAGCCCCTGGTGATGAGCAGCAGCACCCGGTCGCCCTTGCGCTCGAGCAGCGCATTGGTCGCGACGGTCGTTCCCATCTTGATGTCGCCGATGGCTCCGGCGGGGATCGGCGCGCCCTTGTCGACACCGATCAGGTCGCGGATGCCCTGGATGGCGGCGTCGCGGTAGGCTTCCGGGTTTTCGGAGAGCAGCTTGCGCGGGTGCAGATTGCCGTCGGGGTCGCGGCCGATGACGTCGGTGAACGTGCCGCCACGGTCGATCCAGAAATCCCAGCGTCCCGACTTCGCACCCTGCATGGCCATCTCCCTCTTGGTTCCGGGTTTGGTCGTAGTCGCCTTTCGCGCGGCGGGCAACGGCGGGGAGGGTGCATTAACAGGTGCTGTAACACGGAGTCACCCAACGTTACGAAACGATCCCGGCGCCCGCGCATTTTTATCCCGAACGCCTGCTGCGGCGGGCGCCAATGAGAGAAGGAGAAATCCAAATGAAGAAGATCATTCTTGCTTCCGTTTCCGGTCTGGCCCTGATGGGTCTTGCTGCCTGCACCGACGCCGAGGATCCGGCAGCGGTCGACACGGGCGCCCCGGTCACGACCGAGGACCCGGCAGCGGCTCCGGCCGACACGACCACGCCGCCCGCTTCGACGGACAGCATGGCTCCGGCTCCGGCTGAATAAGCAGCCCAGATCGGACTATCCCCAGGGGGTCGGCATTCGCCGGCCCCCTTTCTTTTGTGTGGCCAAGGGGTCGGCATTCGCCGACCCTTTTTCTTGTGATGCGGTCGTGCGCGCTTCGGTCGCTTCGAGTGCTGCAATCTTGGGTCGCCAAGGCGCGTCAATCTTCGTAAGACTGGAATCGATGTCGATCTGGTTCCGCCTCGGAGATTTCGTTTCGCGCGTGTCGTCGAACGCGCTCGTCTCGCTTGCCGATACGATCCGTTCCATCTTCGCGGCGGATCCCGAACTTCGCCGGCGCGTGGCCTTTTCCATCGCGATGATCGCCCTTTCGGCCAAGATGGCGAAGGCGGACGGCATCGTGTCCGCGCGCGAAGTCAATGCGTTCCAGGAAATCTTCGAGATTCCGGACGAGGAAGCGCGCAACGTCGCGCGGCTCTACGATCTCGCCAAGCAGGACGTCGCGGGCTTCGACGCCTATGCGCGGCAGATGGCGGCGCTTTGCGGTTCCGGCCAGCCGAACTGCGCCATGCTGGAGGACATCCTCGACGGGCTGTTCCACATCGCCAAGGCCGACGGCTATATCCACGAGCGCGAACTCGCCTTCCTCGGCGACGTCGCCGAGATCTTCGAGATCGACAATCCGCATTTCGAGCGCATCCTCGCGCGGCACACGTTCGGCGCCGGCAGCGATCCCTATCTCGTGCTCGGCATTTCGCCGGACTTGCCCTTCGATGAGGTACGGCGCGCCTATCGCAAGCTCGTCGCCGAAAATCATCCCGACCGGCTGATGGGGCGCGGCGTGCCGGAAGAGTTCGTCGCGATCGCGACCACGCGGCTCGCCGCCATCAACGCCGCATTCGAGATGATCGAACGCCAGCGGATGCACGCATGACCGGCTTCGTCGTCGACTATGCCGAGGCCGAGCCGCGCGTGTCGCCAAATTTCGGGCCGCGCCGCGACGACCTCGCGATCGACAGCCTGATCCTCCACTATACCGGCATGCCGACGGGCGAGGGCGCCGAGGCCTGGCTGTGCGACACGGCGAGTTCCGTCTCGTCGCACTACATCGTCCACGAGGATGGCCGCGTGGTGCAGATGGTGCGCGAGGCCGATCGCGCCTGGCATGCGGGCCAGTCCTTCTGGCGCGGCTGCCGCGACATGAACTCCTGCTCGATCGGCATCGAGATCGTCAATCCGGGCCATGATGGCGGGCTGCCGGGCTTCGCGGATGTCCAAATCGAGGCCGTCATCGCTCTCGCCGGCGACATCCTCTCCCGCAACGCCATCGCGCCCGAGCGCGTGCTCGCCCATTCCGACGTGTCGCCGGGCCGCAAGGTCGATCCGGGCGAGCGCTTTCCCTGGGCCGCGCTCGCCGATGCCGGCGTCGGCCATTTCGTCGCGCCGTCGCATGTGCAGGGCGGCCGGTTCCTTGCCACTGGGGACCGGGGCGAGCCGGTCGAGGCGCTGCAGTCCATGCTCGCCCTCTACGGTTACGACGTCGAGATCAATGCCTTCTTCGACGACCAGACGCAGCGCGTCGTCGAGGCGTTCCAGCGCCATTTCCGCCAGTCGCGCGTCGACGGCGTCGCAGACCGCTCGACCATCGAAACGCTGCACCGGCTCCTCTCCGCGCTCCCCGCAGGCCTCGCAACGCGCTGATCCTTTCATGACGTCCTGAAACGGTTTGTGATTCGCCGGGTCATCTTTGCGGCGGGTTCGGCCCGCAATTGCGCATTCATGCAGACGCCGGGGCTGCATTCGCGAGCCCCAATCCGACCACCAGTCGTGCATTCGGCACGGCGCTGACATCAAACAGGAACTTATGACGAAGCTGACCCTTGCGGCGGTGGCTGTTGCCGCCGGAATGACCTCCTTTGCCAATTTTTCCCATGCGGAAACTGATCTCCATGCCATGAAGGCCCATGCGGGCCTTGCGCAGACCGGCCAGGCGGCTGAAAACGGCCTGCCGGGCGTCGATCCCCAGACCACCGGCTCCATTGCCGCCGAAACGGCAACCGAGGGCGGCAAGGCCAAGGCGGCTGCGATCACCGACGCGAAGTTCGCCAGCATCGTCGCGAAATACGCCGCCGAGACCGGCGTGCCGCCGGCGCTCGCCCATGCCGTCATCCGCGTCGAGAGCAACTACCGGCCGAACGTGACCGGCCGCGCGGGCGAGGTCGGGCTGATGCAGATCAAGCCGGCGACCGCGCGCATGATGGGCTATTCGGGCAGCGCCAAGGGGCTCTACGATCCGGAGACGAACATCCGCTTCGGCATGAAGTATCTTGCCAAGGCGCAGTCGGTCGGCGACGGCACGACCTGCGGGACGATCCTCAAATACAATGCCGGCCACGGCGCCAAGCGCATGAATCCGATCTCGGCGAACTACTGTGCCAAGGTCCAGCGGATCATGGCGGGCGCCTGATCACCTAAGGAGAGGCGCCGAATTCGGTTGAATTTTCAGCGCCGCCATCCTTTATACGCCCGGTCAGTCGGCCGGGCGGCCGCTTCGCGAGGCTTGCCTTGCGGGGAGGAAAGTCCGGGCTCCACGGAAGAACGGTGCCGGCTAACTGCCGGCGGGGGCGACCCCAGGGAAAGTGCAACAGAGAGCAGACCGCCGCGCCCTTCGGGGTTCGGCAAGGGTGAAAGGGTGGGGTAAGAGCCCACCGCGCTGCCGGCAACGGGAGCGGCATGGCAAACCCCACCGGGAGCAAAACCGAATAGGGACGGCGCGAGGGGCAACCCTCAGGGCATTTCCGGCCCGGCCGTCCGGGTTGGTTGCTTGAGGCGCGTCGCAAGACGCGTCCCAGAAGAATGGCCGCCACGTTTCGACGCCCTCGGGCGCCGGGGCCATACAGAACCCGGCTTACAGGCCGACTGACGCTTTTCCCATCAATGGCTTGCGGGCGTTGCCTGCGAAGCCGAGTCAGCCTCGCTGCGCGTCGAGCGAGGTCTCGATCGCGCGCCAGAGTTCGCCCGCCGGTTCGCAGCCGACCGAGAGGCGGATGAAGCCGGGATCGACCGCGTCGCCCCAGCGCGCGCGCCGCTCGGCCGAGGAATGGACGCCGCCGAAGGAGGTCGCGGGCTGGAGCAGCGCGCAGCCGTCGATAAAGCCTTCCGCCTTTGCCTCGCTTTCTAGCGTCAGCCCGATCAGGAAGCCGAAGCGCAGCATTTGCGCGCGGGCGAGATTGTGCGACGGGTCGCGGGCGAGCCCCGGATAGCGCAGCGATTTCACGTCGTCGCGCTCCCGCAGCTTTTCCGCCAGGAATTCGGCCGTGTCGCACATGCGCTGGAAGCGCACGTCCAGCGTCTCCAGCCCGCGATGGACCTGCCAGGCCTCGAACGGGCCGGGAATGCCGCCGGCAAGCTTTCGCCAGTCGGATACGGCCTGCATGATCACGGCGTCGCGGCTCGCCACATGGCCGAACAGCGCGTCCGAATGCCCGTTCGGCGCCTTGGTGTCGGAGGCGACGACGATGTCGACGCCGAGGTCGAGCGGGCGCTGGCCGAGCGGCGTCATGGTCGTGTTGTCGGCAACGACGATCGCGCCGGCCGCATGGGCGGCGTCGGCCACCGCCTTGATGTCGCAAAGGTCGAGGCCCGGATTGGCCGGGGTCTCGAGGAAGACCAGCCTGAACCCCTCGAACCCGCCGTCGAGAAACGTCGCCGTCGGGCGCGTCTCGTAGGTCACGCCGAGGCGCGTCAGGAAGCGCTCGGTCAGGACACGCGTCGTGTAATAGCCGTCGGACGGCAGCAGGATTTTGTCGCCCGCCTTCAGCGTCGCGAAGAAGGCCGCCGCGATGGCCGCCATGCCAGACGGGAAGCCGAGCGCCGGCGCGTCCTCCAGATGGCCGAGCATCTCCTCCACCGCTTCCCAGGTGTCGTTCGAAAACCGCCCATACTGCGCAAATCCCGCCGGCGCGCCGGGCAGGTGGAACATCGACGCCATTGTCAGCGGCAGCGCGACCGGATCGCCCTTGTCGAGCTTTGCGCGGCGAAGATGGGAGAGCGCGGCGGCGCGGTGGGAAATCTCGTCGGTCATCGTCGATCCTTGGCTGCGGGCGAGGGCGGGACGCTAGAGCCGCAGACGCGGATTCGCAAGGCTCGCGAAGGTTGCGCGCCGTCGCGCGGTAAACGTTTCATTAGGCTTAATGGACCATAAACGAGATTGGCCCGAATCCCTTTTGCAGAGGCGGTTCCGGGTGCGTGTGAAAGACCTCATCCCGTTGACGCCCATAACAGCCCATGATATCCCTGAAAGCCAATCCAGCGGTCGTTTCAGTCCCAGTTCGAGCGTTCTCCAGGTCCGCCGCATTCGCCCGGACCTGCGCTCGTTTCCTGGCTTTCGACACGCGGACGGGGGCGACAGGGGAGACTGCGAATTGGGCCATCGAGCGCGATATGGGCGCGCCGCTTCTCGGCGAGGCGGCTGATGGACCGCTTTCTTTCCAGTGCGATCAACCGAATCGATTCGAAGGGCCGCGTGTCGGTCCCGGCGCATTTCCGGGCCGTCGTGCAGAAGCGCGGCTATGGCGAGCTCTATGCCTTGCGGGCGCTCGACGTGCCGGCGCTGGATGTGGGCGGGCTCGACCTGCTCGACCGCTACGAGGAGCGGATCGCGCTGGAGGACCCGTTTCTCCAGACGGCGGACGACATGTCCTTCTTCTGCCATGGCGATGGCGCGTTCCTGAAGCTCGACCAGGACGGGCGGATCACGGTCACGGATTTCCTGCGCGAACATACCGGCATCGAGGCGGAAGTGGCCTTTGTCGGCCGGGGCACCTTTTTCCAGATGTGGGAGCCGTCGCGGCTGAAGACGCATGGCGAGGCCGTGCGGGCGCGGCTCCTGAAGCTCAGGCAGGCGGCTCGGGCCGATCGGCACGGAGAATCGGAATGATGGCGGGCCCCGGCGACGAGGGTGCCGGTGGCGGACCGGCCCGCCACATTCCGGTCCTCCTGGCCGGGGTGCTGGACGCGCTGCGCGTCGAGGCCGGCCAGACGATCATCGACGGCACGTTCGGAGCCGGCGGCTACACGCGCGCAATCCTCGAAGCCGGTGCAAACGTCGTCGCCATCGACCGGGACCCGACCGCGATCGCGGCCGGCCGCGCGATGGAGGCGGAATTTTCCGGCCGCTTGCGGCTCGTCGAGGGGCCGTTCTCGGCCCTCGACCAGTATGTCGAGGGCACCGTCGACGGCGTCGTGCTCGACATCGGCGTCTCCTCCATGCAGATCGACGAGGCCGAGCGCGGCTTCTCCTTCCGCCATGACGGCCCGCTCGACATGCGCATGTCGGGCAAAGGCGCGAGCGCGGCGGACGTCGTCAACACCTACAAGCTCGGCGATCTCGCCCGCGTCTTCGGCTTCCTCGGCGAGGAGCGCCAGGCCGGGCGCATCGCCCGCATGATCGAGGACAAGCGCGCGCGCCGGCCCTTCTCGCGCACCGCCGAACTCGCGGACGCGATCCAGACACTGGTCGGGCGCGGGCCGAAGGACAAGATCCACCCGGCGACGCGCGTCTTCCAGGCGCTGCGCATCCACGTCAATGACGAGCTCGGCGAACTCGCCCGCGCGCTTTTCGCCGCCGAACGGGCGCTGAAGCCGGGCGGGCGGCTCGTCGTCGTCACCTTCCATTCGCTCGAAGACCGCATCGTCAAGCGCTTCATCGCAGATCGCGCCGGCAAGGCGTCGGGCTCGCGGCACCTGCCCGAGGCGCATTTCATCGCGCCGACCTTCACCGACGCGGCCAAGGCCATCGCCACCGGCGAGGCGGAGGCCGAGGCCAACCCGCGCGCGCGCTCGGCCAAGCTTCGCGCCGCGACGCGCACGGAAACGGCGGCCCGCGCTGCCGATTTCTCGATTTTCGGATTGCCCAAACTGCCCGCCATCGGCGACGCCGAGGAGACGCACTGACATGTTCCGCACCACCGACATCGTTCTCATCGTGGTCATGGTTTCGGCGGCAGCCTTTACCTACAAGACCAAGCACGACGCGGAAAACCAGCTCGCCGAAGTGCGAAGGCTGCAAAGCCAGATCGCCTTCGAGAAGGATTCCATCGACGTGCTCAACGCAGACTGGAGCCTCCTCAACCAGCCCTCGCGGCTGCAGCGGCTGAAGGAGACCTTCGCGGAGGAACTCCAGCTCAATCCGGTCCAGCCCTACCAGTTCGCCACCATCTCCGAGTTGCCCCGCCGCCCGCTCGCGATCGAGGACCTGATCGCCGGCGACGGGCTGATCGACGAAATCGCCACCGGGAGCATCATGCAATGAGGATCGTCAGCCGGATCACCTCGCTCCTGAAGCGCTCGACCCGCAAGGCCGACGACGCGGCGATCGTCGTCGACGGCGCGCGCAAGCGTTCGGGCGGCTCCACGCGCTCGCGCATGGCCATCACCTTCGCGCTCTTCATGGGCGTCTACGCCGTCATCGGCGGGCGCATCGTCTATCTCGGCATCGAGGATCTGCCGGCCGGCGGACCGCCGCCCTCGCGCGTCACCGCCAACCGGCCCGACATCGTCGACCGCAACGGGCTGGTGCTGGCGACCGACATCAAGTCGGCCTCGCTCTTCGCCGAGCCGCGCCGCATCGTCGATCCCAACGAGGCGATCGAGAAGCTGCGCACGGTCCTGCCGGACCTCGACTACAACCAGACCTACCAGCGGCTTTCGACCGACGCCGGCTTCGTGTGGCTGCGCCGACAATTGTCGCCGCGCCAGCAGGCCGACATCATGGCGCTCGGCATTCCCGGCGTCGGCTTCCGCACCGAGAAGAAGCGCTTCTATCCCGGCGGCGCGACCGCCTCGCACGTTCTCGGCCTCGTCAATGTCGACAATCGCGGCACGGCGGGCATGGAGAAATATATCGACGACCAGGGCCTCGCGGACCTTCAGGCGAGCGGTCTGGCGATCGCGGGCGATCTCGCCCCCGTCGCGCTGTCGCTCGACCTGCGCGTCCAGCACATCGTCCATGACGAACTCGTGCAGGCGATGGAGAAATACCAGGCGATCGCCGCCGGCGCCGTCGTCCTCAACGCCAAGACAGGCGAAGTCATCGCCATGGCGTCGCTGCCAGACTACGACCCGAACAATCCGTTCAACGCCCTCGAAAAGGACCGGCTCAACCGCATGTCGGCCGGCGTCTTCGAGATGGGCTCGACCTTCAAGGGCTTCACCACTGCGATGGCGCTCGATTCGGGCCTCGTGAAGATGTCCGATCGTTTCGACGCCACCGCACCGATCCGCATCGGCGGGCACACGATCCGCGACTTCCACGGCAAGGGGCGCGTCCTGACCGTGCCGGAAGTCTTCATCTACTCGTCCAATATCGGCACCGCGCGCATGGTCGACGTGCTCGGCATCGAAGGCCACCGCAACTACCTGAAGCGCCTCGGCCTGCTCGACCGCATGACTACCGAACTGCCCGAGGTCGCGCGCCCGACCGAGCCGGCCGTGTGGAAGAAGATCAACTCGATCACGATCTCCTTCGGCCACGGCGTCGCGACGACGCCGCTGCAGACGGCGGTCGCCGCCGCGGCCGTCCTCAATGGCGGACGCCTGATCAACCCGACCTTCCTGCCGCGCACTGAAGAACAGGCGATGGGCTCGGCGCTGCAGGTGCTCAACCCGTCGACCAGCGACGCCATGCGCTACCTCTTCCGCTACAACACCGAATCCGGTTCGGGGCGGCGCGCGGACGTGCCGGGCTATTTCGTCGGCGGCAAGACGGGCACGGCCGAGAAGGTCGTCAACGGACGTTATGTCAGCGGCATCCGCTTCAACGCCTTCATCGCAGGCTTCCCGCTCAACGATCCCGAATACATCGTCCTGACCATCATCGACGAGCCGAAGTCCGAAAAGCCGGGCGTCGGGGCGACGGCCGGCCTCAACGCCGCCCCGATGGCGGGCAACATTGTGCGTCGTTCGGCCTCGCTTCTTGGCGTGAAGCCAGATTTCAGCCATGAAAGTGAGGCTCTGCTCGCCGCCTATCAGTGATTCCCGTCCGCGGCCCGAGCCGCCGGCGCCCATCCGAACGGAAACGCATGAAACTCGCCGACCTAGCACCCGCCCAAGCCATCGTTCCGCCGGAAGCCGGCGCGATCGAGGTGAAGGGTTTCGCGCTCGATTCGCGCAAGGTCGAGCCGGGCTACGTATTCGCCGCCTTCGACGGCGCGAAGACGAGCGGGGCGAAGTTCGTCTCCGACGCCGTGGCGCGCGGGGCGACGGCGATCCTCGCCGCGCGTGGCACCGAGGTGCCGGCCGGGATTCCGCTGCTCGAAACCGCCGATCCGCGCCGCAGCCTGTCGCTGGCGCTCGCCGCCTTCTACGGCGCGCAGCCGCAGACCATGGTCGCCGTCACCGGCACGGCCGGCAAGACCTCGGTCGCCAGCTTCGCGCGCCAGATCTGGGCGCATGAAGGCCATGGCGCCGCCAGCATCGGCACGACGGGCGTCATCTCGCCGAAATTCACCGAATACGGCTCGCTGACGACGCCCGATCCCGTCGCTCTCCACCAGCTTTTGAAGAAGCTCGCCAGCGAGGGGGTCACCCATGCGGCGATGGAGGCGTCGAGCCACGGCCTCGACCAGCGCCGCCTCGACGGCGTCCGGCTCGCTGCCGCCGGCTTCACCAATCTCGGCCGCGATCACATGGACTACCATGCGACGCTGGACGAATACTTCGACGCCAAGATGCGCCTCTTCGATACGCTGATGCCGAAATCCGCGCCGGCGGTGATCTTCGCCGACGATCCATGGTCGGCGCGCGCGATCGCAGCTTGCAAGGCCGCCGGGCTCGGCGTCCTGACCGTCGGCCGCGCCGGCAATTTCCTCGAATTGAAGCGCGTCGAGCACGGCCGTCACCGCCAGCGCACCGAAATCTGCCATGACGGCACGATCTACGAGGTCGACCTGCCGCTTGCCGGAGAATTCCAGGTGTCGAACGCGCTCGTCGCGGCCGGGCTCTGCATCGCGACCGGCACGCCGGTCGCGATCGCCATGGCCGCGCTGCGCAAGCTCGAAGGCGCGTCCGGAAGGCTCGAACTCGTCGGTACCACCAGGGCGGGCGCGCCGGTCTATGTCGACTACGCGCACAAGCCTGAGGCGCTCGAAAACGTGCTCTCCGCCGTCCGCCCGTTCACGACCGGCAAGGTCGTCGTGGTGTTCGGCTGCGGCGGCGACCGCGACAAGGGCAAGCGGCCGATCATGGGCGAGATCGCGTCGCGCCTCGCCGACCGGGTGATCGTCACCGACGACAATCCGCGCTCCGAGGAGCCCGCCGCGATCCGCGCCGCGATCATGGAGGCAGCCCCCGGCGCCGCCGAGATCGGCGACCGGCGCACGGCCATCCGCGAGGCGGTCGCTTCGCTCGGGCAGGGTGATACGCTGATCGTCGCAGGCAAGGGACACGAGGAAGGGCAGACGGTCGGCGACGTCACGCTGCCCTTCTCGGATCATGAAGAGGTGCGGGCGGCGTTGAGGGAGAGCGCAGCATGAGCCTCATTTGGACCACACAGGACCTCGTTGCCGCCATGGCGGGCCGCCCTGTCGGCACCATGCCGGAGGGCATCACGGGGATTTCAATCGACAGCCGGACGCTCCAGCCCGGCGACGCCTTCTTCGCCATCAAGGGCGACCAGTTCGACGGGCATGACTTCGCCACCGCCGCGATCAAGGCCGGCGCCGGCCTGCTCGTCGTCTCGGAAGGCAAGCTGCCCGCGCTCGGGCGGCTGCACGGGCCGATGATCGTCGTGCCCGACGTGCTCGAAGCCCTGTCGAAGACGGGCGCCGCGGCGCGTGCGCGCACCAAGGCGCGGATCATCGCCGTCACCGGCTCGGCCGGTAAGACCAGCACCAAGGAGGCGCTTCGCAAGGCGCTTTCGGCGGTCGGCAACGTCCACGCCTCCGACAAGTCGTTCAACAATCACTGGGGCGTCCCGCTGACGCTGGCGCGCATGCCGGCCGAGACGGACTATGCCGTCTTCGAGATCGGCATGAACCATCCGGGCGAAATCCGCCCGCTGGTCAAGCTGGTGCGCCCGCACATCGCCATCGTCACCATGATCGCCGCCGCCCATCTCGGCTTCTTCCACGACCTGGAAGAGATCGCGACGGCCAAGGCCGAGATTTTCGAGGGCGTCGAGCCCGGCGGCCATGCGCTCATCAACCGTGACGATGCGCGCTTCAAGCAGCTCGAAAAAGCCGCGCGCGAGGCGGACATCGAGAATGTCTGGGGCTTCGGCGAGCATTCGCGCGCGACCTTCAAGCTGGTCAAGACCAAGCTTTTGCCGGAGGGCTCGACCTTCACCGCGCAGATGGCGGGCGAGGAACTCGTCGCCAAGATCGGCGCGCCCGGCCGCCACATGGTGCAGAACGCCGTCGCCGTCCTCGCCGCGTCCTATCTGGCCGGCGCCGACATGGCGAAAGTCGCCCATGCGCTCGCCGACCTTTCGCCCGAGGAGGGTCGCGGCGCGCGCCATCGCCTGCGCCACGGCCGCGGCGAGTTCCTTTTGATCGACGAGAGCTACAACGCCAACCCGGCCTCCGTGCGCGCGGCGATGGACGTGCTGCAGGCCGCGCCGATCAGCGGCCATGGCCGGCGCATCGCCGTCCTCGGCGACATGTTGGAACTCGGCGATCACTCGCGCGAACTGCATGCCGGCCTCGCCGAGACGATCGATCCGCAGGCGACGAGCATCGTGCTCCTGGCCGGCCCCGAGATGAAGGCGCTGGCCGAGGCGCTGCCGGACAGCCTGCGCGTCGAGCACCGCGACAGCGTCGCCGACCTGCAGCCTGTCCTGATGGGGCTCGTGCGCGCCGGCGACGTCGTCATGGTCAAATCGTCGAAGAGCATCGGCTCCTCAAGGCTCGTGACAGCCTTGCGCGATAGTTTCCCCGCGACAGAGACGCGCGCTCAGGAAGACATTCACCAGGACGCCTAGCGTCATGCGGAGACAAGAACAAAAATGCTGATGCTTCTCGTAGCGCTGGCGGACCAGGTTTCGGCCTTCAACGTCTTCCGCTACATCACCTTCCGCACCGGTGGCGCGCTGATCACCTCGGCGCTGATCGTCTTCATCTTCGGGCCGATGATCATCGATTCCCTGCGCATCCGTCAGGGCCGCGGCCAGCCGATCCGCGCCGACGGGCCGCAGACCCATTTCAAGAAGGCCGGCACGCCCACCATGGGCGGGCTGATGATGCTGACGGGCATCGTCGGCGCGTCGCTCCTGTGGGGCAACCTGACCAGCGTCTATGTGTGGACGGTGCTGCTCGTCACGCTCGGCTTCGGCGCGATCGGCTTTTACGACGACTATCTCAAGGTCACCAAGCAGTCGCATATGGGCTTTTCGGGCAAGGCGCGCCTTGCCGTCGAATTCCTCATCGCCGGCATCGCGACCTTCGTCATCATGAATGTCGGCGAGGAGCCGTTCTCCTCCTCGCTGACCTTCCCGTTCGTGAAGGATTTGCTGCTCAATCTCGGCTGGTTCTTCGTGCCCTTCGCCGCCTTCGTCATCGTCGGCGCGGGCAATGCGGTGAACCTGACCGATGGTCTCGACGGCCTCGCCATCGTGCCGGTCATGGTCGCGGCCGGCGCCTTCGGCGTCATCGCATACCTGTCGGGAAATGCCGTCTTCGCCGATTACCTGCAGATCCATTTCGTCGTCGGCACCGGCGAACTCTCCGTCATCCTCGGCGCGGTTATCGGGGCGGGGCTCGGCTTCCTCTGGTTCAACGCGCCGCCCGCCGCCATCTTCATGGGTGACACCGGATCGCTCGCGCTCGGCGGCCTCATCGGCACCGTCGCGGTCGCCACCAAGCACGAGATCGTCCTCGCCATCATCGGCGGCCTCTTTGTCATGGAGGCGCTGTCGGTCATCATCCAGGTGGGCTGGTTCAAGCTCACCGGCAAGCGCGTCTTCCTGATGGCGCCGATCCACCACCATTTCGAAAAGCTCGGCTGGACGGAGAGCCAGGTCGTGATCCGGTTCTGGATCATCGCCGTCATCCTCGCCCTCGTCGGGCTTTCCTCGCTGAAGCTGCGGTGACGCGATGATCGCGGCCGGCTCCTTCGCCAATCGCAAGGTCGCCCTGTTCGGGCTCGGCGGCTCGGGCGTCGCCACCGCGCGCGCGCTGGTCGAGGGCGGGGCCGACGTCACGGCGTTCGACGACAATCCGCAGAGCGTCGAGGCCGCGCAGGCCGCCGGCGTTCCCGTCGGCGATCTGCGCCAGGCGGACTGGAACGGCTTCGCCAGCCTCGTCCTCGCCCCCGGCGTGCCGCTGACGCATCCCAAGCCCCACTGGACGGTCGATCTTGGCCGCGGCAGCGGCGTCGAGATCATCGGCGACATCGAACTCTTCGCGCGCGAGCGCCGGCGGACAGCGGCCGATGCGCCGCTCATTGCCATCACCGGCACCAATGGCAAGTCGACGACGACGGCGCTCGTCGCCCACATCCTCGCTTATGCCGGCCGCGACACGCAGATGGGCGGCAATATCGGCAAGGCGGTGATGACGCTCGATCCGATCACGCCTTCGCGCCACTACGTCGTCGAGTGCTCGTCCTACCAGATCGATCTCGCGCCCTCGCTCGATCCGACCGTCGGCATCCTCCTCAACCTGACCCCGGACCATCTCGACCGCCACGGCACGATGCAGCATTACGCGGCGATCAAAGAACGGCTCGTCGCCGGCAGCCGGACGGCCATCGTCGGCGTCGACGACGTCCATTGCGAGCAGATCGCCGCGCGGCTCGAAGCTGCCGGCAACGAGGTCATCCGCATCTCCAAGCGGCTTGAACTCGGCGACGGCTATTTCGCCGCCGGCACCGACCTCGTCCATGCCTCGGGCGGCAAGCGCGAGACGGTCGCCTCGCTCGATGGCATCGGGACGCTGCGTGGCCAGCACAATGCGCAGAACGCGCTCGCCGCGGTCGCGGCCTGCGTCGCGCTCGGCCTGTCGCGCGCCGAAATCCAGGCGGGTCTGTCGACCTTCCCCGGCCTCGCGCACCGCATGGAGATCATCGGCACGCGCAAGGGCGTCCTCTTTGTCAACGATTCCAAGGCGACCAATGCAGAGGCCGCGGCGCCGGCGCTGTCGAGCTTTCCGCGCATTTACTGGATCGCCGGCGGCCTGCCCAAGGAAGGCGGCATCGAGACGCTGCGCGCCTTCTTCCCGCGGATCGCGCGCGCCTATCTGATTGGTGAGGCGGCGCCCGCCTTCGCCGCCACGCTGGGCGCCGCAGCGCCGTTCGAGATTGCCGGCACGCTCGATGCGGCCGTGGCGCATGCCGCACGCGACGCCGCCGACGACGCCTCGGGCGAGCCGGTCGTGCTGCTCTCGCCGGCCTGCGCCAGTTTCGACCAGTTCAAGAATTTCGAGGTTCGTGGCGAGGCCTTTCGCAGCGCGGTCCAGGCGCTCGACGGGCTCGTTTCTTTCGGAGGGACTTCCCAATGATCAGTCGCGTCGACCGCAGTCCTGTCGCGCAGTGGTGGTGGACGATCGACCGCTGGTTCCTGGCGGCGTTCATGGCGCTGATGCTGCTCGGCGTCGTGCTCTCCTTCGCCGCGAGCCCCGCCGTCGCCGAGCGCATCGGCCTCGACAGCTTCCATTTCGTCACACGCCAGATCATCTTCATGATCCCGGCGCTCATCGTCATGCTCGCCGTCTCCTTCCTCGACGCGCGCCTGGTGCGGCGGCTCGCGCTCTTGATGCTCGTCGGGTCACTGGTGATGATGGTCGCCGTTCTCTTCGTCGGCGCCGAGATCAAGGGCTCGCGGCGCTGGCTGCACCTGGCCGGCATCTCGATCCAGCCGTCGGAATACATGAAGCCCGCCTTCGTGGTCATCTGCGCCTGGCTCTTCGCCGAGCGCGCCCGTTCCGAGGCCATTCCCGGCAATCTCTTCGCCATCATGCTCCTCGGCGTCGTGCTGGCGCTCCTCGTCGCGCAGCCTGATCTCGGCCAGTCGCTGCTGGTCGTCGCGACCTGGGGCGTCATGTTCTTCATGGCCGGGCTGCCGTGGCTTTGGATCGTCGTCCTCGGCGGCATCGCCGTCGCCTTCGCCTCCGGCGCCTATTTCTCGTTCGACCACGTCCAGGGCCGCATCGACCGCTTCCTGACCGGCGAGGGCGACAACTACCAGACCGACATGGGCCACGAGGCTATGGTGCGCGGCGGCTGGCTCGGCCAGGGCCCGGGCGAGGGCTCGGTCAAGCGCATCCTGCCCGACAGCCACACCGACTTCGTCTTCGCCGTCGCGGCAGAGGAGTTCGGCCTGATCCTCTGCCTCATCATCGCCGGCCTCTTCGCCTTCGTCGTGCTGCGCGGCATTTCGCGGGCCTCGAAGGAGAGCGACGATTTCTCCCGCTTTGCGATCAGCGGGCTCGTCGTCCTGTTCGGCCTGCAGTCGATTATCAATATGGGCGTGAACCTCCAGCTTCTGCCCGCCAAGGGCATGACGCTGCCCTTCATCTCCTATGGCGGCTCGTCGCTCGTCGCGATGGCGATCTCGATGGGCATGGTGCTGGCTCTGTCGCGCAAGAAGCCGCAGCGGCGCAGCGTCCTCTCGGGGCGCGGGTTCGGGGCGCAACCCGTGTCCCAGCCCTTGGCACCGGCGGAATGAAATGAGCAAGGGCCTGATGCTCCTGTCGGCGGGCGGCACGGGGGGACATCTCTTCCCCGCCGAGGCGCTCGCCCACGAACTGATCGCGCGCGGCTGGCTCGTTCATCTCGCCACCGACGACCGGGCAGGGCGGTTCGCCGGCGACTTCCCCGCCGCCAAGGTCCATCCGGTCCACTCCGCCACGATCGGCTCGAAGAACCCGATCGCCCTCGCGCGCACCTTCTGGGCGCTCTGGTCGGGCGTGCGGCAGGCATCCAAGATCATCGAAACGATCCGCCCGAAGGCGGTGATCGGCTTCGGCGGCTATCCGACGCTGCCGCCGCTCTATGCCGCGACGCGGCGCGGCGTGCCGACCATGATCCACGAGCAGAACGCCGTCATGGGCCGCGCCAACAAGGCGCTCGCGACGCGCGCCAAGGCGATCGCTGGCGGCTTCCTCGAAGCGGGCAAGGACAGCCGCATCGTCGTCACCGGCAATCCGGTGCGCCCCTCGGTCATCGAGGCGTCCGCGACACCCTATGAGGTCTCGCGCGGGACCGATCTCTTCCACCTGCTCGTCTTCGGCGGCAGCCAGGGCGCGCAGTTTTTCTCCAGCGCCTTGCCCGAGGCGATCCGCGCGCTGCCGGCCGAATTGCGTTCGCGGCTGAAGGTCACCCAGCAGGCGCGCGCTGACGACGAGGCAGCCGTGAAGGCAGCCTATGCCGAGCTCGGCATCGCGGCCGAGGTCTCGCCCTTCTTCAAGGACATGGCCAAGCGCATCGCCTCGGCGCAGCTCGTCATCTCGCGCTCGGGCGCTTCGACCGTATCGGAACTGGCGGTCATCGGCCGGCCGTCGATCCTCGTTCCCTATCCCCACGCGCTCGACCACGACCAGGCTGCCAATGCGGCGGCGCTTGCGGCGGCAGGCGGCGCGCTGGTCGAGCCGCAGTCGGGGCTTTCGCCCGAACGCATCGCCGAACTCGTCGAAGGCTTCATGAGCGACCCCGACCGCGCCGCCAAAATGGCGCAGTCGGCGCGTTCCGTCGGCAAACCCAATGCGGCGACATTGCTTGCCGACCTCGCGGAGGCTATTGCCGCGGGCCAGACAGTCACGCAATTCAGCGAAGGAGGCACCCCATGAAAATGCCGCAGACAATCGGCGTGGTGCATTTCATCGGCATCGGCGGCATCGGCATGAGCGGCATCGCCGAGGTGCTGCACAATCTCGGCTACAAGGTTCAGGGCTCCGACCAGTCGGACAGCGCCAACGTCCAGCGCCTGCGCGAGAAGGGCATCGAGTGCTTCGTCGGCCACCAGGCCGAAAATCTCGGTCAGGCCGAGGTCGTCGTCGTCTCGACCGCCATCAAGAAGTCCAATCCCGAACTCGCGGCCGCGCGCGAGAAGCTGTTGCCGATCGTGCGCCGGGCCGAAATGCTCGCCGAACTAATGCGCTTTCGCCAGGCCGTCGCCATCGGCGGCACGCACGGCAAGACGACGACGACCTCGATGGTCGCGACGCTGCTCGACGCCGGCGGACTCGACCCGACCGTCATCAATGGCGGCATCATCAACGCCTACGGCACCAACGCCCGCATGGGCGAGGGCGAGTGGATGGTGGTCGAGGCCGACGAGAGCGACGGCACCTTCCTGAAGCTGCCTGCCGAGATCGCCGTCGTCACCAACATCGATCCCGAACATCTCGATCACTACGGCTCGTTCGAGAAGGTCCGCGAGGCGTTCCGGCAATTCGTCGAGAACGTGCCCTTCTACGGTTTCGGCGTGATGTGCATCGACCATCCCGAAGTGCAGCAGCTCGTCGCCCGCATCGAGGACCGCCGCGTCATCACCTATGGCGAGAACCCGCAGTCCGACGTGCGTTTCCTGAACCACCGCATGGACGGTGCGTCGTCGCTGTTCGACGTGATGATCCGCAACCGCAAGCGCGACGCGACGCTGACGATCGAAGGGCTGCGCCTGCCGATGCCCGGCCGCCACAACGTCTCCAACGCCACCGCCGCCATCGCCGTCGCGCATGAGCTCGGCCTCGGCGCCGATGCGATCCGCAAGGGCCTGTCGGCCTTCGGCGGCGTCAAGCGGCGCTTCACCCTGACGGGCGAGTGGAACGGCGCCTCGGTCTTCGACGATTACGGCCACCATCCGGTCGAGATCAAGGCCGTGCTGCGCGCCGCGCGCGAGGCCTGCCAGGGCCGCATCGTGGCCATCGCCCAGCCGCACCGCTTCACGCGCCTGCGCGACCTCTTCGACGATTTCGCCTCCTGCTTCAACGATGCCGACACGGTCTTCATTGCGCCGGTCTACGCGGCCGGCGAAGAGCCGATCGACGGCGTGAGCGCTGAGACGCTTGTCGAGCGCATCAAGGCCGGCGGCCACCGCGACGCGCGCCTCCTCGACGGCCCCGAGGCGATCGCTCCGGCCATACAGTCGCTCGTGCAGCCCGGCGACTTCGTCGTCTTCCTCGGAGCGGGCAACATCACGCAATGGGCCTACGCCCTGCCGAAGGATCTCGGCTCGCTCGAGGCCGCGGCATGATCGACGGCAGTGCGCTCCTCGCGCGGCTCGGCGACCTTTCCGCCATCCGCGGGCGGCTGACGCCGAACGCGCCAATGGAGGCTGCCACGTGGTTCCGCGTCGGCGGACCGGCCGAACTCCTGTTCCAGCCGGCCGACGAGGACGACCTTGCCGCCTTCCTGAAGCTGCTACCCGCCGACGTGCCCGTCCTCGTCGTGGGCATCGGCTCCAACCTTCTCGTGCGCGACGGCGGCATTCCCGGTGTCGTGATACGCCTCTCCGCCAAGGGCTTCGGCCAGGTCGAGGTGCTGGACGAAACGCGCATCCGCGCCGGCGCCGCCGCGCCGGACAAGCGCGTCGCGGCCGCAGCGCTTGACGCCGGCATCGGCGGCTTCGCCTTCTACCACGGCATTCCCGGCGCCATCGGCGGCGCGCTGCGCATGAATGCCGGCGCCAACGGCACCGAGACGCGCGAGCGCGTCGTCGACGTCTATGCGATCGACCGCGCCGGCGCCCGCCACGTCATTTCCAATGCGGAGATGGGCTATGCCTATCGCCATTCCGCCGCCGCGCCGGACCTGATCTTCACCGGCGCGCTTCTCGAAGGCTACCGCGAGGACGCGGCCGCGATCCAGACGGCGATGGACGAGGTCCAGCACCATCGCGAGACCGTCCAGCCGGTCAAGGAGAAGACCGGCGGCTCGACCTTCAAGAACCCCGAGGGCAGCTCGGCCTGGAAGGAGATCGACAAGGCCGGCTGCCGCGGGCTGATGATCGGCGGCGCGCAGATGTCGCCGCTCCACTGCAATTTCATGATCAACACCGGCAATGCGTCGGCGCATGATCTGGAACTCCTCGGCGAAACCGTGCGCGCGCGCGTCGCGGAGAATTCGGGCGTCGTCCTCGAATGGGAAATCAAGCGTCTGGGCGCCGCCAGGCCCGGCCACGAAGTCGAGCCGTTCGCCGGTTCCGAACCCGTTTCCTGAATGCACGATCACAACGGTTCATAAAAAATAATCTTCCCTGAATCCGAAGCCCTTGCCACCGAATCCGCGATCTGATTCTTTGGTCTTGCGGCGTTATCTGATTTGAGTCGGCCACGCATGAAGCGTGAGGGGACGGCAGGCAAATTGTGCCTGCCGATTGCGGATTCACGGGGGTTTGGTCAGCGCAGGTTTCGATCCACGGAAGAGGGGAATTTCGGGTATGGTACAAAAGCACGTTGCCGTCTTGATGGGGGGCTTCTCCTCCGAGCGGCCTGTGTCTCTGGCCTCCGGGAATCCGTGTGCCGATGCGCTGGAAGCGGAGGGCTACCGCGTCACGCGCGTCGACGTCGACCGCAACGTCGCCTCGGTGCTGGCCGAGCTTCGGCCCGACGTCGCCTTCAACGCGCTGCACGGCCCGTTCGGCGAGGACGGCACCATCCAGGGCATCCTCGAATATCTCGAAATTCCTTACACCCATTCCGGCGTGCTCGCCTCCGCCCTTGCGATGAACAAGGAGCAGGCCAAGCGCGTCGCCAAGGCGGCTGGCATTCCGGTGGCCGAATCCCGCGTCATGAACCGCCGCACGATCGGCCGCGATCATCCGATGAAGCCGCCCTATGTGGTCAAGCCGGTCAATGAGGGGTCGAGCTTCGGCGTCGTCATCGTCAAGGAAAACCAGGCCCATCCGCCGCAGATCATCGGCTCTTCCGAATGGCGTTACGGCGACACGGTGATGGTCGAGCGATTCGTCCATGGGCGCGAATTGACCTGCGCCGTCTTGGGCGATGTCGCGCTCGGCGTCACCGAGATCATCCCGGTCGGCCATTCCTTCTACGATTACGATTCGAAATACGTTGCCGGCGGCTCAAAACACGAATGCCCGGCAAATCTTTCACCGAATATTTACCAAAAAATACAGACACTCGCGCTCAAGGCACATCAAGCAATCGGCTGCCGGGGCGTCTCCCGATCTGACTTCCGCTACGACGACCGCCATTCCGAAAATGGCGAGATCATCTGGCTGGAGGTGAACACGCAGCCAGGCATGACGCCGACGTCTCTGGTGCCCGAACTGGCCATACATGCCGGCCACAGCTTCGGCGAATTGTTGAGTTGGATGGTGGAGGACGCATCGTGTCTGCGTTAGGAAATCGAGCCGGGCGGTCGACATGGTCGGCGCGTGACGCGTTCGTTTTGCCGCGCCTCCTGCGCCGCCCCGCGCGCCACCTCCATCGCTGGACCTCCGGCGAGGTCGAGCCGCCGCGCTTCGCCGCCCTGATGGCGAGCGCGCTCCTGATCGGATCGTCCGTTGTCTATGGAACCGTCCTCGGCGGTCACATGCCGGGCGTCGTCCAGTCGATCACCGCGCGCACCGGCTTTGCCATCGAGGACATCGAGATCGTCGGCAACCGCTTCACGTCCGAGATCGACATCTTCCAGTCGGTCGGGCTCGACGGCTTCACCTCGCTCATCGGCTTCAGCGCCGCCGAGGCGCGCGATCGCATCACACAGCTTCCCTGGGTCGAAAGCGTCGACGTCCAGAAGGTCTATCCCGCCACACTCGCCGTCACCATGGTCGAGCGCGAGCCCTTCGCCGTCTGGCAGAACGGCAACCGGCTCTGGGTGATCGAGGAAGACGGCCGCGTCATCACGCCTCTGGCGCGCAGCCAGCATGCCGAGCTTCCGGTCATCGTCGGCCGCGGTGCCGATGAGCATGCCGCCGGCTTCCTCAGGACCATGGCGGCCTATCCCGAACTCGCCTCGAAGACGCGCGCCTATATCCGCGTCGCCGACCGGCGCTGGGATCTGCGCCTGCGCAACGGCACCACGGTCAAGCTGCCTGCGACCGATTACGAGAGCGCGCTCGCCGCGGTCATCCGGGCCGACCGCGAGCAGGAACTCTTCTTGCGCGACGTGACCGTGGTCGACATGCGCCTTGCCGGCCGCATGGTGCTCCAGCTCACGGAAGCCGCAATGGAACAGCGCGAAGCCATGCTCAAGGAGCGGCTCGGCAAGAAATACGTCCCGGAGAAGCGCACATGAGCTGGTTGTCCACCGGCAAGCCCACACAGGCCAAGCGTTCCGGCATCGTCACCGTTCTCGACGTCGGCTCGAGCAAGGTGTGCTGCATCATCGCCAAGCTGCAGCCGCGCGAGCAGAGCGACATGCTGCCCGGCCGCACGCACCAGGCGCGCGTCCTCGGCATCGGCCACCAGAAGTCGCTCGGCATCAAGTCCGGCGTCATCGTCGATCTCGACCGCGCCGAACAGGCGATCCGGCTCGCCGTCGATGCGGCCGAGCGCATGGCGGGCCTCACCGTCGATTCGCTGATCGTCAACACGTCGTCGGGACGGCTCAAGAGCCGCGTCTTCAACGCCACCGTCAATCTCGGCGGCCACGAGGCCGACGAGAGCGACATCACCCGCGTTCTCGCCGCCGGCGCCAAGCAGGTGCAGCGCGCCGAGCGCGAGGTCGTGCATTCGATGCCGATCGGCTTTTCGCTCGATGCGGAGCGCGGCGTGCGCGATCCGCGCGGCATGGTGGGCGACACGCTCGGTGTCGACATGCACGTCCTGACCGCCGATGCCGCGCCGCTGCGCAATCTGGAACTTTGCATCAACCGCTCGCATCTGTCGGTCGAGCGTTTCGTGGCGACCCCCTTCGCCTCCGGTCTCGCCTCGCTGGTCGAGGACGAGATGGAGATGGGCGCGGCTTGTATCGACATGGGCGGCGGCACGACGACGCTCGCCATCTTCTCCGACGGCAAGCTGGTTCATGTCGACGCGATGCCGCTCGGCGGCAATCACGTCACGATGGACCTTGCCAAGGGTCTGTCCACGCGGCTCTCGCATTCCGAGCGCCTCAAGGTCATGCATGGCTCGGCGCTCACCGTCGGCGGCGACGACCGCGACATCGTCACCATCAACCCGATGGGCGAGGATGGCGAGGTGCCGCTGCAGGTGCCGCGCTCCGTGATGAACCGAATCATCCGCGCCCGCGTCGAGGAGACGCTGGAGATCGTGCGCGACCGGCTGAACAAGTCCGGCTACGGCAATGTGGTCGGCAAGCGTGTCGTGATGACCGGCGGCGCGAGCCAGTTGACCGGCATGACCGAGGCGGCGCGCCGGGTTCTCGGCCGCAACGTGCGGCTCGGACGCCCGCTCGGTGTCAGCGGCCTGCCGGAAGCGGCAAAGGGGCCGGCATTTTCAACTTCTGCGGGCCTTTTGATCTACCCGCAAGTTTCGGAACTGGAAAGTCAGCTAAGACGGGGTGGCGGACTGCGCTGGCAGGCCACCGGGACGGGCGGGCGATTCCAACGAGTAAGCCAGTGGTTACGGGATAGTTTTTGAGTTTGACGGGGTTTGACCCACGGCGGCCGCAGCGGCGAAGCGGCAGGACAGGCGAAAAAAGGACGACGGAAATGACAATCAATCTGCAAAAGCCGGACATCACCGAATTGAAGCCGCGAATCACCGTGTTCGGTGTGGGCGGCGGCGGCGGCAATGCGGTCAACAACATGATCACGGCCGGACTGCGCGGCGTCGAGTTCGTCGTGGCGAACACCGACGCGCAGGCGTTGACCATGACCAAGGCCGAGCGCCTCATCCAGCTCGGCGCGAACGTGACCGAGGGCCTGGGCGCCGGTTCGCAGCCCGAAGTCGGCCGCGCGGCCGCCGAGGAGTGCATCGACGAGATCCTCGACCACCTCTCGAACACGCATATGTGCTTCGTCACCGCCGGCATGGGCGGCGGCACGGGCACGGGTGCGGCTCCGGTCGTTGCCCGCGCGGCGCGCGAAAAGGGCATCCTTACGGTCGGCGTCGTCACCAAGCCCTTCCACTTCGAGGGCCAGCGCCGCATGCGCACGGCCGATCTCGGCATCGAAGAGCTGCAGAAATGCGTCGACACGCTCATCGTCATTCCGAACCAGAACCTGTTCCGGATCGCCAATGACAAGACCACCTTCGCCGACGCCTTCGCGATGGCCGACCAGGTGCTCTATTCGGGCGTCGCCTGCATCACCGACCTGATGGTCAAGGAAGGCCTGATCAATCTCGACTTCGCCGACGTCCGTTCGGTGATGCGCGAGATGGGCAAGGCGATGATGGGCACCGGCGAAGCTTCGGGCGAGGGCCGCGCGCAGGCCGCAGCCGAAGCCGCGATCGCGAACCCGCTCCTCGACGAGACCTCGATGAAGGGCGCCAAGGGCCTCCTGATCTCGATCACCGGCGGCCGCGACCTGACCCTCTTCGAAGTCGACGAAGCGGCGACCCGCATCCGCGAGGAAGTGGATTCGGACGCCAACATCATCCTCGGCGCGACCTTCGACGAGGAACTGGAAGGCGTCATCCGCGTGTCGGTCGTCGCGACGGGCATCGACAAGGCGTCCGCCGACATCTCGGCCCCGCCGATCATGAACCGTCCGATGGCCAAGCCCGTCGAGCGCGCACCGCAGCCGCAGGCCGCGCCTGCCGCCGAACTGCGCCCGGCCGCGCCGCGCACCATGGAAATGCAGCCTGTCGCCGCCGCGCCGATCGACCCGGTCGCCGAGGCGATCCGCCAGGCCGACGCCGAAGCCGCTCAGCTTCGCCCGGCCGCGCCGCAGGACGATTTCCGCCCGCAGAGCCGTCTCTTCGCAGAGCCGGTCCGCCAGGTCGAAGCTCCGGTGCAGCACGTCGCTCCGGCTCCGGTCCAGCAGGTCGCTCCGCAGCAGATGGCCGCTCAGGCGCCCGTCCAGCCGCGCATGCCGCGCGTCGAGGACTTCCCGCCGATCGTCCAGGCCGAACTGACCCGCGCGCCGGAAGAGACGCATGAGGATCGCGGCCCGATGGGCCTCCTCAAGCGCCTGACCAACGGCCTGTCGCGCCGTGAGGAAGAGCCGGCGCGTCTCCAGCCGGCCCAGCCGCGCGAGCCCAAGCTGCGCCAGCAGCCGGCGGCGCCCGCTCCCGAGCAGCGCCGTGCGCCGAGCCCGGAAGCGCAGCAATACGCACCGCGCCGCGGCCAGCTCGACGATCACGGCCGCCTCGCCGTCCAGCCGCGCCAGGTCCAGGAAGACGACCAGCTCGAAATCCCGGCCTTCCTGCGCCGCCAGGCGAACTGATCGCATCGTCATCGCAACCATCGAGCGGGCCCCTTGCGGGCCCGCTTTCGCATTCGCCGTCTTGCTCGCGCCGGCGATCCGGCTATGGTCCGCCGCGAAATTGCGGATGGTGACATGGACCTTCGACGACAGACGACGCTTGCCCGCGACCTTGTAGTCGAGGGCATCGGCGTTCATTCCGGCAAGCCCGCGCGGCTCGACCTGCGCCCCGCCGCGGCCGGCACCGGCATCCGTTTCGTCGATGCGTCGGGGCAGGGCATCGCCGTCCGTCCCGAGACCGTCGCTTCGACCGATCTGTCGACGCTCATCGGCGATCCCAGCGGCTTCCACGTCTCGACCGTCGAGCACTTGATGAGCGCGCTCGCCGGCGCCGGCATCGACAATGTCGAGATCGCAATTTCGGGCACCGAGGTCCCGATCCTCGACGGCAGCGCGATCGAGTTCGTCACCGCTTTCAAAGGCGCCGGCATCGCCGAACTGGATCGGCCCGTCGACGCGATCCGCGTCATCGCGCCCGTCCGCGTCGAGAATGGAGCGGCGTGGGCCGAGTTCGTGCCGCACGAACAGGCCCGCTTCGAAATCGAGATCGAGTTCCCGTCCGCTGCCATCGGCCGCCAGAAGATCGCCTTCGACCTCGAACCCGAGACCTACGCCCGCGAGATCGCGCCCGCTCGCACCTTCGGCTTCATGCGCGATGTCGAGCGCCTCTGGGCCGCCGGTCTCGCGCTCGGCTCGTCGCTCGAAAACTCCGTGGTGATCGGCGAGGACGACCGGGTCGTCAATCCGGCCGGCCTGCGCTTTGCCGACGAGTTCGTGCGCCACAAGGCGCTCGACGCCGTCGGCGACCTCGCCATCGGCGGCGTCGCCATCATCGGCTGCTACCGCTCGTTCCGGGGCGGGCACAAGCTGAACGCCGCCGCGCTCGCCGCGCTGCTCGCCAGTCCCGACGCGTTCGAGCGCCTTTGACGCGCCGTTGTGGATTGCGGCGGCTCTGCCACAAAATTGCGCGATTGCGTTCCCATAGCGTTGCTGCCAGCGGGCCGTTATGCTCTAACGCTGGCCTGTTGCCATGAAGATTTCTGCCGGAGGGGCAATGCCCATCGTTACGTCTGAACGCTCGCAGCGCCCGTCCCGGCGCGCCACGTCGCTGGCCCTTCTGGCGCCGGTGATCGCGCTGCCTCTCGTGCTTTCGGCCTGTGCGTCGACCGATGACGACATGAACCTCGCCAGCTATGTCGAGAGCGTCGAGCCGGCCGATGCGCTCTACAATCAGGGCCTCGCCAATCTCGAAGCCGGCCGCCTCACCGAGGCGTCGAAGAAGTTCGAGGCGGTCGACCGCCAGCATCCCTATTCCGAATATGCCCGCCGCTCGATGGTCATGGGCGCGTTCACGCAGTACCGCCAGGGCAACTACCAGGACGCGATCAACGGCGCGCAGCGCTACGTCCAGCTCTATCCGAGCGATCCGGAAGCGGCCTATGCGCAATACATCGTCGGCCTTTCATACTGGCGCCAGATCAAGGACGTGACGCAGGACCAGGGCGACGCCCGCCGCACGGTCGAGGCGATGGAAGCCGTCGTCCAGCGCTGGCCCGAATCCGAATATGTCGAGGACGCCAACGCCAAGATCCGCTACGCCCGCGACCAGCTCGCCGGCAAGGAGATGCAGGTCGGCCGCTACTATCTCGAGCGCCGCGAATATGTCGCCGCCGTCAAGCGCTTCCGCGCCGTCGTCGAGACCTACGGCAACACGCGCCATGCCGAGGAAGCGCTCGCGCGCCTCACCGAAGCCTATTACGCGATGGGCCTCGCCTCCGAGGCGCAGACGGCCGCCGCCGTCCTCGGCCACAATTATCCGGACAGCCAGTGGTATGCGGATTCCTATGCGCTCCTGCAGTCGGGCGGCCTCGAGCCGCGCGAGAACGCAGGCTCGTGGATTTCGCGCGCCGGTGCGGCCATCCTCGGAAGCTGACGGCAACGCCTGAATGCTCGCCCATCTGTCGATCCGCGATATCGTTCTGATCGAGCGGCTCGACATCGACTTCCGCACCGGCCTTTCCGTCCTGACGGGCGAGACCGGCGCAGGCAAATCCATCCTCCTCGATTCGCTTTCGCTGGCGCTCGGCGCGCGCGGCGACGCTTCGCTGGTGCGTCACGGCGCGCCGCAGGGCAACGTCACCGCCGTCTTCGACGTGCCCCCCGGCCATTCCGCCCGCGATCTCCTGCGTGAGAACGGTGTCGAGGACGAGGGCGACATCATCCTGCGCCGCATCCAGACCGGCGACGGGCGCAGCCGGGTCTTCATCAACGATCAGCCGGCTTCGGTCACGCTTTTGCGCGAAGTCGGCCGCGCGCTGGTCGAAATCCACGGCCAGCACGACGACCGCGCGCTGGTCGACGTTTCCGCCCACCGCGACCTGCTCGACGCCTTCGGCGGTCATGTCGGCGAGGCGCTCTCCGTCGCGCGCGCCCACCGGCACTGGCGCGAGACCGAGAACCTCCTCGCGCGCCACCGCGCCAAGGTGGAGGCCGCCGCCCGCGAGGCCGACTATCTGCGTGCCTCGGTCGACGAACTCGGCAAGCTCGACCCGCAGCCGGGCGAGGAAACGCAGCTTGCCGAGCAGCGCGCCGACATGATGCGCTCCGAAAAGATCGCGACCGAGATCAACGACGCGCTCGACGTGTTGTCGGGGCAGGGCTCCGCCGTGCCGCAACTGGCGAGCCTGCTGCGCCGTCTCCAGCGCAAGGCCGAGGAAGCGCCGGCGCTGCTCGATCCGATCATCAAGCCGCTCGACGAGGCGCTGATCTCGCTCGACGCCGCGCAGACCTCCGTCGACGAGGCGCTGCGCGCCATCGAGTTCGACCCGCAGGTGCTGGAACGCGCCGAGGAGCGGCTCTTCGCGCTGCGCGCGCTCGCCCGCAAGCACTCGATCGGTGTCGACGACCTCGCCGAACTGCGCGACACGATGCTGGCCGACCTCGCCGACCTCGACGCCGGCGCGGAGCGGCTGCAGGCGCTGGACAAGGAGGCGCGCGAGGCCCGCGACGCCTACGACCAGAAGGCGCTTCACCTGTCCGAACTGCGCGCCGGCACGGCGGATCATCTCGCCCGCGCGGTGATGCAGGAACTGCCGGCGCTGAAGCTCGAACGCGCCGAGTTCATCGTCGAGATCAAGGCCGACCCGCAGGACCGCCGCGAGCAGGGCATCGACCTGATTGAGTTCTGGGTCCGCACCAATCCCGGAACCCGCGCCGGGCCGATCATGAAGGTGGCGTCCGGCGGCGAGCTCTCGCGGTTCCTGCTGGCGCTGAAGGTCGCGCTCGCCGATCGCGGCTCGGCCCCGACCCTCGTCTTCGACGAGATCGACACCGGCGTCGGCGGTGCGGTCGCGGACGCCATCGGCGCGCGGCTCGCGCGCCTGTCCGAGCGCGTGCAGGTGCTCTCCGTCACCCACGCGCCGCAGGTCGCCGCCCGCGCCTCGACGCACTACCTCATCTCGAAGTCCGGCAACGCCGAAGGCGTCGCGACCCGCGTCTCCGCCATGGACCACGGCGCCCGACAGGAGGAAATCGCCCGCATGCTCGCCGGCGCGACCATCACCGACGAAGCCCGCGCGGCCGCCAAACGCCTCCTTTCCGAAACGCCACTCGTCTCCTGACGTTTGGCGGCTTGAGCCACCCGCCGATCCCGCTATGTTCGCGCCAAGCGACCACCGGAATTCTTGCAATGGCGAAATCCCCGAAATCCGTCGATGATCTGACCCCCGACGAGGCGTCGGACGAGCTGACGCAACTCGCCGCCGAGATCGCCCGTCACGACGCGCTCTATCACGGCAAGGATGCGCCGGAGATCTCGGATGCCGACTATGACGCGTTGCGCCAGCGCAACGCTGCGATCGAGGCGCGGTTTCCCGAACTCGTGCGCGCGGATTCGCCATCGCTGAATGTCGGCACGGAACCTGCCGGCGCCTTCACGCCGGTGCGCCATTCGCGGCCGATGCTTTCGCTCGACAACGTCTTTTCCGACGAGGACGTCACCGATTTCGTCCAGTCCCTGCGTCGCTTCCTGTCGCTGAAGCCCGACGACGAGCTCGTTTTCACCGCCGAGCCGAAGATCGACGGCCTGTCCATGTCGCTGCGCTACGAGAACGGCCGCCTCGTCACGGCCGCCACGCGCGGCGACGGCACCACGGGCGAGAACGTCACCGCCAACATCCGCACCATCGCCGACATCCCGAACGAGTTGAAGGACGCACCTGACGTGTTGGAGGTCCGCGGCGAGGTCTACATGGCCCGCGAGGATTTCATGGCGCTCAATGCGCGCATGGCCGAAAGCGGCCGCGTCTTCGCCAATCCGCGCAACGCCGCGGCCGGCTCGCTGCGCCAGATCGATCCGAACGTGACCAAGACGCGGCCCCTGCGCTTCTTCGCCTATGCCTGGGGCGAGACGTCGGAGGAGCTGGCGGCGGCCCAGTTCGATGCCGTCGCGCGGCTCGGCGCATGGGGTTTCCCGGTCAATCCGTTGATGCAGCGCTGCGCGACGCTGGACGAGATGATCGCGCATTACCGGTCGATCGAGACCAACCGCGCGGACCTGCCCTACGACATCGACGGCGTGGTCTACAAAGTCGACGACCTCGCGCTGCAGGAGCGGCTCGGCTTCCGCTCGCGCAGTCCGCGCTGGGCGACGGCGCACAAGTTCCCGGCTGAAAAGGCGATGACGCGGCTCGAGGCAATCGACATCCAGGTCGGCCGTACCGGCGCGCTGACGCCGGTCGCGCGGCTTGAGCCGGTCACGGTCGGCGGCGTCGTCGTCACCAATGCGACGCTGCACAATGAGGACTACATCAGGGGCATCGGCAATAACGGCCAGCCGATCCGCGAGGGCCGCGACATTCGCGTCGGCGATACGGTCGTCGTCCAGCGCGCCGGCGACGTCATCCCGCAAATCCTCGACATCCTGCCCGAAAAGCGCCCGCCGGACGCCGAGCCCTACGTCTTCCCGGATCGCTGCCCCGCCTGCGACAGTCATGCCGTGCGCGAGGAAGGCGAAGTCGTCAAGCGCTGTACCGGTGGCCTCGTCTGCCCGGCGCAGGCGGTCGAGCGTATCCGCCATTTCGTCTCGCGAAACGCGCTCGACATCGAGGGGCTGGGCGAAAAGCAGATCGAATTCTTCTACAACCACCCCGACCCCGCATTCCAGATCAGGACGCCCGCCGAGATCTTCACGCTCAAGGCCCGGCAGGAAAAGTCGCTCGCCAAGCTCGAAAATGTCGACGGCTTCGGCACGGTGTCGGTGAAGAAGCTCTACGCCGCCATCGACGAGCGCCGCCGCGTCGAGCATTCGCGCTTCCTCTTCGGCCTCGGCATCCGGCATATCGGCGAGACCAACGCCAAGCGCCTCGCGCGTCATTTCCTGAGCTTCGACGCGCTGCGCGCGGCAGCGCAAGCGGCAAAGATGCCCGAAGGCAAGGGCGATCCCGGCAACGCCGAATGGCAGGAGATCGTCGGCGTCAACGGCATCGGTTCGGTCGTCGCGGAAACCCTGGTCGAGTTCTTTGCCGAAGGGCACAACCGCGAGGCGGTCGACGCGCTTCGGGCCGAGGTGACGCCGCTCGACGAGGAAGCTCCGCAGGCCGTATCATCGCCGGTGACGGGCAAGACGGTCGTCTTCACCGGCTCGCTCGAAAAGATGTCGCGCGACGAGGCGAAGGCCATGGCCGAACGATTGGGTGCCAAGGTGGCGGGATCGGTGTCGAAGAAGACCGACCTTGTGGTCGCCGGCCCTGGTGCGGGCTCGAAGCTCAAGCAGGCGACCGATCTCGGCATCGAAGTAATCGACGAAGACGAATGGTTCGCGCGCGTGCGATGAGGGCGGAGCGGAATTGCTTCGCAACACGTCTTTCGCGAATCGACCCCCACCCTTTATCCCTCCCCTCAGGGGGGGGAGGGAGTTCGCCAGCGCCGGTCTTCACCTTTTCGATGCACCACCTGGTTCGGAGGTGGGCTCGGCGCGAATGCCTTCCCTCCCCCTTGAGAGGAGGGATACAGGGTGGGGGTCTCCTTCGCAAAAAACGGCCCACTCATGGCCCTACGACCACCTCCTCATGGTTCAAGCCTTTTCATGTGACAGGGCAACAATGCTGACCTAAGAGGACGCCATGTCCTTTGCCCAAGAATTCGCACGCGGCATGCGCAAGAGCCCGCCTGTCGTCCTGTCGTCGGCGCCCTTCGGGCTGCTGTTCGGCGCGCTCGCCGTCGACAACGGGTTCACGGTCGGCGAAGCGGTGCTGATGAGCGCGGCCGTCTATGCCGGCGCGAGCCAGATGGTCGGTCTGGACCTCTTCGGCCAGAAGGTCGCGCCGTGGCTAATCGCGCTGTCGATCTTCGCGGTCAATTTCCGCCACGTGCTCTATTCGGCAGCCGTCGGCCGGCGCGTGCCCCACTGGGCGCCCGCGCAGCGCGCCTTCGGCTTCTTCTTCCTCGTCGATCCGCAATATGCCGAGGCCGAGCGCAAGGCGGAGAATGGCGAGCACGTCACCTTCGCCTGGTTCATGGGCATGGCGACACCGATCTATCTCTTCTGGGTCGCCGAGGCGTGGATCGGGGCGAGCTTCGGCAGTCTGATCCCGGACACCTATGCGCTCGGGCTCGACTTCCTCTTGCCGATCTACTTCCTCGGGCTCGTCATGTCGTTCCGGCTGCGTCCGCTCTGGTTGCCGATCGTCCTGACCAGCGCGGTCGCGTCCATCGTCGCCTATGAGACGATCGGCTCGCCCTGGCACGTCACGGTCGGCGCCATCGCCGGCATGGCGCTTGCCGCCTTCATGCCGGTCAACGGAAACGGCAAAGGCGAGGACGCGGCATGACGACCACCGTCTGGATCATCCTCGCGAGCGCCGTGCTCACCTATCTGTCGCGCATCGGCGGACATCTCGTCCTGTCACGCTTCGACCGTATCCATCCGCGCGTCGAGGCGAGCCTCAACGCCGTGCCTGCAGCGGTCCTGACGACGCTCGTCGCGCCCGCCGCCTATCATGGCGGGCCGGCGGAGATCGCCGCCATGATCGTCGCCGCCATCGTCGGCTGGCGCAGCGGGCTGATGACGATGTTCATCGTCGGCGCGGCCGTCCTGATCGCCGGCCGCAATCTATTTTGACAGCGGAGCGGTCGCGGTTTCCAGCCAGGCCCTGACGTCGTCTTCCAACTGGTCGGAGAGCTCGGCGGCCACGCGCGCGTGATAGGTGTCGAGCCAGTCGATCTCGGCCCTTTCGAGAAGCGAAACGTCGATCAGCCGCCGGTCGAACGGCGCCAGCGTCAGCGTTTCGAAGCCGTGCACGGCGATCTCGCCGCTCGGGATCTTTGCGGCGTCTTCGACCACGATCAGGTTTTCGAGCCGAATGCCGTATTCGCCCGGCCGGTAGTAGCCGGGTTCGTTCGACAGGATCATGCCGGGCAGGAGCGCCTGCGTGCCCGTCCGCGCGATCCGCTGCGGGCCTTCGTGGACGGCAAGGAACGAGCCGACGCCATGGCCGGTGCCATGGGCGAAGTCGAGCCCGGCCTGCCAGAGCGCACGGCGCGCGAAGGGATCGACGTCCTGCCCGCGCGTGCCGGCCGGAAAGCGCAGCGTCGAGACCGCGATCAGCCCCTTCAGCACCAGCGTATAGTGCCGGCGCATCGCCTCGGTCGGCCTGCCGATGGCGACGGTGCGGGTGATGTCGGTCGTCCCGTCCTGATACTGGCCGCCGGAATCGACCAGATAGAGTTCACCGGCGGCGAGCTTGCGGTTGGTCTTCGTCGTCACGCGGTAATGGATGATCGCGCCGTTCGGGCCGGCGCCGGAAATCGTGTCGAAGGAAATGTCGCGCAGCGGCATCTGCACGTCTTCGCCGGCCTTCGCGCGGGCGGATTCCAGGCGGCTTGCAACCGCGATCTCGTCCACCGTGCCCGGTTGCTGTGCGTCGAGCCAGGCGAGGAACCGGGCCATTGCGACGCCGTCGCGCTTGTGGGCGGCGCGCGAGCCGTTCAGCTCCGCCTCGTTCTTGCAGGCGCGGGGCAGGCGGGCCGGGTCCGGCAGGTCGCTCGTCTTGCCGCCCGCATCCTCGATCGTCACGCGCAGCCATTCTGCTGCAAGCTGCGGGTCGAGGCCGACCACCGCGCCGCTGCCGGCCAGCGCTTTCAGCGCCGGTTCCAGCGCCGCCGGCCCGTGGAGTTCGGCGAGCTGCGTCAGGTAGGCCTTTGCCTCGATGCCGAGCTTGGCAGCGTCGATGAAGAGCGACGGTCGTCCCTCTGCAGGTACAATGGCGAAGGCGAGCGCCAGCGGGGTGTGCTCGACATCGGCGCCGCGAATGTTGAACAGCCAGGCGATCGAGGACGGGTCGGTCAGGACCGTATGCGTCGCGCCGCCCGCGCGGATCGCCGCGCCGATGCGTACGATCTTGTCCTTGGCCAGTTCGCCTGCAAAGCCCACCGGCTGGATCGCGACCTTGCCCACCGGCGCTTGCGGCTGGTCGGCCCAAATCGAGTCGATGGGATTGCCGTCCAGCGCGACGAGTTCGCCGCCGGTCGCCTCGCAGGCCTTCCGCAGCGCCTTGGTCTCGGCGATCGTGTGCAGCCAGGGGTCGAAGCCGAGCCGCGCGCCCGCCTTCAGATTGGCGCCGATCCACTTGGCCGGCGGCGTCTCGACGAGGCTTTCATAGCCGAAAATGCCCGCATCGGTCTGGTCGCGTACCTGCAGCGTGTAGCGACCGTCGACGAAGATCACCGCGCTCTCGGTGAGCACGATCGCCGCGCCGGCCGACCCCGTAAACCCCGTCAGCCATTTCAGCCGGTCGGAGCGCGCGGCGACGTATTCGCCCTGGTGCTCGTCCGCGCGCGGCACGAGAAAGCCGTCGACGCCGCGCCGGGCCAGTTCCGCGCGCAAGAGCGGCACGCGCTCCTTGCCCTGGGCGGGATCGGCGTGGCTTTCGAATTTCTGGAACATGGCGCGCTCGCATCGATGGTGTCCGCGATCCATAGCGCGCTCCACCGGGGCGCGAAACCCTCATGCGCGATCGCCGGCCATGCTGCATTGCGGCATCGTCATCTCGCACATGCAAAAACAGATGGAAGCCATGCAGGAACGGCACTGGTGAAAAAGGTCAGTACTACTTACCTTCTTGATCGTGGAGGACACATTCTTCCAATCAGATCAAGGAGAAGACGACATGGCAAATGCAGCAAAGCGCGGGTTCTTCCGCGGCGCAATGGACGCCCTCGTCGAAGCGCGTTCGAAGCAGGCGACCCGTTACGTGAACAGCGCGCTCCTCATGCTCGACGACGAGACGCTGCGTTCGCACGGCTACACCCGTGACGAACTGAAGAAGAGCGTCGGCGGCTCGTACATGTACTAAGCGACGCGATTTTCGCCCCAGGGGCGACATCGGGGGAAGGGCGGTCCGGGGCGGGCCGCCCTTTTCTTTTGTCTAGCGCTTCAGATGCAGCGCCACCCATCCTTCGCGGCGGATGGTGCGGACATGGCGAAAGGACTGGCCGACATAGGCCGCGATCACCGCCTCGCGCTGGCGCTCCAGAATCCCCGACAGGATCAGCGAACCATCCGGCGAAACGTTGCGCGCCATCTCCGGCGCGAGCGTCATCAGGGGCCGCGCGAGGATGTTGGCGACGATCAGGTCGAACGGGCGCCATTTGGCGAAGACGTGGTGATGGAAGCCCGCCGCCGTCACCGTGTCGACATGGGCATGGGCGTGGTTCAGCCGCACGTTCTGCCGCGCGACCTCGACAGCGACCGGGTCGATGTCCGTCGCCAGCACCGGGATGCGGCAAAGCTTCGCCAGCGCGATCGCCAGCACCGCGCTCCCCGTGCCGAGGTCGAGCGCGGTGCGCGGGCGCTCGCGGCGGGTGACGTCCATGATCAGTTCGAGGCATCCGGCCGTGGTGCCATGGTGGCCGGTGCCGAAGGCGAGCCCGGCTTCTATTTCGATCGCGAGGTCGCCGATACGCCGCTGCTCGCGGTCATGCGCGCCGTGGACGAGGAACCGGCCGACCCGGACGGGCTTCAGCCCTTCGAGCGACTTCGCCACCCAGTCGATGTCGTCGAGGTTCTCGCGCTGCAGCGCTACGCCGGGCGCATTGGCCTTCAGCACGTCCGCGATGCGCGCCTCCAACCCCTCCGGCTCGCCGTCGAGGTAGACCGACACCTCGTCGATGCCGGCATCCTCGTCGAGTTCGAAGATCGAGATCGGGAAGCCGTCATCCTCGAGCAGCGTCTCGAGCTGCCGGTAGGCGGCTTCGGCGTCCTTTTTCGCGGCGCTGAAGTAAAGGCGTGTCTGGGGCACCGCGTCGTCCTCTGGTGGTGTCAGCTCGCGGCCAGGCGCTTCAGCTTGGCGACGGCGTTTTCGGGATTCTCCCCATAGGCGATGGTGCCCATGAAGTCACCCGAACTGTCGAGGAGCAGGATCGAGGCCGTGTGGTCCATCGTGTAGTCGCCGCCCTCCAGCTCCACCTTGCGCATGAAGATGCCGAATGACTTCGCCATCGCCTCGACCTTCGCCGGCTCCCCGGTGATGCCGGTGATGCGGTCGGAGACGTTGCCGACATAGGTGTTGAGGATTTCCGGCGTGTCGCGCTCGGGGTCGACGGAGACGAAATAGGCGCGGATGTCCTCGCCTTCGTCGCCGAGCTGGTCGAGCCAGCCATCCATCTCGTAGAGCGTCGTCGGGCAGATTTCGGGGCAGTGGGTGAAGCCGAAGAACACCGCCGAGGGCTGGCCGCGGAACGCCTCTTCCGTGATCTCCTCGCCCCGCTGGTCGACCAGCGTGAATGGCTCGCCGAAGGAACGCGCGACCGTGCGGTTCGCGTACCAGTCGAAGCTCAGCCAGCCGACGGCCGCAGCCACGATGATTACGCTTGCAACGAGAAGGGTCCGCATGTCGGCTGTCGTCCGCTCAGGTCAGGGATTTGAGGATCAGAAGCACCAGGCGAGGCCGGTTTCGGCCATCGCCATGAAGATGCGCGCGCCGCCGTCGAGCCAGCCGGCGAAGGCGAGCCCGGTCGCCGCCGAAAGCGCGAGCGCGCCGGCGGCAAGCAGAAGCGGTGTCGTGATCCGGTTCAGGGTCATGACCCTGATATAGCGCCGGCGCGCGGGCGCCGAAAGATGTCATCTTGCCGCCGTCCGGCGGGCCACGTACACGCTTTTGCGATGACCGCCTTCCTGCCGCACGATTCCGAACCGAAGATCCACACGACGGCCGAGCTCAAGGGCTGCCGTCTCGGGCGCTTCGTCTCGGTCGGCCCGCGCGTCCTGTTGCGCGACGTGGAAGTCGGCGACTTCTCTTATTTCGAGCGCCATGGCGAGGCGATCTACACGGCCATCGGCAGGTTCTGCTCCATCGCGGCGAATGTGCGCCTCAACGCGCTCGAACACCCGATGGAGCGCGTCACCACGCACAAGTTCACCTACCGGCCGAACGAATATTTCCGCTTCCACGGCGTCGATGCCGGCTATCGTGCGCACCGGCAGGCGGCGCGCGTCACCATCGGCAACGATGTCTGGATCGGACATGGCGCGGTCGTCATGCCCGGCATTTCCATCGGCGACGGCGCGGTGGTCGGCGCCAATGCCGTCGTCACACGCGACGTTCCGGCCTATGCGGTCGTCGCCGGCGCGCCGGCCCGCGTCCTGCGCCAGCGGTTCCCGGCCGACATCGCCGCGGCGCTGGTCGAGATGGCGTGGTGGGACTGGCCGCATGAGAAGCTGGCCGAAGCGCTGCCGGACATGCAGCAACTCTCGATCGAAGATTTCGTAGCCAAGTATCGAACCGATAAACCTTGATTCAAATGCCGGATATTAGGGTCAAGGCGAAAGGTTAACCGGCCGTTTATTGATTGTGTTAATGAATTGTTGCAATTTCTGATTGCATAACCACTGATGCTGTGGCCTCCTCATCTTCGGAAACGAACCGAACCGGCGCGATCTAGAGAGGAGAAGTCCACATGAAGTCCATCATCATTGTCACGACCGCAGCCCTTGCCATGGCTCTTTCCGGTGTGTCGGCTCAGGCCGGCGGCTTGGGCGGCGGCAAGAACAAGAACTCGCACAACTATTCGAGCGGGCTCGTCAACGTCTCGCCGTCGGTTCGCACCGGCAACCTCAACCTGCTCAACGGCACGTCGGTGCTGAACAACTCGCCGATCGCCTCGGGCAACGTCATCTCGGGCATCCTGAGCGGCAACAAGACCGGCAACGGCATTGCCAACGGCAATGGCATCCTGGGCGGCACGCTCGGCATCCTGGGCGGAAACTCCAGCAAGTATTCCGTCCGCAAGGGCCGCCGCTAAGGCGAACATCGCCTGAGGAAACGGGCGGCTCCGGCCGCCCGTTTTCGCATGTGCTAGGGTGTGTTGAGATTCAGGACTGTGCGTGCCGAATCAACACACCTTAGAGGCGGGTTCGCACCGCCAGGGACGCGTCGAGCCGGTCCTTGGCGAAATCGATGTCCGGCGCGCGGGTCTCAAGGTAGTCGAGACGAATGACCAGCGTCACCTTCTCGGACGCCTTCCAGCCGAGTTCGCCATAGATGCCGCGGCGGTCCTCGCTGTAGTCGAGCACCAGATTGTCCCGCGCCTCGACGAAGATGCCGGTCGAAAAGGCGATCTGCTCGGCAACCGGCCAGGCGAGTTCGGCTTGCGCGCGCCGCACCCAGGACGCCAGAAGGTCGTCCGTGTCGTCGCTGTCGAAACCCATGCGCAAGGTTCCGCGCAGTTCCAGTCCGGCGACAGGCGCCACCGCCGTCGCCTCGACCGAGGGGCGCACCACGTCGATGAGGTCGAACGAGGCGCGCAGCCATTCGCCGCCGGCCGCGAGCGCCAGCGCATAGCCGTCCTCGCTCTGCCAGCCGATCTCGCCACGAAGCTGCAGGCGGTCGAGATCGACCGGCTCGTCGAAGATTTCGGAGAAAATCGTTCGCTCGACCGTCGCCCTGATGCCCGTCTGCAGCGCGCCGTCCGTGTGCGTCAACGCCTGGCTGGCGAAGATGCGGTCGCGATCGGGCTCGAACCGCAGGGCCGGCAGCAGATCGTCCTCGAAGAACGTATCGCCGGCCCGCTCGCGAAATCCCTTCATCTCGCTCGTCGAGACCAGCGACGGCGTCAGCCGGAGGCCGATCACCGCGGAGGCCCCGCCGACGGTCTTCGCCGTCTGCGTCCCGATCGCCAGGTCCTCGATCACCAGCGCATCGCCCTCGCGAATGTGCCGCAAGAAGAGCGTGCCGCGCAGTTCGAGGTCGTCCGAGGGGCGCAGCGTCGTCTGGGTCTCGATGCCGCCGGCCGTATCGTTCTCGATGGTGAAGAGGTCATGCCGGCGCAACTCGCCGTCGAGCGTAATCCGCGTCTGGCCGAGTGCGTGGTCGACGTCGCCGCTGACGGCCCCGCGCATCAGCGTGTACCAGTCGGAAACCGCCAGCGGCTCGTCGAGAACATTGTCGGTATGGTGACGCGAGACGGAGAGTTCGGCGCGGACGGGCGAGGGCGCATCCACTTCGGACGCGGCCGCGATGCCGGGCAGGAGCAGGAGGGGGGAAAGGACGGCAAGACGCATGGGACCTCGGACAATCTGTCCGGGAGACTCGATACGCCTTCCGTCGCGGGGGTGGTGAGACGGAAGGGGTCCCGGAGTCGAACCGCCCGGAAGCGGAATGTGCAAGGCGTCATTGCCGTGCAGGTAAACGATCGCATCCACAACTTAAAACTGTATTAAAATTGGCTAATGCAACCAAAAAGTGCGATCACGCTGCCGTGACGAACCCATCGAGCACGCGCTTCTGGCCCGCCTTGTCGAAATCGATGGTCAGCTTGTTGCCTTCGATCGCCGCGATGTTGCCGTTGCCGAACTTCTGGTGGAACACCCGGTCGCCGACCGAAAAGGCCGAGGGCGTCTCGGCCACGGATTTCGCGACGAGTTCGCCCTCGATCGTGCGGCCCTTGACCGATCCGCGCCCGGCGCCAAAGCCGGAATCCGGCTCGCCATAGCCGATCCGCTCGACCTGATGGCCGGAGCGCGAGCCCCAGTTGCGGTCGGTCGCCTCGGTCCGGTTCTTCTGCGCGCGCTGCCAGCCGGGCGTCGCATAGGTGTTGGAAAACGAGCCCTGGTCGTCGAAGCGCGACGCGCCATAAGGGTTGCGCCGGCCGCCGAAGCTGTCGCCATGGCCGATGCCGTAGCCGCCATAGTTGCTGTTGCCGCTTTCGGCGACCTCGACATGCGCGTCCGGCAGTTCGTCGAGGAAGCGCGAGGGGATCGTCGATTGCCAGAGCCCGTGGATGCGACGGTTCGAGGTGAACCAGAGATGCAAATTCCTCTTCGCCCGCGTCAGACCGACATAGGCGAGGCGGCGTTCCTCTTCGAGCCCGGAGCGCCCGCCCTCGTCGAGCGCGCGCTGGTGCGGGAAAAGCCCTTCCTCCCAGCCGGGCAGGAAGACGGTGTCGAATTCCAGCCCTTTGGCCGAATGCAGCGTCATGATGGAAACGGCGTCCATCTCCTCCTGCTGCTCGGCATCCATGACCAGCGCGACATGTTCGAGGAACGAGCGCAGCGACTCGTAGTCCTCCATGGAGCGGATCAGTTCCTTCAGATTGTCGAGCCGCCCCGGCGCGTCGGCCGAGCGGTCGTTCTTCCACATCTCGGTATAGCCGCTCTCCTCGAGGATCGTCTCGGCGAGTTCGGTGTGGGACATGGTTTCGAGCGAAGTTTGCCAGCGCGCGAAATTGGCCGCGACCTCGCGCAGGCTGGCGCGGGGCTTCGGCTTCAACTCGTCGCTTTCGGCAAGCTTGCCGGCCGCTTCCAGCATCGGGACGCGAAGCGAGCGGGCCGTGTCGTGGATCTGGCGGATCGTCGTCTCGCCGAGCCCGCGCTTCGGAACATTGACGATGCGCTCGAAGGCGAGGTCGTCGGCTGGCTGTGCGACGACGCGGAAATAGGCCATCGCATCGCGGATTTCGGCCCGCTCGTAAAAGCGGGGGCCGCCAATGACGCGGTAGTTGAGGCCGAGCGTGACGAAGCGGTCTTCGAATTCGCGCATCTGGAAAGACGCGCGCACGAGGATCGCCATGTCGTTGAGGTTCGCGCCCTTGCGCTGCAACGATTCGATCTCATCGCCAAGCGCACGCGCTTCCTCCTCCGAATCCCAGGCGGCGTGGACCATGACGCGCGGGTCGTCGGGATCGGACTTCTCCGTGAAGAGCGTCTTGCCGAAGCGGCCCTCATTATGCGCGATCAGATGCGAGGCGGCGCCGAGGATGTGCGAGGTCGAGCGGTAGTTGCGCTCGAGCCGGATCACGGTCGCGCCCGGAAAATCCTTGTCGAAGCGCAGGATGTTGTCGACCTCGGCCCCGCGCCAGCCATAGATCGACTGGTCGTCGTCGCCGACGCAGCAGATGTTGGGCGAGATGCGGGACCCGTCCGGCGCCTGCGGCCGCTGCGCCAGAAGCCGCAGCCACATATATTGCGCCGTGTTCGTGTCCTGGTACTCGTCGACGAGGATGTAGCGGAACTTCTCGTTATATTCGCGCAGCACGTCGGGATGCGCCCGGAAGATGCGGATCGGATGGCACAAAAGGTCACCGAAGTCGCAGGCGTTGAGCGTCTGCAGGCGGTCCTGGTAGGCCTTGTAGAGTTCGCGGCCCTTGCCGTTGGCGAAAGCACGCGCGTCGCCCTCGGGGATGTCGGCAGGCCCCAGCCCCTTGTTCTTCCACCCGTCGATCATCTGCGCGAACTGGCGGGCGGGCCAGCGCTTGTCGTCGAGCCCTTCGGCCTGGATCAACTGCTTGATCAGCCGCACGACGTCGTCGGTGTCGAGAATGGTGAAGCCGCTTTTCAGTCCTGCCAGTTCGGCGTGGCGGCGCAGGATCTTGACGCCGATCGAGTGGAACGTGCCGAGCCACGGCATCCCTTCGACGGCCTCGCCGACGAGCACGCCGATGCGCGTCTTCATCTCGCGCGCGGCCTTGTTGGTGAAGGTGACCGCGAGGATCTGGCTCGGATAGGCGCGGCCGGTCGACAGGATGTGCGCGATGCGCGTGGTCAAAACGCGCGTCTTGCCGGTGCCGGCGCCGGCGAGGACGAGCACCGGGCCCTCCGTCGTCTCCACCGCCTGGCGCTGCTCGGGGTTGAGGCCGGTCAGGTAGTCGGGCGCGCTCGGCCGGCGCGCGGCCATGGCGCGCGCGGCAAGCCCGCCGCCCTGAGGCTGCGGTGCTGGGGCAGGGCGTCGGGGACGGTCGTCCTCGTCGAAGAAGGGAATATCGTCGGGAAAGCCGGACATGTCCTGCAATGTAGTGATTCGGCCCCGAAAGACCAGAACGCGACCGGAACGCTGCCGTCAGGCGCGCGGGAAGACCAGCCGGGTCACCGACCCGCCGTCGTTCTCGTAGGCGATCTCGCCCCGCAGCGTGCGCGCGAAGCCGGCCATGATCCGGTGGCCGAGCCGGTCGCTCTTCGCCGGATCGAAGCCGTCGGGCAGGCCCGGCCCGTCGTCCGAGATGATCAGCGCGAGACTGTCGCCGCCGACATCGACCAGTCGCACGTCGATCCGCCCGTTGTCGCGTCCCTCGAAGGCGTGCTTCAGCGAATTGCTGACCGCCTCGATCAGCACCAGCGACAGCGTCATAACGCGCTCGACCGGAAGCGCCACGTCGTCCGCCGAGACGTTGCAGCTAACGTGCCTGCGTCCCGACGCGTCGACGAGGTCTTGGCAAATCGCGCCGAGCGACTGCGACAGCTTCTGCGTCTTGGTATCGGGATCGTAGAGCCGGCGATGGACGCGCGAAAGCGTCTCGAGCCGCAGCCGCGCGTCCTCCAGGGCCTCGGCAGCCTGCGGATTGTCGGAGAGGCGCCGCTTGTGGATGCCGAGCAGGCTGGAGACGAAGGCGAGGTTGTTGGCGATGCGGTGCTGGAGTTCCTGGAACAGCGTGCGCCGCTCGTCCGCCAGCATGGAAGCCTCGGCCTCCTGCCGTTTCGACCGTTCCACCGCCGCGTTCATCAGGTGGATGATGGCGATGTCCACCGCCATTACCACGATGAAGAACCCGAGCGCGACCAGCGCCGGGCCGGTGAGGCCGAAGCTGGCAAAAGGCGGGATGAACCAGTACCAGGCAGCCAGCGTCGACAGCACCGCGCAGGCAACGCCCTGCCGCGTGCCGCCGAGGAACGCGGTCAGCATCACCGCCGGGAAGAAGGTCAGGAACGGGAACCCGCTCGGCAGGTAGGGATCGACGGCAAAGCGCAGCGCCAGCGCCACGGCGAAGCTCGCCATCGCAAAGATCCAGCCGAAATAGGGGGTGCCGCGCAGGCGCGACGCGTAGTCGAAAATCATTGAACGGCCGAAAAGGGATACATGAAAACGCTCGACCGGAGATATGTTGGAAGCTGGCCCGCGCGTCAATCGCACGCGCCTCCAAATGATTGGCGAAGGCGGTGGCTTTCGGCTGCTTTCTGGCATAATCGGGGGCCAGGGACGGTGCGAACCGGGAATGGAAATGGACGACAGCGACAGGTCCGGCGAAACCGGCAGGCCCGCCGAGGCGCATGACGGGCGGCCGGAAACACAGGCCGGCCACGGCTTCAGCCGCAGCGCACGCGCCGCGTCGGCGCTGGGCTCGGCCCTGCGTTCCGAACTCGGCGCGTCCGTGCGCGCGGCATCCTCGCGCTGGCGCGAACGTCGGGCACGAAGCGGCGCCACGCAGAAGCCCGCCATCCCCTCGACCGCCGCGACCCGTCGCCGCAACCGCATCCTCGCCGCGCTTGCCGTCGTCGCGGTCGCCAGCCTCGTCTTCGTCGCCGGCATCCTCTGGTGGGCGCTGCGCGACGTTCCGTGGGAGGAGATCGCCGACGGCTCGATCGCGCCGGTGGTGGTGCTCGAAAGCGCCGACGGCACGCCGCTCGTGCAGGAGGGGCCGTACCAGGGCGCCTACACCCGCCTCGACGCCTTCCCGCAGCATCTCGTCGACGCCGTGCTCAGCATCGAGGACCGCCGCTTCTTCAACCATTGGGGCGTCGATTTCCGCGGCATCGCCCGCGCCTTCATGCGCAATCTGGACGCCGGCGAGGTGGTGCAGGGCGGCTCGACGATCACCCAGCAGCTCATCAAGATCTCGTATCTGGAGCGCGACCGCACCTATCGGCGCAAGATCCAGGAAATCGTCATCGCCTTCTGGCTGGAACGCCGGCTCGGCAAGGACGAGATCCTGACGCGGTATTTGAACAACATCTATCTCGGCGCCGGTGCGACCGGCGTTCCGGCCGCCGCGCGCATCTATTTCAACAAGGAGCCCGCCGAGCTCGACCTCGGCGAATCCGCCATGATCGCCGGCCTCATCATCGCGCCGTCGGTGCTCAACCCGATCGCCAATGCCGACCGCGCGGAGGAGCGGGCGCGCGTGGTCCTCGATGCGATGGTCGCCAACGGAAAGATTTCCGAAGAGGAGGCGGCGGCGGCGAAGGCCGCCTATGCGGAACTGAAGCCGACCCGGCCCGCGACGCGTTCGGGAAGCTGGTTCGCCGACTGGGCGATGCGCGATGCGCGCGAGATCGCGGCCGACTATCGCGGCACGATCAGCGTCGCGACGACGCTCGAGCCGCAATTGCAGGCCGTTGCCGAGCGCGTGATGCGCGAGGCGCTGGACGGGGCCGGCGCCGACGGGCCGGGGCAGGGCGCGCTCGTCGCCATGGGACCGGACGGCGCGGTGCTCGCCATGGTCGGCGGCCGGAACTATCAGGAAAGCACCTTCAACCGCGCCGTCGACGCCCGCCGCCAGCCCGGCTCCACCTTCAAGACCTTCGTTCTCCTCTCGGCCCTCCAGGCCGGCATCAACCCGCGCGCGCTCGTCCCCGACGAGCCGATCACGATCGACGGCTGGACGCCGGAAAATTTCGGCGGCCGGTATTACGGGCTGGTGCCGATCTACGAAGCCTTCGCGCGTTCGCTCAACGCGGCGATGGTCGTTCTGGCGCAGGAGGTCGGCATCGCCCATGTGGCCGCGGCGGCGCACGATCTCGGCATCGACGCGGAATTGACGGAAACGCCCGCCCTTGCGCTCGGCGCCTCCGAGGTCACGCTCATCGACCTCACCGGCGCCTATGCCTCGATCCTCGCCGGCGTCGCGCCCGTCGAGCCGTGGGGCATCGCCTCCTTCCGCACCGACGAGACGGGCGGCACGTTCCGCGTCGGCCCGGCGCGCCGGCCGGACATAGACATCTCGCCCTTCCGGGAAGATTTGGTCCGCCTCTTGAGCATGGTGGTCGAACAGGGCACCGGCCAGGGCGCGCGCGTCGACGGCTTTGCAGCCGGCAAGACCGGCACCAGCCAGAATTACCGCGATGCGTGGTTCGTCGGCTTCACCGAAAATCTCGTCGTCGGCGTCTGGGTCGGAAACGACGACGACACGCCGATGAAAGGCGTCACCGGCGGCGCCCTGCCGGCCGGCATCTTCAAGGCGTTCGTCGAGGGCACCTCGGTCGAGGCGCTCGCCGCGCAGGAAGAGCGCGAAGCCGGCGACGGCGCGGTTGCCGCGCAAGCCTGCAACGTCCAGGCCTGCGCGCGCGCCTATCGCTCGTTCCGCGCGTCCGATTGCAGCTACCAGCCCTATAACGGCCCGCGCCAGCTTTGCGAGCGGTGACCTAACGCGCCGACCATTGCGCGGCATAGTCCGGCGAGAGCACGAACCCGACCGGCAGCGAGCTTGCCGGCGGCGGTTCGCGCACACCTTCCTTCAGATAATTCAATGCGGCCATCAGGCCGTTCATCGTATAAGGCTTGGCGATGACGCCTATCGCGCCGGCATAGTTTTCCGGCAGGCTTCTGGGGTTGGCCGTCATGAAGACGGCCAGCGAGCGGCGGCTGTCGCGAATGTATTCGGCGACCTTCACCCCCGTCGGGCCGTCGGCCAGGTTGAGGTCGACGAAGGCGATGTCGGCCGCGTTCGCGTCGATCAGCGCCTTCGCTTCGTCGAAGCCCGTCGCCCATCCGACCACGACATTGCCGCTGTCTTCGACGAGGCTTTCCAGTTCCATAGCAAGAAGTGCCTCGTCTTCGACGATGATCACTTTCAGCGGCTCCATTTGCATTCTCCTATGGCGCGCGCTGCTCGGGCGCGTCGTCCTGTGGCAGTTCGATTGTCGCACGCGTGCCTGGATCGGTGTCCTCCCAGGTAACCGTGGCCTTCAACTGTCGGCCAAGGGATCGGATGAGTTTCGTGCCGAACGAGGCCGCACCGTTGCCCTCGCCCATGCCGATGCCGTTGTCCTCGATGTCGATGCGGAAAGTATTGCCGTTGCGCACGATGCGCGTCGTCAGGATGGGATGGTCCGTCCCATCGAACGCATGTTTCAGTGCGTTGGTGACGAGTTCGTTGACGATCAGCGCGAGCGGCGCGGCGCGGCTGGATGCAATGTCGGCATCGTCGAGTTCGAAGCGCGTCTCCATGTTCCGGTATCGCGACGCCGCGACGACGTCGTTGACCAGATCCTTCAGAAAATCGCCGACGTCGAAGCGTGCCACGTCGTCGGACTGGTAGAACCGGCGATGGACGGTCGACAGCGCCTCGACCCGCGAAAGCATGTCCTGCAGCGATTGGCGAATGTTCTCGTCCGGGATCGTGCGCGCCTGCATCAGGATCAACGAAGACACCATCTGCAAGTTGTTCTTCACGCGGTGGTCGACCTCGTGCAGAAGCGCGGTCTTGGCTTCCAGCGCCGCATTGAGCTCGGCGGTGCGCGCCGCGACGGCGCGCTCGAACCGGTCCTTCTCGCGCAGGTTTTCGTGCTCGGTGCGCTTGCGGTCGGTCACGTCGAGCTGGGAGGCGAAGAAGAACTGCGTTTCGCCTTCCTCGTTGATGACGGGACTGATGTAGAGCGCATTCCAGAAGGTCGAACCATCCTTGCGGTAGTTCAGGATATCGATGTTGATGTCCTGTCGGTGCTCGATTGCCTCACGGATCGCCGAGACTGCTTCGGGGTCGGACTCCGGCCCCTGGAGAAAGCGGCAATTGCGTCCGACGATCTCGTCGCGCGCATATCCGCTCAGTTTCAGGAACGCGTCGTTGGCGAAGACGATCGGATTGTCCGGCTTGCGCGGATCGGTGATGATCATCGCCATTCGTGTCGCGCGAATGGCGGCAGCGAACGGATCTCCCTTGCCCTGTTCGGCATGAAGATCGTCGGTCATATGCCAAGCGTCGGGACTTTCGCCCCTCGATTTCCAGTCCATATCCCGCCAACCTTGGAGGTGTTTGTCGAAGTTGGCGGGTTAACGGCGCTTGAGGTCGATTTGTTGCATCGAGGCCACGACCAAATGAGAATCAAAGCCGTTCAGGATTTTCTTTTGATTTCGATGGAACGTCCTGCCCGCTCGGGCTTTGGCAGGCCCGCATGGGCCGCGTGCATGGCCTTCATGTTCGCCAGGATGTCGTCGGGGAAGTGCGCGACCTTCGGCCCGTTCATGTCGACATGCAGCGTCAGGACTTCGCAGGTCGCGGCCAGCCAGCCGTCGACATGGCGCAGCTCCTGGTAGGCGTGGAAGCGCTTTTCGTCGAAGTCGAGCAACTGGAAGGTGCAGGTCACCTTGTTGCCGAGATGCAGCTCGCGCACGTAGCAGACGTGGATTTCGGCCGTATAGGTCGTCAGCCGACGCTCCTTGGCATAGTCCGGCCCCATGCCCAGCATGGCGAAGGCCTCGTCGGAGCAGCGGTCGAACAGAACGTTGTAATAGGCCATGTTGAGATGGCCGTTATAGTCGATCCAGTCCTTCTCGACTTCCATCTCGCTGGATACGACGGGCGCTGCAATCGACATGTGGGTGGTTCCTCCTGTTCCGATTTCGACTTAGGGTCCAACGCAAACCGAAACCGATTTGCAGGGCCGGCGGATAGCGATACAGAACGACGAAGCGGTGGTCCACACGAGGGGCGGCCGGAGTTTGGAGGAACGGACATGGCACTGGCGGAACTCGTCGACATCGAACGCAACGAAACCGGCATCGCGGCGGTGCTGGCGGCGCTGGCCGAAGCGTTCGGCGAGCGGTTCCAGACCGGCCGGGCGATTCGCGAGCAGCATGCGCATTCGACCAGCTACATTCCCGCGCAGCTTCCCGACGGCGTCGTCTTCGCCGAATCGGAGGGCGACGTTCAGACGGTCGTGCGGCTTTGCGCGAAGCATCGGGTCCCGGTCATCGCCTTCGGCACCGGCACGTCGCTCGAAGGCCATGTCAACGCGCCGGGCGGCGGCATTTCGCTCGACCTGTCGCGCATGAACCGCGTGACCTCCGTCAATGCCGAAGACCTCGACTGCACGGTCGAGCCCGGCGTCACGCGCGAGGCATTGAACACGCATCTGCGCGACACGGGCCTGTTCTTCCCCATCGATCCGGGCGCCAATGCAAGCCTTGGCGGCATGGCTTCGACCCGCGCCTCGGGCACCAATGCGGTGCGCTACGGCACGATGCGCGACAACGTCATCTCGCTGCGCGCCGTCATGCCGGACGGCCGCATCGTCCAGACCGGGCGGCGGGCGCGCAAATCGTCGGCCGGCTACGACCTGACGCGGCTCCTGATAGGCGCCGAAGGCACGCTCGGCATCATCACCTCGCTGACCTTGAAGCTCTATGGCATCCCGCAGGCGATTTCGGGCGGCGTCTGCCAGTTTCCGAGCGTCGACGCGGCCTGCCAGGCGGTGATCGCGACGATCCAGATGGGCATCCCGGTCGCCCGCATCGAGCTCATCAACGCGCTCGGCATGCGCTCGCTCAACCAGTATTCCAAGCTTTCCTACGCGGAGAGCCCCTGTCTCTTCCTCGAATTCCACGGATCGGAAACCGGCGTCGCCGAGCAGGCCGAACTCTTCGGCGAGATCGCCGACGAATATGGCGGCGGGCCGTTCCAGTGGACCAACGTCGCCGAGGAACGCGCGAAGCTGTGGAAGGCGCGGCACGACGCCTACTGGGCCGGGCTGACGCTGCGGCCGGGCGCCAAGGCGCTGACCACCGATGTCTGCGTGCCGATTTCGCGGCTCGCCGAATGCATCGGCGAGACCGAGGCGGACATTGCCGAACACGGCCTGATCGCGCCGATCGTCGGCCATGTCGGCGACGGGAATTTCCATGTGCTGGTGCTGATCGACGTCGACGATCCGAAGGAGATCGCCGAGGCGGAAGCCTTCGTCGGCCGGCTCAACATGCGCGCGATCGCCATGGACGGCACCTGCACCGGCGAACACGGCGTCGGGCAGGGCAAGGTCGGCTATCTCATTCATGAACTCGGACCCGGCCTCGACATCATGCGCGCGATCAAGCAGGCGCTCGACCCCGACAACATCATGAATCCGGGGAAAATCCTGCCGCGCGCGCAATAATGATCGGCCAATTCGGGTTTGCCACTGTATCGACGCGGACAAGCCGCTAAAGTCGGCTGCAACGCGGACATCTGAGCGGGAGCGGATCGCTGGCGCGCCTTTTTGTCATCATCGGCGGATTGATCGTCCTGGCGCTGTCCATCGCGCTGGTCGGGCCGTTCTTCGTCGACTGGACCTCCTACCGCGCCGATTTCGAGCGCGAGGCGAGTCGCATCCTCGGCCGCGAGGTCACGGTCGAGGGCGAGGCGAGCGCGCGGCTCCTGCCGTTCCCGTCGGTCACCTTCGCCGACGTTTCCGTCGCGGGCGGCCCCGGCGGCGAGCCCGCCATGCGCGTCGACACCTTCTCGATGGATGCCGAACTCGCGCCGTTCCTGCGCGGCGAGATCCTGATCTTCGACATGCGCCTAGTACGGCCCATCATGACCGTCGAGCTCGACGAGAATGGCGGGCTCGACTGGATCGAGCGGCCCGGCGACGACGCGGCGCGGCTGATCACGTTCGAGAACATTTCGGTCGAGGACGGCGAACTGCGCCTCTTCCACCGCAGGAGCGGGCGACTGCACCGGATCTCCAATCTCGACGCCCGGATTTCGGCCCAGACGCTTGCCGGGCCGTGGCGGCTCGACGGCACCGGGTCCATCGACGGGGTGCAGACCTCGATCGGACTTTCGACCGGCACCTACGAGAACGACGCCATCCGGGTCAGGCTGCGGGCAGCGCCTTTCGGCTCGCCATTTCACGTCGAAACCGACGGAAATGCGCAGGTTTTGGACGGAAAAGCGGTCTATTCCGGCCAGTTTCGCGCCGAACTCGTCTCGAATGAGCCCGAAAACGGCACCGCTCCGGCAGTTTCAGCCCATCGTTTGACAGGAAAGTTCGATCTCGACCACGACGCGCTCGACATTCCCGAGTTCACCTACCAGACCGGCCCGGTCGAAAATCCGTACATCGCGAGCGGCCGCGGCGAACTCGATTTCGGCGCCGAGCCGCGCTTCCACATCGCCGCCGACGGCGCGCAGATCCGGCTCGACGAGGGGGTGGAGCCGGGCATGGCGAGCCTCGAGACGCGTCTTGCCGGCATCGAGCGCCTGCTCGCCGCCCTCCCGAAGCCGGCGATCCCGGGCAATGTCGAGGTCAGCCTGCCGGCGCTGGTCGCCGGGGACACGACCATCCGGGACTTGAGCCTCGATGCCGAGCCATCGGAAACAGGCTGGAAGATCAACACCCTGCGCGCGCTTCTTCCGGGTCGCTCGACGATCGAGGCGCGCGGCGATCTTGCTGCGGGGAACGGGCTCGAATTTCAGGGCGAGCTTCTGGTCGCGGTCAACCAGCCCTCGGGCTTTGCGACCTGGCTCGCGCGCGACGTCGACGACGCGATCCGGCGCCTGCCGCCGGGCGGGTTCAGCGCCGACGTGGCGCTTTCGCGCGAGCGCCAGTCCTTTCGCAATCTCGAGCTTGCGCTCGGCGGCGCCGTATTCCGCGGCGAACTCGACAGCGCGACGCCGGCGGACATGCGCCCATCGCTGCGCATCGCGCTCGACGGCGACCGGCTCGACCTTCCCGCCATGCGCGCCTTCGCCTCGCTCTTCGTCGACGACAGCGGCACGGCGCGGCTGGAGGACCGGGACGTCGATATCGACCTGAAGGCCGGGCCGGTGATGCTGGACGGGCTCGAAGCCGGGACGCTCGATACGGCCGTTCGCCTGCGCAAGGGGCAGATCGAGGTGGACCGGCTGGCGATCAGCGACCTTGCCGGCACGAATGTCAGCGCGACGGCCTCGCTGCACGGGCTTGGCGAGACGCCGACCGGCCATGTCGACGCCTCGGTGATCGCGGTCGATCTCGCGCCGTTGCTGGACGCCCTCGCAAGCCGCTTTCCCGACAATGCGGCACTGACTGAACTGTCGGCCCGCGCCGCCGCCTATCCGGGTCTGTTCGAGGATGCCGAACTCGATATCGTCGCCAGCGCCGTCGAGGGCGAGGGCGGGGCGGTCAGCGCCAATGGACGCTTCGGCGGAACGGGCCTGCAACTGACGCTGACGAGCCCCCGCACGGACGGGCCGATCGCCAGTCTGCCGCTCGACCTCAATCTTTCCCTGAAGAACGACGAGCCCGCCGCGCTCTATGCGCTCGCCGGCCTGCCCGGCCTGCCGCTCGGCTTCGTCAGCCCTGCCGAACTGACCGCGCGGATGGCCGGCGAACTGTCGCGCGGCGCGGAAACCTCGCTCGGCCTTCGCGGCGACGGGCTCGATGCCTCGTTCGACGGCACGCTGCAGGTCGAGAGCGGCGATCCCGTCGTCGACGGGACGATCGCGCTCGACGCGGACGATCTCTCCGGCTGGCTGGCGACGGCGGGCGTGTCGCTGCCCGGCATGACGGCCGGGCTACCGTTCGACCTTCGCGCCGGCATCGACGTCGAGGACGGGCTCGTCGTCCTGTCCGACCTTTCGGGGACCGCGCTCGACCAGGCGCTGAACGGCGACCTCAATCTCGAAATGCGCGACGGGCGCCCGCATCTGGCCGGCGCGCTCGCCTTGCCGGACATCGATCTTGGCTGGCTCGCCTCGCTCGTCGTCGGCGAGGCGGCGCTGGCCGATGGCGCAGTGCCGTTCGCGGCGGCGCCGAGCGACGTCTTCAGCGCGAACATCGCAATGCGCGCCGGCCGGGCGGAGATCGGGCCGGAGACGCTGAGCGACATGTCGGCCGAACTGCGCTACGGGCCGGACGGCCTGAGGCTCAACGACCTGACCGGCCGCTTCGACGGCGGCGAGTTGGAGGGCTTCGCGGAACTTTCCAACAATGGCGGCACGGGGCTCTTCCAGGCGCAGCTTGCGCTCGCGGGCGGCTCGCTTGCCGACGCACTGAACCAACCCGGGCTGACCGGGGCGTTCGACCTCTCCGCGGTCGCAAGCTCGAATGGGCGCACGCTCGACACGCTGATGAGCGCGCTGTCGGGAACCGTCAGCCTCGACGTGCCGCAAATCGCCATTTCCGGGCTGGACGGCGGCGCTTTCGCCGCGCTCGTGGCCGAGGCCGACCGGATCGGGCGCGACATAGACGAGGCGGCGACGCAGGGCTTTGCGCCGCAGATCATCGGCCAGGGCGTGTTCGAGGCGCGGCTCGGCGAAATCGCGCTGTCGATGGCCGGCGGGCAGTTGCGCGCCCCGCCGATCCGGCTCGATGGGGCGGCGGCGGATGTCAGCGCGGACCTGCGCGCCGACCTGACGCGGGGCAGCGTCGCGGTCGACGCACTTGTCACCTACGATCCGGGCGACGAGCAACTGGTCGGCTCGACGCCGGCGGTGCGCATCCTCGTCGACGGGCCGCCGAGCAGTCCCGACATCCGGTTCGACACCCAGCCGCTCGCCCAGTTCCTGACGCAGCGCGCGCTCGAGATCGAGCAGGCGCGGGTCGAGGCGATGCAGGCGAGCCTTTTGGAAGCGCAGCGCCTGCGCCGCGAAAACCGCTATTTCGCCGCGCTCGAACAGGACCGGCTGCAACGCGTCGAAGAGCGCCGCCGGGAGGAAGCCGAAGCGTTCCTGCGCGCCGAGGCGGCGCGGATCGCCCGCGAGGCGGCCGAAGAGGAGCGGCGGCGCGCCGAGGAAGCGGAACGCGCGGCAGAGGAAGCGGCGCGCGCGGAAGAGGAAGCCGCCCGGCAGGCGCAGGAAGAGGCTGCGCGCCGGCTCGAAGAGGCCGAGCGCGTGCGACGGGCGGCGGAGGAAGCGGCGCCGACACCGGAGCCGGAACCGGAACCCCAAGCCGAAGAAATCGACCCGTTCCGCCTCGACGTCGAGCGGTTCCTGCAGCAGGACGGCGCGTTCGAAACCGAGCCGTCAGTCGAGGCGCCCGCAGCGACGCCCGCTCCTGCCCCGCCGGCGGGCGCGGGCGTCCTCAGGCCGGAAAGCCTGACGATCGACGGGATTCTCGGGCGCGACGGGCTTTTTTAGACCACGCACCCTTGATCAGACGTGTGGGCCGCTTCGGGCCTTCAGGTCGTCGAGGACGAACAGGCGCAGCGCCGAGGAGAGGTTGGTGCGCCGGTCGCGCGTCGCGTCGATCTTGGCGATGAGCGCCGCCAGCGCCAGTTCGCGTTCGGCCGCGATGAGGGACAATTCGTCGAAGAAGGCGTCTTCCAGCGAAATGCTCGTCCGGTGGCCGCGGATCGAGACGGAGCGCTTGACGATGCCGCTCATTCGTCCGGGTCGGGGGACAGCTTGTGCGCGTCGAGATGGGCGTCGCGCGCCTCTTTCTCAGCTTCCTGCACGTCGCGCTCGGCGAGCGTGCGGCCGTGCTTGCGGCGGTTCGCCTCGGCGGTGGCGGCGTCCTCGTCCCGCTTGCGGCGCTTGCGCACTTGGCGGAGATTGACGACCTCGCCCATGGCTACTTCTTGCGGAAGGAATCGAGGGAGACGACCTGCGCGCCGCCCTTTTCAGCGGATTTCTCGCCTGCCTCGTCGTCCTTGGTGGCGATTTCCACCTTTTCCGACTTCTTGGCCGATGCAGGCTTCCTGGCGGGCGTCGGGACGGGCTTGATCTCGGCGACCGGCTCGCTGACGATGTCCGCCGCATCCTCGGACTCGGCGCGCACGTCGAATTCGAGCTCGAAATTCACCGACGGGTCATAGAAGCCGCGCACGGCGGAGAACGGGATTTCCAGCTTTTCCGGCACATCGGCGAAGGAAAGACCGACCTCGAAGCCGGCATCCGTCACCTTCAGGTCCCAGTACTGGAACTGGATGACGATGGTCATCTGGTCCGGATAGCGCTCGCGCAGGCGGCTCGAAATGCGCACGCCGGGTGCGCGGGTCAGGAAGGTGATGAAGAAGTGATGGTTGCCCGGCAGGCCGGTCTTCGACACTTCGGACAGGACCTTGCGCATGACGCCGCGCAGGGCTTCCTGCGCGAGAATGTCGTAGCGGATCAAGTCTTCGGCCATTGTTCGCCTGCGCATCCTGAATCGTTTCGTCGTTTCGTCCATGGTGTAGTCAAGCTTCAGGCCGAGGTAAACCGGATTCAGGATTCCGGCGCGGCAGCGGCGATCACCTCGCGAACGAAGGCCACACGCTCGGTGACCGTGGCGAGCGGAAGGCGCACGATCTCGTAGCCGAATTCGCGATAGGCGGGCTCGACGGCGTCGCTGGTGGCGGCGGCCTCCGCCGGGCTCTGGTCACGCTCGCCGTCGTTGCGATAGATCTGCGGCCAGTGCGGCGCGACGAAGACGACGGGATTGTAACGCATGCGCCGGGCGGCGTTGATGAAGTGGTCCGGGACGGACGCGTTCATCAGCCGCAGGTAGCCGACGAGATCGGGAATGCCGCGGTCGAAGAGGACCGGGCCGGACAGGTGCTGCGCCTCCTCATGGTTGCGCATGTCGAAGGCGAACATCAATTCGGCGAAGAAGGCCGGATCGTCGCCGCGCGGCGACGCGCCGATTGCCTGCCGCGCCCTGATGATGGACCGCCCGGCTTCGGGCATCGCGGCAAAGCCTTCGGCGGCGAGCGCGGCGATGAGCGTCGACTTGCCCGTTCCCGGTCCGCCGGTGAAGACGAAAAAGCGATCCGTTCCAGTCATCTGGCCTCGTTTCATGGCAAAGAGAATCCCCTGCGCGAGGCGCAGCGACAAGGGGACAAGGATGGAGGGAGAAGTGGAGGTTTCTGTTGCCAGGTACCTCCGAACCCCGCCTAAAGGTGCGAACCCATAGGGCTTGATTTGAAGCTATCGCACCGCATTAAGCGGCGAGACGTGCTTCCGCATAGTTGTCGTTTGCAACTACTATTGTAGCCCGATAACGGTGGTACAATGCCGGGTACAGCGTGCTGTCTTTCAACGTCCGTCGATCCCATTTCACCCCCATCAGCAGCCCGTCCGACCTCGAAGTCGCGCGGGCGGGTTCCTGGTGGAGGTGGCGGTTTCGAAACCGCGTCCGGTCCATCTATTGCACAGTCGGTTTAGCACCATAGCCGCCTTGCGACGGCAGCCCAGAGATAGGGCCAACCGGGCGGATTTGCAAGGCGGCTATTGTCCGTGCGGCGCACCGAGGCGCCAGCCGAAGGCGGCGCCGCCGAGCCAGAGAAGGAGCGACGCGGCGACGTAGATCGCGGTCATGCCGGGCCGGCCGTCCTGGATGAAAATCAGCGTTTCGAGGCTGAACACCGAAAAGGTGGTGAAGCCGCCGCAAAAACCGGCGAGCCAGAAGGCGCTCGCGGTCGCGCCGAACGCGCCTGCGGCCTCGCGCCGGGCGAGCAAGGCGATGAGGAAGGAGCCGGCGACGTTCGCTGCCAGCGTTCCCGCGGGGAAGTGCGCGCCGAGCATGGCCAAGGCGGCGACCGAGACGAGGTAGCGCGCGAGCGAGCCGAGCGCGGCGCCGATGGCGACGGGTACGAGAAGGCGTGCGCTCATGCGGCGAGCCAAAAGCCGAGCGCGGCGGCGGCGATGCCGACGAGGAGGGAGAGCCCGACATTGGCGGCGGCGCGGCCGGGCTGTCCGGCATGGACCAGCGACAGAGTCTGCAGCGAGAAGGACGAGACGGTGGTGTAGCTGCCGAGAAAGCCGATGACGGCGAACTGCCAGATTCGCAGATCCGGGGAGGGAGAGAAGTGGCCGGCCGCGAGCCCGATGAGGAAAGCCCCGGTCAGGTTCACCGCGAGCGTCCCCCACGGAAAATCCGGGCCGAACCTGCGCGCGACGAGGCCTGCGACCGTGACGCGCGCGACGCCGCCGGCCGCTCCGCCCGCCGCCACCAGCGCCAGACTCATCGCATCGACCATGTTTCGATCCTTCCCCAACCTCCCTTTGGGTTAGCTTGACAGCCGCGCTTTGTGAAGCCAACCAAGGCAAGCCGGGGGGCGTTGGTCAAGGAGACGGGTCGATGGACGACCATCTTGCCGACGTCCGCCGCTACGATCCGACGGCCGACGCCGAGGCGATCGAGCGGATCGTCAAGCATCTGGGCGTGGCGCTCAGGAACCCGCAATCGCTGCACATCAAGGCGCTCGATGCCAAGCACGCGGCCAGGCTGCGCGAGAAATGGTGCGGCAGGAAGCTCGGCTGCACCGACCGCGAACGCGCCGACCTCGCCATCGAAATGGCCGACCTCGCGATGGGCGCGGACAATGAGCGCAAGCGGGTGACGTTCTACTATCTGGTGGCGAAGCAGCTCGGACGGCTCGATGCCTTGTGAAAAGCGGTGATTGGCAGGTGTCGCGACCCGCGCGTTGCGATAGGGTGGGGCGACTTCAAGGCGGTGATCCATGCGGCAATATCTCGATCTTCTCCAGCAGGTCCTCGACAACGGCGTCGACCGGGGCGACCGCACGGGCACCGGCACGCGCGGCGTTTTCGGCTACCAGATGCGGTTCAATCTCGAAGAGGGCTTTCCGGTCCTCACGACCAAGAAGCTGCATTTGAAATCGATCATCCACGAACTGCTCTGGTTCGTCGCCGGCGACACCAATGTGCGCTATCTGAACGAGAACGGCGTGACGATCTGGGACGAGTGGGCGGACGAGAACGGCGAACTCGGCCCTGTCTACGGCAAGCAGTGGCGCTCGTGGCCGAAGCCGGATGGCGGGTCGATCGACCAGATCGAGAATTTGATTTCCGAGATCAGGACCAATCCGAATTCGCGCCGGCTGATCGTTTCGGCGTGGAACCCGGCCGAAGTCGACCAGATGGCGCTGCCGCCCTGCCACTGCCTGTTCCAGTTCCACGTCGCGAACGGGCGGCTGTCGTGCCAGCTCTACCAGCGTTCGGCCGACATCTTCCTCGGCGTGCCGTTCAACATCGCTTCCTATGCGTTGCTAACGATGATGATCGCGCAGGTTACGGGGCTGAAAGCGGGCGATTTCGTCCATACGCTGGGCGACGCGCACCTCTACTCGAACCATTTCGAGCAGGCGCGCGCGCAGCTTCAGCGCAAGCCGCATGCGCTGCCGGTGATGAAGCTCAATCCAGCGGTGCGCAGCCTCTACGATTTCCGGTTTGAGGATTTCACGCTCGAGGGCTATGTCGCCGAGCCGTCGATCAAGGCACCGATCGCGGTTTGATGAGGGAACCCGCGCATCCGCCGATCAGTCTCGTGGTCGCCATCGCCGCAACTGGCGTCATCGGGCGCGACGGCGATCTACCGTGGCGATTGTCGACCGACCTGAAGCGCTTCAAGGCGCTGACGCTCGGCAAGCCGATCGTCATGGGGCGCAAGACCTGGGAGAGCTTTCCGAAGCGACCGCTGCCGGGGCGGACCAACATCGTCATCACCCGGCGGGACGATTTCGCGGATGAGGGCGCGGTGGTCGCGCACTCGCTGGACGCGGCGCTGGAGATCGCCGGCCACGAGGCGCCGGCTGAAATCTGCGTGATCGGCGGCGGCGAAATCTTCAGCCAGGCGATGGGCCGCGCTGACATCCTCCACGTGACCCACGTGCTGGCGGATGTCGGGGGCGATACGTTCTTTCCGGCGATCGACGGAAATGTCTGGGAAAAACGCCATTCCGCGCAGGTGCCGGCCGGCGAGCGCGACAGCCATGCGACCGAATATGCGATCTATTCACGAAAGAGCGCGACCAACGGCCGCTGACACGCCTTCAAGGGCCGGTTTGCGTTGAAACGGCCACATTGCACCCCTATAACGATTTGTAACGTTGATTAGCGTCGGGGGTTCCGCCGCAACGTTGACAATTCCGGAACAAGAGGAAGTTCATGCCCTGGAACAATCAAAGTGGCGGCAGCGGCGGCCCATGGGGAGGCGGCGGCGGCAATGGCGGCGGCGGCGGACCCTGGGGGCAGGGGCCGCGCGGACCGAGCGGCCCGCAGGGCACGCCGCCCGATCTCGAAGACATCATCCGACGCGGCCAGGACCGCCTGAAGCAGGCGCTGCCGGGCGGCGGCGGCTCGAACATGGCGCTGTTCGGCTTCGGCGCGCTCGCGCTCGCGGCGCTCTGGCTCTTCCAGTCCATCTACACCGTCCAGCCGGACGAACTCGCCGTCGAGCTGCGCTTCGGCAAGCCGAAGGAAGAGATTTCCGAGCCGGGCCTGCATTTCCACTGGTGGCCGGTCGAGACGGTCGAGACCGCCAACGTCGCCGAAAAGCTGATCCAGATCGGCGAGCCGCGCAGCGGCACCTCCACCGGGCTGATGCTCTCGGGCGACCAGAACATCGTCGACGTGAAGTTCTCCGTCGCCTACCAGGTCTCCGATCCGCGGGCCTATATGTTCAACGTCGCCAATCCCGACGAGATGCTGCGCCAGGTGGCCGAAAGCGCGATGCGCGAAGTGGTCGGCCGGCGTCCCGCGCAGGACATCTTCCGCGACAACCGCCAGGGCATCGCCGAGGAAGTGCGCGAGATCATGGATACGTCCGTGAACGACTACGGCGCCGGCCTCGTCATCAATGCGATCTCGATCGAGGATGCGGCGCCGCCGCGCGAAGTGGCCGACGCGTTCGAGGAGGTGCAGCGCGCCGAACAGGACGAAGACCGCTTCGTCGAGGAATCGAACCAGTATTCGAACCAGCAGCTCGGCGCCGCGCGCGGCGAGGCCGCACAGGTCCGCGAAGAGGCGGCCGCCTATCGCAACCGCGTCGTGCAGGAAGCGCGAGGCGAGGCGCAGCGCTTCATCTCGGTCTATGACGAATACGCCAAGGCGCCCGACGTGACGCGCCAGCGCCTGTTCCTCGAAACGATGGAAAACGTGCTCGGCAACTCCAACAAGGTGATCGTCGAGCAGGGCGCCAATGCCGGACAGGGCGTCGTGCCCTACCTGCCGCTGCCCGAACTCGACGCGCGCCGCAACGCGCCGACCGCGTCGACCCAGCAGACCCAGAGCCAGGGAGGGACCAACTGATGGCCAGCCGTCTTCCAGTCATCGCCATCGTCGTCCTGGCGCTCCTGATCCTCGCCTATTCGTCCTTCTTCGTTGTCAACGAACGCCAGCAGGCGATCGTGCTTCGCTTTGGCGAGATCGTCGACGTGAAGACCGAGCCGGGGCTCTATTTCAAGCTGCCCTTCAGCTTCGCCGAGGCCGACAACGTCCAGATGATCGAGGATCGCGTCATGCGCTTCGACCTCGACGACATCCGCGTCCAGGTTTCGGGCGGCCGGTTCTACGAGGTCGATGCTTTCATCGCCTATCGCATCGCCGATCCGCGGCGCTTCCGCCAGGCGGTCTCGGGCAGCGTGCCGCTGGCCGAGCAGCGCCTGCGCACCCGCCTCGACGCCTCGCTGCGCCGGGTCTACGGCCTGCGCGGCTTCGAAGCCGCGTTGTCGGAGGAGCGGTCCTCGATGATGCGCGAGGTGCGCGACCAGCTTCGTCCCGACGCGACCTCGCTCGGCCTCGAGATCACCGACGTGCGCATTCGCCGGACCGACCTGACGCAGGAGGTCTCGCAGCAGACCTACGAGCGCATGAAGGCCGAGCGCCTTGCGGAAGCCGAGCGCCTGCGTGCCCGCGGCCGTGAAGCCGCCCAGCGCATTCGGGCTCGTGCGGACCGCGAAGTGGTCGAGATCGTCGCCGATGCGCGCCGCGAATCGGAGATCCTGCGCGGCGAGGGCGAGGCGGAGCGCAATGCGATCTTCGCCGACGCCTTCACGCGCGATCCGGAATTCTTCGAATTCTACCGCTCGATGGCCGCCTATACGGAAGCCTTGAACGGCGACGCGACGACGATGGTGCTGTCGCCGGATTCGTCGTTCTTCCGCTTCTTCGGCAATCCGGCCGGACGGACGCAGGGGCAGGAGCCGGCGCAGCCCGCACCGGCCCAGACGCCGCCGGCCGCCGGCGACATCACGACCGGCGCCACCCAGCCCTGACGGGTCGGCCGACCGACGCTAACGAGAGCCCCCGTCCGGACCGGCCGGGGGCTTTTCTTTTGATCGCCCGCTTTTCACAAATGGCGTGCACGGCTGCGGACGGCTTGCGTCGCGCGCGCGGCATTGCGATGGTGGCGGCGACGTCGTCGCAGGCGCGGACGGATATGTCCGAAGCCGCAAACACGCCGCAATCGAGCGGATCAATGCGCCGCAGAACGCGCCCCTTGGGAGAAAATGCCTGATGAAGACCCAGATTTCGCTCCGCCGGAAGGTGACTGTCGGCCTGTCGGTCGCCGCCCTCGGCCTGACGGGCGTCACGACGCCGACCTTGCAGGCATTCGCGCAGGCGCAGCCGGAAACGCAGGCCGCGCCCGCGCCGGGAAGCGCGCAGCCGCGCCAGCAGGGGCCGGCCTCCGTCGCCGATCTCGCCGAAGGCCTGCTCGGCGCCGTCGTCAACATCTCGACCTCGCAGAACGCATCCGGCGGCGGCCAGACCCAGCGCAACGTGCCGGTGCCGCAACTGCCCGAAGGCTCGCCCTTCCAGGAATTCTTCGACGAGTTCTTCAACCAGCAGCAGCCTGGCGGGCCGTCGGCACGGCCGATGCAGTCGCTCGGCTCGGGCTTCGTCATCGATGCCGAGGAAGGCATCGTCATCACCAACAACCACGTCATCGCCGATGCCGACGAGATCGAGGTCAATTTCTCCGATGGCGGCACGCTCGAGGCCGAGCTGATCGGCGCGGACCCCGAAACGGACCTCGCCGTCCTCAAGGTCGACCCGTCCTTGCGCGAACTGACCGCCGTCGAGTTCGGCGATTCGCAGGAAGCGCGCATCGGCGACTGGGTGATGGCGATCGGCAACCCGTTCGGCCTCGGCGGCTCGGTGACGCTCGGCATCGTCTCGGCGCGCGGGCGCGACATCAATGCCGGCCGCTATGACGATTTCATCCAGACGGATGCCGCGATCAACCGCGGCAATTCGGGCGGCCCGCTGTTCGACATGTATGGCAAGGTCATCGGCATCAACACCGCGATCATCTCGCCTTCGGGCGGGTCGATCGGCATCGGCTTCGCCATCCCCTCGCAACTCGCCGTCAACGTTATCGATCAGTTGCGCGAGTTCGGCGAGACGCGGCGCGGCTGGCTCGGCGTGCGCATCCAGCCGGTCACCGACGACATTGCCGAAAGCCTCGGCATGGACCGTGCGACCGGCGCGCTCGTCGCCGGTGTGATCGAGGGCGGCCCGGTCGACGACGGGTCGATCCTGCCCGGCGACGTGATCCTGTCCTTCGACGGCAAGCCCGTCCGCGCGATGCGCGACCTGCCGCGCGTCGTCGCCGAAAGCCCCGTCGGCAAGGAAGTCGACGTGGTGATCGTGCGCCGCGGCGAGGAGCAGACCGTGCGCGTCACGCTCGGCCGGCTCGAGGACGGCGAGGCCCAGGCGGAAGCCGGCGTCGAGATGGAGGACGAGGGCGAGGCGACGCCCGACGCGACGGTCGAGACGGCCGACGTGCTCGGCATGAAGCTTGCCACGCTCGACGAGGAAAGCCGCGCAACCTTCGGCATCGCCGAGGATATTTCGGGCGTCGTCGTGATGGAGGTCGAGGAGGGATCGCAGGCTGCCGAGCGCAACATCACGGCCGGCGAAGTCATCACCGAAATCGCGCAGGAAGCCGTTTCGACGCCTGCGGACGTCCAGGAGCGCATCGCGTCACTGGAGACGCAAGGCCGCCGCAACGCGCTCCTGATGCTCGCCTCGCCGACAGGCGAACTGCGCTTCGTGACGCTTCGGATGGACTGAGGCGGTTGACGCCGCGACGATCGAGGGCGGCTTTGGCCGCCCTTTTTTCGTGTCGTCATAGGGCGAAATCCGACCCGCGATAGCCCTGCAGATAGAGAAGCGCGGTCAGGTCGCCATGATCGATGCGGATGCCCGCCTGCGCGGCGACGGCCGGCTTGGCATGCAGCGCGACGCCCATGCCGGCGATGCGGATCATGTCGAGATCGTTGGCGCCGTCGCCGACCGCGAGCACGTCCTGTGGCGTGACGCGGGCGCGGGCGGCGAGATCGAGAAGCGAAGCGGCCTTCGCCTCCTTGCCGAGGATCGGCTCGGCGACCTTGCCGGTCAACTTGCCGTCCTCGACCAGAAGCCGGTTGGCGCGGTGCTCGGCAAAGCCGAGCTTCGCGGCGACCTTTTCCGTGAAGCTTTCGAAGCCGCCCGAGACGAGCGCGGTCAGCGCGCCGTTGGCGTTCATGGTCGCGACCAGCGCCTTGCCGCCGGAGGCGAGCGTGATGCGCTCGGCGATGACTTGGTCGATGATCGCGACGTCGAGATCGCGTAGGAGTGCGACGCGCTCGCGAAGGGCGGGCTCGAATGCGATCTCGCCATTCATGGCGCGGGCCGTGATGGCGGCGACATAGTCCTTGATGCCGACCATGTCGGCGAGTTCGTCGATGCATTCCTGGTCGATCATGGTCGAATCCATGTCGGCGATCAGGATGCGCTTGCGGCGGTTTTCAGCTTCGAGCACCGCGACGTCGACCGGCGAGCCGGCGACCGTTTCGCGCAGAAGCGCGAGCGCGTCCGCGGCCCGCAGATCGCCACTGATCGCGAACTCGCAGGCGATGGCGTCGTCGAGCCATGCGACGGGCGCGCTTGCGCTGACCGCCTTCGCCGCCCTATTCGCTAGATCGACGGTCACGGCCTTTTCGGCCGGATGCGAGATCAAGACGGCAATGAGCGACATGGCGGACTTTCTGAAGTGGAGCGGGGCGTGCTGAAGAATGCGGTCCTGATAGCGGGGCCGACCGCGAGCGGCAAGTCGCGGCGGGCGATGGAGATCGCCGAGGCGGCCGGCGGGATCATCGTCAATGCCGATTCGATGCAGGTCTATGACGTGCTGCGCGTCATCACCGCGCGCCCTTCCGAGGAGGACGAGGCGCGCGTGCCGCATCGTCTGTTCGGCCATGTCGATCCGGGCGTCGCCTATTCCGTCGCGCAATGGCTGGGCGATGTCGAGGCGCTGCTGTCGTCACCCGAGGTGGCGGGGCGGAAGCTGGTTTTCGTCGGCGGCACCGGGCTTTATTTCCGCGCGCTGACCGAAGGCCTGTCGGACATGCCGGACATTCCCGCCGACATCCGCGCGAAATGGCGGCAGGCCTTGGCTGACGAGGGCGCGGAGGCGCTGCACCGCGAGCTTGGTGCGCGCGATGCAAGGATGGCCGAAAGGCTGCGCCCGAATGACGGCCAGCGCATCGTGCGTGCGCTGGAAGTGGTCGAGGCGTCGGGCCGCTCGATCCTCGACTGGCAGGGTGACAGATCGAGGCCGCTGGTCGATTCGCAATCTGCGCGAAAGATCGTGCTGGCGCCCGAACGCGCGGTTTTGCGCGCGAACATCGATCGCCGCTTCGACGAGATGATCGGCGCCGGCGCGCTCGACGAGGTGCGCGCGATCCTCGCGCTCGGCCTTGCGCCGACGCTGCCCGCGATGAAGGCGATCGGCGTGCCGGAACTTGCAGGTGTCCTGCGCGGCGAGGCCGCGATCGACGCTGCGATGGCGCGCGCCAAGGCGGCCACCCGCCAATACGCCAAGCGGCAGGAGACGTGGTTCCGCAACCAGCTCGGACCGGACTGGGAGCGGGTCGAACCCGCCTGGGGATAAGCTTGAATCCTAAGCCACGTTAACCTTCGATAAGGAGGGATGGCGGATGATCGGGCCTTGGCATCAGTGTCGGGAACGATATGCGGTTTCATCAGGCCGAATCGGCTTTCTTTGTCTTCATCGCCGTCGTGCTTGCAGCCGGCGTGACGACGCTGCATGCCTATGGCGTGCTGCAGATGCTGGCCGCCAACCCGCTCGGCGACGACATCGCCTATCTCGCGCGGCTGCTCTTTGCGATCGGCGTGCTTCTGGCCACCGCCATCTTCTTCGGCGCCTTCTTCATCTACCCGCTGATCCGCCAGCAGGTGCAGGAGGAGGGCAAGCTGCGCGCCATGACCGAGACGCTGAGCGCGCGGTCCGTCACCCTCGAGCACGCCGCCCTGACGGACGGGCTGACGGGCATGCAGAACCGGCGCTTCTTCGACGAGGCGCTGCGCGAATATCTCGCTGCCTTCGGCCCGATCGACCGGCCCGTCGGACTGATGATCATCGACCTCGACCACTTCAAGGCGATCAACGACACGCATGGCCACGACATCGGCGACAAGGTGCTAAAGGAAGTCTCATCCTGCCTGCGCGAACTGACGCGCTACCACGACGTCGTCGCGCGGCTCGGCGGCGAGGAATTCGCGATCGTCGCCGCCAATCTCAACGATGCCGGGCTGATCGCCTTTGCCGAGCGCATCCGCAAGGCGGTCTCGTCGCTCGTCGTCATCAACGGCAACATCCGCCTCAAGGTCACGGCCAGCGTCGGCCTCGCGGTGTGGGACGGCAAGGAAGGCGCGGACGATCTCTACCGCCGCGCCGACAAACGGCTTTATCAAGCCAAGGGGCTGGGCCGGAACCGCGTCTGCGCCTAGGCGCCGACACGCGACTCACTTCTAACCTAGAAGGTCAATCTTCGTAGAGCCGGCGCAGGGCTTCGTCGTCGGTGTGGCGGCGCATGCCGGGGAGGGGTGCGCGTGGCGGCGGGGAATCGAGCGCGGCGGCAAGGCGCTCGAACGGGTCGTCGCCGATCATCGGGCCGAAATCGTCGGACATGTAGGACGGGCCTTCGCCGCGCAAGCCCTGGACGAGCGCGTGGAGGTCGATCTCGCCGAGATGGGCTTCCGAGTCGGCGTCGATCTGCGGTCGTCCGGGCAGTTGATGCGGCCGCAGCGTCTCGAACTTCATCCGCATCGTGGTCGCGACGCCTTCGCCGAAGGCGATCGCCTCGCGCTGGCCCATCGACGACAGGAAGGCGAGGGTGGAGGCGGACGAATCGGCGATGGCCGAGCGGATGATCTCCTGGTCGCGCTCGTTGGCGAGGCGCATGGCGAAGATGGTCGAGCACTGCGACAGAACGGTCGGATCGAGCTCGCCAGGGCGCTGGGTCACGACGCCAAGATAGCAGCCATATTTGCGCCCTTCCTTGGCGATGCGCGAGAGCGCATGGCGCGTCGGCGCGAAGCCGAGGCGGTGGTCGGCGGGCATGTAGCGATGCGCTTCCTCGCACAGGACCAGCAGCTTCAGCCGGCCCTTGGAGCCGGAGGCTAGGTCGAAGGCGAGGCGCGACAAGACCGAGCAGACCGAATTGACGACTTCCGACGGCAGGCCCGCGAGTTCGAAGCAGGTGATCGTCTTGCCGTGATGGGGAATGCGGAAGATCTTGCCGATCGCCTCGTGAAGATTGTCCTCGATCAGCCGCGAGGCGAACATGAAGCGGTAGCGCGGGTCGGCGAGCGCGGATTCGATGCGCGCCTTCAGCGCCCGGCAATGCGGCCGCTCCGACTTCGATTCCAGCATGCCCATCCGCTCGTCGATGAGCTTGATCAGGTCGACCATGCGGTAGGGAACGGGCGTGTCGGCGGTGACCGACGTCGTATCGGCGCCGCGGCGCAGGAGCGTCGCCGAGGACGAGGGCCGGTGGTAACGGTTCTTGGCGGCGGGAATCAGGTCGCGCAGGAGGTCGACTTCCTCCGCGATCGCATCGCGGCCGCGAAACAGCACCTCCGCCAGTTCCTCCAGCCGGAACAGCCAGAACGGCATGTCGAGCGAATTGGTGTCGATGCGGATCGACCGGTCGGCGAAGGCGGCGTGGAACTCGTTGTGCGGGTCGAGGATCAGGACGCGCAGTTCGGGATTGGCGTCGACGGCCTTGCGCAGGAGAAGCGCGACGGCGCTCGACTTGCCGACGCCGGTGGTGCCGAGCACGGCGAAATGGCGGTTGAGCGTGCAGTCCATCGAGATGCGCGCGAGGATTTCGTGGTCCTGGCTCAGATTGCCGATCGAGATCGCCTGGCGGCCGCCGAGGTCGTAGACGGCCTCGAGATCGCGCGAGCGGATGCGGTGGGCGATGGCGCCGACATGCGGATATAGCGTAATGCCGCGATCGAAAGTCGGCTTGCCGGCGACGTCGCGAACCTCGCCGACGAGCTCGATGCGCACGATCAGCGTGTTGTCGGCATTCTCGTTCCATTCGGCATGCGGCGTCTCGATGGCATAGACGAGACCGACGGTGCGGGCGGCGCCGAGATTGATCGAGATCATGCGGCCGACGGCCCACAGGCCGTCGCTCGCCGTCTGCAATCCGTCGGCGACGGCGGCGACCGTCGCCCGGGCGCCGTCGCACTGGATGACGCGGCCGATGACGCGCGATTCAGGCTGGAGCGTGTCGCGCCGCTCCTGGCTCACGGCGTCGCCTTCCTGGCCCGTTCGTTCAACATACATCGCGCGTAACCCCCGAGAACCGACACAACCTAGGCGAGCCCGGTTAAGGCGACGTTCGGGCGGATGGTTCACGCAGGGTTAAACCGAGGCACGAACGAAAGGAAATTGCGCGACGGATGCCATTGACAGTTCTTCCGTGCTCTGCCTAATCTGCCGGCCATGTTGAAGACGGCACTCATTCTCGTAGTAGGACTGCGCGTGGGCAAGGCGGTGTAACCGCCGGGCGAAAGCACCCCATGCGCAACACGCAGGCTCCCGACGGGGGCCTTTTTTGTTTCCCGAACCAAGCCAGAAATGACGGACCACACCCATGAATAGCGCCACACACGACAGCGGACGACGCGAAATGACCGGAGCGGAGATGGTCGTCCAGGCCCTTCGCGACAACGGCGTTGCGCACATCTTCGGCTATCCGGGTGGCGCGGTCCTTCCGATCTATGACGAGCTCTTCCAGCAGGAGGAGGTCCAGCACATCCTCGTGCGCCACGAGCAGGGCGCGGGCCATGCGGCCGAAGGCTATGCGCGTTCGACCGGCAAGGCGGGCGTCATGCTGGTCACGTCAGGCCCCGGCGCTACGAATGCGGTGACGCCGCTGCAGGACGCGCTGATGGATTCGATCCCGCTCGTGTGCATCACCGGCCAGGTCCCGACCTCGCTGATCGGCTCCGACGCCTTCCAGGAATGCGACACGGTCGGCATCACGCGGCCCTGCACCAAGCACAACTGGCTGGTGAAGGACGTCAACGAGCTCTCCGCCATCCTGCACGAGGCGTTCCACGTCGCGACCACCGGCCGGCCCGGCCCGGTCGTCGTCGACATCCCGAAGGACGTCCAGTTCGCCAAGGGCACCTACACCCCGCCGCAGACCGCGCCGCGCACCAGCTACCATCCCAAGCTCCAGGGCGACATGGAGGCGATCAAGGCCGCCGTCGAGCTGATGGCGAACGCGAAGCGCCCGGTCATCTATTCGGGCGGCGGCGTCATCAATTCAGGCGCGGAAGCCAGTCACCTCCTGCGCGAGCTGGTCGACCTGACCGGCTTTCCGATCACCTCCACGCTGATGGGCCTCGGCGCCTATCCTGCCTCCGGCCCCGCCTGGCTCGGCATGCTGGGCATGCACGGCACCTACGAGGCCAACATGACGATGCACGATTGCGACGTCATGCTGTGCATCGGCGCGCGCTTCGACGACCGCATCACCGGGCGGCTCAACGCGTTTTCGCCCAACTCCAAGAAGATCCACATCGACATCGACCCGTCCTCGATCAACAAGAACGTGCCGGCCGACGTGCCGATCATCGGCGATGTCGGGCGCGTCATGGAAGACCTCGTGCGCCTGTGGCGGGCGACTGCGCGCACCGACAAGGCGCGGCTCGCGCCCTGGTGGGAGCAGATCGAGAAATGGCGCGCGCGCGATTCGCTGGCCTACCGGCCGAACGACGACGTCATCATGCCGCAATATGCGATACAGCGGCTCTACGAACTGACCAAGCACCGCGACACCTACATCACCACCGAGGTCGGCCAGCACCAGATGTGGGCGGCCCAGCATTACGGCTTCGAGAAGCCGAACCACTGGATGACCTCGGGCGGGCTCGGCACGATGGGCTACGGCCTGCCGGCCGCGCTCGGCGTGCAGATCGCCCATCCCGATGCGCTGGTCATCGACATCGCCGGCGACGCCTCGGTGCAGATGACGATCCAGGAAATGAGCTGCGCGGTGCAATACGAAGCACCAATCAAGATCTTCATCCTGAACAACCAGTATATGGGCATGGTGCGCCAGTGGCAGCAGCTACTGCACGGCAACCGCCTGTCGCATTCCTACACCGAGGCGATGCCCGATTTCGTCAAGCTGGCGGAAGCCTATGGCGGGCATGGCATCCGCTGCGAGAAGCCGGGCGACCTCGACGCGGCGATCCAGGAGATGATCGACGTCAAGAAGCCGGTCATCTTCGACTGCCGCGTCGCCAACCTCGCCAATTGCTTCCCGATGATCCCCTCCGGCAAGGCGCATAACGAGATGCTGCTGCCGGACGAGGCGACGGATGAGGCGGTGGCCAATGCGATCGACGCCAAGGGCAGGGCACTGGTCTGATCGCGCAATCAGACCAATGACTTGAAGACAGACATTCGAAAAGTGAATCACCCGATGAACGCACATCTTCAGCCCACCGGCTCGGCCTATTTCATCGCCAAGGAGACCGAGAAGCCGGAGGCGCATACGCTCTCCGTGCTGGTCGACAACGAGCCGGGGGTGCTGGCGCGCGTCATCGGCCTGTTTTCCGGCCGGGGCTACAACATCGACAGCCTGACAGTCTCGGAAACCGAGCACGAGAAGCATCTGTCACGCATCACCATCGTGACGCGCGGTACGCCGCACGTGATGCAGCAGATCAAGCACCAGTTGGAGCGCATCGTGCCCGTCCACCGCGTCAACGATTTGACGGTGCGCGCGGCCGAACTCGGTCACGACCGGCCGCTGGAGCGCGAACTTGCGCTGGTGAAGGTCGCCGGCACCGGCGAGGACCGCGTCGAGGCGTTGCGGCTGGCCGACGCCTTCCGCGCCAGCGTGATCGACGCCAACACCGAGCACTTCATCTTCGAGATCACCGGCCGCGTTTCCAAGATCGAGCAGTTCATCGCGATCATGAAGCCGCTCGGGCTGATCGAAGTCTGCCGCACCGGCGTGGCGGCGATGAACCGCGGGCCGCAGGGCATGTAGTTTCAGCGCCACCGAGAGTGGCGGGATGTCCGGATGGATAGGGTCGGTGATGCCGGCCGGAAAGACCGAGCCATGAGCGCGGAGACTTTTCTCGCATTGATCGTTTTCGCCTTCGTCTCGTCGATCACGCCGGGGCCGAACAATTTCATGCTGCTGGCATCGGGCGTGAATTTTGGCTTCCGCCGCACCATTCCGCACATGGTGGGCATCGGCGTCGGCTTCTTCAGCCTCCTGATGGGTGTCGGCTTCGGGCTCGGCGCGCTGCTCGAAGCCTGGCCGCAGCTTCACACGACGCTGAAACTCGCCGGCGGCGCCTATCTCCTCTGGCTTGCCTTCAAGATCGCGCGCTCGCGCTCGATGTCGTCGGGTGGAACGGGACGCGACCGGCCGATGACGTTCCTCGAGGCGGCCGCCTTCCAGTGGGTGAACCCCAAGGCGTGGATCATGGCGGTGACGGCGATGGCGATCTACACCAGCCCGAGCGCGCCCTATCTCTCCGTCCTCCTCGTCGCCACCGCCTTCGCGCTCGTCAACTTCCCGAGCGTGTCGACCTGGGCCGGCTTCGGCACCGCGCTGCGCGGATTTCTCGCCGATCCGGTGCGGCTGAAATGGTTCAATATCGTGATGGGCGTGCTGCTCGCGGCGTCGGTGGTGCCGATGTTGCGGTAGGAGTGTTCCTGTTGCGTTCCTATTGTCTAGATGATATCGATAAATATCTAGACGACGGAGGCGAAGTTGGCGTTTCATGTGCGAGATCAGAAGGCTGACGAGTTGATCCGCGAGCTCGCCCAGGCGCGCGGTATCAGCTTGACCCAGGCCGTGGTCGAAGCCGCAGAGGAGGCGTTGGCGGCAGACAGGGCCAGGCGCGACGAACAGGTTTCGCTTCGCGATCGATTGAAGCCGTTTCTCGACAGGATCGACAGGTTGCCACGAACCGGCAGCAGGACAGATAAAGCATTTTTCGACGAACTGTGGGATGAGGGCCAGACCTGATGCATGTCGATGCCTCGGTTCTCGTCGCGATCGCTCTCGACGAAAGCGATCGTGACGAATTCATCGATCGACTTGAGAAGGGAGGCAACCGGACGACATCGCCGGTCTCCGTCTTCGAGGCAGCGATCGCAGTCGGCCGCGAGATCGGCGATCGGCCTCAGGGCCTGCCGATCGTCATGGAATTGATCGACCGTGCGCAGATCGAGATCGTGCCGATCGACGCAGAATTGGTTGGGCCGTTGAACTCCGCCTATCTGCTATATGGAAAAGGTGCTGCGCATCCGGCCAAGCTCAATCTGGGCGATTGTTTTTCCTATGCACTTGCAAAGCGATTGAACGTCGAGCTGCTCTACAAGGGCGACGATTTCGCCCACACGGATTTGAGGTAGGGCGGTTGTTTCCGGACCACGAATCCCGCGAAAAAGCGCCATGAAATTTTCTCCCCAGCAGGATGAGGCGCTGAAGGCCGTTTCGAGATGGCTTCAGGGCGGGCGCAGTCAGGTGTTCCGGCTTTTTGGCTATGCGGGCACGGGCAAGACCACGCTCGCGCGGCATTTCGCCGAGGATGTCGACGGGCAGGTGCAGTTCGGTGCTTTTACCGGCAAGGCGGCGCAGGTGCTGCGCTCCAAGGGCGCGCTCAATGCCCGCACGATCCATTCGCTGATCTATCGCCCGCGCGGCGAGGAGGCGGTCTCCGACGAGACGACCGGCAAGACCTCGATGTCGCCGACCTTCTCCCTCAATCGCCAGAGCCCGATCGCCAAGGCGAAACTCGTCGTCATCGACGAATGCTCGATGGTGGACGAGGCGCTGGGGCGCGACCTGATGTCGTTCGGCACGCCGATCCTCGTCCTCGGCGATCCGGCGCAGTTGCCGCCGATCTCGGGCGGCGGGTTCTTCACCGAGCACGAGCCCGACTACCTCCTGACCGAAATCCACCGCCAGGCGCGCGACAATCCGATCATCCAGCTTGCGATGGACGTGCGCGAGGGGCGCGAATTCATGATCGGCGACTATGGCCGGGCGAAGGTCATTTCGCGCGACGAGGTCGATCAGGACCTGGTGCTCGACGCCGACCAGGTTCTCGTCGGCACCAACCGCACGCGCAAGCGCTACAACCAGCGCCTCAGGCAGCTCAAGGGTTTCGAGGCGGCCTATCCGCAGGCCGGCGACAAGCTGGTCTGCCTCAGGAACGATCCCGCGAAGGGTCTCCTCAACGGCTCTCTTTGGAAGGTGATGACCTCGTCGCGCGAGACGGTGAAGCCGGGCATCAACCTGCTCGTCTCGCCCGAAGAGGACGATCCCGATCGCGGCATCGCCAAGATCAAGCTTCTCAAGGCCGCGTTCGACGATCCCGATGCCGACGTTCCCTGGCAGCAGAAGAAGCGCTTCGACGATTTCGACTACGGCTATGCGCTGACCGTTCACAAGGCGCAGGGTTCGCAATGGGACAAGGTGGTGCTGTTCGACGAGAGTTTCGCCTTCAAGGACACGCGCCAGCGCTGGCTCTACACCGCCATCACGCGCGCCGCCGAGAGCCTGACGATCGTTCGCAGCTAGACGCGCTGGCGGATTTCGCGCGCGCCGATCCAGGTCCACGCCTCGGCCTCGTCGTCGGCGGGAAAATGCTTCAGCTCGACCGGCAACTTCTCGAAAAAACCGGCCGCCCGATCCGTCCAATCCGGATCGCCCACGGCCGCGCAGCGCTGGACATGCTGAAGCGCATGCTGGCGGCCTTCCTTTGCAGTCGACGCCGAAATCTCGTCCCAGGCCGAACCCTGATAGTCGTTGAGGCGCACCAACACGTCGAGCCGGTCGTGGAGCGCGTAGGCACCTTCGAGAAGTCCGTAGAGATTTTCGACGTCCGCTCCGGTGACGAAGCCGGTGATCTCGATTGCGAAGACGTCGGGGCGATCCGTTTCGATGCGGCGAACGGCAGGGATACGGTCGAGCGGGTGCATTGCCTCTCCAGGTCTGGACCAAGAATCAGTGCATATTGAACCCGCAACGGGGCCTGTTCGTTCCGGTCGCGCAACGTTAGAAGAAACGAAAATGCGATGCGGGACAACGCCATGGCGACGAAACTTTCGGTCAATCTCAACGCGGTTGCGATGCTGCGCAACCGGCGCGACCTGCCATGGCCGAGCGTCACCGGGCTGGGGCGAATCGCGCTTGCCGCCGGCGCCCACGGGCTGACCGTCCATCCGCGCCCGGACCAGCGGCACATCCGGTTTTCGGACCTGCCCGAGTTGCGCGCGCTGATCGACGACGAGTTTCCGCATGCCGAGTTCAACATCGAGGGCTATCCGACGCCGGAATTCCTCGACCTCGTCGAAGAGCACCAGCCCGAACAGGTGACGCTCGTGCCCGACGATCCGGCACAGGCGACCTCGGATCATGGCTGGCCGTTCGAACGGCAGGGCAATTTTCTGAAGCCGGTCGTGGCGAGGCTGAGAAAAGGGGGGATGCGCGTCTCGCTTTTTGCCGATCCCGATCCGGATGGGCTCGAAGCGGCGCGTGCCACGGGCGCGGATCGCGTCGAGTTCTACACCGGCCCGTACGGCTCCTGCCATTCGGATTCCGCAAAGGCCGCCAAGGAATTGGAAAAGCTTGGAAAAGCGGCCGACGCGGCCGTCGCGCTCGGGCTCGGCATCAATGCCGGGCACGACCTGACGGTCGCCAATCTCGCGCCGCTCGTCCGGCGCATTCCGAAGCTTGCCGAAGTGTCGATCGGGCATGGGCTGACGGCCGACGCGCTCGAATACGGCATGGCTGAAACTGTGCGCCGTTTCCTGCGTTCCTGCGAAGGGTAGAGAGTTCGACTCCCGCGGGACCCCCGCGCGCGCCGCATGGCTGACCCTGCGAAAAGGGCGGTTGATATTGCACCGCAACAGGCGTAGAAGCCCCGCCCGTCCTTCAAAGGAGGGCAGACAAAATGGAAATGCCGCTCGAAGGCTCGCGCCAGGAAGCTCCGTCGTCGACGGGGCACGGCACCGGAGCCCTGGCACTGGCCGCCATCGGCGTCGTCTATGGCGACATCGGCACCAGCCCCATCTACGCCTTGCGCGAAGCGATCTCAGCCACCGGAAATCCCGCGCGATCGACGGACGCCGAAGTGCTCGGCGTGCTGTCGATCATCGTCTGGTCGCTGACGCTGATCGTCGCGATCAAATATGCTCTCATCGTGCTGCGTGCCGACAATCGCGGCGAGGGCGGCACGCTGTCGCTGATGGCGCTCGCGCGCCAGAATGCCGGGCGGCTGTCGCCCGCCGTCATGCTGCTCGGCATGGCGGGTGCGGGCCTCTTCCTCGGCGATGCGCTGATCACGCCGGCGATCTCGGTCCTGTCGGCCGTCGAGGGGCTGGAGGTCGCGACGCCCGTTCTCGCGCCCTACGTCCTGCCGATCACGCTCGTCATCCTGATCGGGCTCTTCGCGGTCCAGAAGAAGGGCACGGCTTCGGTCGCGATGGTGTTCGGGCCGATCACGGCGATCTGGTTCCTCGTCCTCGGCGGGCTCGGCCTCTGGCACATCTTCGCCGCGCCGCAGGTGCTGGCCGCGCTCAATCCGGCCTATGCGATAGGCTTCCTGTTCAGCCATTCGCATGTCGCCTTCGCGGTCATCGGCGCGGCGTTCCTCGCCGTCACCGGCGCCGAGGCGATCTATGCCGATCTCGGCCATTTCGGGCGCAAGCCAATCGTGCTCGCCTGGTTCGGGCTCGTCTTTCCGGCGCTGCTCCTCAACTATTTCGGGCAGGGCGCCTTCATCCTCAGCCATGACGGCGCGGTCGGTCAGCCGCTGTTCCAGATGGTGCCGGCGTGGGCGGTATTCCCGCTCGTCATCCTGGCGACGGTCGCGACCGTCATCGCCAGCCAGGCCGTCATCACCGGCACGTTTTCGATGGCGAGCCAGGCGATCCAGCTCGGCCTCCTGCCACGCTTCGCCGTCTTCCACACGTCGGACACGCAGTCGGGCCAGATCTTCATGCCGCAGATCAATGCGCTGCTTCTGATCGGCGTTGTCATCCTGGTGCTCGAATTCGGCTCGTCGAGCGCGCTTGCCGGCGCCTACGGCATCTCGGTCACCGGCGAGATGGTGGTGACGGCGCTGCTTCTGCTCGTCGTGATGCGCAATGTGTGGAAGTGGCCGCTCATCGGCGCGCTTGCCATCATCATTCCGTTCCTCGTTCTCGACATGACGTTCCTTGCCGCCAATTCGCTGAAATTCTTCGACGGCGGCTGGGTTTCGGTCGCGGTTGCGGCGGTGGCTATGGTGGTCATGATGACGTGGCGCAAAGGCAGCCGGCTGCTCTTCCACAAGACGCGCAAGACCGAGGTGCCGCTGTCGCTCCTGACGGAAAGCTTTGCCGCCAAGCCGCCGACGCTGGTTCCCGGCACGGCGGTGTTCCTGACCAGCGATCCGGAAAGCGCGCCGACTGCGCTGATGCACAGCCTCAAGCACTACAAGGTGCTGCACGAGCACAACGTCATCCTGACCATCGTGACGGTCGAGCAGCCGCATGTCGGCGATGCGGACCGGGTCGAGATCGAGCGCGTCAACGATTTGTTCTCGAAGGTGACGCTGCATTTCGGCTACATGGAACGGCCGAACGTGCCCAAGGGCCTTGCGCTCTGCCGCAAGGCGGGCTGGAAGTTCGATATCATGACGACGTCGTTCTTCCTGTCGCGCCGCACGCTGAAGGGCTCGAGCCAGTCGGCCATGCCGCACTGGCAGGACCGGCTCTACATCACGCTCGCGCGCAATGCATCGGACGCGACGGCGTACTTCCAGATCCCGAGCGGTCGGGTGGTGGAGATCGGGACCCAGGTCGTGATCTAAAATGCGTCGCCGAGGGGCTTGCGCGCCCCTCGGCGCTTCGCTAGAACTCCGAACCGTACCGTACGGTACACAATTTTCGGAGCATGGATTTGGGCGAAGCCGCGGCAGCGATGGACGAGTGGACGGAGCGTCAGAAGGACGTTCTGGACGCCGTGCTCGACCTGCTCGTCACCGGCGGCGACGCGGTGACGACCGCCGCCATCGCGCGCAAGGCGAACTGCTCCAAGGAAACGCTCTACAAATGGTTCGGCGACCGCGACGGGCTTCTGGCCGCGACGGTGCGCTGGCAGGCCTCGCGCGTGCGTGCAGGCAATTTCGACGCCCAGCATCTCGACGCCTCGCAACTGCGCGAGAGCCTCGAGGCCTTCGCGATCAACTGGCTCACCGTCATCTCCAGCCGCACCTCGATCGCGCTCAACCGCGTCGGCATCAGCCATGCGGGTTCGGGCAAGAGCAGCCTTGGCCGCATGGTTCTGGCCAATGGGCGCTTCGCCATCGGCGAGCGATTGAAGCCGCTGCTCGAAGCGGGCAGGGCCAACGGGCTTCTCGCCTTCGACGACACGGAAGCCACCTTCCGCACCTTTTTCGGCCTCGTCGGCCGCGACGTTCAGATCCGGCTGCTGCTCGGCGACCGGCTGGAAACGACTGAAGCGGAGATCGCGCGGGATGCCGCGCGCGCGACGCACCAGTTCTTCGCCCTCTACGGGGCACCGCAAACCCAAAAACCGCACTAGGGAAGGATACGAACATGCGCGTTTATTATGATCGCGACGCCGATCTCAATCTTATCAAGGGCAAGAAGGTCGCCATCATCGGCTACGGCAGCCAAGGCCGCGCCCATGCTCTGAATCTCAAGGATTCGGGCGTCAAGGACATCGCGGTCGGCCTCAAGGCCGGTTCGGCGACCGCCAAGAAGGTCGAGGCCGACGGCCTCAAGGTCATGACCGTCGCCGAGATCGCCAAATGGGCAGACCTGATGATGATGGCGACGCCGGACGAGCTCCAGGCCGACATCTATCGCGACGAGATCGCGCCGAACATCCGCGACGGCGCCGCGATCGCCTTCGCGCACGGCCTCAACGTCCATTTCGGCCTGATCGAGCCGAAGTCGACCGTCGACGTCCTCATGGTCGCGCCGAAGGGCCCCGGCCATACGGTTCGCGGCGAATACCAGAAGGGCGGCGGCGTGCCGTGCCTCGTCGCCGTCCACCAGGACGCCTCGGGCAATGCGCTCGACCTCGGCCTTTCCTACGCCTGCGGCGTCGGCGGCGGCCGCTCGGGCATCATCGAGACGAACTTCAAGGAAGAGTGCGAAACCGATCTCTTCGGCGAGCAGGTCGTTCTGTGCGGCGGCATCGTCGAACTGATCCGCGCCGGCTTCGAGACGCTGGTGGAAGCCGGCTACGCGCCGGAAATGGCCTATTTCGAGTGCCTGCACGAAGTGAAGCTCATCGTCGACCTCATCTATGAGGGCGGCATCGCCAACATGAACTACTCGATCTCGAACACAGCCGAGTGGGGCGAATACGTCACCGGCCCGCGCATCATCACCGAAGACACCAAAGCGGAGATGAAGCGCGTCCTCAACGACATCCAGACGGGCAAGTTCACCTCCGAATGGATGCAGGAATATCGTTCCGGAATGGCGCGCTTCAAGGGCATCCGCCGCCGCAACGATTCGCACCAGATCGAGGAAGTCGGCGAGAAGCTGCGCGGCATGATGCCGTGGATCGCCAAGAACAAGCTGGTCGACAAGGCGAAGAACTAGTCCGCGATCCACGGATCTGGTCCTGCGTGTCCTCGCCTTCGGCTGCGGGCACGCGGGTGATCGCGAAGAACAAGCTGGTCGACAAGGCCAAGAACTGACCGGATCGGCCCCGGTTCGCCATGCCGGCCGGCTGAAGCGACTTTCTGCGCTTCCGGTGCTCACGGACCTCAAGTCCGCTCCGCTCCGGTTCTCGAAGCGCCGCTCCATCCGACTCGGCAGGCCGAACCGGCATCCGACCCTGTGCGCTGCATGAGACTGACGGGCCGCCCTTGGGCGGCCCGTTTCGCATTCTGGCACTTCGCTTGCACCGCGTCCGTCAGGTGGATGGAGGTTGTGCCATGATGACACAGATTACCGAACGATCGATCGCCTTCGGCGGCCAGGCATTCCCGGATCGGCGCAGCGAGCAGCGCCGGCGCATCTTCAAGGGTGCGGTGCTGCGCTTCGACGGCGGCTATGCGAGCCGCGAATGCGTCGTTCGCAGCTCGTCGGAGCACGGTGCGCGGCTCTCCTTCGGCGATGCGCTGGCGATACCGCCGCATTTCGAGATGCGGGTGTCCGACCAGGTCGCGTTCAGGAAGGTAGAAGTGTGCTGGCGACGCGGCGGCGAAGTCGGCGTGCGGATCGTCTAGCCGGGCCGGTCAGCCATAATGCCAGTGGGGCTTCGGCTCCTCGCCGAGGAACTCGACGCCGATGCGGTCGCGCGCGCGCCAGCGCACGACCGAGCGGTAGCCCTTGGCGTCGGTCGGGATGTAGAGCAGGAAATCGTCCGGAACGACCACGTCCATCGGCACGCGCAGTTCGGCGCCGTTCGAATGCATGTTGCGGATGGTGCAGGAAATCTCGGACGTGTTGACGTCGCCGATGATCGACGCGCCCTTGAGGACACGCTGGCGATGCTCCCGTCTTGCGTTCTCGTCCGTCACAGACCCGCCTTGCACCGATGTCAAATGATCGCGGCCGACCCTTATCAGCCCCGCGCCGAATATCGGGTTAACGATATCACAGATAGGGCGAAACGCAGGTGCGCCGTCCGCCGCGCGGCGGCAAAAAAGTGTTGTCGGAAGGGCGGTAGGACGCATAGCGCGCATGGCACCAGTCGACATGGGCGAAGGGCATCGCCGATGCGCCGGAAGCGGGCGGTACGGCGATGACGCGCCGCCCGGCATAGCCATAGGCCGAGCCGTAGCTCTCGGCGGCCGGATGGGGCGGGTAGAACCAGCTCGCGTCGTCGAGCGGATATTTGAAGCCGCGATAGGGAAGGGGCGGGCTGCCGAGTTCCTCGACGATCGTCGCCGATGCCTTGGGCACGATCGCGACGGGCGCCTGGACGCCCCAGCCGGGATGGATCGGACCCTTGTGGATGTCGGCGCCAAGGGCGGGCGCCGCGCAGGCGATCAGGACGGCAAGGGCAGGCAGGGTCTTCGACACGGGACGGATGTCTCCTTCGGTTGCCGTCCTAACTAGCCTATCCGGCTTTAGCGAAGCTTGTGTTCGGTCGGCGGCTGGGCGACGGTGCGGCCATGTCGCTTCGCATCGCTACCTTCAATGTCGAGAACCTGATGAACAGGTTCGATTTTTCCGGCTTTCGCAACCAGCTCCTGCAAGACCGGGCCTTGTCGCTCTTCCAGATCGAGAATGAGGCCGACTACAGGCATCTCGAACGCGCCCGGATGATCTCGCACACGGACGATGCACGCCAGCTCAGCGCGCTCGCCATAGCGGCGGCGCGCGCCGACATCATCTGCCTGCAGGAGGTCGAGAATATCGAGGCGCTGCGGGCCTTCGAATATGGCTACCTGTTCAAAATGGTCGGCCATGGCTATCGCGAGAAGTATCTCGCCAAGGGCAACGACATGCGCGGCATCGAGGTCGCGATCATGTTCCGCACCGAGACTGCCTATGGCGAGCCGATCGAGTTCGTCTCGATGCAGAGCCATGCCCATGTCACCTTCGAGGAACTCGGACTCTACAACGACGCGCTCGCCGCCGTCGGCGAGAAACCGCACGACCGGGTGTTCCGGCGCGACTGTCTCGAGGTCGACCTCAAGGTCGCGGGCCGGCCGGTGACGATCTATCTCGTCCATTTCAAGTCGATGGGCGGGGCGCGCAACGGGCTGCCGGGGCGCGAATCGACCATGCCGGTCCGCATGGCCGAGGCCGCCGCCGTGCGCGCGATCATCGAGGAGCGGTTCGGGCCGAAGGCTTCGCAGAAGCGCTGGGCGATCTGCGGCGATTTGAACGACTATCGCGAGCGGATCGTCGTCGAGGGCGGGATCGAGGACGACTGGACGTTCATGCCGGTCGCCGAAGACATCCGCACCAGCCTCGACGTCCTCACCGAGGGCGGCTTTTGCGAGAACGTCGCCGAGCGTCTGCCGCCGCTCGAGCGCTGGACGCTCTATCACACGCGCGGGCCGCAGGAGCGGCATCTGTGCCAGCTCGACTACGTGCTGATCTCGGGCGGATGGGCTGAAAAGAACGCGACGCGCCTGCCGCAGATCATCACCAAAGGCCAGCCCTGGCGCACGCCCTTTCCGCCCGGCCAGTCGCCCGAGCGCTGGCCGCGCATCGGCTGGGACCGGCCGAAGGCGTCCGACCACTGCCCGGTGGTGATGGAACTCGACGTGCTGTAGCGGCTTTTTGCGTGCCGCATTTATGCGACGCCAGACGAAGGCGTCTGGCCGCAAAATGCTCTATTCGTGCCGCAAGGCGACGATCGGATCGAGCCGCGCGCCGCGCAGCGCCGGGAAGAAGCCGAACACCATGCCGATCAGGCCGGAAAAGCCGACCGCGAGGGCGATGACGGCAAGGCTCGGCACGAAGGGGATCGACAGGCTCATCGCGGCGAGGCCGGCGAGCGACAGGCCGATGACGACGCCGATGATGCCGCCGAGCACCGACAGCACCGTCGCCTCGACGAGGAACTGCAGGAGGATGTGCCGCTCGTGCGCGCCGATGGCGAGGCGGATGCCGATCTCGCGCGTGCGCTCGGTCACTGACACCAGCATGATGTTCATGATGCCGATGCCGCCGACGAGGAGGCTGACGCTGGCGAGAGCGCCGAGCATGCCGGTCATCACCGTCGTCGTGCTGGTCACCGCGTCGGCGATCTGGGTCATGTCGCGAACCTGGAAATTGTCTTCCTGGCCGGGCGAGATGCTCCGGTTCTCGCGCAGGATCTGTTCGATGTCGGCGACGACGCCGGTCGTGGCGACCCCGTCCTGCGCGGCTACGAAGATGGTGCCGATGTCGCGGTTGCCGGCGATGCGGCGCTGGAAGGTCGGCAGCGGCATCAGCACCGTCGCGTCCTGGTCCTGGCCGAAGCCGGCCGTGCCCTTGGCCTCCAGCACGCCGATGACGCGGCAGCTCATCTGGCCGACGCGGATCGGCTGGTCGAGCGGATCGCCGGCGCCGAAAAGGGTCGAGCGCACCGTCTGGCCGATGACGCAGACATTGCCGCCCGAGCGTGCCTCCTGCTCCGAGAAGGCGCGGCCGAGCGTGACCTCCCAGTTGCGCGCGGAGAAATATTCGGTGTCGGTGCCGGTGACTTCGGCGGTCAGGTTGTCGGCGCCGTAGACGATGCGCACCTGCCGCTGCGCCGCGCCCGAGACGGCGTCGACGTTGGAGAGCGAAGCCGAGATCGCGGCGAGGTCGCCAGCGTCGAGCCGGCGCGGCGTGAAATTCGTGGTTCCGCCGCGCGAGGGGCGGGCGGCGGAGACCATCAGGAGGTTGCTGCCGAGATTGGAGATGTCCTGCTTGACCTTCTCCGTCGTCCCGGAGCCGACCGTGATCATGGCGATGACCGCCGCGACGCCGATGACGATGCCGAGCAGCGTCAGGAACGAGCGCAGCGCGTTCCGACGCACGGAGCGCAAGGCGAGGCGGACGGTCTCAAGAAACATGGGCCGCCTCCGTGTTCACGCGATCATAGGCGATGTTGCCGTCGAGAAAGCCGACGGTCCGGTCCGCGAAGGCGGCGATGTCGGATTCATGCGTGACCATGACGATGGTCAGGCCCTGATCGCGGTTGAGGCCGGTCAGGAGTTCCATGATCTCGTGGCTGCGGGCGGTATCGAGGTTACCGGTCGGCTCGTCGGCGACGAGCAGAGTCGGATTGGCGACGATGGCGCGGGCGATCGCGACGCGCTGCTGCTGGCCGCCGGAAAGTTCGCCCGGCGTGTGGTCCTCGCGTCCCTGAAGCCCGACCTTCGCCAGTGCTTCCATCGCCATGCCGCGCCGCTCTTTCGCGGGCACGCCACGATAGATCAGCGGCAGTTCGACATTCTCCGCCGCCGTGGTGCGGGCAAGGAGATTGTAGCCCTGGAAGACGAAGCCGATATAGAGATTGCGCAGGACCGCCCGGCGGCCGCGGTCGAGCATACCGGCATCGACGCCGAGGAAATCGTAGCGCCCCTCGCTCGGCGTATCGAGGCAGCCGATGATGTTCATCGCCGTCGACTTGCCGGAGCCCGACGGCCCCATGATCGCGACGAACTCGCCGCGCCGGATCGCCATATCGACACCGGCCAGCGCGTCGACGCGCGCTTCGCCCGCGCCATAGGTCTTCCAGACCTTGGCGAAGGCGAGAAGCGGCGGCTCGGCATGGATGTTCATCGCCGGTCCTGCGTGCCGACGACGATCTCGGCGCCTTCGTCGAGCCCGTCGACGATCTCGATCCGGTCGCCGTCGCTGGAGCCGGTGGTGACGCGGGTCGCCTGCGGCGCGCCGTTTTCCATCACATAGAGCGTGCGCTGCGACGGATCGGCCGCCTGCCGCGCTTCGCCGCCCTGGGCGCCGCGGCCGCGTCCGCCTCGACCCATGCCCATGCGCGGCGGCGAGAACAGCGCCTGTAGGCCGAAGCCGGAAGAGCGCTCCTCCGCAACGGCGGGGCTGAACCGGAATGCCGAAGCCGGCACCAGAAGCGCGTCTTCGGCCTCGCGGGTGACGATGTCGACCGTCGCGGTCATGCCGGGGCGCAGCAGGAGTTCGTCATTGGCCACCGCCAACCGCGCCTCGTAGGTCACGACGCCTTCGGTGACGACCGAGGCATAGGCGATGTCGCTGATCTCGGCGTCGAAGCGGCGGGAGGGGAAGGCGTCGACCGTGAAGCGCGCCGTCTGGCCCTTGGCGACCTGGCCGATATCGGCCTCGTCGATCGCGGCTTCGAGCTCCATGCGCTCCAGATTTTCGGCGATGACGAACAGCACCGGCGCCTGCGTCGAGGCCGAAACCGTCTGGCCCGGATTGAGCGAACGCGTCAGGACGATGCCGTCGATCGGGGCGTAGATGGTGCTCTTGTCGAGATCGGCCTGCTGCAATTTCAGCTCGGCCTCGGCGATGTCCTGGTTTGCGCGGGCGATGGCGACGGCGCTGTCGGCGCGGTCGAAGGCGGCCTTGGCGGTTTCCAGCGCCTGGTCGGCGACCATGCCGCGGCTCGACAATTGCTCGGCGCGGGCGAGCGCCTGGCGGGTTTCCGTCAGCGTCACCTCGGCGTCGAGCACGCGCGCGGCGGCGGCGGCGACATTCGCTTCGGCGCGCTCGATCTGCGCCTCGATCCGGCCGGTGTCGAGCACGGCGAGCACGTCGCCGGCCGCAACGCGCTGGTTCTCGTCGACGGCGACCAAGCGCACCACGCCCGACAGTTCCGTCGACACATCGACCTGCGTCAGCGGCGCGAGCGTGCCCGTCGCGGAAACCTGAACGGTCAAAGATCCGCGCTCGGCCGGCACGGTGCGGTAGGCGACCTGCGGTGCAGAGGCGGGGGCGAACGCGTAGTAGGCCGCGCCGGCTGCGCCGATCAGAAGCAGCCCCGCGACGAGCGGCCAGCGGCGCTTCCTGCGTTTCGCCGTGCCGAGGCCGAGCGCATCGGAAATGTTCGGGGTTGCGCTGTGCGCGGAGGGCCCTTGCGGCCGGCCGGCGATCTGATCCATCTGACGAAGCCTGGCGCTCGATATGTCCCTATGCTTGACAGATCGCCCCAAAGCGCCCCGATTACAAATTAAAGTTTGGCCATGTCGGCCCGCCCGAGGAGAGCCCGATCCGTGAATTCCGCCCGCCGCTACGCCGTCTACGACGTCTTCACTCAGGAAGCGCTGGCGGGCAATCCGCTCGCGATCGTCCTCGACGCCGGCGGCCTTTCGGACGACGCGATGCAGAAGATCGCGAAGGAGTTCAACCTTTCCGAAACGGTCTTCGTGCTGCCGGCCGAAGGGGCCGGCCACGCTGCCGCCATGCGCATCTTCACGCCCGGCCGCGAGCTTCCCTTCGCCGGCCATCCGACCGTCGGCACGGCCGTCGCGCTTTCGGATGGCGGGCAGCCGACCGACCTTTCCATCCTGGTGCTCGAACAGAAGATCGGCCTCGTGCGCTGCGCGGTGTCGCGCGAGGGCGATGCGGCCTTCGCCGAATTCGACCTGCCGCGCCTGCCCAAGCGCTTCGACTGCGAAGTCGACAAGGCCTCCTTCGCCGCCGCTCTCGGCATCGGTGCGCACGAGATCGGCTTCGAGAACCATGTCCCGCAGCTCTGGACGGCGGGCGTGCCCTACGTCACCGTCCCGGTCGCCGGGCTCGATGCGGCCGCCCGCGCCAGATGCGACGGCGCGCTCTGGGCCGAGATCGCGCCGCAGGTCGACGGCATCATCGCCGACGCCTATGTCTATTGCCGCGAGACCGTCGGCCACGACTGCGCCTTCCACGCGCGCATGTTCGCGCCTTACATGGGCATCCCGGAGGACCCCGCGACCGGCTCGGCCGCCGCCGCCTTCGCCGGCGCCATCTACCATTTCGACCAGCCGGGCGCTGGCTCCCACCGGCACTGGATCGAGCAGGGCATCGAGATGGGCCGCCCCTCGCGCATTCGCCTCGAGATCGACGTCGAAGGCGGCGCCATCACCGCCGCGCGGATCGGCGGACACGCGGTGAAGGTCGCGGAAGGCACGCTTTTCGCCTGACCATGCGGCATCGCGCGGCCGCGAAAAACTTTTGCCCAAGCGCTGGACAGCGCGAAAGCGAGTGGCTATAGACGCGGCTTCTTCGGGACGCCCTGGCGGCCCGGTGGCCGGGTGATTAGCTCAGTTGGTAGAGCAGCTGACTCTTAATCAGCGGGTCGTAGGTTCGATCCCTACATCACCCACCATTCCACTTTCCTTGACGATCTTCTCGACCGTTCGCTGCGTCTTTCCCGGCGCGGGCCTGCGCTCGTTCGATACGTCTCATGCTGAACGCAGCGGAAGATCACATTTTCCACGCCCGAATTGACTCCCGTTCCGGTTGGGTTCTTAATAGAACAAAATAGGAACATATGGCATGGATTGTCGACGCGATATCCATGCGCTGCGGCAGAGCCTCGCCGCCCTGGAGCCCGTGGGGCTGATCGGGCCCGAGAGCCGGTTTTCGTTTGGTGCGGACGGGCCGGACAGGGCGTTGGGCGGGGGGCTGATGCGCGGCGCATTGCATGAGGTGCTGGGGGCGGCGGGGGCCGATGCCGCGTCTGCGGCGGGCTTCGTCGCGGGGTTGAGCCTCAGGGCCGGCTTGCGGATCGACGAGGATCTGCGCACTGACGCCGGGGCCTTGCGCCTGCGCAAGACGCTCTGGGTGCGCCAGATCGCCGGCGAGGTCGAGACGGGCAAGCTCTATCCGCAGGGGCTGCTCGACATCGGCCTTCTGCCGCAGACGCTGATCCAGGTCCGGTTGAAGGACGCCGCCGCCGTCCTGCGCGCCGGGATCGAGGGGGCGCGGTGCGAGGCGCTCGGGGCCGTCGTCATCGAGCCTTGGGGCAACCCGAAAGTGCTCGACTTGACCGCCACGCGCCGGTTGACGCTGGCGGCGGAGGAGAGCGGCGTGCCCGTCTTTCTTTTGCGCATGTCGGCGCGCGCCGAGCCGAGCGCGGCGATGACGCGCTGGCAGGTGCGCGCGCTCGCCTCGCGTCCGCTCGAGGCCGATGCGCCGGGCATGCCGGCCTTCGACATCACCCTTTTGCGCCAGCGCGCGGGCACCGCCGGCCTCAACTGGCAGATGGAGTGGAACCGTGACGAGCAACGTTTCGAGGAACAGGCGATATCTCGCGCTGTGGCTCCCCTTTCTTCCGACCGACCGGCTGGAGCGTCTGGCGCGGCGGGCTGGCGGCAGGCTGGATGACCGGCCGATGGTCGTCGCGGCGCTTCAGGCCAATGCGATGCGGCTCGTCGCGGCCGATCGCAAGGCGCTGTCGCTCGGTCTCACTCCCGGCCTCGGCCTTGCCGATGCGCGCGCCCGCGTGCCGGCGATCGAGGTCCACGAGCACGAAGCCGAAGCCGACCTCGCGCTGCTTCGCCATGTCGCCGACTGGTGCGACCGCTATACGCCGATCGTCGCCGAGGAGCCGCCCGACACGCTGATCCTCGAGATCGCCGGGTCGGCGCATCTCTTCGGCGGGGAAGGGCGGCTGAGGACCGACCTCGAACGGCGGCTGTCGGGCTTTGGCCTTACGGCGCGCTCGGCGATCGCAGGGACGGCGGCGGCGGCGCGCGCGCTCGCCCGCTTCGGGGAGGGCGGCATCGTCGCGTCCGGCGCGGAGCGCGCGGCCGTCGCACCGCTGCCGGTCGCGGCCCTCGAAGTGGAGCCCGAGAGCATCGTCGCGCTTCGCCGCGCAGGCCTGATGACGCTCGGCGATCTTGCCGCGCGCCCGCAAAAACCGCTCGCCGCGCGGTTCGGTTCGGATTTCGTGCGCCGGCTGCAGGCGATTTTCGGCGAGATCGACCCACCTTTGTCGCCCCGCCGCCCGCTGCCGCTGTTCACGGCGGAGGAGCGCTTTGCCGATCCGATCGGGCTCGAAGCCGACATCGCGATCGCCTTCGAGGCGCTGACGCGCAGCCTTTGCGCCATGCTGGAACGGCACGGGCAGGGCGGGCGCGCCTTCGAGGCGACCTTCTTTCGCGCCGACGGCGCGACGCGGCGCATCGAGGCGCTGGTCGGGCGGCCGCTGCGCGATCCGGCGGCGCTGAAGAAGCTCTTCATGACCCGGCTCGACGCGCTTGCCGATCCGGTCGATCCCGGTTTCGGGTTCGACATGATCCGGCTTGCCGCGCTCGCCGGCGATCCGGCAGACGGCGCGCAGATCCGCTTCGAGCGCGACCGGGTGGACGAGGCGGCGGTGGCCGATCTCGTCGACCGCCTGAGCGCGCGGTTCGGGCCGGGCGCGGTGGAGCGCTTTTTGCCGATCGACAGCCATATGCCCGAGCGCGCGGCACGGCGCGTGCCGGCGATCGGCGACGGCGAGGCCGAAATCGAATGGAGCCCGAGCCCGGCCGGCGAGCCGCCTCTGCGCCCGATCCTGATCTTCACGCCGCCGCAGCCGGTCGAGACGATCGCCGAGGTGCCCGAGGGCCCGCCCTACCGCTTCCGCTGGCGGCGCATCTGGCACGACATGGTGCGGGTGGAGGGCCCCGAGCGCATTTCGCCCGAATGGTGGCGCGCGGGCAAGGAGCCGAAGACCCGCGACTACTACCGCGTCGAGGACCGGCAGGGCCACCGTTACTGGCTTTACCGCGAAGGCCTTTACGCGCGCGAGGCGGGCGAGGTGCGCTGGTTCATCCAGGGGCTCTTTCCATGATCGATTACGCCGAACTTGCCGTCACCACGAATTTCTCTTTTCTGCGGGGTGCGTCGAGCCCGCAGGACATGGTGCTGGCCGCGCTCATCCTCGGCCATAACGGCATCGGGATCGCGGATCGCAATTCGGTCGCCGGCGTGGTGCGGGCCTATGCGACCATCAAGGACATCCTTGCCGGCGAAAGGCCGGCGCGACGCATGCGCGAGGGCTCCGGGCCGGGCGAATACGTGCTCGTCCTGCCCGGACTTCTCGAAGACATGCCGATCAGCTTCGAAGAGCTTCAGGCACGCACACGCAACTTCAAGCTCGCGGTCGGCGCGCGGCTCGTCTTTGCCGACGGCACGCCCGACATCATCGCCTATCCGGAGGACCGGGCGGGATGGGGGGCGCTCTGCCGGCTTTTGACGATCGGGAACCGGCGGGCGAAGAAGGCGGATTGCATTCTTTATCTGGACGACCTTCTTGTCCGGTGCCGCGACCTCCTGCTCGTGGTGATGCCCGATGGCGGGCTCGACGCGCTGCCGCCCATTCTTTCGCGCCTTCGCGACATGGCCGGCGGCCTGTGGCTCGGTGCTTCCATGCTCTATCAGGGGAGCGACCGGCGGCGCATGGCGCGCTTGAAGGCGTTGTCCGCGGCGCATCGCGTGCCGCTGATCGCCCTCAACGACGCTCTTTATCATTCGCCCGACGAGCGCGACCTGCAGGACGTCCTCACCTGCATTCGCGCGGGAACCACCATCGAGTCGGCGGGCCGGCTGCTGCTTGCCAATGCCGAACGCCACCTCAAACCGGCCGAGGACATGAGGCGGCTTTTCCGCGATTGTCCCGGCGCCATGGAGGAGGTGCAGGTCCTTCTCGCCCGGATGGATTTTTCGCTCCGGCAGTTCAAATATGAATATCCGGAAGAACTGGTCCCGCCAGGGCTCCAGCCCCAGAGCCATCTTGAGGAGATGACCTGGAGGCGCGCGGCCATCCACTACAAGGGGGAGATTCCGCCGAAGGTTCGAAAAACGCTCGTCGAGGAACTGGCTCTCATCGCCAAGCTCGACTACGCCACATATTTCCTCACCATCTACGACATCGTCCAAAAGGCGGAGGAACTCGGCATATTGTGCCAGGGCAGGGGGTCCGCCGCCAATTCCGCGGTCTGTTTCGTTCTCGGCATAACCTCCGTCGACCCGGCGACGAACTCGCTTCTCTTCGCCCGCTTCCTGTCCGACGAACGGCGCGAGCCGCCCGACATCGACGTCGATTTCGAGCATGAGCGGCGCGAGGAGATCATCCAGTATCTATATGAAAAGTACGGGCGCCACCGCGCCGGCATCGTCGCGACCGTCATTCACTACCGGCCGAAAAGCGCGATCCGCGAAGTCGGCAAGGTGCTCGGCCTGTCGCAGGACATCACGGCGCGCATCGCCGGGACGGTGTGGGGAAGCTGGAGCCGCGACGAGCTTCCCGACGAGCGCATCCGGCAGGCGGGGCTCGATCCGACGAATCCGATGATCCGGCGTGCGGTCGAATTCGCCTCGCGGCTGCTCGATTTCCCGCGCCACCTTTCCCAGCATGTCGGCGGCTTCGTGCTCGCGCGCCATCGCCTCGACGAGATGGTGCCGATCGGCAATGCCGCGATGGAGGACCGCACTTTCATCGAATGGGACAAGGACGACATCGACGCGCTCGGCATGATGAAGGTCGATGTACTCGCGCTCGGCATGCTGACCTGCATCCGCAAGGCGTTCGATCTCGTCGAGGCGCATTACGGCAAAAAGCTCGCCATGAACGAGCTTGAGCCCAATGATCCCGAAACATTCGCCATGCTGCGGCGCGGCGAGTCGATCGGCGTCTTCCAGGTCGAAAGCCGGGCGCAGATCAACATGCTGCCGCGGCTGCGGCCGAAGGAATTCTACGATCTCGTCATTCAGGTCGCGATCGTCCGGCCCGGCCCGATCCAGGGCAACATGGTCCATCCCTATTTGAGCCGCCGCCACAAACCGCCGGAGGAGATCGTCTATCCGCAGCCCGGCCCACCGCATGATCCCGACGAGTTGAAGAACGTCCTCTCACGCACGCTCGGCGTCCCGCTCTTTCAGGAGCAGGCGATGAGCATCGCCATGGTCGCCGCCAAATTCTCCGACGCCGAGGCCAACCAGTTGCGCAAGGCGATGGCGACCTTCCGCGCGAATGGCAGGATTCACGAGTTCGAGGCGATGATGGTCGAACGCATGGTGAAGCGCGGCTACGATCGAAAGTTCGCCCAGGGCTGCTTCGACCAGATCAAGGGCTTCGGCGAATACGGCTTTCCCGAGAGCCACGCCGCGTCCTTCGCCAAGCTGGTCTATGTCTCCGCCTGGCTGAAATGCCATCACCCGGACGTCTTCGCCTGCGCGCTGCTGAACGCCCAGCCGATGGGGTTCTACGCCCCGGCGCAGATCGTCGGCGATGCGCGCAAGAGCGGCGTCGAGGTGCGCGGCGTCGATATCAATCACAGCTTTCGCGACAACACGCTCGAAGAATGCGGCCGCGAAAACCGCCGCGCGCTGCGCATCGGCTTTCGCCAGATCGACGGTTTCAAGGACGAGTGGGCGGAGCACGTCGTATCCGTAAGGGCAGGGGGGTATGAAAGCGTCGAGGATTTGTGGCGGCGCACGCGGCTGCCCGGCCGCGCCTTCCGGCTTCTGGCGGATGCCGACGCGTTTCGCTCGGTCGGGCTCGACCGGCGCGCCGCGCTCTGGACGGTACGGCGCTTGCCCGACGATGCACCGCTGCCGCTCTTCGCCGCCGCCGACGAGCGCGAGCTCGGCCGCGAGGAGGATGCGCGCCTGCCGGTGATGCCACTCTCCGAACATGTCGTCGCCGACTACCAGACCATCCGCCTGTCCCTGAAGGCGCATCCGATGCAGTTCCTGCGAAGCCTGTTCGAAAGCGAAGGCGTGTTGAGCGCGGCCGGCCTCAATGCGGCGCGCGACGGCAGGCGGGTGCGTGTCGCCGGCATCGTCCTGGTGCGCCAGCGGCCCGGCAAGGGCAATGCGATCTTCATGACGCTGGAAGACGAGACGGGCGTCGCCAACGCGCTGATCTGGTCGCGCGACTTCGAGCGCTACCGCCGGCCGATCATGGCCGCGCGGCTGGCGCTGATCGAGGGCAGGGTGCAGCGAAGCGCCGAAGGCGTCGTCCATCTGATGGCGACCGCCGTCCACGACCGGACCGGCGATCTTGATCGACTTTCGTCCTCATATGAAGCGAAACCGGAATTCTCCCGCGCCGACGAGATCCTGCGCCCGCAGCCGAACCGTCCCCACAATCATCCGCGAAACGTCCGCGTGATCCCGAAATCGCGCGATTTTCACTGAGAAAAGCCCTGCCGCAGGGGCTTCCGCACCGGTTTCCCTTCGGTGATGAGCCGATTATGCAAAAACTTTGAATTGGTCGTTGACAGTTTTGGGGAGTGGGGACTATAACCCGCTCAACAACGAGGGCGACGGCGCCGCCGGCGACGGAGAAGTTCGCTTCTGATTTTGCCTTTCGGAGTTGACATCAAGAGAGCCGCTTGTTAGCGACACTCGCCGGGCCTGAGAGCGAAAGCGGGATGGCCTCGACACTGCGTTTGGTGGTGTCTGTTCTTTGACAATTGCATATTGAGAAGAAAGAGAAACGTGGGCGGCGAAGTGCTCGCGGGACTTGAGGGCCTTAGGGTTTGAGAGTTCCGAACGAGACTTTGGCGGACACGTTTTGTCTAGA
>JAESGM010000155.1_pt1 | contig 149773 bp, 127 predicted proteins | sample 9269721 | NCBI WGS metagenome assembly JAESGM01 (sample SAMN15720920, study PRJNA650825) | algae metagenome | isolation source: Komarekiella atlantica HA4396-MV6 and co-occurring heterotrophs from... | place: USA: Theobald House, Kauai, HI | collected 2009-07-29 | reverse complement strand
GCCCGCCCTTCGGCTGGGCACGCCGCCGCGGCAGCAGCGGCGCCACGATCTCCCACAGCTCGTCCGTCACCATCGGCTTCATGCCGCGAAGGATAGCACCGGGCTAGCTGGTTGTGAAACCGGCTCTAAATGATGACAGCGCCGACACGTGCCCTCCGGCGCCCCCCGCGCGTCCTCCCCACCGGGCGCGCGCCCCCGCCCGGCGCTCCGAGCCCGCCGCGATTCCCTCTTCCTTTCCATCGCCGGTCCCGCGCGCGGCAGTCGTCTCCCGATGCCCGACCTCGAACGCCCCGAGCGCATCACGAACATCACGGGCCTGCGGGCCCAGGCGGAGCCGCCGGACGCGCCCCCGCCCCCCGCGGATGCGCGCCCGGTTCGGTGGCCGTCCACCCCCTGCCGCCTCTGCGGGCGCCAGGTGTGGGTGTTCGCGCGCGCGTGCGTCTGCGGGATGCCCGACCCGGGGCGGAGTGCCCGGACCCCCTACCTCGTCCGCGGCGCGGCGGCGGTGGCCGTCCTGGCCGGACTCGGCTGGTGGGTCGTCGGCCGCTGAACGGGCGCCGCCGGAACTGAGGCGACGCTAGCGCGGACGGTCGGAGCGGTCGTAGCCGACGAACAGCCCGCCCCCGGCGGCCAGCGCCAGCACGAGCAGCGGGGCGAACCCCTCGACCTCGAGGTTGCGGCCCAGGGCGAGCGCGCCGAGCACGCAGGCGCCGATCGCGACCACGGCGCCCACCTCGTGGGCGTCCTGGTGGTGGCGCGCGAGCGTCTGGCCGCTCCACGTGCACACGAGGAAGACGGCCAACCCTGCCAGTAGGGCGAGTGCGAGCGTCACGTCTCCTGCCTCCGCGGTCGGACGCGGGAAAGCTGCCGCCCCCCGGACGCCGCCGCGAGGGCTCCCGCCGCCCTGACGCCGCGCGTTACCTGCCCGTGACGGGCGGGGCGCCGGCGACGCCGCGGGGCATCACCTGCACGGCCGGGGCCCGCGGGTCCCGCCGGCCACCTGTACCCGATCCTGACCCGTGACGTCCGCACCGAGCGGGGGCACTCGGTCGTCCGCGGGACCACACAGGACGCCTGGATCGCGGCCGGCTACCTGGTGCCGGATCAGGGGGCGCGCCGATCAAGGGTCCCGCAACGCCGCGGTGGCTGGATGCGGCTCTCCGGGGTGGCGGCGACCGCCTTCGCATCGCTCGCGCTGGAGCAGCGGCGTGACATCCAGCCGCTGCTGGACGGCGCGGGGCCGGCCGCGTGAGGGCGCCCGCCGCGACGGTCGGCTGACACATTGGCCGCGTCGCTGCCGTACGGCTGACACGCGACGGGGCGCGGCCGCACGGGGACGGGCGGGCACACGCCTCCGGGCGGCGGACGCAGCGGTGCGTCGCCCGGCGTCGCGGGGTCCCCCGAACCGCCGTGTCATGGTCGACCGCGCCACTCCCGACGCCGCCGGGTCGGCGAACCGCGAGAGCACCGACAGCGGCATCGTCCTGTGGGGCCCCCCCGGCTCGGGGAAGTCGACCTACCTGGCGACGCTCGTCTACTACAACGAGTGCCTCGACGAGCAGGCGCGCCGCTGGTGCGTCCTCCCCGCCGACGGCGTCACCGCCGAGTGGGTCTCCGACCGCGTGCAGCGCTGGCGCGACGGCGCGCCGAGCCCCAAGTCGCTGCACGCCGAGCCGCAGGCGCTGAGCTTCCGCCTCTACTCGCTCCCCCCCGCGCGCGCCGGGCTGTTCGCGCGCCGCCCCGCCGCCGCGCACGTCGAGGCCGCGCTGCGCTTCTGGGACGTGCCGGGCGAGAGCTACACGGGCGAGATCCCCGACGCGATCGTGCGGCAGATGGTCGACGCGCGCGGGTTGCTGCTCGTGCTCGACCCGGGCTTCGACCCACCCGAGGGGCGCGAGCGCTACTACGAGCGCTTCTTCCTGCGCACGCTCGGCAAGCTCACGTTCGCGATGCAACGCGCGCGCGCCGCGGCGCACGCCGGCGCGGCCGACGGCGCGGCGTCGCGCGACGTGCTGGCCGGCGACAACCGGCTCACGATCCCGGTCGCGATCTGCCTCAGCCACCTCGACGAGCACCCGGCGCTGCGCGAGGGGGACCGCGTGCGGCTGCTGCGCGAGCTGTTCGGCGACAGCGCGCAGCTGCTCGAGAAGTGGCTGACGACGTGGGAGGTGCTGCCGATGAGCGCCACCGGCGGCCCCGCCGCGCGCGCCGGCGCCGACCCGGCGCCCGAGCTGGCCGCGCACCCGATCGCGTGGCTGCTCGACCAGTCGCGCCACGGCGTGAGTGGCGCGCGCGGCGCGCAGGCGGCGCCGTGAGCGCGACCGCGGCCCGCCCCGATGCCGCGCCGCCGGGCGCATCGCATGCACCGGCGGCGCCGGTCGCCGCGCGGGCGCGCGCGGTGTGGGGACTGGTGGACGACGCCTACGGGCTGGTCGCGCACACGCCGGGGCTCGACGCCGCGGCGGCGGACGCGGTCGCGACCGCCGTCGCCGTCGGCAACCCGGCCTTCGACATCGACGACGCGGTGGCGGTGCTGCACGACCCCGCGCTCGGCTGGCTGTGCGCGCGCGTCTATACCGACGCGCGGCGCGACTCGCACGGGCGCGGCGTGCTGGTCACCGACGTGGTGGTGCTCGACGACGCGGTGATGGCGGCGCTGCGCCACGACGCGCTCGGCGCGCTGCCGCCGCTCCCGGCGACGCGCAGCCCGGACGCCGACGGCGTGATCCCGGCGCCCGCGTTCGCGCCCGGCGACGCCGACGACGAGGCGGCGCTGCTCGCGGCGGCGCGCGCACACCCCGACGCCCCCGCGCTGCGCCCGCTGCTGGCCGCGCTGCTGGCCGGCGACCGCGTGCTCTGGACGGGCGACGCCCCCGCGCTCCCGCTGCTGCGCGCGCTCACGCTGCTCCTGCCGCCGGCGCTGCGCGGCGCACTCACGCTACAGACGGTGGCGGTGCAGCCGCCGCGGCTCGCGCCGCGCCTCACCGTCGCGCCCCGCCTCACCGCGCTGCTCGCCGAGGTGCCGTGGACGGCGCGCCTCCCCGAGCAGGGCGACGCGCTTCCGCCCGACGCGCTGGCGCTGGCCGACGCGCTGCTGGCGCTGCCGGCGGACGCGCTGCGGGCGGCGCACGCGCGCTACGCCGCGCTCGGCGTCGCCGCGCCCGTCGGCGCCACACCGGGCGACGGCCGCGCGCTCGGCGTCGAGGTCGCGCGCCTGCTGCGGCTGGCCGCGCTCGACGACGCGGTGCGCGCGGGCGCCGCGGTCGACGCGCTGCGGCTGGTCGACGCCGACGCGCCGCCGGCGGAGCGCGCGGCCGCCGCGTCCGCGCTGGCGGCGCTCGCGCCCGACGCGCTGGGCGCCGCCGCGGCGGAGCTGCTGGCGCAGGGTGAGGGGGGCGCGCCCGCCGTCGCCTGCGCCCTCGCCGAGCTGGCGCGTATGGGTCCCGCGACGGCGCCGCACCTGCTGGCGGTGCTGCGCCGCGTCCCGGCGTCGCTGCCGCCGGACGCCGACGCCGCGCCGCTGCGCGCCGCGCTGGCCGCCGTGGCCGCGTGGCACGACGACGCGGCGGGCGTGGTGGCCTGGGCGACCCCCGACGCCGACTGGGCGTGGCTCGACGCGCGACTCGGCGCGAGCGCGGCCGCGCAGGCGGCGCCGCGCACGCGCGCGCTGCTGGCCGCGCTCGCGGCGGCGGACGCGTCGTCGGCGCAGGTCGCACAGGCGTTGACCGACGTCGCGCCCGCGCTCCCACCGGCAGTGCGCCGGCGCGCGGCGCAGCTCGGGCTGGCGGCGGTGCGCCGCGCCTTCGCCGCGTCTCCCGCCGACGCCTCCGACGCGGCGCGGCTGGAAGCGGCGGCTCGCGCCGCGGCCGCACTGCGCGCGCTCTGGCGCGTCGCGCCGCCGGCCGGCGAGGCGCGCGCGTTCGCGGTGCTGCTGGGCGCCGCGGCCGATCCCGCCGAGCGCGTCGACGAGGCGCCGCGCGCCGTCGCCGCCGCGCTGCGCGCGCTCCCCGAGCCGGCGCGCGGGCGCGAGCTGGACGCCTGGTGCGCGGCGCTGGTCGCCGACGCACTCGCGTCGTCCGCACTGGCCTCCCCCGCGCTGGCCCCCCCGGCGCTGGCCGCTCCCGCCGCCGCGTCGCGCGCGCTCGACGCGGCCGCGCGCCTCGTCGACGCCGTGGAAGGCGGGAGCGACGCGCGCGCGCGGCTCGGCGCGCTGCTGGCCGACGCGCTTCCCGACGGCCCGCCGGCGGAGCACGCGGCGGCGTGGGGCGCGCTCCTGGCCCGCGCCGACGACGCGACGCGGCGCGAGCTGGCGGTGCGTGCGCTGCTCGCGGCGGCGCGCCCGGCGCCGGGCGGCGGGATGCGCGCCGGCGCCTTCGCGGAGGCGTGCGCCGCCGCGGCCGCCGCCGGCCTCACCCCCGACGACGCCGCGCTCTCGCGCTTGGGCGACGCGCTCGGCGACGCGTTCGCGCACGCCGAGCCGGGCCCCGCCGCCGCGGCCGCGCTGGAGCTCGCGCTGGCGGCGCTCGGCGCGCTGGCCGACGGCGCCCGCGCGGCGGCGCTGGCGCAGCGGGTGGCGGCGCGCGCGCCCGCGTCGTTGCGCGACGCGCTGCGGCTGCGCCGTCTGGCCGCCGCCGTGGCCGAGGTCGAGCGGGCGCGCGACGAGCGGACGCACGCCGAGCTGTGCGCGCTGCTCCGCGACGGCGCCGCGCCGCAGCGCCCGGCCGACGAGATGCTGCTGCGCGTCTACCTCGGCGTCCCCGCCGAGCCGGCGGCGGCGCGTGCGCGGCGCGCGGCGCGGGGGTGGTGGGACGCGCTGCGCGGGCGCCGCGGCGGGGCGGGGGGCGCGTGACCGGCGCCGCCACCGTCCCCGCGGTGCAGGCGGCGCCGTCGCGCGACACGCTGCACCTGTGGGGCGCCCCCGCGGCCGGCAAGACCGGGCTGCTCGGCGCGCTCTACGCCACGTCCAAGAGCCGCGAGCCCGAGCGCTGGGAGGCCCACCCGAAGGACTGCCGCGACGCCTACACGCAGGAGCAGCTGCTCGACGCGTACGAGCAGCTCGTCGACCGCGCGGTCGCCAAGACCGACGTGCGCAAGGACGGCTACCGCCCGCTCGAGTTCCTGCTGCGGCGGCACCGCCGCGGCGCGCCGACGGGGGAGACGCTGCGCCTGTCGCTGGTCGACCCGGCCGGCGAGTACACGACGCGCACGGAGCTGGGACACACCGAGCACGGGCGCGCGCTGTTCGCGCGCGTGGCGCACGGGGGCGGGCTGCTCTGGCTGTTCAGCGCCGACGCGCCGCAGGCGCTCGACCGGCTGGTGGTGCTGCGCCACCTGGTCGCGCTGCTGGAGCAGGCGGGCGCGCCGCAGCTCGCGATCCCGGTGGGGCTCGGGCTGAGCAAGGTCGACGCGCTTTCGCCGGCGCGGCGCGAGGCGGCGATCGCCGACCCGCGCGCCGCGCTGCTCGAGCACTTGGGCGCGACGACCTTCACCTGGTTCGAGGCGGCGTGCCCGCGGCTGCGCTGCTTCGCGCTCTCGTCGGCGGGGACGGAGCCGGGGCGCGTGCGCCCGGTGGGGCTGCTCGAGACGCTGTCGTGGTTCGCGGAGCAGATCGGCGCCGCGCGCGCGGCGGAGGCGGCGCCGGTCGTTGCGCCGGCTGCTTCCGTCGCCCCCGCCGACCCGTTCGCGACGATCGAGGTGCCCGCGGTGCGTCCCGCCATGTTCCCCGCCGCGCCCCCCGCCGCGCCGCGGACCGACACGGCGCGGGCCGACGCGCGCGCGGCCGGCGGGCTGCTCGGCGCGCTCGCGTCGCGGCTGGCCAGCGCGGGCGCGGTGCCCACCGCGTCGCGCTTCGCGCCGCACGCGTCGCCAGACGCGGCACCCGTCGCGCCGTCCGTCGCGCCGCCCGACACGGCGCTCGGTGCAGTGCCGCGCGCGGCCGCGCCCGGACTCGACCCCGCGTTCGCGCGCACGCCGGTCGCGCCGCAGCCCGTCGTGCCTCCGACGTCGGTCCCTCCGACTTCGGACGACGACGAGCCACCCGCGTTCGATCGCGTCGACGGCGCCGACGACGACACCTCCGCCCCCCTGCGCGCCCGCTTCGCGCGCGCCGCCGCCAGCGGGGCGCTCGCGCTGGCGGCGCTCGGCGCGGGGGCGTTCGCCGGGCGCGCCGCCGTCCGCGCCGCGGGAGAGCGGTGGCAGCCCCCCGACGCGCCGCCCGCCGCCGTCCGCGCCGACGAGTCGCCGGCGGCGCGGCGCTTCCGCGAGGAGCTCGACGCCGAAGAGGCGCGCGACGCCGAGCGCGACGCGCTGCTGCGCGACCTGCGCGAGGCGGCCGAGGACCCGCCTCCGTACCGCTGACCCGCGCGTGACCCGCCCATGACGCTCGCCGTCGCCCTGCTCGGCGCGCTGGTCGTCGCCGCGCTGGCGGCGCTCGCGGCGCGCCGCTCCCCGCCCGCCGCGGCGCGCGGGTGGACGCTGCTGGCCGCCCTCGCGCCGCTGGCCGGCGCCTGGCTGGTGGCCGGCCGCGCACCCCCCGACGACGCGGCGTGGCGCGCGCAGCTCGCGGGGCAGTACGCGCCGCTGCTCGACACGCTGCGGCTGGGGACGGGCGCGGGCGCCGACGTGCGCCTGCCGTCCGACGCGCCCGTCGCCGTGCGCGCCTGGTACGACCTCGCGGGCGGCGCCTTCGCGGTGCGCGCCGACGCGGGCGCGACGCCGGTGCTCGTCGACGGCGCGCCGGTGAACGCGCTGCCACTCGGCCGCACGTCGGAGATCCGCGTCGGCGGCGCGCGCCCACTCGCGATCACGAGCGCGACGCCGCGCTGGCCGCTCCCCTGTTTGCTCGGGCTGGCGCGCGCGTGCGGCGTGCGGACGTGGACCGTGCGCGCCGGCGGACGCGCGCGCACGCTCGCGGTGCCGGTGACCGCGCGCGGCGTGCCGGTCGGCGCGCTCGGCGAGCCGCTGCTGGCACGCCTGCCGCTCGTCGTCTTCCTGCACGACGGCGGGGCGTGGCTGGCCGCCGCGCCCGAGGCGCACGTGACGGTCGACGGCGTGGCCGTGCCCGCCGTCGCGCGCGCGGGCGCCGCGCCGGTGTTGCAGGTCGGCGTGGGCGCCGGCGCGCCGGCGGTGCAACTGGAGGCCGACCGCGCGGAGAACCGGCTGCTCGTGCGCTTCGGTCGCCGACTCGCGCCGGCCGCCTGGCCGCTGGCGGCGCGCGACAACGCGCGCGCCACCTGGCGCGTGACCGGCGCGGCCGACGGCGCCGAGCGGCAGCCCGGCACGCTGCCGCGCCTCGCGCCGGCGCTCGAGGCGCCGCTCGGGCCGCGGGCGCGCGCCTACGACGGCGCGCTGGAGTGGACCGGGCGCGCGTGGCGCTGGCACGCCGCGGGGCGGGCGCGCGACGTGCCCGCGCGCGCCGAGCTGCGGCTGCCGGGCACCGGCCCGGCGGCGTCGGAGCGCGGACACCTGCTGCGCGTCGCGCCCGCCGACGCGGCGGCCGACCCGTTCCCGCTGCTGGCGGCGTTCTGGGTGCTCGGCGCGCTGCTGCTGGCCGCCGACGCGGCGCGCGGCGACGGCGACGCGCGCGCGCTGCGCGTGGCGGTGGTGGGCGCGGCGTACGCGCTGCTCTCGGCGCGCGCGGCGCTGGCGGTGCGCGTGACGCGCGCGCCCCCGTTCAGCGACGAGGCGGTGCCGACGACCGTCGTGCTGCTGGCGGCGCTCCCGCTGCTGGCGTGGCTGCTGGCGCGCTGGCCCGAGCTGCCGGGGCTCGGCGCGCGGCTGGCGCCGGCGTGGCACGCGCTGCGGGGCGGCGTGCGCGCGGGGGGCGCGGCGGCACGTGCGCAGGCGCGGGCGTGGCTCGTCCCCGGCGGGGCGCTGCTGCTGGTGCTCGGCGCCGCGCTCGCGGTGTGGGCGGGCGCCGGGGGCGCCGACCGCGCGGCGTTCGTCGTTCTCGTCCCGCTGGCGGGGAGCGCGGGGCTCATGGGATTGCACCGCGTGCTCGTCCCCGCCGCGGCGCAGGCGGCGGCGCGCACGACCCCGCTCGGCTTCCTGGCGCCGCACTCCGACTTCGGCTTCGGGCGGCGACACCTCGCGCGCAGCGTGCTGGCGCTGCTGGTGCTCGTCGCGCTGTACGTGGCGCTCGCGCTCTCGCCGCGCGGCGTGTCGACGCTGCTCTCGCTGGCGGCGTACGCGGGCGCGGTGGCGTGGGTGCACCTGTTCGTGCGCGAGCGCGCCGAGCTGCGCCCGCGACTCGCCCTGCGGCGCGCCTGGCAGGTCGCCGCGGCGGCGGCCGCCGCGGGCGCGACGGCGGGGCTGCTGGCGGCGCTCCTGCTGCGCCCCGGGAGCGTGGGCGCGGCGACGTTGGGCGCGGTCGCCGGGGCCGCGCTCACCGCCGGCGCCGCGGCCGCCGCGCTGCTCCCGCGCGTGCGCGCGCTGCGCGCCTGGCCGTACCGCGCGCGCGACGTGCTCCCGCCGGCGGGGTTCGTGCTGCTGCCGGCGGCGCTGCTGCTCGTCTCGGCCGCGGCCTCGGTGAGCCGGCTCGGGATCACGCTCGGCTTCGCGATCGCCTGCGCCGGGCTGCTGCTGGTGGTGCGCGTGGTCACGGTGCTCTGGTACGCCGAGACGCGCGCGCGGGCGCTGGCGTCGCCGGTGCCGCGGCAGCTCGGGTGGTGGGTCGTGCTCGCGGCGCTGAGCGTGTACGCCGGCTACCTGGCGGCCGACCGTGGGCTGGTGCTGCTCCTCTTCACGGCCGTGCTGACGACCGTCGTCTTCGGCGCGGCGACGCTCGGCGGGCGGCGGCTGGCGGGGGCGCTGGCGATGCTGGCCGGCGTGCTGGCGGCGATCGCGCTGGCGCTGCACGCGCCGCTGCGCACCCTCCCCGACCCGGGCACGCGGCTGGCCACGCCGCAGATGCGCTACGCCGCCGTGCGCGCCCCCGAGGCCCTGCAGCGCCAGGCGCTGGTGGCGCGCCCCGCCGAGGCGCGCGAGATCGTGAGCACGCTGCAGCAGGACTGGGGGATGCGCGCCTACGCCGCGCTCGGCGGGACGTGGGGGCGCGGCGCCTACGGCGTGCCGTACGTCTCGCGCGCGATCGCCCCCGACGTCGCGCTCACCGACAACGTGTTCGCGCTCTGGGTGCTGGCGGAGCACGGCTTCGCGGGGGCGGCGGCGCTGCTGGCGACCTACCTCGCGCTCGCGGGGACGCTGCTGCTGGCGGCGGCGCAGGCGACGCGGCGCTACAGCGCGGTGCACCGCGCGATCCTGCTCGGCGGGGTGGCGGCGTACGTGCTGACCCCCGCGCTCTACATGATGGCGGCGAACGCCTCGCTCCTCCCGCTCACCGGGCAGAACCTCCCCGGGCTCGGGCTGCGCTCGGGGGCCGACGCGGCGTTCGTCGCGTGGCTGGTGGCGCTGGCGCTGGCCGCGCTCCCCGCCGACGCCGAGGACGGCGCGCGCGACTACGTCGAGACGCGGGCGAGCGCGGGGGCGCTGCGGCGCGTGCGGCGCGCGCTCGCGACGGTCGCCGCGGCGGCGGCGGCGCTCGCGGTGATCGTGGGCGGCGCGGCGTGGCGCGCGACGCACGAGGCGCCCGGCCCCTTCGCGCTCGACGCGATGGGCGACGCGCTGCGCGCGGCGGTGGAGCGCGGCGACGTGCGCGTCGCCGGCGACACGCTGGCCGTCGCGCCGACGGCGCTCGGCAAGCCGGGGTTCGGCGAGGGGGCGTTCCTGCGCGAGCTGGTGACGCGCGGCAACGCCTTCGCCGCCGGGCGCGGAGAGCGGCGCGCGCACTGCCTCGACCGCGGGCCGTGGCTGGTGCGCGCCGACTCGTCGGTGCGGGTGGCCGACCAGGGGTGCCGCGTCGCCTCGCCGATCACGGGGGAGTCGTGGCGCGGCACGCTCGCGGCCGGAGAGGGCGTCGACCGCCTGCTCGTCTCGTCGGGGACCACGGTCGCACTCGACGCCGCGCGCGACGTCGCACGCGATTCGCTGCGCGCGGGTGACGTGCTGGCGCTCGACGGCGAGACGGTCGTCGTCGACGAGGCGCCGCGCGGGGCGTACGGCCACGCGCGCTGGCGCAACGGCGAGGTGGCGCGCGTGACGCCGGCCGGTACGCCGCCATACCTGGCGGCGCTCGACTCGACGCTCGCGCGCGCGCTGCGCGCCCCGGGCGCCGACGACGCGGCCGCCGCGGTGGCGCCGAGCGCGGCTCGGGTGGCGCTGACGCTCGACGGGCCGGCCGCGCGGGCGTTGCAGGAGCGGGTGGCCGAGCGGTGCGCGGCCGCGCGCGTGCGGCAGTGCGCGGTGACGCTGGTCGACCCGCGCACGGGGGACGTGCTGGCGCTCGCGTCGTGGGAGCGGCCGGGGTTCCGCCCGCGCGCCTACCAGCCCGTCGACGCGAACCTGCGCGCGGCGCGCGGCGCGTCGACGGTGAAGCCGCTCATCGCCGCCGCGGTGCTGGCGCGCTACCCGCGGCTGCGCACGCTCGAGGTCGAGCACCCGGGCGAGGCGTTCGCCGCCGCCGCCGGGTGGCCGGTGGGGGCGCGCCTCCCCTTCGCGTCGGCGCTGCACGGGTGCCGCTCGCCGGTCGGGTGGGACTGTGCGCTCGCCGGCTCGAACAACCTGTACGCGGTCACGCTCGGCTTCCTCGGGCTGGCGGCGGAGGAGGGCGCGGACGCGCCGCTGCCGCGCCTCGACGGGCGCGCGCCGGCGGGGGCGCCCTTCCGGATCGACGGGCGCGAGGTGCGCGCCCGCCCGCGGCTGGCGGTGCGCGCCGGCGGCGCCGAGCGCGCGGCCTCGCCGCTGGCGCGCAACCTGGAGCTGCTGTTCGGCGCGCGCACCGTGGCGCGGCCGGCCACCGGCTTCGACTCGACGCTCTGGGCCGGGCTCCTCGGGCGCGGCGTGGTGGCGTCGCTCGGCCCGGCGTGGGCGCGCGTCTCGCCGGAGCCGGTGCAGCTCCCGCTGGCCGCGGCGCGCTACGACACGCTGCGCTTCCTGGCCGGCTTCCTGATCGGCGAGGGGGAGCACGCGTGGAGCAACGCCGCGCTGGCGCGAGCCATGGCGCGGCTGGCCACCGGGCGCGCCGTCGAACTGCGGCTGGTGCGGCGCGTGGGTGACGCGGCGCTGTCGCCGGCCACAGCGCGCCCGCTCCCATTCGGCCGCGGGCGCGAGGCGGTGCTGGACGGGATGCGCGCGGTCGTCGACGGTGGTACCGGCGCGCGGGCGCGGCAGGCGCTCCCGTCACGCGCGCTCGACCTGTGGGGGAAGACGGGGACCGCGGGCGCCGACGCCGCGTCGGGGGCGACGCCGGTGTCGCGTTTCGTCTTCGGCGGCGGGGCGCGCGCGACCGCGGACGCCGGGCGCATTTGCCCGGCGGTCGGCGCAGTGCTGGTGGAAGGGGAGCGCGGCGCCGCCGAGCGGCTGCCGGCGGTCGAGCTGTTCGCCGAGGCGGTGGCGCCGGTGCTGCGCGAGCAGCTGGGGTGGGACGGGCGCGGCGGGTGTCCTCGAAACGCGCGGCCCTGAACTGGCATGAGGGGCGGCGGACGCGGGCGTTGGGCCCGCGGCCCGCCATCTCCCCCTCGGCCGCGCCGTGCCGGACCCGCGCCTCCTCGACGACCCCACGGACGACCGCATCGCGTTCGTTCCGCGCGACACCCCGATCGACCTCACGAACTGCGACCGGGAGCCGATCCACATCCCGGGCGCGATCCAGCCGCACGGCGCGGTGCTCGTCCTGGGCGAGCCCGATCTCACGATCCTGCAGGTGAGCGCCAACGTGGGCGAGCGGCTCGGCATCCCCGCCGAGCAACTGCTCGGCACCGCGTTCGCCGACCACGTGGGCGCCGATCAGGCGGCGGCGGTGCTGGAGCCGCTGCGCCGCGGCGAGACGCGGGCCTACAACCCGATCGCGCTCACCCTTCCCGGCGGGGCGGGCGGGGCGCCGCGCCACTTCGACGGCGTGGTCCACCGCAGCGGGCGCGTGGTGGTGGTGGAGCTCGAGCCGGCGACGGGGGAGTCGCTCTCGTACTACGACTTCCACGAGCTGGTGCGCGGCGTGATGACGCGCATCGAGGAGGCGGAGTCGCTGGCCGGCCTAGCCGGCACGATCGCCGAGCAGATGCGCGAGCTCACCGGCTTCGACCGGGTGTGGGTGTACAAGTTCCACGAGGACTGGCACGGCGAGATCATCGGCGAGGCGAAGCGCGACGACATCGAGACCTGGCTGGGGATGCACTACCCGGCCAGCGACATCCCGGCGCAGGCGCGCGCGCTCTTCCTGCGCCACTGGCTGCGCATGATCGCCGACATCGACTACGCGCCGGTGCCGATGGTGCCGCGCGACGAGCCGCGCTCGGGCGCCCCGCTCGACATGGGGGGGACGGTGCTGCGCGCGGTCTCGCCGATCCACGTCGAGTACCTGCAGAACATGGGGGTGCGGGCGAGCCTCGTGATCTCGCTCGTGAAGGGGGGGCGGCTGTGGGGGCTGATCTCGGGGCACCACTACGCCGGCCCGAAGTTCGTGCCGTACGCGACGCGCACGCTGTGCGAGTTCCTGGCGCAGGCGTTCTCGACGCAGCTCGGGATGACCGAGCGGGTGGAGCACCGCGAGCAGGCGCTCGGGGCGCGCGCGCTGCAGGCGCGGCTGCTGGAGCGGCTGGGGCGCGCGCCGACGTTCGCGGACGCGCTCGTCGGGGAGCCGCGGCTGCTGCTCGACCTCGTGCGCGCGGGGGGCGCGGCGCTGGCGTTCGGCGGCGACCTGGTGACGGTGGGCGAGACGCCGCCGCCGGCGCTCGTCCGCGAGCTGCTGCGCTGGCTCGGCACGCAGCCGGGCCCGGTGGTGGCGACGTCGGCGCTCCCGGCGCACTTCCCGCCCGCCCGCGCCGCGCAGGCGGTGGCGAGCGGCGTGCTGGCGGCGCGCCTGTCGACGCAGCGCCCCGACTGGCTGCTCTGGTTCCGCCCCGAGAGCCGGCAGACGGTGCGGTGGGCGGGGGACCCGCGCAAGCCGGTGCTGATGACCGAGGACGGCGTCGCCCGGCTGCAGCCGCGCGGCAGCTTCGAGCTGTGGGAGGAGACGGTGCGCGGCACCTCGGCGGCCTGGCTCCCGGCGGAGGTCGAGGCGGCGTCGGAGCTGCGCGGCGTGCTGATCGACCTCCTGCTCCGCCGCGCCGACGAGATCGCGGCGCTGAACGCCGAGCTGGAGGCGTTGAACGACCAGCTCACGGAGAACGCGACGGAGCTGGAGCTGCAGACCGAGGAGCTGCGCGTGCAGCAGGAGTCGCTGCTCGAGGAGCGCGAGGCGCGCGAGGCGGCGCTGGTGCGGGAGCGGGCCGCGCGCGGCGAGGCGGAGACGGCGAACCGCGCCAAGAGCGAGTTCCTGGCGATGATGTCGCACGAGCTGCGCACCCCGCTCAACGCGATCGCGGGCTACGCGCAGCTGATGGAGCTGGGGCTGCGCGGCCCGACGACCGCCGAGCAGCGCGTCGACCTCGGGCGCATCCAGAACAGCCAGCGGCACCTGCTCGGGCTGATCAACAGCATCCTGAACTACGCCCGGCTGGAGGCGGGGCAGGTGCAGTTCGCGGTCGCCGACGCGACGCTGGACGCGATGGTGCGCGACGCGCACGACCTGGTGGAGCCGCAGCTGCGGGCGAAGGGGCTGCGCTCGCGCTGGGCGTCGTGCGAGCCGCCCGACGGAGACGGGCCGGTGCTGGTGCGCGCGGACGCGGAGAAGGTGCGGCAGATCCTGCTCAACCTGCTGTCGAACGCGATCAAGTTCACGCCGGCGGGGGGCGAGGTGGAGGTCGCGTGCGAGGTGGACGCGGCCCACGCGGTGGTGCGGGTGCGCGACACGGGGCGCGGAATTCCCGCCGACCGGCTGGAGCACATCTTCGAGCCGTTCGTGCAGGTGGACCGCCACCTCTCGGCGCCGCACGCCGACGCCGGAGTCGGGCTGGGGCTGGCGATCAGCCGCGACCTCGCCGTGCGGATGGGGGGCGGGCTGTCGGCCGAGAGCGCGGTCGGCGGGGGGAGCACGTTCACGCTCACGCTGCCGCTGGCGGGGTGAGAGATGGGGCGAGCGAGGTAGTGCGTGCGAGGGACGGCGTGCGGGGTAGGGCGGACAGTCGCTCTACCTCGCTCGCAGTTCCTCGCTCGCAGTTGTTCGCACGCCCTACCTCGCACGCCGTATCACCGACTCAGCTCCCCCATCGCGTAGTCGAAGTAGTCGAGACTCGCGTCCGCCCGCGCGACCAGCCCCTCGGCGATCCCGACGCGCGCCGCCGGCACCTCGGCGACCTGCGGCCCCACGACGTGGTCGAGCCACCCCTCGGCGTGCCCGACGTCGATGATGGCGTGCGCGGCGTAGTAGCTCATCACCTTCTTCGGGATCCCGACGCGCAGCGCGCCGGTGACGAGGCGCGTGCACCGCTGCGGCGCCAGCAGCTCGACGGCGCCGAGCGTCCCCTGGGCGCGGAAGGCGTTGCGGCGCGGGATGCAGCTCCAGAGCATCACGTTGGCGCCGGCGAGCACGGGCCACGGCAGCTCGTGCGCCTCGGGCGCCTCGATCTGGAGCCCCTCGGTGAGGCGGTGGAAGAGGTGCGTGTGCACCGCGTGGCTCTTCCCGTTCCCCAGCTCGTCCCAGTAGTTGCGCCCCATCTCGATCTTCACCTCGCCGCGCGTCCCCACCTGCCCGAGCGCGACCAGGTCGTCGAACGCCGCCTCCCCCGCGGCCTCGAGGCGCAGGAAGCGCTCGAGCTGCGCGCGGCTCGCCTCGCCGGCCAGGAAGGCGTAGAGCGGGTGCTCGTACAGCGGGTGCGTGAACGCGACGCGCTTGTACCACTCGACGAAGGCGTCGGGGTCGGCGGGGAGCGACGCCTCGTCGAGTGCGGTGCCGAGTCGGCTGGCGGTGCGGCGCGCGCGGGCGAGCAGGTCGCGCTCCCACGCCCCCTCGAGCGTCGTCAGCAGGCGGCAGGCGAGCGGGTGGAATTGGTTGGTCGCGGTCCCCTGGTGGGGGAGGCGCACGTGCGTCTGGTAGCAGGCCAGCAGCGCGCGGTGCAGCTCGTCGCGCGCGGCGTGGTCGACGCCGGCGTCGGCGGCGCGGTCGCTCACGCGGTCGCGCGGGTAGGCGCGCTCCGCCAGGCGGCGCGCGCGCGCGAGCACCTGCTCCTCGCGCGCCGGGTCGTCGGCGAGCACCTCGTCGAGCGGCGGGCCGAAGAGGAGTGTCGCGACTTCGGACGAGAAGGGCGGTGTGACGTCGGCGAGTTCGGCACGCGCCGTGCGCCCGGACGACGCGGGCCCCGCGATCGCGGGGAGGAGGCGCGGCAGCTCGAGGTGCGCCTCGGGCTCGGGGGCGGCGCGGTCGGCGAGGGTGCGCCGCCGCTCGATGCCGCCGCGCGGGGCGGCGGGGACGGGAGCGGAGAATGAGGATGCGTCTGACTTCATGGCGGCGGGAATGGCAGGGTGCGTACCGCGGGGGCGGGAATGCGTGAGCGAGGCCCCGACGCGTGGGCCACCGGCCCGTCGGACGCGACACTGCTCCGCCCCGCGCCGTCGCGCGCGGGGCTGCGCTCGCTCGCCGGCGCCGCCGAGCCGCTGGCGCGCTTCCGCCCGCCTTTCGAGTTCGGCGACTTCTTCGCCCCCGAGGACACGCTGCTGTGCGTGCTCGCCACCGAGTGGGCGCTGGCGCGACACGCCGCCGAGCGGGGCGCGCCCCCCGCGCGCCTCGTCGAGCTGACGTGCGGGGGCGCGGTGGTGGCGCTGGCGCCGCTCGACCGGTGGCCGGTGCTGCGCGCCTGGGGCGCCGACGTGGACGACGCGGCCGTCGCGCGCGCGCATCGCAACGCGGCCGCGCTCGGCCACGCGCGCCGCGCCCGGTTCGCGGTGCGCGGGCTGTTCGACCGGCGGCTGCCGGCGTGGCTGCGCCGCCGCGCCCCCGACGTGGTGGCGTGCAACCCGCCCTACGTCCCCGAGCCCCCCGACGCGCCGAACGCGCTGGTCGCCGGCGCGGGGCCGGACGGCGCGCGGCACCCGCGCCGCACGCTGGCGGTCTGCGCGCGCGCGGACGTGCCGCGCCTGGTGCTGTCGTGGTGCTCGCTCGGCGACCCGGCGGGCGTGGCGCGCGCGGCGGCCCGGCGCGGCTACGCGCTCGAGGCGCTGTGGGCGGCGGCGGTGGCCGACGGCGAGTACACGGGCGGGGCGCACGCCTACTACCGCACGCTTTCGACCGCGTTTCTCGATGAATCCGAGGCCACGCGCCGCGCCCTCGCCCCTGACGGCGCCGCGCGCTTCGGCTACCTGCTGCTCGCGGGGAGCTTCGTGCGCACCGACGACGCCGGGCGGGCGCGCGCCGGCGTGCGACTCGTGGGCCGCCTGTCGCGCGGCTTCGCGCGGCACGGGCTACGCACGCTGTCGTCGCTGAGCGGCCGCGGCGGCGCCCCGTCGGACGCGCCGCCGTTACATGCCTACGTCTGCGACCGCTGGGACGAGCTGGCGCTCCGCCAGCTCGCGCACGGGCCGGCTGCTGGGTAAAGGTCAACTGAAGAGCAGGGGGGATGAAGATCTGAGAAGGTCGGATGAAGATCTGATGGTGCGTGCCCGGCGCGACGTCCCTCGCCGCCACACGGAGCCCCTCAGATCTTCCTCAGATCTTCTCAGATTTTCATCCCCCCTGCTCTTCTTGGTCTTACAAGAGCCGACAGTCGTCCCAAACCGCGCGTCCGCCGCTCACGCCAACCACTGGCTGAGCCGCGCCGCCGTGTCGGGGTGCGAGAACATGCGCGTGTGCACCACCCGCGCCCCGCGCGTCAGCAGCAGCCGCCGCGCCTCGGCGATCGGGAAGAAGCCTCCCGCCGCGCCCCCCCACGCCGGCTCGTAGACGCCGAGCTGCGGCACCACCAGGTCGTTCGCCGCGTCGGCGAAGATGCGGTCGGCGACGCCGTCCATCAGGAGCGCGCGCAGCCCGTCGTCGTCCGGCTCGTAGTCGGCCGCCACCGCGTAGTACTCGACCCCGGGCTGCGGCGTCCCGGCGTTGAGCGTCCGCAGGAAGTCACCGTTCGGGTTCATCGCCGCCAGCCCGTCGAGCGCCTTGAGGGCGCCGTGGCCGATCACCTTCACCGCGGTCAGGATCCCCTCCAGCACGTCCGTCACGCCGGAGCCCGGGAAGAGGTTCAGCGCCGTCGTCATCCGGTCGAGGAAGTGCGTCATGTGCTGCGGGTCGGAGAGCTGCGTCCCCGCGTTCGGCACCCCCACGAACACCACGCGCCGCACCGCGACCCCGTTCGTGTCCAGCCCGAAGCGGCTCGGCCGCTCCGCCAGCACGCGCGACACCAGCCCGCCGCGGCTGTGGCAGACGACGTCGAGCTCCACCCCCGGCGGCAGTCGCCTGAGCAGCTCCTCGACGTTGCGCCGCGGGTCGTGCGAGAGCGTGTGGTGGTCGAACGCGATCACGCGGCCGCCGTAGCGCGCGTGCAGCTCCCCCATCAGCGCCGGCGGCACGTCGCCGAAGCCGCCGTGCGCCGTGCTGAACGTCCCGTGCACGAAGAGCAGCGCGCGCCCCGCCGTCAGCCGCGCCGCGTCCGACGCGTCGATCTTGCGCCCGCCCGGCGTCGAGTAGTCCGCCGGCCCGAAGTCGCGCACCCCGTAGGGGCGGTTCTTGGCCTCCCACCGCTCGGCGAAGAACTCGCTCACCGCGCCGATGATCGGGTCGGTGACGGGGTAGACGAGCACCTTGAGCACCTTGCGCCCGATCGCGCCGATGAGCGAGCGCGTGGCGTCCGGATCGCCCATGCGTGCCGACCGCGCGGGCGGCGCGTCGATGCGGTAGCGCATGCGCGCGCCGCCCCCACGCGTCGCGTCACCGTCGCCGCCCACGCGCTCGGGGAAGTGCCAGCGCAGCACCCCGCTCTCGTCGGCGGCCAGCAGCACCTGCGCGGTCTCGTCGCCGAGGTCGGGCGTCTCCAGCTCCACCGCCGGGGCGCCGGCGGCGCTGCGCAGCGCCTCGCCGCCGGGCGCGCGCGCGGTGATCTGCAGGTCGATCGTGCGCGCGACGCGCATCCCCTGCGCGCCCAGCGCCTGCTCGAGCGCGTCGGTGGGGAGCCCGGCGCCGCGCACCCCGGCGGCCGCGGGGAGCGACATGTCGGCGCGCCCGCGCAGGCCGGGGGCGCGCAGGGTGTAGCCGGTGCCCAGGACGACGGGCGTGCTGCTGCCGGTCAGTTCGACGGCCATGGGTCTGCTCCTGTTGGTGGGTCGGGTCAGCGCGCGAGCATGAGCGCGGGGTGTCCGTATAGCACGTAGGCGAGGTAGGTGGGGACGGGCGCCTGCGCCTGCACCGACGCGGCGTAGCGCGCGCGGATCTCGCGCATCACCTCGCCCACGGGGCGCGGCGGGCGCGTGTCGTCGCCGAGCGCGGCGTCGTAGAACGCGAGCGCGACCTCGCGCGCGGTCGTGTCGCGCACCGCCCAGAGCGGCGCGACCATCCCGCGGAAGCCGCCGCCCAGGCACTGCCCCGGGAAGCCCCCCGCGTCGCCGAGCAGCTCGCCGCCGCTCCCCACCGTGCAGGCGTTGAGGAAGAGGAAGGGGCGGTGGCGCGCGCCCAGCGCCGTGTCGGCGAAGAGCAGCGGGTGCACCGGGACGCCCGTCTCGAGCAGCAGCCCGCCGACGCCCGGCGTCTTCGGGTCGACCTCGCCGTGCCCCGCGAAGTGCACGAGTTCCGCGCCGCCGCGCTCCAGCAGCGCGTCCTCGAGCGCCGCGTCGAGCAGGGCGCTCAGCTTCTCGCCCGAGGCGTACTGCATGATCGCGCCGTAGCGCTTGCTCAGCTCGCGCGCCTCCTCCACCGCGTGCGGCAGCGGGCGCAGCCCCGACTCGGCGGCGTAGTGGCCGGCCAGCGCCGCCATGCGCCGGACCGCGATCGTCGTCGCCGGCGGGAGCGGGACCGCGCCCGCGTCGTAGATCCAGCGTCCGAGGTTCGTCTGCGCGCCGAGGTACGGCGGGAGCGCCGGGTCGAGCGGCTCGGGGAGCGCGGCCAGCTCCCACGGCACCAGGTTCTCGCTCGCCAGCAGGAGCACCGTCGGCACGCGGCCGAGCGCGTCGCGCACGTGGCGCGCGACCGCGCCGAAGGCGTCCCAGAACTCGCGCGACAGCTTCTGCGCGACGGTCTTCCCGATCCCGCGCAGCGCCAGGTCGGCGAACGGCGTGCGGTCGTGGCGCAGCATCTCGTCGATCACGACCTTCGCGAACGTCTGCGGGTCCTTCCCGAGGTTCACGTCGGGGAGCGCGTCGGGGACCGGCACCGGGTGCGGGGTGCGCAGCAGGACGGAGAAGCGCCCCGAGGTCGGGTCGCGGTCGGGCTTCGCGATCACGATCTCGATGTCGGCGCGCGTCGCGTCGTCCGCGTCACCGCCCCCCGGCGCCGCGCGGAACGCGGGGGTCGGCGGCACGTCGGTGCGCGCGAGCCCGCGCGGGTCGACGTCGGGCACCGGCACCGCGGCGTCGCGCAGCACCACCACCGCGCGAGCCGCCGCGCCGCGCAGCACCCCGTCGACGACGAAGTGCACGAGCAGCGAGCCCACGCCCACCGGCGCGTCGGGGGCGCGCGCGACGAGCGCGATCGTCGTCCGCCCGCGCGTCACGTCGCGCACCGGCGTGGTGAAGCGCGCCGTCCACCCGTCGGGCGCGTCGAAGCCGTCGGCGGTGACGCGCACCTCGACGTCGAAGGCGCGCTGGTCGGGCGCGGCGGGGAGCTGCAGCGCGCCGCCCGACACGCCGGCCACCGGCACCGCCGCGAGCCCCACCTCGAGGTCGAACGCGACGCCCGCGACCACGGCCTGCGGCGCCAGCAGGTCGGGGTACGCGGTGACGACCGTCGGCGCGGGCGCGGGCGCACCGGCCACCGGCGGCGGCTCGCCTGCGGGCGCCGGCACCGGCGCGCCGGCCGGCGCACCGGCGGCCGGCGCCGGGATCGTGCGCGACTCCGGCCCGCCGCGCACCGTCTCTTCGGGCGGCGCTGGGGGCGGGGGCGCCGCGGCGGCCATCGGGAGCAGCACGCCCACCAGCGCGCCCTGCTCCAGCACCACCATCCCCGACGCGCGCCCCTCGCGCAGCTCCGACAGCTCGGTCGTCGGCTCGCTCTCGTACTCGTGCAGCCCCAGCCAGTCGCCGAGCCGCATGTCGAGCGGCGCCGTGGGCAGCCGGTCCCGCAGCTCGTCGACGCTCCGCACGTACCAGTACACGGTGGTCAGGTGCGCGCGCCGGATCACCACGAGATGCGGCCGCTCCGCCGGCGGCGCGAGGTGCGCGGCCCGCAGCCCCTCCCACACCACGGCCTCGTCGAAATCGAGCAGCGCCGCCCGCTCCGCCACGAGGGCGCGCATCGTCGGGTGCGACTCGTCGAACCAGGCGTGGTGCTCGGCGAGTCGCTCGAGCGCCGCGCCGCACGTCATCGCGGCGTCCATCGGGACCGCGCGCCACACCGGCGGCGGCCGGTCGAGGCGGCGGGCGGGCGGCGGGGGACCGTACGACCCGAACGGGGCGGAGGCGGCGATCGACACGGCAGCTCCTGCGGTGAGTGGTTCGCGGTGACCGCACAGGTGCGACTGCACGAGCGCGATGGCACGAGCGCTACGGCACGACGGCTACTGCACGAGCGGGAGGATGCCGAGCCGGTCGAGCGTGTCGCGCCGCGCCAGGTCGCCGACGATCGCACCGAGCAGGCGCCCCTCGTTGGCGCGCGGGCCGCCGCCGCCGGCCTCGCTCCCGCGGTGCAGCGCGACCAGGTGCCACTGCGCGTCGAAGCACGGCGCGCCCGACGAGCCCTGCTCGGTGCGCGTCGTGTAGCGCAGCACCGGGTCGCCGTTCTCGGGGAGGGCGCCGGTGAGCGTGCCGAGCGCCAGCGCCAGCGGCTCGCCCTCCGGGTGCTGCATGATGAGCAGCGACTGGTCGCGGTAGACCGGCGGCGGCGCGGCGGTCAGCTCCACCCACCCGCGCGCGCGCCCGCCGCGCTGCTGCGCCCCCGCGTCCCCGCCCGGGCGGCCGTAGCCGGGCGCGCCGTCCAGCCGCACCACCGCGTAGTCCAGCGCGTCGGCCGGACTGTGCGCGACGTACCAGTCGGTCGGGTGCATGTACTGCGCGACGCCGCGCAGCTCCTGCCCGTCGGCGGTGCGGCGGTAGTCGAAGCGGAAGGTCACGTCGCGCGCCGGGACGCGCTCGCGCGGCGCCGCGCCGTCGTCGGCGAACAGGGGCGCGAGTACGTGGCAGCACGTCATCAGCCGGTCGGGGCCCACCAGGAACCCCGTCCCCACCGTCGTCTCCCCCGACGGGTGCGTGACCTCGACCCGGCAGACGCGCCACTCGGCGGCCATCAGCCCCGCCGCGAACAGCCCCGGGCTCTGGAAGCGGTCGAGCAGCCCGATGCGCGCCTCCAGCTCGGAGAGCGTCGCCGCCTCGCGGCGCCACGGCGCCAGCAGCCCCCCTTCGGCGGAGAGCGCGAGCAGCCGCGCGTCGTCGGGGAGCTCCTCGCGCAGCGCCGCCAGCAGGTCGGGGAGCCAGTGCGCGCGGTCGGCGCGCTTGGCGATCTGAAAGGCCTGCGCCCCGATCGACTCGCGCCGCTCGTCGGGCGTGAGCACGCCGTCGAGGCTCCGCCCCGCGCGGTAGAGCAGCGCGTCGAGCGCGTCGGGGCTCGGCAGCGAGGCGACGAGCACGTCGCGCACCTTCACCACCAGCTGCCGGCGGCGCCGCATCTCGGGCACCTCGTGCTCCGCGGTCACCGGGTGCGGCGGCGGCGCGGCGACCGCGGGCGCGGGCGTCGCCGGCGCGGGCGCGGGGTGCACCGGCGGGAGCACGAGCGTCGTCAGCCCGGGGCCGACCTCCTGCCAGTGGCCGCGGTGCTGCTCGCTCGCCGCCACCGGGCGCCACGCCGACGGATGCAGCGGGCGCCACGGCTCGACCTCCCCCTCCTCGCGCAGCGCCTGCGCCACGCGCCGCAGCAGCAGCCCCCCCTCGAGCGCCAGCAGCTGGAAGGCGAAGAGCAGCGTGTCGGCGTGCTGCCACTTGAGGTCGAGGCGCGAGTTGAGCCGGCGCGACCCGACGCACAAGCACCCCGCCACCACCGACGGCACCTCGGGGTGGCGCAGCGGGAGCGCGTAGAGCACCGTGTGCGCCGTCAGCCGACGCCCGTCGGCGCCCTGCAGCGGGACGTACACGCTCCCGATCCCGGGCAGCCCGCCGCGCCCCCGCCCCGCGTCCGGCGAGACGTACTCCGTCCCCTTGTTGGTCACGTACGCGCGCCCCGCGATCCCGCGCCCCGCCGGCAGCTCGGCGCGGAACTCCTCGTCGGTGTCGGCGAAGGTGGCCGCCACCGCCGCCAGCCCCGGCGGCTCCGGCAGCTCCGGGAAGCGCTCGCGGAAGGCGGCGACGGTGAGCTTCTCGCGCGTCGGCAGCTGCAGGACCACGTCGAGCTCCTCGCTCGCCGCCAGCGTCCCGCCCGCGCGCACCAGGTCGCGCGCCCACGCGAAGAAGGGCGCGACGAGCGCCTCGCGCACCCGCGCCCACCGCGCGCCGCCCCCCTCCGAGCGCGCCACCGCGACGTCGCGCCGCAGCGCCTCGGTCTCGCGCACCGCGTTGTCGACCAGCGCCGGGTCGTACGTCGGCATGCCGAGCGCGCTCTCGGGGATCGTCCACACGACGCCGTAGCCCACGTCGCACAGCGGGCGGTCGATCACCGCGCGGATGCGGTGCGCCTCCCCCCACCACTCGACGCCGCAGCGCGAGAAGCGCAGCAGCCGCGGCTCCGCGACCAGCGTGCGCCCGCCGTCCACGTCGGGGCCGCGCACGTACGCCCGCAGCTCGGCGTGCGTCGGCGGGAACGGCGTGCGGATGAACAGCTCGGCGCGGCGGTAGCGCGCGTCGAAGAACTGCACGCACGCCTCCTCCTCGACCTTGAGCCCGGGGACGAGCCCGTGGCGCAGGTAGCCGCGCACCCGGTCGCCGAGCGAGGTGGCGTAGGCGCCGGGGCTGTAGACGCGGTAGGCGTAGCTCGCGTACTCGGCGTCGTGCTCCGCGGTCAGCACGATCTCGTGCGCGTCGCGCCGGAACTCGGCGCGCACGCCGTCGCTCATCGCCCCCACCTGGAGCGGGCGCTGCCCGGGGTTGCGCTCGGCGACCTGCACGGACACGCGGGCCACGCGCGTCAGCCCCACCTCCTCCCAGCGCGCGGTGGGGACGCCCTGGCGCCACACGTCCACGCGCGCGTCCCCCTGCTCGTTGATCTTGACCGTCATGCGCGACCCGCGCGCCGGGCGCCCGTCGCGCCCGCCCACGCTCAGCAGCTCGGCCTCCCCCGCGCGCCCGCCGTCGAGGCGCACCAGCCGCACGCGCAAACGTGCCTCCGCGGCGGTGCACCCGCGCACGTACTCGACCACGTGGAACGCGGGCGGGGCGCCGTTCGCGCCGCCGTGCAGACTCGGGCCGCCGACGCTCGCGAACTCCACCGGGTGGCGCGAGCCGTCGGCCGCCCCCATCCGCTCGGTGTGGATGTGGCGGCCGAGCGCGGGCCCGTAGAGGCAGCCGTCGACGCCGAGGCGCAGCAGCTCGAGCTTCGCGCGTCCGGCGCCGGCGGGGACGGGGAACAGCTCGCGCGTGTCGTCGCTGGGCGGCGAGGTGAGCGGGAGGTACGACACCGCGAACGCCAGCAGCTCGCCGCGCAGCCCGCGCGCGCCGCCGCGCAGCGGCGTGGGGTCGACGCGCGCGTACTCGGCGAGCGCGCGCGCCAGCCAGGGCTGCACCTGCTGCCACGCGTCGCGCGCGTCGTCGGGGACGAGCGCGTCGAGGCGGCCGAGCAGGCGCGCGGCGCCCGCAGGCGGGCCCGGGGGCGGGTCGGCGGCCAGCACGTCGATGAGCAAGAAGGCGAGCCCCGTCTCGCCGGCGACGTGCAGCCGCACGCGCCCCCCGGGCGTGGTGCACCCCGCGGTGGCGTCGCGGAAGTGGCGCGCGCGCTCCTCCCCGTCGGCCCGCGGATCGAGGTCGCGCCGCCCCGGCACGACGAGCACGCGCTCGGGCGGGAGCCGCAGCCGCTCGGCGAGTGCGTGCAGGAAGTCGTTCGCCTCGCGCGCGTGCGCCGCGTCGGGCGCGGCCAGCAGGTCGCCGGTGACGACGACCGCGTCGACGGAGCGCGCCGACTCGGCGTGCGCGAGCAGCGCCGCCCGCACCGCGCCGCCCGCGTCGTCGACCGCCGCCGGCGCCGCGACGCGCAGGTCGGAGACGTGCCAGAACGAGCCGAAGACGACGTCCGCGCCGGGCATGCGCGAATATGCGAACGCCGGAACTGCGGTCAACAGCGCGGGGCAGTGAATTTCGTGGAAGGCGCTGAGGACTGTGCGCGACGGATCTGCGGACGAGTCTGCCTTCTGATGCATCCGCGAGCCCGCACACGACCGCGGATGCTCCGAGTTCGCGCGGATGATACGGATCGACGCGCGCCGGGCCCTTCTGAAGATCAACTGAAGAGCAGGAGGGGATGAAAATCTGAGAACGGCTCTGACAGGGCGCGGAGAAGCTTCAGGCTTTCGGCTTTCCCCGCAGTTTCAGGGCAGTTCTCAGATTTTCATCCCCCCTGCTCTTCTTGGTCTTACAGGAGCCCCGCCACGAGGAACCGTACGCCGGTGAGGGACGATCCGTCAGATCCGTTCAAATCCGTACGATCCGTATCCCCACCCGCGACGAGAATGTCAGATCGGGTGCGATGGAGGCGGCCGGGGGCACGGCGCCGACCCGTCAGTCGATCACTGCACCCGCAGCCACGGCGTCGTAGAGCGCGACGTGCCGCGCGACCACGCGCGCCCAGTCGAACGCCCACGGCGGCTCGGCGCGCGCGGCGTCGGCGAGCGCGGCGCGGCGCGCGGAGTCGCGCGCGAGCGTCGCCACCGCGCGCGCGAGCGACGCGGCGTCGGGCGCCAGCACGCCGTCCACGCCGTCGCGCACGAAGTCGTCGGGCCCCGCGCCCGCGCGCGCGATCACCGGCAGCCCGGCCGCGCGCGCCTCGAGCGCCGCGATCCCGAACGACTCGCGCGCCGTCGGCAGCACGAACAGGTCCGCCTCGGCGTAGAGCGCGCGCAGCGCCGCGCGCGGCTGCCAGCCGAGGAGCGCGAGCGCGCCGTCCGAGCGCCCGGCGGCGCGCGCGAGCGCGGCGCGTTCGGTGCCGTCGCCGGCGACCAGCACGCGCACCGGCGCGCCCGCCGCGCGCGCGACGTCCGCGACGAGCGCCAGGTCGGCCGCGCGCTTCTTGCGCGTCAACCGCATCGCGGTGACCACGTGCACCGCGCCCGGCGCGCGCGCCGGCCCCGGCGACGGCGCGTCCGCCGGCGCGCGCCACCACACCACGTCGGTCGCGTTCGGCAGCACCGCCACACGCGCCCGCGGCAGCGCGCCGCGCAGCTGCGCCGCCACGCGCGCGCTCACGCCGGTGAGCACCAGCGGCGCGCGCGCCCATCCCCAGAGCGCGTCGGCCGCCGCCAGCGCGCGCGCGCTCGCGTGCAGCAGCGAGTGGAAGGTCACCAGCGCCGGCACCCCGAGTTGCCGCGCCGCCGCCACCCCCGCGTACGCCGCCGGCGACACCACGCTGGCATGCGCGTGCACCACGTCGTAGCCGCCGCGCGCCAGCGCCGCGCGCACCGCGGCCACCACCGCCGGCGTGCACGCCACCCCCGCGCCCGGCAGGCGCGGCACGTCGAGGCGCACCACGCCCGGCGCCTCGGGCCCCGGCGTCGTGGTCAGCACGTCCGCCGCGTGCGCCGCGGCGCGCAGCCGCAGGGCCAGGTCGTGCAGGTGCAGCTCGATCCCGCCGCGGCGCGGCAGCGCCCAGTCCGACACCAGCGCGATGCGGCGCCCGCCCGGCGCCCGCCCGCGCGGCCGCCGCCCCCCCGCGCGCCGCGCGTCCGGGGCCCGCGTGCCGGCGCTCAGGACGCCGCGGGGGACGCCGCCCCCGCGCGCGCGAGCGTCCCCGGCGCGTGCGTCCGCACCGCGCGCAGGAACGCCTCCGCCACCCGATCGATCTGCGCCGGCGTGTGCTCCGCCGTCATCGACAGCCGGATGCGGCAGCTGTTCGCCGGCACCGCGGGCGGGATCACGAGGTGCACGAACACGTCGTCGTCGAACAGCGCGCGCCACACCCGCGCCGTCTCGAACACGTCCCCCACCGTCACCGGCAGGATCGGCGTCGCCGCCGGCCCCGGGTCGAGCCCGATCTCGCGCAGCCGCGCCGCCATCAGCCGCGTGTTCTCCCACAGCCGCGCGCGCCGCTCCGGTTCCGCCACCAGCACGTCGAGCGCCGCCAGCGTCCCCGCCACGCTCGCCGGCGGCATCGCGGCGGTGAAGATCAGCGCCCGCGCGTGGTGCCGCACCCAGTGCAGCACCTCCTCCGGCCCCGCCAGCACCCCGCCCACCGACGCCAGCGACTTGGAGAAGGTCGCCATCACCAGATCCACCCGGTCGTCGAGCCCGAAGTGGCGCGCCGTCCCCGCCCCCTCCTCGCCGAGCACGCCCAGCGCGTGCGCGTCGTCCACCAGCAGCGCCGCGCCGTGCTTCTCCTTCAGCGCGACGAGCCCCGGCAGGTCGGCGATCGTTCCCTCCATCGAGAAGACGCCGTCGGTCGCGATCAGCTTCCCCGCCCCCTCGGGCGCGCGCTCCAGCTGCCGCTCCAGCTGCGCCAGATTCCCGTGCGGGTAGCGCACCGTCTCGCCGAGCGCGAGCTGCGCCCCGTCGACGATGCAGGCGTGATCGAGCTTGTCGAGGTAGAGGACGTCGTCGCGCCCCACCAGCGACGCGATCGCGCCCAGACTCGTCTGGTAGCCGGTGGTGAAGACGAGCGCCGCCTCCTTGCGGTAGAACGCGGCCAGCCGCGCCTCGAGCGTCTCGTGCAGGTCGAGCGTCCCGTTGAGCAGCCGGCTCCCGGTCGCCCCGCTGCCGTAGCGCCGCAGCGCGCCCTCGCACGCCTCCAGCACCCGCGGGTGGTGCGTCAGCCCGAGGTAGTTGTTGGAGCCGAGCATGACCTTCCAGCGCCCGCCGATCCGCGCCTCCGAGGGCGTCGACTCCTCGATCGGCGCGAAGTACGGGTAGAAGCCGGCGGCCTGCGCCATGCGCGCGCGGCCGTCGGTCGAGCACTTGGCGAAGACGCGCGGCGGGGCCGCGGTCGGCGGCGCGACGGCCGGCGCGCTCATGCGGCGGCGCGCTCGGCGAGCGCCCCCTCGTACAGGCGCCAGCGGCGGTAGGGGGCCGCGCCCATGGCGGCGAGCGGTCGATTCATGCGGTGGTTGTCCTCCAGCACCCACGACGCCTCCGCGCCGGTCATCCCGGCGTCCAGCCAGCGGCGCACGAGCTCGTGGGTGAACAGGGCGAAGATGCCCGCCGTCCGGTGCTCGCGCTTCACCCCCAGCGCGAGCACGCGCAGGGTCTTCAGCGAGCGCCGCCCGGCGAGCAGCGTGAAGATCCCGGTCGGGAGCAGCCGCCCCGACGGGATGCGCTTGAACAGCGCGTGGAAGTCGGGGAGCGCGAGCACGAACCCCGCCGGCGCCCCGCCGATCTCCGCCGCGAAGCAGAAGCGCGGGTCGCCGATGCGCGCCAGATCCTTCCCCAGGTGGTCGAACTCGGCGCGCGACATCGGCACGAACCCCCAGTTGGGCTCCCACGCCTCGTTGTAGACCTCCCAGCAGAGCGCGGTCTCGCGCGCCATCTGCGCCGGGTCCATGTCGCGGAACGTCACGTCCTGCCGCGCCCGCGCCCGCTCGGCGTGCGCCGCGTAGCCGGCGGGGAGGCGGAACTCTCCGGCGCCGCCCTCGCGCGCGAACCACCAGCCGAGCATGTCCTTCGTCGGCGCCAGCCCCGCCCCGCGCAGCAGCGCGTCGTAGTAGGGCGGGTTCCAGGTCGTCATCAGCACCGGGTGGTGCTCGAAGCCGTCGACCAGCACCCCGCACTCGTAGTTGGTGGACGGGTTCACCGGCCCCTCCATCCGCTCCAGCCCGCGCGCCGCCAGCCACCCGCGCGCCGCGCCCAGCAGCGCCGCCGCCGCGCCCGGGTCGTCGGCGCACTCGAAGAAGCCGAAGAAGCCGGTGCCGTCCCCGCGGTGCGCCCGGTGCGCCCCGTTGTCGATCGCCGCCACCCGCCCCACCACCCGCCCGCCGCGCTCGGCCACGAACAGCTCGCGCTCTGCCGTCCGCCAGAACGGGTGCCGCCGGTCCAGCGCGTCCCGCACGGCGATCCGCAGCGGCGGCACCCACTGCGGGTGCCGCGCCGCGTCGAACAGCCGCCACGGCACGTCGACGAACCGGCGCAGCTCGCGCCACGACGCGGCGGAGGAGACCGTGAGACCCATGGGGGCAACATAACCGGCCCCGGCGCGGCGGGCCCCGTGGCGCGGTCGGGACGCCCCGGCGACATTGCGCCCCCGCATGCCCCCCCCGTCCGTCGCCCCCGCCCCGCCGCTCTCCCCCTACCGCCCCGCCGCCGCGCTCCTCGCCGCCTGGCTCGTCGTGAGCGCCGCCGCGTCGGCCGCTGAGGGCGCCGCCCGCGAGGCGCCGGCCCTCCTCGCCGCGCAGCTCGCGCTCCTCGCCGCCGCCGTGTGGGCGCTGCGCACGCGCGCCGCCGGTGCTGCCGCGACGGCGCTCGCCGCCTGGCTCCCGCTGCTCGCGGTCCCGGTCTGCTACGCGGCGCTCCCGCGCGTCGCCGCGGGGCTCGGCCGCGCCGCGCTGCACGACGCGCGCGTGCTGCGTTGGGAGGAGGCGCTCTTCGGCACCAGCCCGGCCCTCACCTTCGGCGCCCGCTGGCCCGCCCCCGCGCTCGGCACGCTGCTCCACCTGGGGTACTTGAGCTATTACGCGCTCATCTACCTGCCGCCGGCCTGGCTCTGGTGGCGCGGGCGGCGCGATGCCTTCGCCGCGGCCGTGCTCGCCGTGTGGGCGACCTTCGTCGCCTGCTACGTGGTGTTCGCGTGGTGGCCGGTGCAGGGGCCGTGGTACCAGTGGCCCGCCCCCGCCACGATCCCCGACGGCGCCGCGCGCCGCCTCGTGCTCGCGCTACTCGACGCTGGCTCCTCGCGCGGTACCGCCTTCCCCTCGTCGCACGTCGCCGTCGCCGTCGCGCAGACGGCCGCGCTGGCGCGGGTCGCGCCGCGCCTCGCGCTCCCCGCCGCCGTCGCCACGGTGCTGCTCGCGGCGGGGGCGGTCTACGGCGGCTTCCACTACGGCGTCGACGTCGTCGCCGGGGCGGCGCTCGGGCTCGTGGTCGGTGTCGTGGGGCCGAAGCTCGTGGGGGAGGTGGGGCGTGCGGGGTGAGGCGTGCGAGATGCCGCGGTATCCCGCCCGCCGTACCTGTACGCCCAGCGCGGCCCTCTACAAATTCGTGCGTGCACCGCGGGAATAGACGCACCGGGAGGCACCGATCGGCGGCTGGGACGACGACGTGGAAGTGTGGGAGACCGGCGGGACGGGAGGGCGGGTGGGCGGCGCCGGGTGGGCGACGCTCCACCCATTGCTCGCACCGCTCGCCGAGGCGTCCGACTACCGCGCCGGGGTGTCCGCACTGGCCCGCGCGTGCGTCCCCGCCCTGGGGCGCTGGTGCGCCGTCCTCGGGGTGAGCGCCGCCGGGCGCGTGCGGGTCCGCGCCGTCGCCCACCCCCACCCGGCGGCGGCGCAGGCGCTGCGTGCCCTCCTGCGCCACCTCCTCGACGGGGAGCGCGCCGACGGCCGGCAGGGCGCCCGCCGGCGGGCGGCGGCGCGGCGCGCGCTCGTGCGGGTCCTGGCTCGCGCCGTCCGCGCCGGCCACCCGTTGCGGGGGCGCCTCCCCGCGCTCGCGCGGCGTCCCGCCACGTCGTCGCCGGAGCTTGCCACGCCGACGGACGGCGCCGACACCCCCACCCTGGGGTTCGACCCGGGTGAGGGCCTGTGGCTGGTCCCGGTGCGCCTGCCGCTCGCCGCGTCCGTCGCTGCGGCCTCCCCCGCCAGCGGCGACGGCGCCGAGGGGCGCGACGCCTGGCTCGTGCTGGCGCTCGGGGTCGAGGACGCCGACGCCGACGACCGCGACCCCCGGATCGACGCGTTCCTCTGGGCGATCGCCCCGGTGCTGGGCGCGCTCGACCGTCTGGACGCCGAGCGCGACGCGCGGGCCGCGGCCGACGCCGCCCGCCAGCAGATCGCCAGCAGCCTCGGCGAGCTCCCCGACGGCTTCGTCACCGTCGACGCGCGCTGGCGCGTCACCTACGCCAACTCCGCCGCCGCCCGGTGGGCGGCGCACGCGCGCCCGGAGCTCGTCGGGCGCGCGCTCTGGGACGCCTTCCCCGCCTTCGCCGGCACGCCGATCGCCGACGCCTGCGCGCACGCGATGCGCACGGGCGAGCCCGCGGCCGCCGAGTTCCGCGCCGCGGCGCACGACGCCTGGCTCGACCTACGCGCGACCCCCACCCCGGAGGGGCTCTCGCTCCTCCTGCGCGACACGACGGCGCACCACCTCGCCGAGGAGACGCGGGCCGCCGCACTCGCCGCCGCGGAAGAGGCGAACCGCATCAAGAGCGAGTTCCTCGCCAGCATGAGCCACGAGCTGCGCACCCCGCTCAACGCGATCCTCGGCTACGTCGCGCTGCTCGACGACGGGATCCCGGGGCCGGTGACGGCGACCCAGCGTCAGCAGCTGGGGCGCGTCCGCGCGAGCGCCCGCCACCTCCTGACGCTCATCGAGGACGTCCTGGCGTTCGCGCGCCTCGAGGCGCACGCCGAGACGGTGAGCCACGCCCCCGTGGACGCCGCGGCGTTGGGGCGCGAGGTCGCGACCCTCATCGAGCCGGTCATCGGCGCGCACGGGCTGCGCTTCGAGGTGCTGGTCCCCGAGGAGCCCGTCTGGGCCGAGCTGGACGCGCGGCGGACACGGCAGATCCTGTTCAACCTCCTCGCCAACGCCGGCCGCTTCACCCCGGCCGGCGGCACCGTCTGGTTCACGCTCGAGACCGGCGCGCCGGACGCGCTGACCTTCGTGGTGCGCGACACCGGGGTGGGGATCGCCCCCGAGCACCTGTCGCGCATCTTCGAGCCCTTCTGGCAGGTGCGGCAGTCGCACACGCGGGCGGTCGGCGGGACGGGGCTCGGCCTCAGCGTCAGCCGCCGCCTCGTCCAGCTCCTCGGCGGGTCCATCGCGGTCGAGAGCGCCGTCGGCGTCGGGAGCCGCTTCGAGGTGCGCCTCCCTCGCACCGCCGTGTCCGGGAGCGCGCCGTCGTGAGCGCCCCCGGGCGCGCGAGCGCCGCGCGCTACGCGGTCGCGGTCGCGGCGGCCGCGGCGGGGCTGCTGCTGGCGGCGGCGCTCACCCCCCGGCTCGACACCTACACCGTCCTGCCGTCGGTGACGGCCGTGATCGCGGCGGCCTGGTACGGGGGGCTGGGCCCCGGGCTGCTGGCGACGCTGGTCTCGCTCGTCGGGATCGACTACGTCCTGGTGCCGCCGCGCTTCGCGATCGCGTTCCCGCCGGAGCCGGGCGACGCGGTGCGGCTCGTCTTCTTCGTGCTGGCGGCGGCGGCGGCCAGCGTGGCCAGCGGACGGCTGCGCGACGCGCTCACCGAGGCGCGCGAGTCGGCCGCGGAGCTGGCGCGCGCCAACGCGGCGCTCCAGGAGCAGGCGGTGGAGCTGGAGCACCAGACGGAGCAGGCGCAGGCGCTCGCCGCCGAGCAGGAGGAGCTGAGCGAGGCGCTGCGGGCGAGCAACGCGGCGCTCCAGCGGGCGGCCACCCGCTCGCAGCGGCTGATCGACGCCAACGTGGTCGGCGTGATCGTCGCGACCTTCGACGGGCGCATCGTCGAGGCGAACGACGCCTTCCTGGCGATGCTCGGCCACACGCGCGCGGAGGTCGCCGCCGGCGCGCTCCGCTGGGACGCGTTGACGCCGCCCGCCTGGGAGGCGGCCGACCGCGCCATCGCCGCGGAGCTGAAGGCCGCGGGGCGGGCGGCCCCGGCCCGGAAGGCCTACCGCCACCGCGACGGACACCACGTGCCGGTGCTGGTGGGCGGCGTCGTGCTGCCGCCGAGCGGCGACGATGTGCGGGAGGAGTCGGCGGAGGTCGCGGCCTTCGTGGTGGACCTCTCCGCCCAGCAGGGCGCCGAGCGCGACGCCGCGGAGATCGCGCAGCGGCTGCGGCTGGCGCTCGACGCCGCCGACCTGGGGACGTTCGAGTGGGACCTCGCGCGCGACGAGCACCGGTGGGACGCGCGCACGCGCGCGATCTACGGCGTGCCGCCCCATGTCCCGATCACCGGGGCGGTGCTCGACGCGCGGCTCCATCCGAAGGACCGCGACGCGGCGCGGGCGGAGTTCGTCGCGCTCCAGGCGCAGGCGCGGACGGCGGACGGCGGCGGCGCGGCGGCCGTCCCGTCGGCCGCCGACGGGGCGGCCGCCGACGGGCGGCGGCTCGCCACGCGCTACCGGGTCGTGCACCCCGACGGCGCGGTGCGCTGGGTCGAGGTGGACGCGCGGCTCTTCTGGCCGGCGGGCCCGGACGACGACGGCGGCGCTCCCGCCGCGCCGCGGCTCGTCGGCACCGCACAGGACGTGACCGGCCGCGTCGAGGCCGACGCGGCGCTCCGCGCCAGCGAGGCACGCTACCGCGCCTTCGTCGAGGCGGCGCCGGTGCTGGCCTGGAGCTCGCGCCCCGACGGCACGGTGGAGTTCTTCAACGCGGCCTGGGTCGCCTACACCGGGCGGTCGGCCACCGAGGCGGAGGGGGGCTGGCTCACGGTGATCCACCCGGACGACCTGCCGGCGCTGCGCGCGGCGCGCGAGGGCGGGATCGCGGGCGGGGCGCCGTACGGGGTGGACGTGCGGTTGCGCGACCGCGCGGGGCGCTACCGGTGGTTCGCGGCGCAGGTGGTGCCGCTGCGCGCGCCCGCAGGCGGCGACGCGCCCGGGCCCGTCATCGCCTGGTACGGCGCGGCGCTCGACGTCGACGACCGGCGGCGCGCGCAGGCGGCGCTGGAGGTGGCCAACCGCGAGCTGGCCGCCACCACCTACACCATCGCGCACGACCTGCGCTCCCCGCTGCGCGCCGTCGACGGCTACGCGCGCATCCTCGAACTGGACTACGTGGAGCCGGGGCGCCCGCTCGACGCCGAGGCGCGCGCGCTGCTCGACCGGCTGCGGGGGGCGGCGCAGCGCATGGGGCACCTCATCGACGGCGTGCTCAGCCTCGCGCGCCTCGGCCGCGGCGAGCTGCAGCAGGAGTCGGTGGACCTGAGCGCCCTGGCCGCCGCGGTGGTCGAGGAGCTGCGCCGCGCCGAGCCCGGCCGCGAGGTCGAGGTGGCGATCGAGCCGGGACTGCGCGCGATCGGCGACCCGCGCCTGCTCACGCTCGTGCTCCAGAATCTGCTCGGCAACGCCTGGAAGTTCACGCGCCACAACGCCGCCGAGGGGCGGCCGGCGGCGCGCATCACGGTCGCGCGCCGCCCGCCCGGCGCGGTGCCGCCCGACCCCGCGGCGCCGGGCGGCTCGGCGTGCACGGTGGCCTTCGCCGTGCAGGACAACGGCGTCGGCTTCGAGGCGGCGCACGCGCACCAGCTCTTCGCGCCCTTCCGCCGGCTGCACGGGGCGGATGCCTACGACGGGTACGGGATCGGGCTCGCCACCGTGCGGCGTGTCGTGGAGCGGCACGGGGGGCGCGTGGCCGCCGAGGGCGCCCCGGGGCAGGGGGCCACGTTCTACTTCTGCCTGCCGTGAGGTCCGCCGCCGTGACGCGACACGCCCCCGCCGAGACGAAGTGCATCCTCCTCGTGGAGGACAACCCCGACGACGCCGCGCTCGCGATGCGCGCGCTGCGCAGCAACCGGATCGCCAACGCGGTGGTGCACGCCGACGACGGCGAGGCGGCGCGCGACTACCTGTTCGGCCTCGCCGACCACGCGGGGCGCGACGTCTGCGACGTGCCGCAGCTGATCCTGCTCGACCTCAAGCTGCCGAAGCTCGACGGGATGGAGGTGCTGCGCCGCGTCCGCGCCGACGACCGCACGCGCTTCGTCCCGGTGGTCGTCCTCACCTCGTCCGACGAGGAGGAGGACATGGTGCGCAGCTACGGCCTGGGCGCGAACAGCTTCATCCGCAAACCCGTGGACTTCGACGAGTTCATGGACGTGATCCGGCAGACGAGCGTGTACTGGCTGATCGTGAACGAGGCGCCGGTGGTCGGGTGAGGCGGGCGGGGTACGGCGGGCGAATGACTGCGTGCGAGATGCTGCGAGCGAAGTGAGGCGTGGTGTCGCTCCACCTCGCGCGCACCATCTCGCACGCCCCACCTCGCTCGCCGTACCTCGCACGCACTACCCGCCCTCACATCCACCCCGCCTCGCGGTACCACGCATAGGTCGCCGCCACTGCCTCGTCGAGGCCGAGCGCCGGCGTCCACCCGAGCTCTGCCCGCGCGCGCGCCGCCGAGCAGCACCAGTAGCGCGGGCGCGCCAGCGCCAGCTTCTCGCGCCCGGCCAGCGCGTCGCGCCCCGTCGCCGCCGACCAGAGGTCGCCGGCCGCCCCCGCTAGCGTCAGCGCCCAGCGCGGCGCGTCGGCGACCAGCCGTAGCTGCGCCCCGGCCGCGCGCGCCACCGCGGCAGCAACGGCGGGCCACGGCACCGCTTCCTCACCCGCCACGAAGTAGGTCCGCCCCGCCGCCCCCGGCGCCGTCCCGGCCAGCACCAGCGCCCGTGCCAGGTCGGGGGCGTGCACGAGAGAGAGCCAGGCGTCGCGCGTCCCGGGGAGGAGCGCCACGCCGCGCGTCGCCTGCCGGAAGAGCGGCAGGAAGTCGCGGTCGCGCGCCCCGAACACCGCGCACGGGCGCACCACCGTCCACCGCGCGCCGCCGGCCGCGTGCGCGGCGACCACCTCCTCCGCCGCGCGCTTGCTCGCGCCGTACGCCCCCACCGGCGCCGGCGGGTCGTCCTCGGTGCGCGGCCGGTCGGGCGCGGCCGCCGCCCCCGCCGCCGCCTGCGACGACACCAGCACCCCGCGCGGCAGCGCCCCGCCGCGCGCCTCGCCGATCGCGTCCAGCAGCGCGCGCGTCGGCGCGACGTTCCCCGCCGCGAAGCGCGCCGCCGAGTGCGCGCGCGTCACCCCGGCGACGTGGAAGACGACGTCGACGTCGGCGAGCGCCCCCGAGCGCGCGATCGCCCGCGCGTCGTCGGGCGGCGCCACGCGCGACTCGACCCGCGCGTCGGGCGCCGGCGGTGACGCGGGGCGCGCGAGCCGGCGCACCCGCCACCCGGCGGCGATCAGCGCCGCGACCAGGTGCGACCCGACGAAGCCGGACGCCCCGGTGACGAGCGCCAGCACCAGCGCCTACGCCTTGCCCGCGCGCCGCCGCCGTTCGCGCCGCGCCGGCCCGGCGAGCGGCTTCACGAACAGGAACTTCTTCCCGATCGACAGCTCGGAGCGCGAGATCGCCGCGTAGCGCGCCTGCTTCTCCGGGTAGTGCGCGATGCTCGACGCCCCGAACCCCATCGCCAGGAAGAGCGTGTCGGCGAGCGAGACCGCGAACAGCTCCGCGTAGCCGCGCTGCCGCGCCACCCGCTCCGCCTCCGCGATCAGCCGCTTCCCCAGCCCCCGCCCCTGCGCCTCGGGCGCGACGGCCAGCGACACCAGCTCGGCGAGCGACGGCGCGTACTCGTCGACGGCCACGCACCCGACCACGCGCCCCGCGCCGTCGCGCGCCACGCGGTAGCTCTCGATGCGCGCGGCCACGAACGCCGGCGTGCGCGGGAGCGTCAGCCCGTCGGGGGCGTACAGGTTGTTGAGCGCGGCGATCGCGGGGGCGTCGTCGTCGCGCGCCGGCCCGATCGCGAGGTCGCTCACTTGGTCACCGGCGTTCCGCGCGGTCTCGGCGGCGGCAGCCGCGGGATCCGCGCGTCCAGGTCGGCCACCTGCAGCAGCATCCCGGCCGTCACCACCGCCGCCTGCTTCAGGTCCTCCTCCAGCAGGTTCGCCGCCACGTCGGCCGCCGTGTGGTGCGTGCGCGACTCGTAGTCGATCGGGTCCTGCAGGAAGGTGAACGCCGGCACCCCCACGCCCACGAACGGCATGTGGTCCGTGCTCCCGGTGTTCGCCAGCGTCAGCGTCGTCGCCCCGAGGTCCGCGAACGGCGAGAGCAGCGGGCGCAGGGCGTCGCGCGCGCCCGCGTTCCCCTGCATCCACAGGCCGCGGATCCGGCCCGTCCCGTTGTCGAAGTTGAAGTACGCGCTCACCCGCGCGTGCTCGGGCCCGAGCCGCATCGTCTCGGGATCGCCCAGATGCGCCTTCACCCAGCCGAGCGAGCCGTGGTAGTCCTCGTGCTCCTCGCCGTCCCAGAGGGCGATGCGGATCGTACGTCGGGGCGCCGCCCCGACGCTTCGCAGGATGCGCAACGCCTCCATCGCCACCGCCGCGCCGGCCGCGTTGTCGGTCGCCCCCGTCCCCGCGGTCCACGAGTCGAAGTGGCCGCCCACCATCACCACCTCGCCGCGCAGCGACGGGTCGCTCCCCGGCAGCTCGGCGACCACGTTCACCCCCTGCGAGTCGGCGCGCGTGCGCGGCGGCTCGCTGCGCGTGCGCAGCTCCACCGCCACCACCGGCGCCGGCCGCCCCGCCGACTCCGCGCGCTGTACGAGCGTGAGCAGCCGCGCGTAGTCGCCGCGCGCCACCGACAGCGCCGGCACCGCCGCCCGCACGTCGGTGTCGTACGCCTGGTACCCGCCGACGAGCGTCGACACCGCGTTCCCGCTGGGCGTCAGCATCGCCAGCGCGCCCGCCCGCTTGAGCGCGAGCTGCACCCGCTGCCGCCGCCGCACGTTCTCCGCGTAGCCGCCGGCGTCGTCCCAGTAGTCCTTGGGCGACCCCGGGTCGGTCACGCGCGCCAGCGAGTCGAGCTGCGCCTCCGTCCACCGCCGCGCCAGCGGCTCGAACCGCTGACGGTCGGGGGGCACCGCCCCCACCATCACGATCCGCCCGCGCACCTGCTCCGCGATCTTGGCGACGTCCTCCTCGCCGCGCAGTGCCGCGACGTGCACCGGCGTGCCGCGCACCACGCCGCCCTCGACCGCCGGGCTCCACGCGTACGGATACGCCACCAGCCGCGCGTAGTACGGCGCCTCCAGCTCGAGCCCGTGGCGCTCCACCGTCCACGCCGCGCCCGCGCGCGTCCCCCACGCCTCCAGCCGCGCCGCGGCCAGCCCGTACTCGGCGAGCGTCGCCCGCGCCCACTCGGCGGCCGCCCGGTAGCCGGAGGAGCCGGCCAGCCGCGGCCCGAACACGTCCGACAGCACCGTCGCCGTCGCCAGCACGCGCGACCGCTGCAGCCCCTCCTCGCGGATGCGCCCGAGCAGCGCCGGGTCGGTGCGGGCACCTCCGCGCGCCGCGCTCCGCGCCACCTCGACCGGCGGCGGCGCCGCCGAGCGCGTGGTGGCGGGGGTGATCGGGTGGGCCTGCGCGCCGGCGAGGAGCGGCGCGGCGGGGAGGAGCGCGGCCGCAAGTACGGCCGGCCGGAGGCGACGTAGCGACATGAGTCTATGATAGCGCACGTTCCTCACACCCCGCCCCACCCCGCTCGCCGTATCTCGCACGCCGTACCCCGCCCGCGGTCACCGGCTCGCCGCATCTCCCCTTGCCGCCCGGTGCTCCGCCGTCCGCCCCGGGTCAGGCGTCAGCCGCTCGTAGGCGATCGAGAGCAGCAGCGCGAACGCCGCCGCCCCCGCGCCGAGCAGCGCGTTGAGGTAGGGCGGCGCCGTGAGGGCGAGCCGGATCATCACCGTCGCCGCCGCGAACCCCGAGTTGCGGAACACCACCCGGTAGTCGGCGCTGTACGTCAGCGAGAGCAACACCAGCAGGATGTCGCTGAAGATCAGCACCGTGAAGAACACCTCGAGGAAGCGCGTCGGCGCCCCGAGTGCGAGCAGCCGCCACCCGGCGACCGCCAGCCAGAGCGCGAGCGCCAGCAGCAGCGCCAGCGCCACCACCTTCTTCCCCGCGACGAACGCCGCCTGGTCCTGCCCCACGGCGATCGCGCGGTGCCGCTGCACCCGGTCGTAGAGCCCCACCAGCACGAACACGGCGAGCGCGCCGGTGAGGTCGGCCAGCACGTGCGGCACCGCCGGCGCGGCGCTCGCCCAGGTCACCGGCTCATCGAACCCCGAGATCTCGAGGAACGCCTTCCGCACCAGGATCAGCGACAGCAGCTCGAACTGCTTCCCCACCGAGTCGGCCACCGACCGCGCCAGCGCGAACACCAGCGCCACCAGCTCCAGCAGGAGGAGCGCGGTGAAGGCCACCACCACCGCGGCGAAGTGCGAGCGCGGCACCCGCGCCGCCGCCCCCGCCGGGAGCCACCCCCGCCGCCCCAGCTCGATCACGGCGAGCGAGAGGACGAACGCCGCCACCAGCGCCTTCCCCGCCCCGCGCTGCGTCGCCGGCGCCTCCCACCGCCGCTCGAGCGCGTCGAACGCCCGCGCCAGCGCGTCGACGATCCGGCGCGCCGGGCGCGCGCGGACGGGGAGGGCGCCCGAGGCGAGAGGGAGGGCGTCGGACTCCGGAAGCGGCACGGGGTGGTCCTCCTCGTCGGAACACCGAAGGGCGGCGGGACGGGGCCGAGGTGTGGCGCGGAGGGCGTAGAAGTGTGGCGCGGCTGCCCTATTTCGTCACCGCCGCCGATTCCCTACACTGAGTAGCGAGCCCGGCCGATACTCGACAGGGCACGCTGGCCCCGCCGGCGACGCCCGCCCCCCTCCCGCACAACCCCGCGCCCGTGCGCCCCGTTTCCGACCGCCCCCTCCGCATCACCTCCCACGGCGTCCGCGTCTACGGCGCGTCGAGCGACGCCGGGGACGTGGTGGCGCGCGCGGTGGCCCGCCGCACGGCGCAGCTCACCGCCCGCGACGACCGCTCGGCGCCCCGCCCTGCCCCCGCCCCCGCCCCCGCTCCCCCGACCGACCCGGCCCAGGCCCTCCTCGCCGCCCGGCCGGCCGCCCCCGGCGTCGACACCGAGGTCTCGATCCGCGTCTTCGCCGACGGCGGCTCGATCGCCGTCGTGCGGCATCTGCGCGCGGGCGAGGTCGTGGGGATCGAGGCGATGATCAGGTAAGCGGAACGGCGTGCGAGAAGCGGCGTGCGAGGTTCTACGTGCGAGAAGCGGCGTGCGAAGTAGGGCGGACAGTCGCCTCACCTCGCACGCCGCTTCTCGCACGTAGAACCTCGCACGCCGTCCCTCGCTCGCCCCTCCCTATTCGTAGAGCGCGTCGAGGTCCGCGGCCGCCAGCTCCACGTAGAAGTCCGCCAGCCGCCCCGCCACCGCGTCGAGGAACGCCGCCCCCTTCTCCGCCGTCGCCGCGCGCGGGTCCCCGACCCCGGTGTCGGCCGTGATCGTCGACCACGGACGCGGCGCCCACGCCCACCGCTCGCGCAGCGCGGCGACGCGCGGCAGCCGCTCGCGCCCCGGCCCCGCCTCGCCGAGCGGGCGCACCAGCGCCGGGGCGACGTGCTGCATCACGCTCGTCTCGAGCTCCCCGGCGTGGTCCCCCGGCTCGGCGAAGTGCGGGCGCGCGTCGACCACCTGCCACCAGTTCACGGCGCACAGGAAGAGGCGCGTGCGCGGCACCAGCTCGCGCAGGATCGCCTTGAAGTCGTTCCCCCCGTGCCCGTTCAGCACGACGAGCTTGCGCACCCCCTGCCCCTCGAGCGCCGCCGCCAGGTCGCCGAGGAGCGCCAGCTGCGTCGACGGCATCACGTTGAGCGCGAGGCGCAGGTCGAGCTGCGTCGTCTGCACCCCGAACGGCACCGTCGGCAGCACGACCACGCGCGCCCCGCGCTCCCACGCCCGCCGCGCCGACTCGGCCGCCACCGCGTCGCACTGGATCGTGTCGGTCGCGTACGGCAGGTGGTAGTTGTGCGGCTCCGTCGCCCCCCACGGCAGGACGGCGACCTCGTACGGCGTCGCGCCCACCGTGCGCCACGTCGACTCGGCGAGGATGTAGGGGCGGGGCATGGGGCCTAACCTACATCGAGCGAGGTGGGGCGTGCGAGGAGCGGCGTGCGAATAACTGCGTGCGAGGTAAGGCGACTGCTCGCCCTACCTCGCACGCAGTATCTCGCTCGTAGGACCTCGCACGCCCCACCTCGCACGCAGTATCCGACGCTCAGTCCCCCGCCCGCGGCGCCGCCGGCGTCGTGTGCATCGCGAGCGTCATCCGCAGCGGCTGCCCCACGCACGTCAGGAAGTCCGTCGCGCCGCACTGCGACAGCGCGTACCGCTCCACGTTCCGCATCACCTTGTCCGGGTAGCTGTGGCACCCCGGCGTGTTCGTCCCGCGCACGCAGCCGTTGTAGCGCAGGAGCCCCGTCCGCACCGCGCCCCCCGGGTCCGCGTCGCGCGCGCCCGCGCGGTACACGTAGTGACTCAGGATGTGCACGCCGTAGCGCAGGTTCGTCTCGTCGTCGCGCAGGTCGCGCCCGAACAGCTTCCCGAGCGTCGGCACCCACACCTTCGGGTAGACCTGCATCAGCCCCACCGCGCCGACGCTCGAGCGCGCGCGCGACTTGAACGTCGTGTTCTCCGCCAGCATCACCCCGAACACGAGCGCCGGCGGCACCTTCTTGCGGTACGCCTCGCGCACCGCGAACGTCGCGATCGAGTCCGCGCGCGCCGCGTCGATCCGCCCCGTGCGCAGCAGGTCCTCGGCGAACGCCCGGCGGTCCTGCTCGAAGCGCGCGCTCCGCATCGCGGCGTCGCCGTCGGCCACGGCCCACGGCGCCCGCACCGCCGCCGAGTCGCGCCAGGTGGGCGTCCACGCCCGCTCGGCGATGCGCTGGCCGACCGACGTGCGGCCGACGTACACCGGATGCACGGCCTGCGACGCGACCACGATCGCCGCCACCGACGCGCCCGCCAGCGCGAGCTGCCCGAGCAGGGACTTCGCCATGCGGTACGCACTCCTCAGCACGGCGTGGGCGTACGGGCGCGCGGCACGCCACCGGTTGGCGGGCCCGCACGACGACCGCGCACCGCATCGCAGTCGCCGCAGGACGAAAGGTAGGGATCCCGGTGTGACGCACGACGCGCCCACACCCTCCGAACGCCCGCACGTCTGACCGGCGGGTCAGACGCGTGCCGAACTCGCACGCCCGCGCGTCTGGACCGGGCGCGTCCGTACGCGCCCCCCCGCGCCACCAACGCGCCGCCGGCTCCCGGCTTCTTAGCTTTGCCAGCCGAGTTCTCGCGTTCGGCTCGTTGCTACTCCCCTGCCGTGTCCGCCTTCCCCCTGCCCGTCGCCAGTACGTCCGGCCACGCCCAACCGCGCGCCCGACACTCGACGCACGCCGCGCCTCGCGTCGCGCCGCCCCGGGCGCTGCGCGCCCTGCAACTCGGCGCGCTGCTGGTCGTACTGGCCGCCGCGCGATATAAGCTGTTCGAGCTCGACCGCTTCTTCGTACCGAAGGAGCTGGTCCTGCACGCCACGGCCGCCGTCATCGCGGTCTGGCGATTCCGAACGCCCACGCGCGACACCGCTCATGACGGCACCCACGACACCCCCCGCGGCGTCCTCTCCCCCGTCGACGTCGCACTCGGCGTCTACCTGCTGCTGAGCGCGCTCAGCACGCTCGCCGCCGGCAACCGGTGGCTGGCCGTGCGGGCGCTCGCCGTCACCTGCTCCGGCGCGGCGCTCTTCTGGGGCGCCCGCGCCCTCGCCCGCGCCGGACACGGACGCGCCCTGCTGGCCGGACTCGGGGTCGCCACGGTGGCAGGCGCCGCGACGGCGCTGCTCCAGGCGTACGGCGTCGAGAGCGTCTACTTCAGCCTCAACCGCGCCCCCGGCGGCACCTTCGGCAACCGCAACTTCGTCGCGCACCTGGCCGCCATCGGCACGCCACTCCTGGTCGGCGTCGCCCTTCGCGCCCGCGCCCGCACTCACGCCCTCGCCGCCTCGGTCGGCGCCGGCGCCCTGGCCACGGTCCTCGTGCTCACGCGCAGCCGCGGCGCCTGGCTCGCCGCCGCGGCCGCCGCCGTCCCCCTCGCGATCGGACTCTGGCGCGCCCGCCGCGTCCCCGGCCCGCGACCCCGCCCCGGACGCCTGATCCTACTCGCCCTCACGCTCGCCGGCGGTGCCGCCACGGCGCTCACGGTGCCGAACACGCTCGAGTGGCGGAGCGACTCCCCCTACCTCGACTCGGTGAAGGGAGTCGTCGACTACCGCGGCGGGAGCGGGCGCGGCCGCCTCAAGCAGTACGCCAACTCGGCGCGCCTCACGCTCGACCGCCCACTGCTTGGCGTGGGACCGGGAAACTGGGCGGCCGACTACCCCCGCTACGCGCCGGCCGGCGACCCCTCCTTCGCCGGCGACGGCACGACCGCCAACCCCTGGCCCAGCAGCGACTGGGTCGCGGTCGCCAGCGAGCGCGGCGTCCCGGCCCTGCTCGCCTTCGCTCTCACCTTCCTGGGGCTGGCCTGGTGGGCCCACCTCGCGACCTGGCGCGCCCGCACCTCCGACCACGCCCTCACCGGCGGCCTGCTCGGCGCCACCCTCGCCGCCACCCTGGTCGCGGGCGCCTTCGACGCGGTCCTCCTCCTCCCCGCCCCCGCCTTCCTCGCCTGGACCACACTCGGCGCCCTGTCAGTCGAGAGCGGCGGCCCCGACCTCGACGACCGCCGCGTGCTTCGATGGTCCCCCGCCGCCCGCCGCGCCGCCTGGGCGCTGCTGGCGCTGGCCGCCGTCGTCGGTGCCCTCCGCTCCACCGCCCAGGCCGCCGCAATGGCCTTCTTCAGCACCGGCCGCCCCACCGCCATCGCCCGCGCCGCCACGCTCGACCCCGGCAGCTACCGCATCCACCTCCGCCTCGCCGAACTCGCCGCCGCCCGCCGCCGCTGCGCCGACGTCCGACGACATGCGGAGGCTGCGGCCGAACTGCTACCGTCGGCGCCTGCCCCGAAGCGGCTCCTGGCGAGGTGTGCGGGGGGCCGCCGAAACCGAAGAGCGTGAACAGGTAGGGCGTGAACGAGAAGGGCGTGAACGGATACGGCGTGAACGGATACGGCGTGAACGGATACCGCGTACCTGCCGGCTTGAGCCCGTAGGTACGCGGTATCCGTTCACGCTTCACCCGTTCACGCCCTACTCGTTCACGCTTTATCGCTGGTAAGAAACCAGCTCAAAGCCCCCCGTCATCGTCATGTACTGCACCGGCGACTCCCCCGCGAGCAGCGCCGCCGGCCAGACGGGGATCCCGGCCGTCGCGGCGCCCACCAGCTCGCTTGCCGGGAGCCGCTCGAAGCGCGGGGCGGTCGCAGGCTCCGGGGCGTCCGGGCGGGTGGCGACGACCGGCGGGAGGAGGACCGGGTCCTCGTCGCGCGCCGGCCAGGCCGTCGACCCGAACGAGGCCATCACCAGCAGGCTGGCGGCCACCGCCATCGTGCGGCGGGAGGGGAGTGGCGGGGTGAAGCGCCCCCGGTCCGGCTCGCGCCACCCCGGCACCCAGTCGGTCGGGACCTCGTAGCGCCCCTCGTCGACCTCTCGCAGCCGGGCCTGGAGCCGCGCCGCGAACTCGGGCGACGGGGTCACCTCGGGAAGGTTGCGGGCGCAGAGCAGCGCCCGCCGCACGCGCGTGTCCAGGGCCGCGCAGCTCTCGCACTCCAACCGGTGGCGCTCCGCCGAAACGAGCAGGTCGCCCGGCAGGGTGTCGTCGAGGTACGCGAGGTGGTGGCGGCGGAAGGCGCTACAGTCCATGAGACAGGGCGGGCGGGACGCCGGTGCTCCGGGATGTTCCGGAGCGGCGGGGAGTCTGAACCGTGTACCCAGGGGTCCGCAAGCCGTTCCCAAGGGCCGGATAGAGCGTGAACGAGAAGGGCGTGAACGGGTACGGCGTGAACGGATAGGGCGTGAACGGGAACCGCGTACCCACAGGCTTGAGCCCGTAGGTACGCGGTATCCGTTCACGCCCTTCTCGTTCACGCTCTATCCGTTCACGCCCTACCCGGCCCTACCGCAGCTTCGGCTCGATCAGCTCCGCGAAGCTCGCCCGCGCCCGGTTCAGCCGCGACTTCACCGTCCCGAGGTTCGTCTCGGTGATCTCCGCGATCTCCTCGTAGCTCTTCCCCTCGAGCTCGCGCAGGACGAACACCTCGCGGTGGTGCGCCGGCAGCTTGGCGACGCTCTCCTCGACCAGCTCGCGCAGGTGGCGCTTGCGGTAGAGGTCGTCCGGGCGCGAGTTCAGGTCCTCGAACTGCAGCGGCCGGTCGTCGTCCTGCCAGTTCTTCTTGATCGTCTGGAAGAGCACGAGTGGGTTGCGCGAGCGGTTGCGCAGCTCGTTCTTCGCCAGGTTGGACGCGATCGTGTAGATCCAGGTCGAGAACTTCTTCGACCGGTCGAAGCGCCCGATGTGCCGGTAGACGCGGATGAACACCTCCTGGACGAGGTCCTCCGCCTTCTCCCGGTCGCCGATCGTGCGGTAGATGAAGTTCAGCAGCCGGCTCTGGTACCGCGACACCAGCTCCTGGAATGCGCGCTCCTCGCCCGCCAGGAACGCCGCCACCACGTCCCCGTCGTCGAGCGTGCGGAGCTGCTCCCTGACAGCCGCGCCCTTGAGCGCCGTGTTCCGCTGCAGTGCGACTTCCGCCATGTGTGCTCCCCCGAGTGCTGCGTCTGCCCGACCCCGCCCCGGTCGCCCGTCGCCGGTTTGCCGCCGGACCCACTGGAGAGGGTGGCACCTTGTGTGCCCGCCCATCGCCGCCGGATGAAACAGTCGAACTCGTTATGTTCCAACAAGTTCCGATGTTCCACTCGACCCCGCAATATACCGAACACCGACCGAATCGTCCACCGTCGGCGACACCACATGAGACATCCCGACGTCGCCAGTGTTAACCCCGGACCGCCCTCTTCCCCCACCTTTTCTCGGTCGCCGGCCGAGGGCGAGCCGCGGAAAGTCGAACGCACGACCGGCCGGTGCCGTGTCGTGCGTCACCCGGGGTGACCCACCCCGCCGAGGCGTTCCGACGCCCGATCCCGGTCAGCGCCCCAGGCGGAAGCCCGCCGCGAAGAGCAGCCCGCAGATCGTCTTCCCGTCGCGGATCTCCCCCGACTCGATCATGGCGAGCGCCCGCGAGAGCGACACCGACTCGACGGTCAGGAATTCGTCCGCCTCGCGCGCGTGCGCTCCCGTGGTCAATCCGTCGGCCATGAAGAGGTGGATTTCCTCGTCGCAGAAGCCCGGGGTGGTGAAAATCGTGGTCAACCGTTCGACACGCTCGGCGGTGCACCCGGTTTCCTCCCGCAGCTCGCGGCGCGCGCACTCGGCGGGGTCCTCGCCGTCGTCCAGCCGCCCGGCCGGGATCTCGTACAGGTAGCCGTCCGCCGCGTACCGGTACTGCCGGATGAGGAGGAGCTGCGGGTCCTCCCCGCGCGGGTCGCTCACGAACGGCACGACCGCGCTCGCCCCCGGGTGGCGGAAGAGCTCCATCTCCCCCGTCGACCCGTCGGGAAAGCGCACCGTGTCGACGTCGAGGTGCACGATCCGCCCCGTGTGCACCCGCCGCGTCGCGACCTGCCCCGGCTCTTGCCGGCCCCCATCGCCGCCGCCCTCGCTGCCACTCACGCCGACCTCCGCGTCGTCTTCGCGCGCTTGGCCGCCTTCGAGGTCTTGGCGGTCTTGGCGGTCTTGGCGGTCTTGGCGGTCTTGGCGGTCTTGGCGGTCTTGGCGGTCTTGGCGGTCTTGGCGCTCTTGGCGGTCTTGGCGGTCTTGGCGTTGTTGCCGGCCTTGGTCCCCGCTCCGCGCTTCGCCGCACCCGACTTCGCCTTCGTCGAACCGGCCTTCTTCGCCCCCACCTTCCTCGGCTTCTTCTTCGGCGCCAGGATCGTCCCCCGACACGTCGCCGCGCCGCACAGGCACCGGTAGAACTCCTCGTCCGCCTTCGTGTGCTGCGGCGTGCGCTCGTACTGGTAGTCGTAGTGCAGCTCCGCGCCGGCCGCGACCGCCTTCTTGGCGTAGATCCAGATGCGCCCGCCCTCGATCACCGCCTCGCAGTTGGGGTCGCACGAGTGGTTGATGTAGCGCGACTCGTTGCCGCCGCGCTTCCCGTCGACGCACGTCTCGTCGTCGAGGGTGAAGAGGAAGGTGTGGTGGCGCCCCATCCCGTCCTCCTCGTAGCGTCGGTCCCCCTCCTCGGGGGTGATGCGCTCCCCCGTGTACTCGATCAGGCGCTGCCCGGCGCGGATGCGGCGGGTGGCGAAGGCGCCGCGTCCCTGGATGGCGGAGCGGCGGATCTCGAACGGGTACGTCGTCGGGCGAGCGGGCACGGCGGTGACGTGGAGGGTGGGCGGTCTCGATCGCGGACAAGATATGCGGGCCGGTCTCGCCGTGGCGGCACCGTGTTGCGGAGCGCCGCGCGCGTGCGCATGTTCGCCGACCGGACGCTGCCCCTGGAGGAGCTTCCACGATGTCGACCCGCCCGACGGCCGCGACGCTCACCGCCCTCACGCTCACGGCCTGCGCCGCGCAGTCCGCGGCCACCGTCGGCAGCACCCCCACGCGCCGCGAGTTCGTGGCCGTCGGCGACCAGGTCGTGCAGCTCGAGCCCACGACCGCGCGCACGCGGCGCGAGGCGACCGGCTCGACTCCGGACCGCAGCTGGGCGGCGCTCCCGCTGGCCTACGAGGCGCTCGGCCTCGCCCTCACGACGCTCGACAGCGACCGGCGACGCGTCGGCGCCGGCGGCGTGCGCGTGCAGGGGCGGCTCAAAGGGACCTGGCTGAGCCGCTACGTCGACTGCGGCACCGCGACTACCGGCCTCCCGCACGCCGACAGCTACCTGGTCACGCTCGACGTGCTCTCGCAGGTCGACGGGCAGCCCGACGGCGAGGCGGAGCTCAGCACCGCCGTGAAGGCCGTGGCGCGCCCGGCGTCGGTGAGCAGCAGCAACCCGGTCAACTGCCCGAGCACCGGGCATCTCGAAAAGCGGATCGCGGAGCTCGTGCGCGCCGAGGCGACGAGGGCGCGCTGATCGGTGCTCTCGGAAGACCAAGAAAAGCAGGGGGGATGAAAATCTGAGAACTGCTCTGAAAAGGCGCGGATGAGCTGAGAGCCTGGAACTCTCCCCGCCCTTTCAGAGCCGTTCTCAGATTTTCATCCCCCCCCCCTGCTTTTCAGTTGACCTTCACCCCGCATCCGGCTCGGTAACGAACATCGGCCCGAACCCGAGGGCCTCGACCGGCGCGCGCACGGCGTCCGGGTCGCCGACGACGAGCAGCTGCAGTCGGTCGGGGTCGAGGTGCGCGCGCGCGACGCGCTGCACGTCGGCGGTTGTCACGGCGCGGATCCGGTCGCGGTAGCTGTCGAAGTAGTCGTCGGGGAGCCCGAAGAGCGTGAGGTTCGCGAGGGCGCCGGCGATGGCCGACGTCGTCTCGTAGCGGATCGGGAAGACGCCGTCGAGGTAGCTCGTCGCCAGCGACAGCTCCTCGGGGGCGACCGGCTCGTCGCGGATGCGGGCGATCTCCTTCAGCACCTCCTGCGCGGCGGCGGCGGTGTGCTCGCTCTGCACCGCGCTCCCCACCACGAACGGGCCCGCCTCCACGCGCCAGTCGAACCCCGAGTGCGCGCCGTAGGTGTAGCCGTGCACCTCGCGCAGGTTCAGGTTCACGCGCGAGTTGAACAGCCCGCCCAGGATCGCGTTCATCACGACCAGCGGGAAGTAGTCGGGGTGCGCGCGCGGCACGCCCAGGTGCCCCACCCGCAGCTCGCTCTGCTGCGCGTCGCGCTTGGTCACGAGGTGCGTGCGCCGCGCGCGCGACGCCTCGGCGGCGCCGGCGGCGGTTCGCGGCGGGGCCTCGCCGGCCCACGCGCCGAGCGCCGAGCGCACGAGCCGCTCCGCGTCGTCGGCGGTGCAGTCGCCGGCCACGACGAGCGTCGTCGCGGCGGGGCGGTAGCGCGCGGCGTGGAAGGCGGCCACGTCGTCGCGCGCGAGCGCCGGCACGCTGGCGCGGCTCCCCCCCTCGGGGAGGGCGTAGCGCGACCCGGGCGCGTAGACCGCGCGGGCGAACGCCTCGTCGGCCAGCCCGCGCGGCTCGGTGGCGAGGTGCATCAGGTCCGCGATCCGCTCGGCCTTGAGCCGCTCGATTTCACGCTCGGGGAAGACGGGGCGCGTGAGCACGTCGGCGAACAGCGCGAACGCCTCGTCCACGTGGCGCGCGAGCGTGGTCAGCGAGACCATCGACGCGTCCCAGTCGGCCCCGGCGTCGAGCGACGCGCCGAGCCGCTCGACGTGCAGCGTGAGCGCGACCGCGTCGAGCGCGGCGGTGCCCTCGGTGAGCGCGCGGGCGGTGAGCTGCGCGAGCCCCTCGCGGCCGGCCGGGTCGTTCACGGCGCCCGCGTCGACGACGGCGACGACGCTGACGACGGGGAGCTTGTGGACGGGGGCGACGACGAGGCGCAGGCCGCTCGGCAGGGTGCGGCGCTCGAATCGCGGGAAGTGGTAGGGGCGCGGCTCGGCCGGGCCGGGGCGCGGGGGCGCAGTGGGCGCGCGGGTACCCGCCGCAGGCGGGTGGGTCGGTGCGCGGTGCGTGCTTTCGGCCACCGGTCAGCCCTCCGACGCTAGGGATGCCGTGGGGAGCGCCGGTTCCGCGCTCCGCGCCCCACGCTCACTCTGCCCGTCCTCGTGGGGTGGCTCTGACTCCTTCGGCACGAAGACGAGGAAGGCCCGGTTGTCCGCCCCGAGGTACTGTCGCGCGAACGCCGTCACGTCGGCCGCGGTCACGGCCCGGTAGCGCTCCACCTGCTCGTTCACCAGCGACGGGTCGCCGAAGTAGGTGGCGAAGCGCGACAGCTGGTCGGCGCGCTCGCCGGCGGACTGCAGCGCCAGCAGGTAGCCGCTCTCCACCAGCGCGTGCGCGCGCGCGACCTCGTCGTCGGTCGCCCCGTCGGCGATCAGGCGGTCGATCTCCTCGACCAGCGCGTCCTCGAGCGCGGCGGCGCTGGTCTCGGGGCGGGCGACGGCGTCGACGACCAGCAGGTCGCTCCCTTTGGCGAGGTCGTAGGTGAAGGCGCCGACCTCGCTCGCCACCTGGCGCTCGCGCACCAGCGCGCGGTACAGCCGGCTTCCCTGGCGCTGGCCGAGGATGGCGGCGCAGACGCCGGCGGCGAAGTGCTCGGGGGTGCCGGCGGGGGGGGTGCGGAAGGCGAGCATGACGCGCGAGAGCACGACGTCGTCGGGGACCACCTCGCGGCGCTCGCCGCCGAAGGTGGGCGGGAGCGTCATGTCGGGGAGCGGGGGGCGCGCCCCACCGCGCGGGATGGGCCCGTACAGCTCCTCGATCAGCCGCCGCGCCTCGGCGGGGTCGAAGTCGCCGGCCACGGTGAGGACGGCGTTGTCGGGGACGTAGTAGGTGGCGAAGAAGCCGGCGACGTCCTCGAGCGACGCGGCGTCGAGGTCCTCGAACGAGCCGATGAGCGAGTGGTGGAACGGGTGCTCGGCGGGGAAGCAGAGCGCGGGGAGGCGCTCCCACCAGGTGCCGTAGGGCTGGTTGTCGACCGACCAGCGGCGCTCGTTCTTCACGACGTCGCGCTGCGTGTCGAGCTTCTGCTGCGTCATGGCGGGGAGGAGGCGCCCCATGCGGTCGGCCTCCAGCCAGAGCGCGAGCGCGAGCTGGTTGCTCGGCACGGTCTCGAAGTAGTTGGTGCGGTCGAGCCAGGTGGAGCCGTTGAGGGTCCCGCCGGCGCGCTGCACGAGCTCGAAGTGCTCGTTGGCGGCGACGTTGGCCGACCCCTGGAAGAGCATGTGCTCGAACAGGTGCGCGAACCCGGTGCGGCCGGCACGCTCGTTGGCGGAGCCGACGTGGTACCAGAGGTTCACGGCCACGATGGGCGCGGTGCGATCTTCCGAGAGCACGACCCGGAGGCCGTTGGCGAGCGTGTACGTCTCGATGGGAATGCGCATGGGGCAAAGATGGCGGACCGAGGGCCGCCCGGATACGGCGGGTTCGGAGCCGGGGCTCTCGCGCACGGGTCGCGCCGTGGCGGCGGGGGCGGCGCTCGTGGCGGGGGTGGGGGCGGGGTTCGTGGGGCTGGCGCTGCTGCTGGCGCCCCAGGAACGGCTGGTGTGGCAGCCGCCGCGCCGGGGACGGTGGGGGGCGCCGCCGGCGGGGGTGGCGCGCCTCGACTTTGCCGCGGCGGACGGGCAGGCGCTGCTCGCCTGGGTGGTGGCGCCGGGGGAGGAAGGGGGGGGCGCGGCGGTGGGGACGCTGCTGGCCTTCCACGGGAACGCGGAGATCGCCGCCTGGTCGGTGCCGTGGGCGCGCGAGGTGGTGCGGCAGACGGGGTGGCGCGTGGTGCTCGCCGAGTACCGGGGGTACGCGGGGCTCGGGGGGACGCCGTCGCACGCCGGGTCGCGGCTGGACGCGCGGGCGGCGCTCGCAGCGGCGCGGGCGCTGGCCCCGGGGGCGCCGGTCGCGCTCTACGGGCACTCGCTGGGGAGCGCGGTGGCAGCGGAGCTGGCGGCGGAGCTGGCCGAAACGGCGGAGCCGGCCGTTGCCGTGCTGCTGGAGTCGCCATTCACGTCGATCCGGGCGATGGCGCGGCTGGGCGACAGGCCGGCGATGGACCGCGTGTGGGAGCGGGTGGCGCGGGTGCGCTACGAAACCGTCGCCCGGGTGGCAGAGGTCGACGTTCCAGTGGCGGTCGCACACGGGGTGCTGGACCTCGTCATCCCGGTCGGGATGGGGATCGCGGTGCACGCCGCCGCGCGCCGGCCGGGGCCGCTGCTCCTGCTGCCGACGGCCGGGCACAACGACGTGGTGGAGCGCGGGCGCGAGCGGTACTGGGAGTGGTTGGTGGAGGGGCTGGGGGTTGCGATGAAGTGAGGCGAGCGAGGACCTGCGAGCGAGACACTGCGAGCGAGGACCTGCGAGCGAGATAGGGCGTGCTATCGCCTTACCTCGCTCGCAGTATCTCGCTCGCAGGTCCTCGCTCGCAGGTCCTCGCACGCAGGTCCTCGCCCGCCCCACCCCGCCCGCCTCATCTCGACGGCGCTGCGGTGGCTCGCGCGAGTGACTGCTGTACCTCGTCCCAGCTCCCCGTGCGCCCGTGGACGCCGATCACCTGGTCGACCGTCCAGCCGGCGTCGGCGATGGCGCGGGCCAGCGCCGCGGTGACGGGGAAAGCCGAGGGGACGGCGCCGCGCTCGGGGATGTAGAACAGGTCGCCCTGGAAGAGCACGCGCGACGCGGGGAGGTAGTAGGCGACGTTGCCGTCGGCGTGGGTGTTGGGGACGGGGAGGGCGTCGACGCGCGCCGCGCCGGCGCCGAAGGAGCGCCGGCCGTCGACGGGGACGAAGCGGGCGCGGGCGCGCAGCGAGTCGGGGAGCTGCCGTCGGATCGCTTCCTCGAGCCCAGTACCGACGACGATCGCGGCGCCGCGGGCGACGTAGGGAGCCAGCCCAGCGACATGATCGGCGTGGTGGTGGGTGACGAAGACGTGGGTCACCGGGCGTCCGGGGGCGACCTGTGCGATCAGGCGCAGCGCGCTGTCGGAGAAGGCGATGCTGGACGGGGCCTCGAGCACGGCGACGCCCGAGTCGCCGACGACGAAGGCGGCGTGGTAGCCGCCAGGCATCGCGTCGAGCCGGTAGACGCGGTCGGCGACGCGGGTGGCGCGCGGCGCGCCTGGCGCCGGCGGGTCGGCGTACCCTGGGGGGAGGGTGAAGCGGGCGTCGTCGAGCGAGGGGGTGAGGGAGACGGCGGTGACGCGCTGCTCGCCGGTAGGCGTGCCGTTCGCGCTCAGGAGGCGGCGGTGCGGGACGCGCACGTCGCCGACGGTGCGGTAGTCGGCGAAGTCGGTGCGCGCCGGACCGGGGCCGACGAGGGCCGCGGGGAGGAGGGACGCCGAGTCGAGCTCGAGGGTGAGTGGTTGGCCGGAGGCGGGGTCGGGGAAGGTGATGGCGTACAGGCGGCGGCCGTCGCGCTCGCGGGGGCCGAAGTCGCGCACGGCGTCGCCCGCCCGCAGCGCCTGCGTGAGCAAGGTGTGCGGTAGGAGGCGTTCGGATGTCGCGATGGCGGCGTGTGCCGCGGCGGCGTTTGAGCGGCCGATGTCGGTGCCGAGCCGCCACCCCATTCGGTCGACCTGCCGGGCGCTGGTGCTGTCGTAGAGGGTGAGGTAGCGGAACCAGATGTCGCCGAGCGCCGGCGAGTCGAGGTCGAAGCGCGTCCGGCGGTTGGTGACGTCGACCAGGTAGCGGAGCCCGGTGGGGGTGGCGAGTGGCAGGGTGTCGGTCCAGCGGCGGGCCTGCTGCCAGGTGCCGCGGGCGGCGCGTGCCTCGAGCGTGATCTCGAAGCCGCGGGCGGAGGGTGCGGCGGTGTCGGCGACGCCGAGTGCGCGCAGGCTGCGCGTGAGGATGGCGTGGGCCCGGGCGCGCGACGCGGCCGCGGTGTCTGCCGAGGCCGGGGCCGAGGTGTTTGCCGGCGCAGTCGCGGGGCCGGCGGTGGCGGGCGCGCGCGCGCAACCGGCGAACGCTATCACCGCCAGTGTGCTCGTTCGGCGGATCGGGAATGGATGAAGCATCAGAGGGATGGCCATGGTCGGCCGGTGATCGCCAATTTATTGGCGGTTGAGGGTGTGGGCGGGCGCCCGGGGTGGGTGATGGCGGGGCGCGGGTCAGCGCACGCGCGCGACGATCCGGCGGACGGCGGGGTGGGGGTCGCGGCCGGCGCGCGCCCGCAGTTCGGCGCGGATTGCGGGGGAGCGGGTGCCGGAGAAGAGGTGGGCGGCGTAGGCGCGGGTCGCCCAGTCGTCGGCGGCGAGCGCGGTCCAGACGACGCGGCGCTGGGGAGCGAGGCGCACCGTGCCCATCACCCACGCCCAGCCGGCGCAGGCCGCGAGGGCGAGCGCGCCGAGTGCCTGCCGGCGGAGGCGGGCGGCCGGCGAGGGGGTGGGGGTGGGGGTGGGGATGGGGGTGGGGGTGGGGGTGGTCGACGCGAGTAGCTGGCGGACGCGGTGGGCGAGGTGGCGGCGCCCACGCGTCATTGCCGGGGCGGCCGACGGTCGGCGGCCGGAGGAGTGGCGGGCCGCGGCGCGGTCAGCCATGCGGAGGAGGCAGGCTGCGTAGTCGCTGCGGCGCGCGCCCGCCGCTAGGACGCGGGCGTCGCACGCCTCCTCGCGCGCCCGCTGCCATCCGCGCAGCGCCCAGTGGATGCCGGGGTGGAACCAGTACCAGGCGACGGCAAGCTGCGCGACGAGCTGCACCGCGACATCCGCGCGCCGGACGTGCGACAGTTCGTGGAGCAGCACGAGCCTCAGCTCAGTGTCCGACCATTCGGACGCGTCGGCGGGAAGGATGATGACCGGGGCGATGATCCCCCAGGTGAGTGGCACCGCGACCTCGCCGCTCGCCCGCAGGCGGACGAGGCGCAGCACGACCGCCGGCAGGCCGACGCGGGCGCCCGCGTCGTGTAGCGTGTGCTGCCACCGCGAGGCGGCGAGGGGAGCGGCACGCCGGACGAGGGCGTGCATCGTCCACCATCCGACCAACGTTCTCGCTAGCACTACGGAGCCACCGGCGAGCCACAGTAAATACAATGCCGCGATTGGGCGCACGTCGGGGCTGCCGGGCGACTCCCAGGCGGCGACAGACGATGCGCCCAACCAGACCAGTGGGGCGGAGACAGAGGACGGAAGGAGCCAGGCCCACCAGCCGCTGGGTAGCCAGCAGAGGACGGTCACCGCGAGCGCGCCGAGTGGGAGGGCGGCGTAGGCGGCGGCCCGGATGGCGGGGGAGGCGCGGCGGAGGAGCGGGAGGGTGAGCGCCGCGCCGGCGAGGAAGACGGTGGCGTGGACCAGGACGATGTAGCCGTTCCAGAGCGCGCCGATGGCGAGGCGCGGTTCCTCGAGCACGCGGGGGAGGAGCGTGCTGGGAAGGATGGCGAGGGCGGCGAGGGCAGCGAGGGGCGGAGTCATTCGCCGCGCGCCTGTGCGTCGTCGATGAGCGCGACCAGCTCGCGCCGTTCGGCCGGGGTGAGGGGGCGTTCGGCGCCGTCGAGGAGGGCGGCCACGGCATCGCGCACGGCGCCGCCGAAGAAGGTGGCGACGACGTGGCGCATGGCCGACCGCTGCGCCGACTCGCGGCGGAGGGTGGGGGCGTAGACGTGGCGGCGGCCGACGCGTTCGTGGCGGACGTGTCCCTTGTCCTCGAGGATGCGGAGGAGGGTGCGCATCGCCGTCTCGCTCGGGGCGTCGGCGAGTCGGGCGCAGACCTCACCGGCGCTCGACGGGCCGTCGCGGTAGAGCACGTCGAGGATCTGCCGCTCGCGGCGGGTGAGTCCGTCGGTGGGGGCGGGCACGGGGCCTGGTGGGCGGTGGGGACGGGGGCGGGCGCGGGGGGCGCCGGACCGAGCGCGCCGCCTCTGCCGCCAAGATATTGGCGGTACAGGGGCGGTCAACCTCGCGTCGGGGGAAGGAGCGGGGGTCGGGTAGGCGTCGAGGAATGGGTCGTGCGCTGGCGGGCGCCCCCCAGCCACGAGGGCCCCGATGCACCCGCTCTCCGACTCCGCCGACTTCGATCAGCTGCGCGACGCCCCGGCGGCGCTCGTCTACAAGCACAGCACGCGTTGCCCGATCAGCGCCATGGCGCTCGACGAGGTGACCGAGGTGGCGGCGCGCCGCCCCGACCTTCCCGTCGGCGTCGTCGACGTGCTGCAGTCGCGGGGGGTGTCGCGGCTGGTGGCGGAGGCGTTGGGGGTGGCGCACCAGTCGCCGCAGGCGATCCTGCTCGTGCGCGGGGAGCCAGTGTGGGCGGGCTCGCACTTCGACCTGCGGGCGGACGCGATCGTGCGGCGGGTGGACGCCGCGCTGGCGCCGGCGCCGGAGCGGCTGGCCGGGTAGGCGGAGAGGAAGGGGGGGCGGCGTGGCGCCCGCGGCCGCCCGCGCTCCGCTCTACTGAAGGAGGAAGTGGCGGATGATCGCGTCTGCCACCCCGGGCGGGAGCGCGGCGGTGCGCTCCCAGTCGGCGGCGAGAGGGATCGTCGACGGGGGGTCGCCGTCGACCAGGACGCGCACGGCCGGGAGCGGGGTGTCCGTGGCGTCTTCGCGGACCCGCTCGAGTTGGCAGCGGCGTCCGTCGGGGAGGGTGAACTCGAACATGCCGCGGGGGAGGGAGGGCGGCGGAGGCGAAAGCCGGCAGCGCCGGCCTCGACCATGATACGCCCGACCCCTGTGGCAAGTCGCCTACAGCACACATCCAACACCCCGCGGACTGCGGGTCACCCCTCCAGATCCTTCGCTGCGCTCAGGATGACTTCGCTGCGCTCAGGATGACTCCGCTGCGCTCAGGATGACTCCGCTGCGCTTGGGAACGTCCGCTGCGCTCGGGAACGTCCGCTGCGCTCGGGAGCGTCCGCTGCGCTCAGGATGGCGTCCGCAGCCCGCACATCCGCCGTCGCGGCTCTACCGGTCCGCCCCCTCGTCCGCCTGCGTCTCGGTGAGCCAGACGACGGGGATCTTCACCGACTCACGGAGCATGTAGCTCACGGCGGTCGCGCCGCGGGCGGAGATCGGGCTGGTGCGGGTGGGAGAGGTGTAGGCGACGATCCCGTAGCGGCGCGCCAGCAGCCCGAGGCGCAGCATGTGGAAGGGGTCGCTCACCAGGATCGCCGAGCGGGGGGGTGGGGGCGCGGCCTCGCGACCGCCCTGGAAGGAGGCGCCGGGGGGGGGGGTCGGGGCGCGCTCGCGCGGGGGAGTGGCGCCCGACGTCCGCTCCAACTCGGTGAGGAGGGCGGCGGCGGCGCGCATGGATTCGGCGGTCGTGCGGCCCTCGCTCTCCATCAGGATCGCGGAGTCGGGGACGCCGTGGCGGACGGCGTAGCGGCGGCCGGTGGCGGCCTCGGAGGTGCGGTCGCCGGCGCGGCGGCCGCCGGTGACGATCAGCCGGGGCGCGAGGCCGCGGTGCCAGAGGGCGACGGCGTGGTCGAGGCGGGCGCGCAGGACGGGGGAGGGGCGCCCGTCGTACTGGGCGGCGCCGAGGACGATGATGGCGGCGGCCGGGCGGGCGCGGTCGCGGTGGGCGGCGACGAAGACGGCCAGGAAGGCGCCCAGCCAGACGACGCCCGCCAGCCCGACGGCCGCGAGGGCGGCGCGCGCCAGGACTCGGCGGGGGCGCCGACGGGGGGGGGGGGACGAAGCCGACGCGCCGCTCACTCGGCCAGGTTCAGCGCCGAGAGCCAGAAGACGTCGAAGCGCAGGCGCAGGTTGGCTTCGGGCTCGACGGCGCCTTCGACGGCGAGCCCGTCGGCGAACGCCACCCAGACGTCGCCGAGGAGGGGGGCGGGGAGTCGGGGGGCGAGGGCGAGGGCGCCGAAGAGCCGCTCGATGGTCTGGGTGGCCTGGGTGCGGCGCAGGGCGCGCGAGCGGCGCACGGCCTCGCGGACGCCGTCGCCGCGCTCCTGGCCGAGGGCGACGAGGGCGCGCAGCCGGCCGCTGGTGAGCTCCCCCTCGAGCCAGAGCCAGAGGGCGTCGAGCTGGCTGGTGGCGTCGGCGCCGTCGAGGGCGAGGGCTTCGCCCTGCACGAGCGCGCCGGCCAGCCAGTCGGTGAGGCGGCCGAGGAGCTCGTCGCGGTCGCGGAAGTGGTAGTGGATGAGCGCCTTGCTGACGCCGGCCGCGTCGGCGACGGCCTGCATGCTCACCTGGGCGACGCCGAGGGCGCCGGCGCACTCCGCGGCGGCGGCGAGGATCCGGTCGGCGGCGTTACCGCGGGCGCGCGGGGCGGCGGGCATGCTTTCAACGTAATGCAGCTTCAACCTCAAAGCTTGAACCACAAGAGCGGGAGTCGTTACGGCGGGAGTCATCACTACGGGAGTCGTTACTACGTGGCTTGTAGCTTGAGGCCACGCAGTAACGACTCCCGCTTTGTCGACTCCCGCCGTAACGACTCCCGCTCTTGAGATTCAGGGATTCACTTGACGTCAGTGAGCTCCACCTGAAAGACGAGCGTCGCATCCGGCGGGATGTCGGGCGGCGCGCCGGCGGCGCCGTAGGCCAGTTCGGCGGGGATGACGAGTTTGCGCACGCCGCCGACGCGCATCCCCTGGATCCCCTCGTCCCAGCCGCGGATGACCATGCCTTGGCCGAGGCGGAAGTCGATCGAGCCCGAGTCGAACTGTTTCCCGTCGGGGAGCCAGCCGGTGTAGCGGGTGAACACCTGCGCGCCGGGGGCGGCGACGGTGCCGGTGCCGGTCTTGGTGTCCTGGTAGTAGATGCCGCTCGGCGTCTTGTAGAAGGCGGCCAGCTGGACGCCGAGCTGCGGGGCGTAGGTGGCGGCCTGCGGGTCGGGGACGCCCTTGGCGGCGGGGGCGTCGGACTGGACGTCGGCGGCGGTGCAGGCGGCGAGCGCCAGCGCGAGCGCGGCGGCGCGGACGGTCTTCATATCGATTTCACCTCGGTCACGAGCTTCGTCAGCGTCTGCTTGGCGTCGCCGAACAGCATCCGCGTGTTGTCGGCGTAGAATAGCTCGTTCTCGATCCCGGCGAAGCCGGCGCTCATGCCGCGCTTCATCACGATGACGGTGCGCGCCTGGTCGACGTTCAGGACCGGCATGCCGTAGATCGGCGAGCTCTTGTCGGTGCGGGCGGCCGGGTTGACCACGTCGTTGGCGCCGATCACCAGCGCGACGTCCGCCGACGCGAACTCGTCGTTGATGTCGTCCATCTCGTACAGCTTGTCGTACGGCACGTTCGCCTCGGCGAGCAGCACGTTCATGTGCCCGGGCATGCGGCCGGCGACCGGGTGGATGGCGTACTTCACCTCCCCGCCCTTCTTCTCGATCAGCTCCGCCAGCTCGCGCACCGAGTGCTGCGCCTGCGCGACCGCCATGCCGTACCCCGGCACCACGATCACCTTGCTCGCGTAGCCGAGCTGGATCGCCGCGTCCTCGGCGTTGATGTTCCGGACCGTGAGTCCTGCCGCGCTCCGCCCCGAGGCCGACGGCGCCGCGCCGAAGGCGCCGAACAGCACGTTGGCCAGCGAGCGGTTCATCGCCTTGCACATGATCTGGCTGAGGATGATCCCCGACGAGCCGACCAGCGCCCCCGAGATGATCAGCCCCGAGTTGCCGATCACGAAGCCGGTCATCGCCGCCGCGATCCCCGAGTAGGAGTTGAGCAGCGAGATCACGACCGGCATGTCGGCGCCGCCGATCGGGATCACCAGCAGGACGCCGAGCAGCAGCGCCAGCGCGGTGCCGGCCCAGAACACGCCCGGCAGCGGGTCGGGGGTCGCCACCTGCCAGACGCTGACGCCCACCAGCGCGAGCGCGAGCAGGGCGTTCACGACCTGCTGCCCGCGGTACGTCACCGCGCGCCCGGTGATCAGCTCCTGCAGCTTGCCGAACGCCACGAGGCTCCCGGTGAGCGTGACGGCGCCGATGATCGTGCCGAGCTGGATGGCGATCCCGGTGGGGACGTCGAGCCGGTCGCCGAGGCGCGCGGCGCGCAGCAGCTCGGCGCCGCTCACCAGGAGCGAGGCGCCGCCGCCGAAGCCGTTGAGCAGCGCCACCATCTGCGGCATCGACGTCATCTTCACCGCGCGCGCCATCCAGAGCCCGAGCGCGCTGCCGACGACCATGCCGGCGGCGATCACGCCGTAGGTGACGATCGACTGGTCGAGGAGCGTGACGAGGATCGCCACCAGCATCCCGACGCCCGAGAGGCGGTTGCCGGCGCGCGCGGTGTCGGTGCGCCCGAGCCGCTTGAGGCCGACGATGAAGAGGACGGCCGAGACGAGGTAGCCGATGGGCGCGAACCAGGCGGGCATCAGCGCCCCTCCTTCGCCGGCGCGCCGTCGGCGGGCGGGAGCGCGTCGCGCGGCTTGAACATCTCGAGCATGCGGTCGGTGACCGCGTACCCGCCGACGACGTTCATCATCGCGAAGACGATCGCCAGGAAGCCGAACACCGCCGACACCCAGCCGAGCCCCGAGCCGGCCACGATCATCGCGCCGACGACGGTGATCCCGCTGACGGCGTTGGCGCCGGACATGAGCGGCGTGTGGAGGGTGGGCGGGACGCGCCCGATCAGCTCGACCCCGAGGAAGGTGGCGAGCACGAAGATGACGATGCCCGTGATCAGACTCTCGGCCATGCGACGCGACCTCGCGCGGAGGGAGGGGGGTGGGGGGGGTCAGGCGCGGACGGCGCCGTCGTGGGTGACGGCCATCGCGCCGGTGATCTCGTCGGCGACGTCGAGCTGCAGCGCGCCTTCCTTGGTGGAGAGGTGCTGCAGGAGGGTGAGCACGTTGCGGCTGAACATCGCGCTGGCGTGCGCGGGGACGGTGCTCGGCAGGTTCAGGGGGCCGAGGATCGTGACGCCGTGCGCCTCGACCGTCTCGCCGGGGCGCGTGAGCTCGCAGTTCCCCCCGGTCTCGGCGGCCACGTCGACGATCACGCTCCCGGGCTTCATGGTCGCGACCATGTCGGCGGTGACGAGGCGGGGGGCGGGGCGCCCCGGGATGGCGGCGGTGCTCACGACGAGGTCCATCTCGGGGAGCGCGGCGGCGATGGCGGCGAGGGTGCGCTGCTGCTCGTCGGCCGCCTGCTCGCGCGCGTAGCCGCCGGCCGCCTCGGCGCCGGCGCTCACCAGCTCCGCGGCGACGAACTTGGCGCCCAGCGACTGCACCTGCTCGCGGGCCGCGGCGCGCACGTCGAAGGCGCTGACCACCGCGCCGAGGCGGCGCGCGGTGGCGATGGCCTGCAAGCCCGCGACGCCGGCGCCGAGCACGAACGCCTTGGCCGGGGTGATGTTGCCGGCGGCGGTGGTGAGCATCGGGAGGAAGCGCGGGAGCATGCCGGCGGCCAGCAGCACGGCCTTGTAGCCGGCGACGGTGGCCTGCGACGAGAGCACGTCCATCGACTGCGCGCGGGTGATGCGCGGCACCCGCTCGAGCGCCAGCGCGGTGACGCCGCGCGCGGCCAGGTCGGCCAGCAGCTCGGCGCTCTGGGCGGGCTGCAGCATCGCGACCAGCACCTGCCCGCGTTCGAGCAGCGTCGCCTCGGCGGGGGCGGGGCGCTGCACCTTGGCGACCACCTCGGCGCCGCGCACGGCGGCGGCCGCGTCGTCGGCCAGCGTCGCGCCGGCGGCGGCGTAGTCGGCGTCGGCGGCGAGGGAGGCGGCGCCCGCCCCGCGCTCGACGACGACGGCGTGGCCGGCCGCCGCGAGCCGCTTCACGGCGTCGGGTGTGAGCGCGACGCGGCGCTCGCGGTCGGCGGTCTCCTTCAGGACGGCAATGCGCATCGGCTCCGGTCGGGGCGACGGGGGGACGACGGGATGGGGGAAGCTACGGCGGGTACGGCGTGCGGGATACTGCGTGCGGGGTGGGGCGTGCGGGATGCTGCGTGCGGGGTGGGACGTGCGAGGTGGGGCGTGCGAGGTGGGGCGCGAGTGGACGTTCCGGGGGCCGGCCGGTACTATCGATCCCGCCCTACCTCGCACGCCGTTATTCGCTCGCAGGGCCTCGCTCGCCCCACCTCGCACGCCGCATCTCCCCCATGCCCGTCGCCCAGCTCCGCGCCCTCGACTACGTGGTGATGGCGCTCTACTTCGCCGTGGTGCTCGGCATCGGCTGGGCGCTCCGGCGGATGATGCGCACGTCGACCGACTTCTTCCTGTCGGGGCGCTCGCTGCCGCCGTGGGTGACGGGGCTGGCCTTCCTGAGCGCGAACCTGGGCGCGCAGGAGGTGATCGGGATGGGGGCGTCGGGGGCGAAGTACGGGATCGCCACGGCCCACTTCTACTGGGTGGGCGCGGTGCCGGCGATGCTGTTCGTCGGGCTGTTCATGATGCCGTTCTACTACGGCTCGCGCGCCCGCTCGGTCCCCGAGTACCTGAAGCTGCGCTTCGACGAGAAGACGCGCACGCTGAACGCGGCGTCGTTCGCGGCGATGACGGTGTTCTCGTCGGGCGTCTCGATGTACGCCATGGGGAAGCTGCTCAACCTCCTCCTCGGCTGGGACTTCGACACCAGCGTGCTGGTCTCGGCGGGGATCGTGCTGGCCTACGTGCTGCTCGGCGGGCTGACGAGCGCGATCTACAACGAGGTCTTGCAGTTCTTCATGATCGTCTTCGGCTTCGCGCCGCTGGTGTGGGTGGGGCTGCGGGCGGTGAACGGGTGGGACGGGCTGGTGTCGCGGCTGACCCAGGTGTCGATGGCGCGCGGGGCCCCGCCGGAGGCGTACACGCACGCCTGGCGCGGGATGGGGGACGCGTCGACGAACCTGATCGGCGTCGAGTGGTTCGGGCTCCTGATGGGGCTCGGCTTCGTGCTCTCGTTCGGCTACTGGTGCACCGACTTCCTGGTGGTGCAGCGCGCGATGGCGGCCGACTCGATGACGGCGGCGCGCCGCACGCCGCTGATCGCCGCGGTGCCGAAGATGTTCTTCCCCTTCCTCGTGATCCTGCCGGGGATGATCGCGCTGGTGCACGCCGGCGACGCGTCGATGGGCGGGCTGGCGGCGGCCGGCGAGGGGATGATCCCGCCGAAGCTGACGGCGTCGGGGATCCCGATGACGGACGCCAAGGGGAACGTGGTGCTCGACTACGACCTGGCGACGCCGATGATGCTGGTGAAGTTGTTCCCGACGGGGATGCTGGGGCTCGGGCTGACGGCGCTGATCGCGAGCTTCATGTCGGGGATGGCGGGGAACGTGACGGCGTTCAACACGGTGTGGACGTACGACATCTACCAGACGCACATCCGGCGCGGCGCCTCGGACGCGCACTACCTGTGGATGGGGCGCGCGGCGACGGTCGGCGGGATCCTGCTGTCGGTGGCGGCGGCGTACGTGGCCGGCGCTTTCAACAACATCATGGACCTGCTGCAGCTGATCTTCGCCTTCGTGAACGCGCCGCTGTTCGCGACCTTCGCGCTCGGGATGTTCTGGCGGCGGAGCACGGGGCACGGCGCCTTCTGGGGGCTGGTGGCGGGGACGCTCGGCGCGGCGCTGCACCACGGGCTGACGCTGGCGGACGGCTCGGTCCCGGGGGTGAAGGGGGGCTTCTTCGGCGTGCTGCGGCTCTACCCGAGCGAGATGGCGCAGACGTTCTGGACGGCGATCGCGGCGTTCACGACCTGCCTGGCGGTGACGGTGATCGTCAGCCTGGTCACCCGCCCGCGCCCGGACGACGAGCTGCGGGGGCTGGTGTACGCGCTGACGCCGCGGCCGAAGGACGAGGTGCGCCACTGGTACGAGCGGCCGTCGGTGTTCGCGCTCGGCGTGCTGGTCGCGCTGGCGGCGCTGAACCTCCTCTTCATCTGACCGGAGGCGGACGATGAGCGGCGCGGCGGCGATGGACCTGCGGTACCCGATCGGCGGGCTGTTCGTGGTGCTCGGCGCGCTCTTGGGCGGCTACGGATTGCTCACGAACGGGGACGCGCTCATGTACGGGCGGTCGACCGGGGTGAACGTGAACCTCTGGTGGGGGCTGGTGATGCTGGCGACGGGGGTGCTCTTCCTGCTGCTGGCGGCGCGGTCGGGGCGCCGCGCCGGGATGCGGCCGGCGGAGACGACGCCCGAGGGGCGGGCGACCGAGGCGCGCGAGCACGCGCAGGGGTTGGAGCGATGAGGAAGACCAAGAAAAGCAGGGGGGGATAAAAATCTGAGAAGGTCGGAGGAAGATCTGATGGTCTGTCGTGGCGGCGGGGGGCATCGCACCACACGGAGTCCATCAGATCTTCCTCCGACCTTCTCAGATTTTCATCCCCCCCTGCTTTTCTTGGTCTTCCTTCAACCTCGTAGCTGATCGCCCTCGACGACGCCGCTTCCGTCGACGCCGAGCCGCGCGAGCGCACGCGCCAACTCCTCGGCCGACGTCGACCGGTAGCGGTCCGCGAAACCACGCGCGCCGAGCACACGTGGCAGCGCGAGCGCGGCGTCGACCGCCGCGGCGGCGATCCGCTCGGCGGGGCGGGACTCGTCGCGGTCGGGGCCCGTGATGAAGCTCGGGCGCGCCGAGACCCACGCGAGCCCCGAGGCGCCGAGCTCGCGCTCGAGGCGCCCGCGCACGGCGAGGTACGGGTTGCGCGACGAGGCGTCGGCGCCGAGCGCGCTCAGGTAGACGAAGCGCGGCGCGGTGCCGGTGTCGCGGGCGGCGCGCGCGGCGGCGCGCAGCAGGAGCGCGGTGAGGCCGTAGTCCACCGCCTCGTAGCCGTCGCGCTCCCCGCGCTGCTCGGCGGCCCGCGCGCGCTTCCGCGTCGTGCCGAGCAGCGCGTACACCGCGGCCGGACGGCGCGCCGCCAACATGGCGGCCATCGCGCCCTCGTCCCACGGCGTCGCGTCGGCGTCGACGCCGTCGGCGGCGAAGCGGGCCCGCCACTCGGCGAGGCGCGGCGAGTCGGGGCGCACGTGCGCGGCGACCGTCGACCCGCGCCGGGCCAGCAGGCGCACCAGCGCGCGCCCCACGTACCCGGTCGCCCCGGCGACGAACACCGGCGACGGCGCGGCGCTCACGGCACCGGCTCCGCGAGGTCGGTGACCACGCTCGGCGCGTCGGGCGCGGGCGCGGCGCCGGGGGCGTGCGACGCCAGCCACTGCCGCGTGGCCGCGAACACCCGCGCGCGCTCGCGGTCGACCGCGATCACGTGCCCCGACTGCTCCAGCCAGGCCACGTCGCGCACCGCGCACCCCAGCCGCTCGGCGGCGCGGGCCGCGGCCTCGGCGCCCACGCGGTTGTCGCGGCGCGAGAGGAGGACGCGCGTCGGCGCGCGCACCCCCGGGAGCGCGGCGTGCGCGCGGTCCACCACCAGCGCCAACTCGCGCAGCAGCCGCGGCGTCACCACGCCGTAGCCGAGCGCCTCGGCGCGCGCCGCGGCGTCGTGGATCGAGGCCGCGCCGCCGTCGCTCCCGATGTAGGGCAGGAGCCACCCGAGCGGGACGTGCGCGCGGGCGGCGGCGCGCACGACGGCCGGCGCGGTCACGTACGGCGCGAGCAGCACCAGCGCCGCCAGGTCGGGCGTCTCGGCGGCCAGCACGGCGGCCAGGGCGGCGCCCATCGACTGGCCGACCACGGCGACCGCCTCGTGTCGTGCGCGCAGCGCCGCCAGCTCGGCGCGCGCGCAGGCGAGCCAATCGTCGCACCCGCTGGCGGCGAAGTCGCGCACCGTGCGCCCGTGCCCGGGCAGCAGGGGGGCGCGCACCGTCCATCCGTCGGCGTGCAGCGCGCGCGCCAGCTCGGCGACGCTCTGCGGCGTGTCGCCGAAGCCGTGCAGGACGAGCACCGCGCGCCGCGGGTCGCCGGCCAGCGTGAGCGCCCCGGCGCCGCGCACCACGCCGTCGGGGCCGAGCGGGAGCCGCGCGGCGACGCGCCGCTCGACGCGGCGGCGGTGGGCGGCGCGGAGGGCGAGGGCGGCGGCGGCCGCGGCGGCCGAGTAGAGGAGCATGCGGGCGAGCGACCCGGCGCGGGGCGTCGCGCGTCGGGCCATCAGTAGCGCGGCACCGCCGGGTCGACCTCCTGGCTCCAGGCGTCGATCCCGCCGCGCAGGTTCGCCACCCGCGTCAGCCCGCGCTCGCGCAGGAACTCCGCCGCCATGCGGCTCCGCACCCCGTGGTGGCAGAGCATGACGTAGGCGCGCGACGGGTCGATCGCGCTGAGCGCGGCGGGGAGGGAGTTGAGCGGGATCAGGCGCGCGCCCTCGAGGCGGGCGACGCCGTGCTCCCACGGCTCGCGCACGTCGATCACGAGCGGCGGCTCGGGAGCGCGGAGGCGCTCGGCCAGTTCGGCGGGCTCGATCTCCTCGAGGGCCGACGCGTCGGCGGGGGCGGGGTGCGACACGGAGGGCTCCGACGACGGGGGCGGCGGGACGGGAAGGGCCGGGGGCGCGGCCACGCCGTCCCGCACCTGCTCGCGAATCTCGCCCGCCGCGCAGGCCGGGCACAACGGGTCGCGGGGGACGGCGAAGGCGTGGGTCACCATCCGCAGCAGATCGAGCACGAGCAGCCGCCCGACCAGGGGCGCCCCCGCGCCGAGGACGAGCTTGCACGCCTCGACCGCCTGCAGCATCCCGACGACGCCGGGCACGGGGCCGAGCACGCCGGCCTCGGCGCAGCTGGGGACCGCGTCCGCGGGCGGAGGCGTGGGAAAGAGGCAGCGGTAACAGGGCCCGTCGCGGGCGGCGAGCACCGCCACGCGCCCCTCCCAGCGCGACACGGCGCCGTGGACCAGCGGGCGCGCGGTGGCCACGCAGGCGTCGGAGAGGGCGTAGCGCACCGGGATCTGGTCGGTGCAGTCGAGCACGACGTCGTAGTCGCGCACCAGGGCGCCGGCGTTGGTGACCGAGACTTCGACCTGGTGCAGGTCGACCGCGGTCTCGGGGTTCACCGCCGCCAGCCGGCGCGCGGCCGCCTCGACCTTGGGCGCGCCGACGTCGGCGGGCGCGTAGAGCAGCTGCCGGTGCAGGTTCGAGAGCGCGACGCGGTCCGGGTCGGCGAGCCCGAGGCGCCCGACGCCGGCGGCGGCCAGCCAGAGCGCGGCCGGGGAGCCGAGGCCGCCGACGCCGACGACGAGCACGCGGGCGGCGGCCAGGCGGGACTGTCCTTCCGTCCCGACCTCGGGGAGCGCGAGCTGGCGCGCGTAGCGGGCGGGGTCGGGCGGGGGCATGCGGACAAACTAAGTGGACGAGGGGGGGCGGCCCTCCCCTTTAGTTCATGCGTCCGGAAGACCAAGAAAAGCAGGGGGGATGAAAATCTGAGAACTGCTCTGACAGGGCGCGGAGAAGCTCGGAGCGCTCAGCTCTCCCCGCGGTTTCCGAGCCGTTCTCAGATTTTCATCCCCCCCTGCTTTTCAGTTGACCTTCGCCTCGACTCAGGGCCGCGCGACCGGCCCCTCTCCTTCGCGCGCGACGGGGACGCTCGAGTCCTCCTCGACCCAGGCGGCGCTGAGCCGCCGGCCGAGCGCCGACACGTCGGGGACGGAGAAGGTGGTGCCCTCGCGCTCGACCAGCCCCGCGCCGACGAGGCGGTTGAAGACGAGGGAGACGCTCTCGCGGGTGGCGCCGACCAGCTCACACAGGAGGCGGTACTGCGCCGGGCCGAGGACGAGCGGGGCGTCGTCGGCGAGGTTGCTCTGCTCGGCCATGCGCAGGAGCGAGGCGATGAGGCGCTCCTCGACCGAGAGGGTGGCGAGTTCGCGCAGCTTCTCCAACAGGGCGCTGCGCTCGACCATCAGTTGGGCGAGGAGGGCGCCGCCCACCAGCGGCTGCTCGCGCATGCAGCTGCGGAGTTGGGCGGCGCTGAGGTGGAGCGTCTCGCTCGGCTCCTCGGCGCGGGCGTCGGTGGCGTAGCTCCCGCCGGGAATCAGCCCCTCGGCGCCGAAGGTCTCCCCGTCGGCGGCGACGACGGGGACGAAGCCGCGCCCCGCCTTGACGCGGCTGCGCAGGACGACGCGCCCGCTGAGCACGACGAAGACGCCGTCGGCGGGCTGCGCGCGCTGGTAGATCGCGAACCCGGCCGGCCAGGCGGCGCGGGCGCCGTACGCGATCAGCGCGGCACGGGCGTCGGGGGACAGCCGGGTGACGGGGCGTTTCGTGCTCACGACAGTCTTGCTCCGGTGCGGACGGCGGCCGCCGCAAGCGGGGCGGCGGGACGCGGGACGGTGTAGCGCGGTTGCAACGAACGGGCCCGGGAAACAACTGGCGGGCTCGGCCAGCTTAGAACTCAAGAGCGGGAGTCGAGCTTGAACCCCAACGGCGGGAGTCGTGACGGCGGGAGTCGCAAAGGCGGGAGTCGTTACTGCGTCGCTGATAGCTAGAGGCCACGCAGTAACGACTCCCGTAGTGACGACTCCCGCCCTTACGACTCCCGCCGTTAGCGGGTCCCGCCGCCGGGGTTCAAGCTCGAATTCACCGACTTCCTCCAACGCACCCTCCACACCCTTCGTAGCTTGCACGACGACCGGCGGGCCGCGCGCTCGCCGGTCGTGCCGTCCCCGCCCCCGCCCTCCCAGCGCTGTGCACTCCGACGCCCCCCCGCTCCCCGACGCCGCGCGCTCCGGCGCCCCCGGCGCCGCCCACGGCGCGCCGCACGCCGCCGCGGGCGAGGCCGACTTCGCGCGCGCCGAGCCGCTGCTGGCCGCCGCCCGCGCGCTCCGCGACGAGGTGTCGCGGCGCGTGCTCGGGCAGGGGGGGGTGGTCGAGGAGATCCTGCTGGCGATCGTGGCGGGGGGGCACGCGCGGCTGGTCGGCGTGCCCGGACTCGCCAAGACGCTGCTGGTGAAGTCGGTGGCGGAAGCGATGCGGCTCGAGTTCCGGCGCATCCAGTTCACCCCCGACCTCGTGCCGAGCGACATCACGGGGACGGAGATCCTGGAGGAGGACACGCACACCGGGGGGCGCGCCTTCCGCTTCGTGCAGGGGCCCGTGTTCGCGAACATCGTCCTGGCCGACGAGATCAACCGCGCCCCGCCGCGCACGCAGGCGGCGCTGCTGGAGGCGATGCAGGAGCACGCGGTGAGCGCCGCCGGGCGCACGATGCGGCTCCCCGAGCCCTTCTTCGTGCTGGCGACGCAGAACCCGATCGAGCAGGAGGGGACGTACCCGCTCCCCGAGGCGCAGCTCGACCGCTTCCTGTTCGACGTGCGCGTGGGCTACCCGGGGGCGGAGGACGAGGTGGCGATCCTGCGCGCGACCACGGGGGCGGCGCCGGCGCCGCTGTCGCCGGCGCTCGACGCGGCGCAGACGCAGGCGCTGCAGCGGTTGGCGCGCGCGGTGGCGGCCAGCGACCCGGTGCTGCGCTACGCCGCGTCGCTGGTGCGCGCCACGCGCCCATCTGCCCAGGGGGCGCCCAACGCCGGCGCGCCGCGGCTGGTGCGCGACGCGGTGCGGTGGGGCGCCGGGCCGCGCGCCGGGCAGGCGCTGGTGCTCGGCGCCAAGGCGCACGCGCTGCTGGCGGGGCGGATGGCGGTGGCGCCCGAGGACGTGCGGCGGGTGGCGGCGCCGGTGCTGCGCCACCGGGTGCTCCCCACGTTCGCGGCCGAGGCGGAGGGGATCGACGTGGAGCAGATCGTCGACGCGGTGCTGGGGCACGTCGCGCCGCCGTCCTCCGGCGTGCGGGTCTGAGCGGGCGCCCGAGCGTGCACGCCTACGCGCCCCTCCTCGACGAGGTCCGCGCACTGCGGTGGCCGGCCAGACGCCGCATCGCCGGCGGACTGCCCGGCGCCCACAGGGCCAGGCTGCGCGGCACGACGGGTGAGTTCAGCGAGTACCGCGCCTACCGCCAGGGGGACGACCCGCGGCGGCTCGACTGGCGGCTGCTGGCGCGCAGCGACCGGGCGTACGTGCGGCTGGCCGACGACCACGCGCTGCTGCCGACGCTGCTCGTGGTGGACGCGAGCGCGTCGATGGCGTTCCCCGACGCGGGCGCGGCGCGGCACGCGAAGTGGCGCGCGGCGTGCGCGCTGGCCGTGGGGCTGGCGGCGGTGGCGCACGCGGCGGGGGACCCGGTGGGGCTCGCGGTCGGCGGGGGCGACGCAACGGGGCCGCGCGCGCTCCCGCCCCGCTCGCGGCGCGGCGTGGTGCTCGAGATCGCGCGCGCGCTCGACGGCGTGACGCCGGGGGGCGCGGCGGCGCTGGCGCCGCTCCTGGCGCGGCTGCCGGCGTCGGCGCGCGTGGTCGTGATCTCCGACTTTCTCGGTGACGACGCCGACGCGCTGCGCCAGGCGGCGGGGGCGCACGCGGCGCGCGGCGGCGACGTGCACGCGCTGCACGTGGTGGCCGCCCAGGAGCTGGCGCCGCCGCGCGAGCTGGCGCTGGCGGTGGACCCCGAGGACGCGCGCGTGCGCCGCCCGTTCGACGCGGCGGCGCGCGCGGCGTACGTGGAGCGGTTCGGCGCCTGGCGCGCGTCGCTCGCCCGCGCGTGGCGGCAGGCCGGGGCGGCGTACGCGCAGGTGACGACCGACGAGGCGCCGGCGCGCGCGGTGCGGCGGGTCGTGCGCGGGGACGCGCAGGTGGCCCAGGGAAGCGGCGACACGCGCGCGGCGCAGGGAAGCGGCGCCGCGCGCGCGGCACGAGGCGGCGGCGACGCGGGCGCGCCGGCGGGGGGGCGCGCGTGACGCTGCTCGCGCCGTGGGGGCTGGCGCTCGGCGCGGCGGTGGCGGCGGCGCTGGTGGCGCTGCACGCGATCACCGTCGGGCGCCCGCGCCCGGCGTGGCTGCCGACGGCGCGCTTCGCCCCCGAGCGCGCGCCGCGCGCGGTGCGCCGCCTGTCGCGCCCCGCCGACCGGCTGCTGCTCGCGCTGCGCGTGCTGGCGGCGCTGCTGGCGGCGCTGGCGCTCGCGCGCCCGGTGCGCACGCCGCCGCGCGCCGCGGTGGCGCGCCTGGTGCTCGCCGACCGGTCGCGCGCGGCGGACGCGGGCGCGGTGAGCCTGGCGGTGCGCGCGGTCGCGCGGCCGGGGGACGCGGTGCTGCCGTACGACGCCGCCCCGGCCGCGCCGCTGCCCTGGACGCCGGGGCGCGACTCGGCGGCGTGGGCGCGCGCGCTCGACTCGGCGCTGGCGGCGGGCGCGCCGGACGCGCGCGGCTCGCTCACGGCGGCGCTGGTGGCGGCGCGGCGCGCGGCGCCGGCGCTCGCGGCGGGCGCGGACTCGCTCGAGCTGGTGGTCGTCTCGCCGCTGGCGCGCGAGGCGGCGGACGCGGCGACGCTCGCGGTGCGGGCGGCGTGGGGGGGGCGGGCGACGATCGTTCGGGCGGGGATGGATACCGCGGGAGTCGTGACTGCGGGAGTCGTGACTGCGGGAGTCGATACGGCGGGAGTCGTCGCTGCGGGAACGCGTACGCTGGGAGTGCCGCGGGTGGCGCTGCGCGGCGGGCCGCGCGACGACGCGCTGGCGGCGGCGCTGGCGCTGGCCGGCGGCGCGCGCGACGACGCGGCCGCGGTGCGCGTGACGCGCGCCCGCGCCGACTCGGCCGACCGGGCGTGGGCGCGCGGCGCGGGGCGCGTGCTCGTCGAGTGGCCGGCCGACGGCGCGCCGACGGGCGCGCGCGCGGTTGCCGCCGACACCGCCGCGGCGTTCGTGGTCGGCGACCGCGCGGCGGTGGCGCCGTTCGCGCGCGGCGCGCTCCCCGACACCGCGGGCGCGCGCGTCGTCGCGTGGTGGGCCGACGGGCGGCCCGCGGCGGCGGAGCGCGTGGCCGGCGCGGGGTGCGTGCGGCAGGTCGCGGTGGCCGTGCCGCAGGCGGGGGACGCGGCGCTCTCGCCGGCGTTCGGCGCGCTGCTGCCGGCGCTGCTCGGGCCGTGCGGCGGAACGCGCGACCTCGCGCCGCTCGCCGACGCCGACGTCGCGCGGCTGGCGGGCGCGGGGCCGCTGCTCGCCGCCGCGCCGCTGCGCACCGCGCCGGGCGGCGCCCGCGACGCGCTCGGCGCGGCGCTGCTGGCCGCGGCGGCCGCGCTGCTGCTGCTCGAGCTGCCACTCCGCCGCCGCGCGCGCCGCGACGCGCCCGCCGTGACCGACGCGGCCGCCGGGCCCACGCCCGGGGCGCGCGCGGCGCGGGAGGCCGCGTGAGCGTCGCCGCGACGCACGACGCCCGCGCGACGGTCGACGCCGCGCGCCGCGCGCTGCTCGCCGCCGCGGCCGCGCGCGGCGCGCTGGTCGGCGCGGCGGCGGGGCTCGTCGCGTGGGCGCTGGCGACGCTCGCCCGCAGCCCGCGCGCGGCGCCGCTCGCGCTGGCGGTCGGCGCCGCGGCGGCGGGGGTCGCGGCGCTGCTCGCGCGCCGCGGCGGGGCGCGGGCGTGGGACCGCACGAGCGTCGCGCTCTGGCTGGAGGCGCGGCTGCCGGCGCTGCGCTACGCGCTGGTGACGCTGGCCGGCGACGACGCCGACGCGCTGCCGGCGCCGGTGGCGCGCGCGCTCGCCGCGCGGGTGCGCGAGACGCCGTGGCGCGCGGCGCTGGCGCGCGACGCGCGGCGCGCCCTGGCGCGGCCGGCGGCGGCGGCGCTCGGCGCGGCGCTGCTGGCGGCCGCCGCGCACGCGGTCGCGCCGCGCCTCGACGCCGCGGCGGCGCGCGGCGCGGCGACGGGCGCGCAGGCGGCGGCCGCGCGGCGCGCCGGGAGCGACCCGCTGGCCCGCCTGCGCGTGACCGTCACGCCCCCCGCCTACTCGGGCGAGCGGGCGCGCACGCTCGACGCGCCGCCCGCGGTGGCGGCGCTGGTCGGGAGCGCGCTCGTGCTCGAGGGGCGCGGCGACGCGGCGCGGGTGCGCGTGGCGCTCACCATTCCCGACGACTCGGCCCCGCCGGCCGCGGTCGCGGTGCGCGCCGTCGGCGGCGGCTGGCGCGCCGCGCTCCCGATGCCCGCGCGCCCCGCGCTCCTGCGCCTGGAAGGCGACACCGCCGCCGACGCCACCGCCGCGCCCGCGCGCACGCGCCTCGTCGCCCTCGAGCCGCGCCCCGACCTGGCGCCGCGCGTGGCGCTCCGCCTCCCGGCGCGCGACACGGTGCTGCGCGAGGGGCGCGGCACGGTCGCGCTGCGCGCCGCGGCCGACGACGACCTCGGGCTCGCCGTCGGCGCCTTCGAGTACATCGTCAGCTCGGGCGAGGGGGAGAGCTTCACCTTCCGCGCCGGGCGGCTCGGCGCGGCGGCGCTCGGCGGCGCGCGGCGCGGCGCGCTGGCGGCGGCGCTCGACCTGTCGGCGCTCGCGCTCAAGCCGGGCGACGTGGTGCACGTGCGCGCCGTGGCGCGCGACGGGCGCCCGGGCGCGCGCACGCTCCCGGCGCTCGACACGGCGTCGGCGCGCGCGGCCTCCGACAGCGCCCCGCCCCCGCGCCCCGACGACGCGCTCGGCGTCTCCGAGACGCGCGCGCTGCGCGTGGCGCGCGTCGGCGAGTACGACTCGGTGGCCGTCGAGGGCGCGCCGCCGCCGGCCGTCGACACGACGGCGATCGGGCAGCGCATGATCCTGCAGCTCACCGAGGCGCTGGTCGCGCGCGCCGAGGCGCGCCGCAACCCGCTGCCGCGCGACGGCGTGGTGCGCGAGGCGCGCAAACTCGCGCAGGACCAGGCGCGGCTGCGCCGGCGCGTCGGCGACGCGGTGTTCGCGCGCCTCGGGGAGGGCGAGGGGGAGCACGCGCACTTCGAGGGGGACGGCCACCGGCACGGCGCCAACGAGCAGCTGCCGGTGCTCACCCCCGAGCAGCTGCTGGCGGCCGCCGAGCGGGCGACCAACGCCGCGGCCGCGTCGGCGACGGCGGAGGCGGGGGAGTCGCCGGTGCTGGCGGTGAACGGCCCGCTGCTCGAGGCGTACAACCACATGTGGGACGCCGGGCGCGCGCTCGAGATCGGGGAGCCGCGCCGCGCGATCCCGCCGATGCGCCGCGCCATCGCCGCGCTGCAGCGCGCGCGGGCGGCGGAGCGCATCTACCTGCGCGGTCGCCCGCCGACGGTGGTGGTGGACCTCAACAAGGTGCGCGGCGCCGGGCGCGTCTCGGCGGACACGCTGTCGCCCGCCGCGCGCGCGCCGCGGCCCGCGCTCGACCCCGCGGCGCGCGCCCGCGCGGCGACGCTCGACCGCGCGCTGGCGCTGATCGCGCGCGGGGGCGACGACGCCGGCGCCGCCGCCGACTCGCTGGCGGTGCTGCGCGTGCGCGCCCTCGGCGAGGCCCCCGCGCTGGCCGCCGCCCTCGGCGACGCGCTCGCCGCGATCGCCGCCGGCCGCGACGCCACGACGCCGCTCACCGCCGCCCGCCGCGCCGCCCTCGGCGCGCCGACGCGCGCGGCGGGGGTGAGGGCGTGGACGACGGCGTGGGACCAATGAAACCCAGGACCGACGCAGTAACGACTCCCGCCGTGTCGACTCCCGCCGTTGCCGCAGGAACTACGGGAGTCGTTACGGCGGGAGTCGACACGGCGGGAGTCGTTACTGCGTCGCCCGAAGGTTCGGGTTCGGAGTTCGTCTTCGCCACCCTCCAGTACGAATCCGGCGACTGGGACTCGGCGCCGCTCGTGCCGGCGAACCTCATCGACACGCTGGCGCGCTACACGCGGCTGCGCGTGGCGCCGAGCGGGGTCGTGGTGCCGGCGGCGTCGGAGGCGCTGCTCGGCTACCCGTTCGCGTACATGACCGGGCACCTCCCCGTGCGCTTCACCGAGGGGGAGCGGCGCGTGCTGCGGCGGTGGGTCGACCGGGGCGGCTTCCTGTTCGTGGACGACCACAACCACGACGTCGACGGGATGTTCCACAAGACGTGCACCGAGGAGCTCGCGCGCACCTTCGGGCCGCTGGTGCGGCTGCCGAACGAGCACGCGCTCTACCGCGCCTTCTTCACCTTCGCCGACGGGCCGCCGACCACCAGCCACGAGTTGAACGGGTGGGGGGACAACCTCGTGCACCGGCACCTGCACGGGGTGCTGCGCGGCGAGCGGGTGGCGGTGCTGTACAGCAACAAGGACTACAGCTCGGAGTGGAGCTACCACCCGGACAACAAGCGCTTCCAGAGCGTGGACAACACGCGCTTCGCGGTGAACATCGTGACGTACGCGCTGACGCGATGAGCGCCGCCCGCACCGCGCTCGAAGGCGCGCTGCGCGCCGCCGCAGTGGGCGCGCTCGCGCTCGCGGCCTGGCAGCGGCTCTCGCCCGCCCCCGCCGCCGCCGCGCGCGCCGAGTCGCCCGTCGACGAGCGCCGTCTTCCCACCGCGCTCGCGCGCTGGACCGCGACGCCCGCCCCCGCGGCGCGCGTGACGCTCGACTCGCTCCCCGACGCGCGCACGCGCGACTGGCTGCGCGCCCTCGCCGCCGCCGGCACGCGCGTCGCCTGGCGCGCCGCCGCGGCCCCCGCCCTCGCCGCCGCCGCCGAGCCGGCGCGCGAGCCCGCGGGCGGCGTGCAGCTCGCCGTCGCCGCGCCCGACGGCGCGCCGCTCGCCGCGCGCGACGCGCTGGGCGCGCTCGACAGCGTGCGCGCGGCCGGCGGCGGCGCGCGCCTCGCGCTCCCGTCGGCGGGCGCGGGGCTGACCGTGCGCACCGCCGGCGGCGCCGCGCGCGTCGCCCCGCCCGCGCCGGCGCGGCTGGGCGCCGTCGTGCTGCTCGCGCGCGCCGGGTGGGAGGGGAAGTTCGCCGCCGCCGCGCTCGAGGAGGCGGGGTGGCGCGTGCGCCCGCGCTTCGCCGTCGGCGCCAGCGTCGGCCCGGGCGTGGTCGTCACCCCGGAAGGGAGTGCGCGCGCCGACGCGCTCCCGGCGCTCGACACCGCGACCGTCGCCGCCGTGGTGGCGCTCGACAGCAGCGCCGCGCCGCACGCGCCCGCGATCGCCGCGTTCGTGCGGCGCGGCGGCGGCCTGGTGCTGGCCGGCGAGGCCGCGCTCGTCCCCGCGCTGGCGGCGCTCGCCCCGGCGGCGCTCGACCTTCCGGCGCGCGAGGGGGCGACCGCCGTGCAGCCGCTGGCGCGCCCGCGCGCCGACGCCGTCCCCCTGGCGTGGCGCTCGGTCGCCGGGCGGCGCGCGCTCGTCGCCGCCGCGCGCCGCGTCGGGCCGGGGCGCGTCGTGCAGCTGGCAGGGGAGGAGACGTGGCGCCGACGCCTGGCCGGCGGCGACGACGCCCCCGACGCGCACCGCGCCTTCTGGTCGCGCGCCGTCGCGGCGGCGGCCTACGCCCCCGCGCCGCGCGACCCGGCCGCCGGCGCCGACTCCCCGCTCGACCCGCCCCACCGTACCCCCGCGCCGCTGGCTGCCACCGTCGCCGCGCTCGGCGCGCCCGTCGCTCGGTTCGCCGACGACCCGCGGGCGCCCACCGCCCCCGCCCCCGCGCGCCGCTTCCCCGACGCCTGGCTGGTGGGCGGGGCGCTTCTGGCGCTGCTCACCGAAATCGCCGCACGGAGGCTGCGCGGGCGCGGCTGACTTTCGTCCTCCGCAGTACCACCCGTTTATGGCCGGGTTCGCTCTTGACAGCGGACCCGGCCATTACAATTGTGTCATCCTCGACGAGCTGGGCCGTGTACCCTGTGAGCGCCCGAGGGCGCCGGACACATGCCGCCGCTTGCCTTCGTGACGGGTGGGACGGGCTTCATCGGGCAGAACCTGATCGAGCTGCTCACCGAGCAGGGGTGGGACGTGGTGGCCGCGCACCGGCGCGGCGCCGACGCCGAGCGCCTGCGGGCGCTCGGCGCCGAGCCGCGCGAGGTCGTGCTGGAGGACGTTGACTCGGTGGCCGCCGCGATGCCCGGCGACTGCGACGCCGTCTTCCACCTGGCCGCCGCCACGAGCACCTGGCGCGGCGCCAACGCGCGCCAGACGCGCACCAACGTCGACGGCACGCGCGCCGTCGTCGCCGCCGCGCTGCGCGCGGGCGTGCGGCGTCTCGTCCACACGTCGAGCATCGCCGCCTACGGGACTCCCGCCTACCGCGAGCGCATCACCGAGGAGTCCCCGTCCGACGCCGCCACGCACTGGGTCAACTACGTGCGCACCAAGTGGCTCGCCGAGCAGGCGGCGCGCGCGGCGTGCGCCGAGGGGCTCGAGGTCGTGCTCCTCAACCCCGCCAACGTCGTCGGGCGCTACGACACGCACAACTGGTCGCGCCTCTTCCTGCTCACCGCGCAGGGGAAGCTCCCCGGCGTCCCCCCGGGCGCCGGCAGCTGGTGCGACGTGCGCGAGGTCGCGCGCGCCCACCTGGCCGCCGCCGAGTGCGGGCGCCCGGGCGAGAACTACCTGCTCGGCGGCGTCGACGCGTCGTACGTCGAGGTCACGCGCCTCGTCGCCGAGCGCACCGGCAGCCGCGCGCCGCGCCCCATCCCCGCGTGGGCGATGCGCGCGCTCGGGCGGGTGAACGACTGGGTGAGTCTGGGGACGGGGCGCGAGCCGGACATCACCCCCGAGGGCGCGTTCTTCGTGTGCGGCACCGGCACCGTCGACTCGTCGAAGGCCCGGCGGGAGCTCGGCTTCCGCGCCGTCCCGCTGCCGACCATGGTCGACGACACTATCGACTGGCTGCGCGAGGCGCGGCTGCTGCACTGACGGCGCGCGCCGAGCCCACGCGCGCCACGTCCCAGCCGCGGGCCCGGGCGTGCGCGAGCACGCGCTCCCGGTGCGCCGGGTTGGTCAGCGACGCCGAGTAGACCCAGCGCAGCGACGGCACCCAGGCGACGAGCGTCCCCGGCGCGTCCGGCAGGTCGAGCGGCTCGAGCCAGAGCGAGTCGCCGTCGACGCGCAGCCAGCGGGCGCGCGGCACCGGCGCGAGCGCGGCCGCCGGCGCGTCGTGCCCGCGCAGCACCGCGGCGACGAAGGGCGCCGCGCCGGGGCCGGCGTGCACCGGCAGTTGCCGGGCGGCCAGCCAGGCCGCGCCCCCGCTCCCCGTCGCCGGCGGCGTGACGAGCGCGCCGGCCAGCGTGCTCCCCGAGTCGGCGCGCCGCAGCCAGGCCGCGGCGCGCTCGGCGTTCAGCGGCGCCTGCCCCGCCTCCAGCAGCAGCCACCGCCGCCCGAGCCGCACCGCGCCCGCCGGCGCCCCGAACGCGCCGAACGACGCCAGCCGCCCCTCGACCAGGCGCGCCGAGTCGAGCGGGAGGTCGTGCATCGGGCGGCGCGCCGTCGCCAGGTGCGCCGCGCGCAGCGCCTCGGGCACCGCGAACGAGTCCGGCGTCTCGGCGACGTCGAACGCGGCCGCGAGCACCGTCATCCGCTTGTACGGCCGCCCGACGCGCCGCACGTCCCACTGCGCCGGGTAGACGAACCCTCCCCGCTGCGGCGTCCAGTTCGCGTACCAGAGCTCGACCTCCATCGTCCCCCACGGCACGAGCCCGAAGTCGTTGGGGTGCGGGGCGCGCCAGCGCGCCATCGCCGGGAGCCCGTCGCCGCGCCGGAGGAAGAGCGTCGCCGCGAAGCCGTCGACGGTCGCCGCCACGCGCGCGTGCGGCGCGCCGGCGATCGTCGTGTCGGGGAGCGCGCGCAGGTCGGCGGCGGCGCGCGCCGCCAGCAGCGCGCGCTCGGGCGCGAAGGCGAACAGCTCGCGCCGCTCGTCGACGTAGGCGACGTTGAGCGGCGCCCACCCGTCCGCCGCCCCCGCCCCCGCGCCCGCCGCGGCGGCGCCCGGCGCGCGGGGGACGCGGCGGATCGCCACCGAGTCGCGCACCACGTCGGTGATCTCGCGCCACGCCGGCGGCGCGCCGGTGGCCACGCCGCCCGGGACCACGAAGCGGCGCGTGTTGCGCCAGGCGGGGATGGCGTAGTCGCGCAGGTCGCTGTGCAGCTCGTACGACGGCGCGTCGGCCGACGGGCGCCCGTCGAAGGCGGTGCGCTGCCACTGCGTGAGCATCTCGAAGCGGACGCGCGTCACGCGGCGCAGCGCGTCCGCGCCGCCCATGCGGGCCAGCGCGGTGTCGAGCGCGGCGACGGCGGCCGCGGGGGGCGCGTCGACGGCGGGGCGGCGGGCCGCGGCGAGCGGCGCGGCGGCGAGGAGCGCGAGCGGCGCGAGGCGCCGGCGGGTGCGTGCGGGCATGGGCGGCGGGTGGGAGGCGGGGACGACGCGCCGAGTCTTCCGACGCGCGCGCCCCGCGCACAACGCCCGCGCAGCCGGCGGCGCCCGCCGCGCAGCGAGCGGTCGCGCGGCGGCGCGCGCCGGCTTGTCGCCGCGCGCGGGCGCGCGCTATCGTGCGGCGTGGACCCCTCCCCCGCCGCGCCGCGCCGGTGGCCGTTCGTGCTCGCCGCGTGGGCGCTCCCCGCCCTGCTGGCGGCGTTCGAGACCGTCGTCTTCTGGCGCCTGGCGGGGCTCGACCACCCGGCGTGGCGCGCCGTCGCCACGCAGGCGCCGGGGTGGCTGGCGTACGCGCTGCTCACGCCCGCCATCCTCGCGCTCGGGCGGCGCTTCCCGGTGCGCCCGCCGCTGGCGCGCGGCGCGCTGGCGCGGCGGCTGGCGCTGCACGTGGGCGCGGCGCTGCTCGCGGGCGCGGTGTACGCCGGCGCCGCGACCGTTGCCTCGCTCGCGTTCGGCCCCGCGCCGCGCGCCGGCGCCGCACGCCGCCCCGCGCCGCCGCGGCTGTACGTGAGCTGGTACCTCTCCTCGCTCCCGCTGGCCGCGCTCACCTACTGCGCGGTGCTCGGCGTCGGCCACGCGCTGGCCTGGCTGGAGGAGTCGCGGCGCCGCGAGCGCGAGGCGGCGCGCCTGAGCGCGCAGCTGGCCGAGGCGCGGCTCGGCGCGCTGCGCATGCAGCTCCACCCGCACTTCCTCTTCAACACGCTCAACGCGATCACCGTGCTGGCGCGCGACGGCGACGCGGCGGCGACCGCGCGCATGCTCGAGCTGCTGGCCGAGCTGCTGCGCGAGGTGCTGCGCACCGACGCCCGCCACCGCGTCCCGCTGGCGGACGAGCTGGCGTTCGTGCGCCGCTACCTGGCGATCGAGGAGGTGCGCTTCTCCGACCGCCTGCGCGTGCGCGAGCGGGTCGACGCCGCCGCGCGCGACGCGCTCGTGCCGGCGTTCGTACTCCAGCCGCTGGTCGAGAACGCGCTGCGCCACGGGCTCGCGCCGCGCGCCGCCGGCGGCACCGTCGAGGTGGGGGCGCGCGTGGCGCGCGACGGCGGCGCGGAGGCGCTCGAGCTCTGGGTGCGCGACGACGGCGCCGGGCTCCCCGCGGCGTGGGCCGGCGCCGCCGGCTACGGGATCGGGCTCTCGAACACCGCCGCGCGGCTCGCCGAGCTGCACGGGCCGCGCGCGGCGCTGGAGGTCGCGCCGGCGCCCGGCCGCGGGACGGTCGCGCGCGTGCGCCTCCCGCTCGCCCGCGCGGCGGAGGCGGCGTGAGCGCGCCTCCTCCCGCGCCGCCGATCCGCGCGCTCGTGGTCGACGACGAGCCGCTGGCGCGGCGCGGGGTGCGGCAGCTGCTGGCGGCGCACCCCGACGTCGCGGTGGTCGGCGAGTGCCGCGACGGCCGCGAGGCGCTGGCGGCGCTCGCCGCGCTGGCGCCGGACGTCGTCTTCCTCGACGTGCAGATGCCGGAGCTGGGCGGGCTCGAGGTGCTGCGGGCGCACGCGCGCGCGCACGGGCCGGGCGCGCGGCCGGCCGTCGTGCTCCTCACGGCGTACGAGGAGTTCGCCGTCGACGCCTTCGAGCTCGAGGCGCTCGACTACCTGGTGAAGCCGGTGGGCGCGGCGCGCTTCGCCGCGGCGCTCGCGCGCGTGCGCCGCCACCTCGCCGGCGGGCGCGCCGGGGCGCGCGCGCCCGCGCCGCCGCCGGAGGGCGCGCCCCCCGCGGGCGCCCTGCTGGTGCGCACCGCGCGCGGGCAGACGCGGCTGGCCGCGCACGAGGTGGCGTGGGTCGCCGCCGACGACTACTGCGTCACCGTGCACGCGCGCGGGCGGCGCTACCTGCTGCGCGAGTCGCTCGACGCGCTCGAGGCGCGCCTCGCCCCGGCGGGGTTCGTGCGCGTGCACCGCTCGGCGCTGGTCAACCTGGCGCGCGTGCGCCACCTGTGCGACGAGGGGGGCGAGGCGGCGCTGCGGCTGGACGACGGGACGCGGCTCCCGGTGAGCCGCCGCCGGCGCCCGGCGCTGGCGCGCGCGCTGCGCGACGCGGCCGGCCCGCGTTAACGTACGGCGTGTCCGACGCCGACCCCCGCCCGCTCCCCGTCCTGCGCGCCGCCATCGACGCGCTCGACCGCGAGCTCTTGCAGCTCGTCGCGCGCCGCATGGCGGTGGTCGCCGAGGTGGCGGCGTACAAGCGGGCGCACGGGCTGCGCGTGCGCGACCCGCAGCGCGAGCGCGAGCTGCTGGCCGAGCGCGCGCGCGACGCCGCGGAGCTCGCCCTGCCGGTCGGCGAGGTGGAGGCGGTGTTCCGCCTCCTGCTGCGCGCCAGCCGCGAGCACCAGGCCGCGCTGCGCGCCGAGGTGCCGCCGGGGGAGCCGGCGCGCACGGTGGCCGTCGTCGGCGGGCGCGGGCGCATCGGCCGAGTGATGGCGCGGCTGTTCGGGGACCTCGGCCACCGCGTGCTGGTGAGCGACGTCGACACCGCGCTGTCCGCCGAGGAGGCCGCCGCCGCGGCGGACGTGACGGTGGTCAGCGTGCCCATCGACGCCACGGAGGCGGTGATCCGCGCCGTCGGCCCGCACGTCCCCGCGCGCGGGCTGCTGATGGACGTGACGAGCGTGAAGCAGGCGCCGGTGCGGGCGATGCTCGCGGCGACGCGCGCCAGCGTCGTCGGCACGCACCCGATGTTCGGCGCCGGCGTGCACTCGCTGCAGGGGCAACGCGTGGTGCTCTGCCGCGCCCGCGGCGACGCCTGGGCCGACTGGGCGGCGCGGGCGTTCGCGGCGCGCGGGCTGGTGGTCACGGAGGCCGACCCGGCGCACCACGACCGGGTGATGGCGGTGGTGCAGGTGCTCACCCACTTCCAGACGCAGGTGCTCGGCCTCACGCTCGCGCGCGCCGGGCTGCCGCTGGGGGAGACGCTGCGCTTCACGTCGCCGGCGTACCTGCTGGAGCTCTACGTCGCGGCGCGCCACTTCGCGCAGTCGCCGGCGCTCTACGGCCCGCTCGAGATGCGCAACCCGGAACTCGGCCCCGTCACCGACGGCTTCCGCGCCGCCGCCGCCGAGCTGGCGGACGTGCTGCGGCGCGGGGACCAGGCGGCGTTCGACGCCGTGTTCGACGAGGTGCGGGCCTTCTTCGGCGACTTCACCGCGACCGCGCTCGAGCAGTCGTCGCACCTCATCGACCGGATCGTGGAACGGAGCTGACCGTAGGCTCTTCAAGACCAAGAAGAGCAGGGGGGATGAACATCTGAGAACTGCTCTGACAGGGCGCGGAGAAGCTCGGAGCCGTCAGCTCTCCCCGCCGTTTCCGAGCAGTTCTCAGATTCTCATCCCCCCTGCTTTTCAGTTGACCTTCACAGGCCCCACTTACTCAGCGCGCCCGCTCCCCCTTGAGCGCGTACAGCGCCGCGTCGCCGCGCGCCAGCAGCTCGTCGAGCGTCTCCCCCGCCCCCAGCTCCGCGACGCCGACGGTGAACGCCAGGTGGTACGGGCGCCCCGCCGTCGCGGCCTCGGCGTTGTGCGCCTCCAGGTTCGCCCGCAGCCGCGCCGCGACCACCTCGCCCTCGCCGGGCTGCAGCCCCACGACGTAGACCGCGAACTCGTCCCCGCCGACGCGCGCCGTGAAGTCGGCGTCGCGCACCGTGTGGCGCAGCACCTCGGCGACGCTCTGCAGCGCCCGGTCCCCCTCGGCGTGGCCGTACGTGTCGTTGACGGGCTTGAAGTGGTCGAGGTCCACGCACAGCACCGCGTCGCACCGCCCCGTGCGCGCGGCGCCGCGCAGCGTGTGCTCCGCCAGCCGCCGGAAGCCGCGCCGGTTGAGGAGCCCCGTCAGCTCGTCGTGCTCCGACAGCGCCGCCAGCCGCTGCTCCAGCGCGCGCTGCTCCGTCACGTCGCGCCCGACGCTGGCCGTGCCCACCACCGCGCCCGCGCCGTCGCGCAGCAGCGTGTTGTCCCAGGCGTACAGGCGCCGCCCCCCGCCGCGCGTCACGACCTCGTTCTCGTAGTGCGCCACGCTCAGCTCCTCGCGCAGCACGCGCCCGAACAGCTCGCGCATCCGCGCCGGCTCGGCGGTGAAGCGCGCGAACCAGTCGCAGCCGTCCACCTCGTCGCGCGCCCACCCCGTCGCCTCGAGCAGGGCGTCGTTGGCGAAGGTCACGCGCCCGTGCGCGTCGAGCGTCACCGCGGCCACCCGCAGGTTCTCCAGCACCCCGCGGAAGCGCGCCTCGCTCTCGCGCAGCTCGGCCGCCATCTGGCGCTGGCGCGAGACGTCGCGCGCCGCCCCCAGCAGGTGCGTGCACGTCCCCGCGTCGTCGAGCACCGGGGTGAGCGACGTCTCCACCGTCAGCGGCCCGGTCGGGAGCGAGGCCGTCTCCTCGTAGCGCAGCACGTCCCCCGTGCGCACCGCCTGGCCGTACTTGGCCAGCACGAACGCCGCCCCGTCGGGCGGGAGGATCTCCCCCACCGTGCGGCCCACCACCTGGTCGCGCGCCAGCCCGGTCATCTCGAGGTAGGCGCTGTTCACCGACTCGCACCGGTACTCCGACACCGCGCCGGCCGCGTCGCGCTCGACGCGCATCAGGAACATGAGGTCGGAGGTCGACTCGTAGATGAGCGACAGCCGCGCCTCGCTCTCCCGCCGCGCCTCCTCGGCGAGCCGCGCGCGCACCACCTCCCCGACCTGCGCCGCCACCGCCGCCAGCAGCGCGACGCGCGACGCCTCGGGCGCGCCGGCGCGCCGGGAGTGGAAGCAGAGCACCGCCACCACCTCGCCGCCGGCGAGCACGGGCACCGCCGCCCCCGCGCGCACCCCGGCGGCGCGCGCCGGCGCCAGGCGCGGCACCACGATGTCGGCGTCGTGCAGGTCGGGGACGACGAACGGCGCGCCGAGCGCCCACGCCTGCCCCGGCAGCCCCTCGCCGCGCGCGAAGGTGAAGTCGTCGCTCGCGCGCGCGAACGCCGCCAGGCGCGCGTCCCCCGGCGCGTGCCACACCGGCCCGTGGCGCAGCACGCCGTCGGGCGCCGTGAGCCAGGCCTCGCCGTACTCGAACCCCACCGCCTCGCCCATCAACCGCAGCGACGCCTCGGCGGCCGTCGCGACGTCGGGCGCCCCGGTGAGCGCGTGCGACACCTCCACCAGCAGCCGCAGCTCCTCCTGCGCCTGCCGCTCCGCGGACACGTCGCGGAACATCAGCGCCACCCCGTCGGGGCGGCCGGCGGCGTCGGCGAGCGGCACCGCCTGCACGCGCACCCACCGCGCCACGGCGCGCGGGTCGGTCGAGCGGAACTCGTAGTCGGCGGGCCGCCCCGTCGCCAGCACCTCGGCGTAGCGCGCCAGGTGGCCGTTCGCGCGCGACACGGGGAACAGCTCCCCCAGCCGCTGGTCGACGAAGTCCTCCTCGGTCATCCCGTACAGCGCCGCCGCCTGGGCGTTGGCCGCCACGACGTCGAAGTCGGCCACCGCCCCCGCCGCGTCGCGCACCGGGCGCAGCGCCAGGAAGCCCACGCGCCCGCCGTCGAGCGCCGCCTGCAGCCGCAGCTCGCTCGCGCGCAGCGCCGCCGTCGTCCGCGCGCGCTCGGTCACGTCGCGCATCGCCACCACGGCGCCCATCGTCGCCCCCGCGGCGTCCCAGATCGGGCGCCCGCTGGCGCGCAGCAGCCGCGGCTCGGCGCCCGCCGGCGCGATCACCAGCTCGGCGTCGCGCACGTCCTCGCCGAGGAAGGCGCGGCGCAGCGGGATCTCCGCCAGCGGGAGCGGCGTCGTCCCGTCGGACCGGAACAGGTCGTACCGGTCCGCCCACTCCTCGGGCGCGAGCGTCGCGTCCTCGGGGAGGCCGTGGAAGTCGCGCGCCGCCTGGTTGAACAACGCCAGCCGCCCCTCGGCGTCGCACGCCGCCACGCCGTCGGACATCGACTCGAGCGTCGCCGCCAGGAAGGCCCGCTCGCGCTCGAGCGCGGCCTCGGCGCGCGCGCGCTCGCGGCGGTCGCGCATCACCGCCGAGAAGTGCGGCGGCTCGCCCGGCGAGAGCGCGGGGTGCGCGACCACGACCATCGACACCGGGATCTCCTCGCCGCCGGCGCCGAGCAGCGCCCCCTCCCCCTCCCACCGCCCGTCGCGCGCGGCCGCCGGGAGCGCGTCGTCGCGCAGCAGCGCCTGCGTCGCCGGCGGGTGGAAGTCGACGCCGCGCAGCGCGGCCACGTCGACCGCCGCGCCCAGCCCGAGCAGCCGGCGCCCGGCCGCGTTCAGGTACTCCACGCGCCCGTCCGGCCCCACCGTGCCCACGAAGTCGGAGGTCACCTCGAGCATCGCCAGCAGGCGCGTGCGCCGCGCCGCCGTCTCGTGCTCGGGCGTGACGTCGCGGTAGAGCGCGCGCGTCCCCACGCACCGCGGGCCGTCGGGCCCCTCCTCCATCACCGGCACCGCCCGCCCGCGGCACACCACCCGCCGCCCGTCGCGCGCCAGCAGCACGGCCTCGAAGTCGTCCACCCGCTCGCCGCCCACCAAGCGGCGCGCCGTCTCGACGTAGCGTGCGCGGTGCTCGGGCGCCACCAGGTCGACGGGGCGCAGCGCGGCCGCCTCCTCGGCGGCGTAGCCGAGCGCGGCGCACCAGGCGCGGTTCACGAAGGTGATCCGCCCGTCGGGGCCCACGGTGCACACCAGCTCCCCGGTCGCGTCGAGCAGCCCGGCGAGGTCGCGCGTGCGCGCCTCCAGCTCCGCCGTGCGCGCCGCCAGCCGCGCCGAGACGCGCCGCAGCTCGAGCTCCGCCGACGCCGAGCGCGCCAGCTCCTCGAGCGTCGCCAGGTCGTCGGCGCTCCACACGCGCGGCCGGCCGTCGACGACGCAGAAGCTTCCGAGCACCTCCCCGCCGGCGGCGACGAGCGGCATCCCCGCGTAGGCGACCACGCCGAAGTCGGCGACGGCCGGGTTGTCGCAGACGAGCGGGTGTGCGCGCGCGTCCTCGACGACCAGCGGGCCCGCCGCGCGCACGACGTACTGACAGAAGGAGTGCGAGAGCGGCGTCTGGCGCGCCGTCGCCCACGGCTCCCCGAGCCCGGTGCAGGCGGCGAAGAGCTGGCGGTCGGCGTCCACCAGCGAGACCAGCGCCGTGGGCGCCCGCAGCAGCCGCGCGGCGAGGCGGGCCAGCCGGTCGAGTGCCGGCTGGGGCGGCACGTCGAGGATCGCCAGCTCGCGCACGGCGGCGAGGCGGGCGTCGTCGTCGACGCCCGGTGCGGACAACTCGGCGGGTAGGGCAGTCACGGAGGCGCGGGTGCTGCGCACAGCCGACCCGGCGTCGGGCCGGCCGTGGGAGCAGGACGGGTACCGCCGTCGACGATCCGCGTCACGCCGCCGTCACGGGCTCAGCCGGTCGTCCCCGCGTGCCAGGAAGGCGCGCACCGCGGCCCCCACGCGGGCGCCCTCGCACCAGAACACCGCGTGCCCGCACGCGCTCGACACCGCCAGCGCCTCGCCGCCGGCGAGCCGCGCGAACTCGGCGGCCGGCGCGGGCGAGACCATGCGGTCCTCGGGCGCGTACACGACCAGCAGGCGGGCGCGCACCGTCCGCGCCGCGGCGGCCAGGTCGCCGCCCGCGCGCGCCGCGACGTCGAAGCGCGACAGGGCGCCCATCTGCGCGGCGTAGTCGTCGAGCGACCACCCCTGCTCGCGGTAGGCGCGCGCGAGCGCGGCGACGTCGCGCGCCACCCACGCCGAGCCCGAGTCCTGGAGCGCCGCCGGGGTGCGCATGACCAGCCCCTCGAGGCGGCTCGCCTGCTCCCACGCCGCGTCCGCCGGCGCGCCGGCGCGCGCCGCCAACTCGGCGCCGCCGGCGATCGTCGCGTACAGCAGCCGGTCGTACGGCGTCGGGCGCGGCGTGCCGACGATCGGCACCACCGCCTCGGCGAACGTCGGGTGGCGCACCGCCCACTCGAAGGCCTGGAAGCCGCCCATCGAGATCCCGACGACGGCGCGCAGCCGGCGCACCCCCAGCCGCTCGACGAGCAGCCGCCGGTGCGCCTCCACCATGTCGCCGACGGTCAGCGCCGCGAAGGCGGCGCGCGCCGCCCCCGCCGTGTTGGACGGCGAGGAGGAGCGCCCGTCGGCCAGCGCGTCGGCGACGACCACGTGGAAGCGCGTCGTGTCGACGTAGGTGCCGAGCATGAATGCGTGGTCCTCCGACCGCCCGGCGAAGAAGGTCGGCACGAGCACCACGTTGCCGCGGTCGGCGTCGAGCCGCCCGTAGGTGCGGTACGCGACGCGGCAGTCGGGGAGGACGCCGCCCCCCTCCAGCCGGCACGCGCCGAGCGCGGCGACGGCGGGGGGCGGCGCGGGGGGCGGCGCAGGGGCGGGCGGCTGGGCGCGGGCGGCGCTGCCGCCGAGCAGCAGCAGTGCGAGCGCGGCGTGGCGACGGGCGGGCATGTGGGGCTCCGGGTGCGGGGTGCCGGGGGGCGGCGTCGTCCCCCCCGGTGTGATGCGCGACCGCGGCCGCGCCCCCGACACCGGGTGCGTCCTGCCGCCTTCCTTCCGCGGGGTACGCATCCGTACCACCCTCGCCGTCCTCCCCGCCGCCGCGCTGTCGCCCGACCAGCGCGCGCGCATCACGGCCGACGTGCAGGACGGGTGAATTCCGCCCCCGAACTCTGGCGCCGCCCGCGCCACCACTGCTTCGTGGAGGTCTCCCTCACTCCACCCACCATGACCACCCGTCGCGACTTCCTCCGCCAGGGCGGGGCCGCCGCCGGCGCCGCCGCCCTCGCCGGCGGCGCGCTCGGCGGCATCCCGCGCCTGCTGTCGGCGGCCCCCGCGCCCACCGGCCGCGCCCTCGACACCTTCCAGGATCCCGTCGCCACCAAGGCGCTGATGGCCGACGCCCTGGCCGCCGCGCGCGCCGCCGGCGCCACCTACGCCGACGTCCGCGTCTCGCGCCAGCGCCAGAACTTCGTCTTCACGCGCGAGCAGCAGATCCAGAACGTCGTCGACACCGACACGCTGGGGATCGGCGTGCGCGCCCTGGTCGACGGCACCTGGGGGTTCGCCGCCACGCGCCAGCTCACCAAGGACGGCGCCGCGGCCGCCGCGCGCGAGGCCGTCGCGATCGCGAAGGCGACGCGCGTCGCCCGCGACCGCGCCGTCGAGTGGCTGCCGTCGCCCGTGGTCAACGACGCGACGTGGAAGGGCGCCTACACGCAGGACCCGTGGGAGGTCCCGCTCGAGCAGAAGGCCGACCTCCTGCTGCGCGCCAACGCCGCCGCCATGAAGGCGAAGAACGTGAAGTTCGTCTTCAGCGGATTGTTCTTCGTCAAGGACGACCGCAGCTACGCCAACACCGACGGCTCGGTCATCCGCCAGGACGTCGTGCGCTCCTGGCCGCTGATGCAGATCACCGCCGTGTCCCCCGACTTCACCGACTTCCAGAACCGCGGCAACGTCGTGCAGCCGATGGGGCGCGGCTGGGAGTACGTGCTGCAGAGCGACCTGGCGGGGAACGCCGCGCGTTGGGGGGAGGAGGCGTCGGCGAAGCTCGGCGCCAAGCCCGTCGAGGTGGGGCGCTACGACCTCGTGCTCGACCCCGGGAACCTCTGGCTCACCATACACGAGAGCATCGGGCACCCCACGGAGCTCGACCGCGCGATGGGCTACGAGGCCAACTACGCCGGCACCAGCTTCGTGGCGCCGCCGGAGGAGAAGCTGGGCAAGCTGAAGTACGGCCCCGAGTTCATGAACGTGCAGGGCGACCGCTCGCAGGAGGGCGCGCTCTCGACGATCGGGTGGGACGACGACGGGGTGAAGCCCGACACCTTCCTCATCGTCAAGAACGGGATGTTCAACGACTACCAGACCACGCGCGAGCAGGCGCCCTGGCTGCGCTCCTGGTACCAGTCGCAGAACGCGCCCGTGCGCTCGCACGGCTGCTCGTACGCGCAGGGGTGGAACGAGGTGCAGTTCCAGCGCATGTGCAACGTGTCGCTGATGCCCGGGGAGCGCGACCTGTCGCAGGACGACCTCGTCGCCGCCACCGACCGCGGGATCCTCATCATCGGCGACGGCTCCTTCTCGATCGACCAGCAGCGCTACAACGCGCAGTTCGGCGGGCAGGTCTTCCACGAGATCCGCGGCGGCAAGGTCGTCGGCCAGCTCAAGGACGTGGCCTACCAGATCCGCACGCCCGACTTCTGGAACTCGATGGACATGATCGGCGGCCGCCGCTCCTACCAGCTCGGCGGGAGCTTCTTCGACGGCAAGGGGCAGCCGCCGCAGGTGAACGCGGTGAGCCACGGCAGCCCGCCGGCGCGCTTCCGCAACGTCAACGTCATCAACACGGGGAGGAAGAGCTGATGCCCGCGCCCACCGATCCGCGCGCGCGCCGCGCCTTCCTCACGGACGCCGCCGAGGCGGCGCGCCGCGGCGTCCCCCTCCACGCGGCCGCCGACCCGGCGCTCGTCACCCGCGAGCAGGCGCAGGCGATCGTCGAGAAGGCGGTGCGGCTGTCGAAGGCCGACGGGATCGACGTGCAGGTGAACTCGTCGTACCGCGGCAACACGCGCTTCGCCGCCAACCAGATGTCGACCGCCGGCGCCACCACCGACGCCCAGCTGGCGATCCAGTCGTCGTTCGGGCCGAAGCACGCCGTCGTGACGACGAACGACCTGTCGGACGAGTCGATCCGCCGCGCCGTCGAGCAGAGCGAACGCATGGCGCGCCTCGCCCCCGACGACCCCGAGGCGATGCCCCCCCTCCCGGCGCAGCAGTACCGGGGCGCCGACCGCTACGTCGAGGCCACCGCCGCGCTCACCCCCGCCGACCGCGCGCGCGCCGCGCTCACCGCGCTCGAGCTGTCGCGCGCCGCCGGCGACCTGCACGCGGCCGGCTACCTGGTCACCGGGATGACCAGCGTCGCCCTCGGGAACAAGGCCGGGCTGTTCGCCTACGACCGCGCGACGAACGCCAACTACACGCTCACCGTCCGCACCACCGACGGCACCGGCTCCGGGTGGGCGGCGGCCGACCACCCCGACTTCCGCCAGCTCGACGCCCGCCGCGTCGCCGAGCGGGCGACCGAGAAGGCGCGCCGCTCGCGCAACCCGCAGGCGATCGAGCCGGGGCGCTACACGGTGATCCTGGAGCCGCAGGCGGTGGGCGACCTGGTGCAGCTGATCGCCAACTACGCCGACGCGCGCCAGTCGGACGAGGGGCGCAGCCCGTTCGTGAAGCAGGGCGGCGGCAACAAGATCGGCGAGAAGATCGTCGACCAGCGCGTCACGCTCTACTCCGACCCGACCGACGCGCAGCTGCTCGCGCAGCCGTTTGACGGAGACGGTTTGCCGCTCACGAGGCAAACCTGGATCGAGAACGGCACGCTCAAGGCGCTCTACTACTCGCGCTTCTGGGCCAAGAAGCAGGGGAAGACGGCCACCGGCGCGCCGTCGTCGCTCAAGATGGCCGGCGGCGACACGAGCGTCGACCAGATGATCGCCTCCACCCCGCGCGGCGTGCTCGTGACGCGCCTCTGGTACCTGCGCGAGGTCGACCCGCGCACGATCCTCTACACGGGGCTGACGCGCGACGGCACCTTCCTGATCGAGGACGGGAAGATCACGCGCGCGCTCCGCAACTTCCGCTTCAACGAGTCGCCGCTGTTCATGCTCAACAACCTCGAGGCGATCGGGCCGGCGGAGCGGCTCGCGGGCACCGAGGCGGGGGGCGACGTGGCCATGCCGACGCTCAAGGTGCGCGACTTCAACTTCACGAGTTTGTCCGAGGCGGTGTGACCGCGACCGGGCGGTGCGGCGGTCGCGCGCCGCGCCGCTCCCGGACGGCACGCGCGGCCTGGAGCATGCGTGGACACGCGACTCGTCGCGCGACGCCGCGCCGTGCCCTCCCGCCTCGAATCACCGCGCCCGTGATCGACCCCGCCCCCGCCCCCGCACCCGCCTCCGACGCGTCGTCACCCGGGTCGGACCGCGCGCCCGCGGTCCCGACGGCCGGCAACGGCCACCCCGGCCCCGCGGCCGCCGCCGAGCCCCACCACCTCGCCCGCCGCGCGGCCGATTTCGGACGCGTCGAGCGGCACCGACCCGAGGACCGGATGCTCGACGTCCTGCTGCTCGCCGCCGAGCGGGAGGTGCGCGTCGGGCTCACGGTCGTCGTCGGCCACGTCGTCGTCACCGGCACGCTCGTCGGCACGCTCGCGTACTGCCGCGCGCTCGCCGACCAGTTCGCGTCGGCCGCCGGCGGCACGGGGATGGACGAGGCGTTCGCCGAATCGTTCCGGAGTCTCGTCGACGACGCGCACGACCTCGCCCAGGGCGACCGGCGCTCCCCGGCCGACGCGGCCTCGTACGAGCGGGCGGTGGGCTTCCTGCACCTCGCCGACGCGCGCTACGTGAGCGACGCCGGCCTCCTCCCCCACGGGCGGCGCGGGGTCCTCTGGCGGTGCCGCGTGGCCGACGTGACCAGCTGGAGTCTGGGCGACCTGATCTCCGGCTGACCGCCCGCCCCCGTCGCGTCCGGCGCCATTCCCCTTGCGTTTCGATGGGAGCCGCCCCACCTTCCCATCGAAACCCGAGGGGAGGTGGGGATGGACCGGATGGAGTTCGTGCGCGGCACGCTCGACGTCGTCGTCCTCAAGGCCCTCACCTGGGGGCCGATGCACGGCTACGCGGTCAGCCGCTGGGTCGCCGACACGACGGGCGGGCGGCTCGACGTCGGCGAGGGGGCGCTCTACCCGGCGCTGCACCGGCTGGAGCGGAAGGGGTTCGTCACCAGCGAGTGGGGGCTCTCCGAGAACAACCGGCAGGCCCGCTTCTACCGCATCACCGCCGCCGGGCGCCGCCAGCTCGCCGCCGAGGTCTCGGCGTGGCAGGAGTACGTCGAGCTGTTCGGGCGCGTGCTCGGCGCGACCCCGACGCCGGGGGCCGCGTGAGCCGCGCTCCCTTCCGCCTCCCCGCCGGCCGCCGCCAGGCCGCCGCCGACGTCGCGCGCGAGATCCGCTTCCACCTCGAGATGACCGAGGCCGAGCTGCGCGCCGCCGGCCTCCCCGCCGAGCAGGCGCGCGCCGAGGCGCGCCGCCGCTTCGGCGACCCGGACGCCGTGGCCGCCGAGTGCCTGACGGAGGAGGGCGCGCGGCAGGACGCGGTGCGGCGGCGCGAGTGGCTCGCCGGCTGGCGGCAGGACCTCGGCTACGCGCTGCGCACGCTGCGCCGCGCCCCCGGCTTCACCGTCGCCGCCGCGCTCACCCTGGGTCTCGCCCTCGGCGCCACGGTGGCGATGTTCTCCGTCGTCGACGCCGTCCTGCTGCGCGCGCTCCCGCTCCCCGACGCCGCGCGCGTCGTCTCGCTCGTCCCGACCGTGCGCGGCGAGGCGCGTTCCGGCTCCCCGGGGCTGCTGGCGGCGTGGGGCGAGCGCGCGCGGTCGCTGCACGCGATCGCCGCCGCCACCGACCGGCAGGCCACGGTGCTGCTGGCCGACGGCGCGGCGCGCGTGCAGGGGCTCGGCGTCAGCGCGGGATTCGCGGCGGTCGCCGGCGTGACGCCCGCGCTCGGACGCACGCTCGCCCGCGACGACGACCGCCCGGGCGCGCCCCCGGTCGTGCTGCTCGGCGAGCGGCTCTGGCGCCGCGCGCTCGGCGGCGCCCCCGACGCCGTCGGCCGCACGCTCTCGCTCGACGGCGTTCCGCACACCGTCGTCGGCGTGCTCCCGGCGCGCTTCGACGCCGTGCTCGGCGAGCGCGAGTTCGTCGTCCCGCTCCGCCTCGCGCCCGCGCAGCGCGCGAACTTCACGCCCTACCTCCCGCTGGTCGCGCGGCTGCGCCCCGGGGTGACGCCCGACGCCGCGGCGCGCGAGCTGGACGCGATCACCGCCGCGCTCCCCGAGGACGCGGCCGACGACGGCGCACGGCCGCGCGCGCAGGTGCTCCCGCTCGCCCGCGCGACCACCGACGCCTACCGCCGCCCGCTGCTGCTGATGCTGGCGGCCGTGGGCGCGGTACTGCTCATCGGCTGCGCCAACGTCGCCACGCTCGTGCTGGCGCGCAGCGTCGGGCGGGCGCGCGAGCTGGCGGTGCGCGCCTCGCTCGGCGCGGGGCGCGGGCGGCTGGTGCGGCAGCTGGCGGTGGAGCACCTCGTGCTCGGCGCGCTGGCGGTGGTCGTCGCGCTCCCGGTGGCGGCGGCCGGCGTGCGCGCGCTGGCGGCCGCGGTGCCGGCCGACGTCCCGCGCCTCGCGGACGCGGCGCTCGACGGGCGCGCGCTCCTGGTGGCGGTCGCGCTCGGGCTGCTCACGAGTCTCCTCTGCGGCGTCGCGCCGGCGCTGCACCAGCGGCGGCTGGACGTGCGCGCCGGGCTCGCGGGCGGGCGCGGCACGACGGACCGCCGCGGCGACCGGTGGCGGCGCGCGCTGGTGGCCGCCGAGGTCGCGCTCGCGCTCGTGCTGCTCACCGGCGCCGGGCTGCTGGTGCGCAGCGCCGTCGCGCTCGGCCGCGTGCGCCCGGGGATCGACGTCGCGCACGTGCTCACCGCGCGCCTCGCGCTCCCCCCGCGCGACTACCCGGCGGCGCCGGCCGCGCTCGACGCCTACGCGCGTGTGGTCGACGCGGCGCGGCGCGAGCCCGGGGTCGAGCGCGCGGCGCTGGCGTCGCGCGTCCCGCTCGGCGGCGCGCTCACCGGGGTCGACGTCGCGCCGGCGGGCGCCGCGTTCGACGGCGCGAAGGTGAACGCCGCGCTGCGCGTCGCGACGCCCGACTACTTCCGCACGATCGGGATCCCGCTGCTCGCCGGGCGCGACCTGCGCGCCGAGGACGACGTGCGCGCCGCCCGCGTCGTGGTGGTCAACGCGACGCTGGCGCGGCAGCTCGGCGGCGCGGCGTCGGCGGTGGGGCGCCGGATCGTGAGCGACAACGGGGCGTTCGCCGACTCGGCGGGCGCGCCGCTCCCGCTGGAGGTGGTCGGCGTGGTCGGCGACGTGCGCGACGGCGGGCCGCGCGCCGAGCCGGGGCCGGAGTTCTACGTCCCGCTGGCGCAGGTGCCGGAGGAGCCGTTCGAGTACTGGATCGGGCGCGAGCTGGTGCTGGTCGCGCGGACGCCCGGGGAGCCGTCGGCGCTGGCGCCGGCGCTGCGCCGCGCGGTGGCGGCGGTGGACGCGCGCGTCCCGCTCTACGACGTGCAGACCACGGCGGCGCGCCTCGGGAGCGCGGTGGCGGTCGAGCGCTTCTCGCTGCAGCTGCTCTCGCTGCTCGGCGCGGCGGGGCTCGCCCTGGCGGCGCTCGGGATCCACGGCGTGGTGGCGTACGCGGTCGGCCGCCGCGCCCGCGAGCTGGGGATCCGCCTCGCGCTCGGCGCCACGGCGCGCGGCGCGGTGGCGCTGCTGGTGCGCCAGGGGATGCGCCCCGTCGCCGCGGGTCTCGTGCTCGGCCTCGCGGCGAGCGTCGTGGCCGCGCGCGCCGCGTCGTCGCTGCTGTTCGGCGTCGAGCCGCTGGACCCGCTGTCGCTCGCCGGCGCCGTCGCCGTCATGGGCGGCGTGGCGGCGCTCGCGTGCTGGAACCCGGCGCGGCGCGCGGCGCGGGTGGACCCGGTCGTCGCGCTGCGGCAGGAGGGGTGAAACGTCGGCTTGACAAGATCAGAAAAGCAGGAGGGGATGAAAAGTCCGAGAACTGCTCTGAAACTGCGGGGAGAGCCGAAAGCCTGAAGCTTCTCCGCGCCCTGTCAGAGCAGTTCTCAGATTTCCATCCCCTCCTGCTCTTCAGTTGACCTTGCCAAGCACGATCTGCATGCGCCTCGTCATCCTATCCTTGTTCGCGACGACCGCCGCCGCGCAGTCCCCCGCCCGCGGCGCGGGCCTCGACACCGCCGCCATCGAGCGCGTCCTGCGCCAGGAGATGCGCGCCACCCGCACCCCCGGCGCCGCGATCGCCGTCGTGCGGCGCGGGCGCGTGGTCTGGCAGCGCGGCCTCGGCGTCGCCAGCATCGAGACGGGCGAGCCGGTCACCCCGCAGACGCTCTTCCGCATCGGCTCGACCACCAAGATGGTCACCGGGCTCGCCGCCGCCGTGCTCGCGCACGAGGGGAAGGTGAAGCTCGACGCGCCGCTCGCCGGCTACGCGCGCGGCGTCCCGCCGGCGCTCGGCCGGCTGACGCTCGACCAGCTGCTCACGCACCGCGCGGGGCTCGTCAACGAGGCCTCGGGCGACGGCCCGCACGACGACGCCGCGCTCGGCGCGCGCGTGCGCGGGTGGGGGCGCGCGCAGCTCTTCGCCCCGCCGAACGACGTCTACTCGTACTCCGGCCCCGGCTACTGGCTGGCCGGCTACGCGGTCGAGCAGGCGGGGGGCGCGTGGTACGCCGACGTCGTGAAGCAGCGCGTGCTCGCGCCGCTCGGCATGACGCGCTCGACCTTCCGCCCGCTCGAGGCGATGACGTGGCCGATGGCGCAGGACCACCGCGTGCGCGACACCGTGGCCGCCGTGCTCCGCCCCTACACCGACGACGTCACCACGTGGGCCTCGGGCTCGCTCTTCTCGAGCGCGGGCGAGCTGGCACGGCTGACGATCGCGATCATGGACCGCGGGCGCGTCGACGGCGCGCAGGCGGTGCCGGCGGCGGCCGTCGCCACGCTCGTCGAGCCGCGCGCCGCGGTCCCCGGCGGCGAGGGGTGCCGCTACGCGTACGGCCTCTCCGCCTGCACGCGCGGCGGCGTGCGCACGCTCTCGCACTACGGCTTCCGCGTCGGCTCCGGCTCGGTGGTCACGATGGCGCCCGACTCGCAGGCCGCGGTGATCGTGCTCGCCAACCGCAACGGCGGGATCCTCGCCGGCACCGCCGCCGCGGTCATGGCGCAGCTCGTGGGCCCCGCCGCCGCCGCCGCGCCGCGCCCCGACTCGGCCGCCGCCCCCGCCGACGCGCGCCGCTACGTCGGCCGCTACGTCAACGGGCGCGACACGCTGCACGTCGTGCAGCGCCCCACCGGGCTCGCCTACCGCTACGGCGCGAGCGAGCAGCGCGCCCGCGTCGACGAGTCGGGCGCGCTGCTGGTGCTCGACGCGCGCGGCGAACCCGTGCAGCGCTTCGTGCTCGTCGCGGGCGAGGCGACGCGCGCGACGTACTTGCACGACGGGCTCAACGCGTTCGCCCGGCGGTGAGCCTGTATACTGCGGGAGTCGTCAGAGCGGGAGTCGACACGGCGGGAGTCGTTACTGCGTCGCCTTAAGCTTTAGGCCACGTAGTAACGACTCCCGCTCTTCCGACTCCCGCTTTAGCGACTCCCGCCGTTGGGGTCCACGCTCGACTCCCGCCGTTGGGGTCCACGCTCGACTCCCGCCGTCACGACTCCCGCCCTTGGGGGTTCCAGCTGAGGATCCGCCGCACCGACCGCGAGGACTACCTCCTCCGTCAGTTCCGCCAGGCCGCCGAGCTGCTGCGCCGGCTGCGCGAGCGACTCACGGGCGCGACCGCCGCGCCGGCCGCCGTGCGCCGCGACGCCGTCGCGGCCGTCGATGCGCTGCTCGGCGCCGAGTCGCCGCTGCTGCGACGGCTGGACGCTCCGTCGGCGGCGCGGCTGCTCGGGCACCCGGCGCCGGTCGCGGCGTGGGCCGACCTGCTCGACCTGCAGACCGACGCCGCGCGCCGCGAGGGCGACGCGCCGGCCGGCGACGCGCTGGCGGCGCGCGCGCGGGCGCTGCGCGTCGCCGTGTCGGAGGCGTGGCCGCTCGACCTGTGCGACCCGGCGATCGTCGTTGCCGACCCGCCGCACGTCGATCCCGCACACGTCGACGCGGCGTGGGCGGTGCTCGCCCGCTGTCGCGACGCGCTGGCGGCATCGGGCGTCCCGCAGTGGGACGAGGTCTACCCCACGCGCGCCGTGGTCGCCGCCGACGCCGCGGCCGGCACCCTGCACCTGCTCGTCGAGGGCGGGCGCGTGCTCGGCGCCGTCACGGTCGACGCGCGCCAGGACCCGGAGTACGCCGCCGTCGCGTGGGCGTACGACGAGCCGGCGCTCGTGGTGCACCGCCTGTGCGTCGACCCCGAGGCGCAGGGGCGCGGGCTCGGCGCGCGGCTCATGGCGCACGTGGAGGCGCTGGGGGCGGCGCGCGGCTACCGCAGCGTGCGCCTCGACGCCTACTCCGCGAACCCCGCCTCGGTCGCGCTCTACCGGCGCCGCGGCTACCGCGAAGCCGGGCAGGTACACTTCGCGCGCCGCCCCCTCCCCTTCCACTGCTTCGAGCGCGCGGTGCCGCCGGTCAGCGGGCCCGCCGCGCCCGCGCCAGGGCGCGCGTGAGCGCGCGGTCGAGCGCGTTCGCGAACGCCTGCTTGTCGCGCGCGCCGTACGCCGCGTGCCCGCCCGTCTCCACGCCGGCGCCGCGCAGCCCGTCCATGAAGTCGCGCACCGACAGGCGCTCGCCGATCGTCTCGGCCGTGTACTCCTCTCCCCGCGGGTCGATCACCGCCACCCCCTTGGGCACCAGCAGCGCCGCCAGCGGAATGTCGGCCGTCACCGCGACGTCGCCCGCCTCGGCGTGCTCGGCGATGTAGCGGTCCGCCACGTCCGGCCCGCCGTCGACCCGCACCGCCGACACGTGCGGGTACCCGGGCGGGAGCTGCAGCCGCTGGTTCGCGACCAGCACCGTCTCCAGTTGCAGCCGCTCGGCGGCGCGCAGGCAGACGTCCTTCACGTCGCGCGGCGCGGCGTCGGCGTCGAGCCAGAGCTTCATGCGGGTCCGAGGTGGGAGCGGGGTGGGGCGCGCGGGGCGCCGCGCAACGTAACGTCGGCGCGCTGGCGGCGTCGGGCGCGCGGAGCGAGCTTCCCGACGTCCCGCGCACGCGGTGCGCGCCCGCCCCCGCGATCCGACCGATGGAGCACGACGCCTACGAGTACGAGGTCGAGGTCAGCCCCGTCGAGTCGCTCGGCGGCGGCCGGTACGCGTTCGTGGCGGCGATCGTGAACCTGCGCCGCCGCCGCCCCGACGGCACCGTCGATCGGCTCGCCACCCCGTTCGGCCAGTACCACGGCGAGGAGGCCGCCGAGGCGGAGTCGCGCGCGCGCGAGTCGGTGGAGCGGTGGATCCAGGCGCAGCGCGGCCGGTGACGGCGCGCCGGCGCGCCCCCGCCGCCGGCACGCGCGTGGCGTGAGCCACGGCGAGCCGCCCGACGACTTCGCCATGCGCGTCGAGCGCGCGATGGCCGACGTCGAGGAGGAGATGGCGCGCGTCGGCGCGGATTGGGACGAGTTGGACGCGGCACTCATCGGCGACGCGGAGCTGGACGACGAAGATCCCGTCATTGGCCTCGACGTCTTCACCCTGCTGGCCGCGCTGCGCGCCCTCCCGGACGGCGCGGGCACGAACGCGGGCCTCGCCGCCCTCGAGCCGGACGACGAGGCGACCGACCGCTAGCTTTCCGCGGTCGCCCCCAGCCCCGCCGCCATGCCGAACCCACGCCTCTGGAACCGCCGCCTCCACCGCTGGGGCTCGATCGCCGTCGCGCTCCCCTTCCTGCTGGTGATCGTCTCGGGGCTGCTGCTGCAGGTGAAGAAGCAGGTGCCGTGGGTGCAGCCCCCCGAGCACCGCGGCGCGGCCGGCGCGCCCGCGCTCGCACTTCCGGACGTGCTGGCGCGCGTGCAGGCGATCCCGCGGGCCGGCATCCGGAGCTGGGACGACGTGGAGCGCGTCGACGTGCGCCCGGGCAAGGGGCTGGTGAAGGTGATCGGCCACTCGCGCTGGGAGGTGCAGCTCGACGCGGCCACCGGCGCGGTCCTCCAGGTCGCGTACCGCCGCTCCGACCTGATCGAGCAGCTGCACGACGGCTCGTTCTTCAGCGACGCCGCGAAGACGTGGGTGTTCCTCCCCGTCGCCGTGATCGTGCTGGGACTGTGGGTGACGGGGATCTACCTCTTCCTGCTCCCGATCCGCGCCCGGCGCGCCGCGGCCGCGAAGCGCGCGCCGGCGCCGGCCCGGGCGGCCTGAATTCGCGCGCGTCCTGTGGGCGTTCGGGGGAGCGCCCTCTCGTGTTTCGGACTACGGATCAAACGGATTGAACGGATCGGCCGGATGCGCTCCCCGCGGCGGTGACGCCCCGTGTGCCGGTGAGGAGCGATCCGTTCGATCCGCTGCATCCGTATGATCCGTTCTCCAGAACACGACGAGCCATACCCGCGCGAGGAGCACCACCGCCCCGCTCAGAGCGTGAACTCGAGCACCACCCGCACGCGGTCGCCCTCGCCTTTGCTCCCGCGCGCCGCCTTCGGCACCGCGAGCAGCACGCGCCCCGAGCGCTCGCGCCACACGCTCGTGCGCCACCGGTGGCCGTCCACAGTCGCGACCACCGACACGCGCCCCCACGCCGCCCCCGCCGACGGCGGCGCGTGCGCCTCGGGCACCGGCGCGAACGTCCAGCCGCCCTTGCCGGGGACGCGGAAGAGCGTGGCGGTGAAGCGCGTGGTCACCGCACTCAGAAGCTGAACTGCGCCTGCAGCCGGAGCAGCCGCCCGCGCTGGCGGTTGTTGGGGTTCGCCGCGTCCTCGTAGCGGCGGTCGGAGAGCTGGTAGGCCGCCGTCAGCTCCACCGCCTCGGCGACCGTCCACTCGACGCCCAGCTGCGCCTCGCGCACGCGGTAGCGCCGCGCGTCCAGCTCGAACTTCTTCCCGCCGTCGTAACGGTGCGCCTGGACGAACGGGATGACGGTCGTCCCGCCCGCGCGCGCGCGCCAGCTGGCCAGCACGTAGCCGCCGTCGAGTCCGCGCTCGCGGATGGTGCGCGCCGCCGGGTCGGCCTCGGGCCCGCGCCCGACGTTGTACTCGGCCTGGAGCCCGAACGGCTGCGGGTAGAGCACGAACGTCGCGGCCGCGCGCCGGTCGGCGAACTCGGTCGGCGTCCCGGCCGCGAGTCCGGGGGAGCGCAGCGACGTCGGGATGACGACGCGCCCCGCGTACCCCTGCACCCCCAGCTCGACGTACTGTCCGTTGGCGAGCCGGAACGGGTAGCTCACCCGCGCCACCGCGTGCAGCGCGTCGTTGGCCTCGTTGCGGTTGGCGCCCTGCCCGTTGAAGACGCCGAACCCGACGACGCCGTAGTCGCCGCTCCCCTTCAACCCGCTGTCGACGAGCACGCGCAGCCGCCGCCGCACCTCCGCCGGCGCCCAGTAGCCGACCACGGCCAGGTCGCGCTCGTTGATCAGCGCGCTGTTGATGGCGTCGGAGCGGTCGAACGAGAGCCGGACGCTGCTCGACTGCATGTTCTCCCACCCGTACGGCAGCTTGCTCTGCCCCACGCGCACCCGGAACGCCTTCGCCGCGTCGAGCGCCACGTCCACGTACACGTCGCGCAGCTGGAGCACCCCCTGCGTCTCCCCGGCCTCGGAGGCGAAGTCGGGCTGCAGGTACACCGACACGCGGTCGGTCACGTCGCCGCTGATCACCAGCCGCGTGCGGCGGAGGAAGAGTCCCCCGGCGCGCCCGATCGAGCGGTCGCACTGCCGGCAGGTGAGGTCCGGGTTGGTGCGCAGCAGCTGGTTGTAGCGCGCCTGCACGTACCCGCGCAGCGAGAGCCGCTCGTACCAGCGCCGCGCCTCGGCGCTGTCCGCGTCCTGCGCCCGGGCGGCCGGCGCGGCGGCGAGCGAGAGCGCCAGCGCGGCCAGCGCGGCCAGCGCGCGGCGCGTTGGGGACCTTCGTGACACGGCGATCGGACTCGGGAAGGGCAGCGGGCGGACCGCCGGAAGCTATCCGTGACCGAGTATCGGCCGTGTCACGACGGTGTAACGGCCGGACGGTGAGTCAACGTTCTATTGAAGGTCAACTGAAAAGCAGGGGGGATGAACATCTGAGAACTGCTCTGAAAAGGCGCGGATACGCTTGGGGCTCTGGGCTCATCCGCGCCCTTTCCGCCCTTCTCAGATTTTCATCCCCCCTGCTCTTCTTGGTCTTCCAAGAGCCACCAGGAACTCTCTACACCGCCTCCGAGATCGACGCGAAGTTGAAGTCCCGCACCTTGAGCGACGGCATCACCTGCCCCGCCCCGATCCGCTCCGCCCGCCCGATCGCCTCGATCCGGTTGAGCATCAGCAGCGGGCTCTCGTTCCAGCGGAAGTTCTTCAGGCTGCGCGTGATCTTCCCGCGCTCCACCAGGAACGTCCCGTCGCGCGTCAGCCCCGTGTAGCTCGCCGAGCGCGGGTCGAGGAAGCGGATGTAGAAGTTGTGCGTGACCAGCACCCCGCGCTCCGTCCCCGCGATCAGCTCGTCCAGCGTCTGCGTGCCGCCGAGCATCTTGAGCCCGTCCCCGGCGCCGGCCGCGCTCTCCGGCAGCCCGCGCCGCTGCGCCCAGTAGCGCGAGTAGGCCAGCGTCTTGAGCACCCCGTTCTCGATCCACATTCTGCGCCGCAGGGGCAATCCGTCGCCGTCGAACGGGGCGCCGCGCAGCTCCGGGTCCGCGGGGTCGGAGAACAGCGTCACCCGCTCGTCGGCGATCTTCTCGCCGAGCAGCGTCGCCCCCGCCGGCACCCCCTCGCCGCGCTTCGAGAACGGCGAGCGCCCCTCCTCCGCCGTGCGCGCGTTGAAGGCGCCGACCAGCAGCGGCACCAGGTCGCCCACCGCCTGCGGCTCCAGGATCACCGTGTAGCGCCCCGGCTCGATCGCCTGCGGGTTGCGCGACGCCACCGCCTTCTCGGCGGCGCGGCGGCCGAGCGCGGCCGCGTCCACCTGCGCCCACTCGCGCGCCCCGCCCGCCGCCCACCCCGAGCCCGTGCCGTCCGGCGTGCGCACCGTGCAGCTCAGGCTCACGTCCGTGCTCTGGTGGAAGGCGAACAGCCCCTTCGACGTCGCCACCGCGGTGCCGTGCAGCGCGTTCGCCTCCAGGTAGCCGGCGACGAAGAGGTTCTGCCGCGGGTCGACGCCGCGCGCCGTCGTGATGAGCCGCGACACCGCGTCGGCGCGCCGCTCGGCGTCGAGCGCCGCGGTGCCCGCGTCGTAGGCCGGGATCGCCGCGTACTCCTGCGGCCCCAGCTCCGGCATCAGCTCCGGGTCCTCGGGGGAGAGCTTCGCCAGCCGCTCGCTCAGCTCCACCGTGCGCTTGAGCGAGGCGTCGTCGGTGACGTTGGTGGTCGCGGAGGCGCGCCGCTTTCCGACCGTGCTGATCACCGTGACGGTCAGGTCGGTCGCGCTCCCCGAGGTCGTGATCTCGCCGCCGGCGAAGCGGGACTGCCCGACCGAGGCGCTGCGCACCACCACGCGCGCCTCGTCGGCCGTGCTGTAGGAGAGGACGCGCTTCGTGAGCGCCTGCAGGTCGGCGCGCGCGTCGAGTCGGATCGGCATCGTCGGGGCGGGTCAGCCGGCGCGGCCGGTGTTGATGATGGAGATGTTCTTGAACCGCGCGGCCGGGCAGCCGTGGCTCACCTGGTTCGACTGCCCCGGCTCCCCCTTCCCGTCGTTGAACGTCCCGCCGAGGAAGTAGGTGGACTTGCCGCCCAGCATGTCGAGCGCGTTCCAGAAGCTCGTCGTCGTCGCCTGGTAGGCCACGTCCTTCACCATCCCCGTGACCTTGCCGCCGCGGATCTCCCAGTACGCCTGCCCGCCGAACTGGAAGTTGTAGCGCTGGTGGTCGATCGAGTACGAGCCGCGGTTGGTGACCATGATCCCGCGGTCGGTCGCCGAGATGATGTCGTTCAGCGTCACGTCGCGCTCGTTCGGCACCAGCGAGACGTTCGGCATCCGCTGGAAGGGCACGTCGCTCCACGACTGCGCGAACGAGCAGCCGTGCGACTTCCTCACGCCGGTGAGCGGCGCGATCCACGCCGCCTGCTCGCGCGTCGTCTGGTAGTCCTTGAAGATCCCGCGGTCGATGATCGTCCACTCGTCGGCGGGCACGCCCTCGTCGTCCCACGCCACGCGCGCCAGCGACTCCGGCGTCGTGCGGTCGGCGCGGATCGTCATGAGGTCGGAGCCGAACTTGAGCTTCCCGATCACCTTCTCGGGCGGCGCGACGAAGCTGGTGCCGGCGTAGTTGGCCTCGTACCCCATCGCGCGGTCGAGCTCCGTCGGGTGCCCGACGCTCTCGTGGATGGTGAGCCAGAGGTTGCGCGGGTCCAGAATCAGGTCGTAGCGCCCCACCTCGACCGAGCGCGCGGTCAGCTTCTCCGCCGCCAGCGCCGCCCACTTCTCGGCGTTCGTCGGCATGTCGAGCTGCTGGATGTACTCCCACCCCGAGCCGCGCGGCGCCAGCTCCTCGGTGTACGCCTGGAAGTCGCCGTTGCCGATGGCCGTCGCGGTGAACGACGGGGCGATGCGGTAGAAGGTCTGCGTGACCACCGTGCCGTCGGTGGTGGCGAGCGTCTTCTCCTCGCGCAGCGCCGCCACGCCGCTGGTCGCGAAGCGCACCCCCTTCACCTTGAGCGCGGCCTCGTTGGCGGCCAGCAGGAGCGCGACCTTCTCCTCGATCGGCACCTCGACCGGGTCGATGGTCACGGGCGTCTTCCACGCCCCCTTCACCGCCGCCACCGGCGCCAGCTCCACCGGGCGGCGCTGCGCGCGCTTGGCGGCGCGGGCCGCGCGCGTGGCCTCGAGCGCCGCCTTGCGCACGCCGTCGGGCGTCAGCTCGCGCGTCCCCGCGAACCCCCAGGCGCCGTCGACCAGCGCGCGCACGCCGACGCCGTACGACTCGCTGTCGCTCACGCCGGTGACCTGCCGCTCGCGCGTGTTCACCGCCTGCCGCCGGTAGCGCCCGACGCGCACGTCGGCGTACTGCGCCCCGTTGTCGCGCGCCGCCTGCAGCGCGTCGGCGGCCAGGTCGGCGGCGAAGGTGTCGATCCCGGCGGTGCCGGACGGGCGGGCGACGCGGGCCAGTCGCTCGGCGGCGCCCACGGGGCGCGCGGCGCCGGCCACCAGCGCGGCCGCGCCCATCGTCTTCAGGAAGTCGCGACGGTCGGACATCGGGGGGGAGGAGGAGGGGAGCGCTACTGGTGCTCGCGGAAGATACGTGCGACCGCCCGCGCGTCGTTGGCGGGGCGTTGGTGGGCCGTCACGGCACGCCGCCCGACGCCGGCGCGGCGAGCGCGCGCAGTAGCGCGGCCGCGTCGCGCGCCGAGGCCCGGACGGCCGGCGGCGTGAGACCGACGCCGCCGGCCGCGCCGGTCAACCGCGCGCCGACCCGACGCAGCGTGTCGTCGCCCGGGGCGCGGCGGCGATCCAGCAGCCCCGCGGCGAGCCGCGCCGCCCGCCGCGCCTCCGGCCCACGCAGATACGCCGAGTCGCCGCGGAGCGCGGCCAGTCGGATCGCGGCCAGTCCGGCGCCCGCCTCGAGCGCCGTCGGGTCCACGACGAGCCCCGCCGCCGCCCACCCTTCGGCGAGCGCGGCGCGCGCCCCCTCCGCCGGCGCCACCCCGGGCGCGCCCGTCGTCGACGCCGCGAGCGCCCGGTAGAGCTGCGCCGCCGGCGCGCCGTCCGGGAAGTCGCCGAGTCGGACCGCCACCTGACGCGCCAGCGCCGTCGCGGCCGGATCCGCCGCGTCGACCGCGACCTCCAGCGCCAGCAGCCGCGCCCCGAGCGCGACCCCGGCCGCGAGGCGGTCCGGGGCGCCGAGCCCACTCCCGTCGCCGCGCGTCGCGTCGCCCGGCGCCAGCCCGAGCAGCAGTTCGCCCGGCTCGGCGCGCGCGGTGGCGTCGGGTCCCGGCGCGGTCAGGCGCGCCACGAGCAGCGCCGGCGTGAGCGCGCCGCCGGCCGCGCTGGCGGCGGGGGCGCCCGCGGCGGGGCCGGTCGGCCCCCGCCGGCTCAGTGGCCCGCCGCGCGGAGACACGACCATCATCAGCACCGCCGCCGCGGCGAGCCCCGTCGCGAGCCCGACCGCGAGCGGCACCCCACGCCGTTTCGGTGCCGCCCCCTGCACGACGCGCAGCGAAGGCGCGCGGTCCGCGGGCGGCGCCCCGACGGACGACCGCACTGACTCCTGCCCGACGTGAGCGGTCGCATCGCCAACACGCCCGTCGGCAGGCGCGAGCGCCATCGCCCCCTCCCGCTCGAGCTGCGCGAACACCATGGCCGCGTCGCCCAACACCTCCAGCCCCTCGTCGGACGCGGCGAGCTCGGTCAGCAGGCGGTCGCGCTCCGCGGACGCGAGCCGGCCGTCGAGCAGCGCCGCGAGCCGCTCCGGGTCGGGCGGCGGGTGCGGCGCACGGCGGTCCGCGGCGTCGGGGCGCGGGGGGAGCGAATCGGAGTTCATGCGCGCGGTGGCACCACGGGCGGTGGGGGAGGGAAGTCGGGCGCGGCGGCCGGCGGGTCCGGCGCGCCACCTTGAGAGGACCGCGGCGGCGACGGATTCCCACGACCCGCCGCCGCGTCGTCCGACGCCTCCTCGTCGCGGGCGTCGCGCGCGTCGAGCGCGCCGCCGAGCAGGTCGCGCACGGCGTCGGCGGTCAGCCCCGACGCCGTCAGCTCGGCGCGCAGCGTCGCCAGCGCACGGTCCCGCAACCGGTAGAGCGGCTTCTGCGGCACCGACAGCGCGCGCGCCACCTCGGCCAGCGTCAGGCCCTGCAGGAAGTGGAGGCGGAGCACGGCGCCCTCCTCGCTCGCGAGGCGCCCGAGCGCGTCCGCGAGCGTGGCGTACGCGGCACGCCGCGCGCCGTCCCGCTCCTCGAGCAGCACCTCGTCGTCCGTGCGCCGGGCGTCGGGAAGGCCGTCGAGCGCCCCCGGCTCGGCGGCGCGGCGCACCGTCCGCTGCGGCACCTCGGCCAGCACGGTCGCGAGCGCGCGGTCGGAGAGGTCCGTGGCGCCGGACGCGCGCAGCAGCCGCCCCGCCTCGGACAGCGAGAGCCCGTCGCGGTAGACGAAGCGTTCGAGCCGCACGGCGACCGCGCCCAACCGCACCGCGGCCGCCGACGGGCGCCACCGCCCCCACCGCTGGACCCGGAACTCCCGTCCGAGGTTGACGACCACCGTCCCCAGGTAGGTCGTCAGCCGGCTCTCGCCGCGCCACTTGCGCAGGATCGCGTAGTCGTCGCGCCAGAGCCGCTCGAGCGCCCAGGCCGCGAACTCCTGCGCGTCGTCGCGCCCGAAGCCGAGCACGTGTGACACCGTCGCGAGCACGCGCTCCAGGTAGCGCAGGTGTGCTTCGAACAGCGCCGCGTAGTCGCGGGGCGCGTCGGTCGCAGACGGGACGTTGGCAGTCGACACCGGAGCTCACGGCCGGCTGGAGTGCAACGCGAACAGCGCACTACGGCGCCGCCAGTTGAAGCTACGGCCGACACCGCCTCCCGCAACGTCGGGCGGGAATCCGCGTGTGCGCGTCCCTCGAAAGGGCTGACGTCCACATCCGCTCTCCGACCGCGACGCCGTCGTCCAACCGACGGCGTCGACGGCAGGCCCTTGCAGTAGGTGCATCATGGATCCGACCGACGACGCGGCGCTCACCGCCACGCACCCCGCCCTGGCCGACACCACATCCTGGCCGGTGATGCGCGCACACGACCTCGCTTCCGAGTGCGACTCCCCCACGCACCGCCTTGCGCCCGTCGTTGACGGGCCGGACATTGGCGCGAGGTCGGACCACGGCCATCGCTCCGCCGTTCGCACGGGTGCCGCCTCTGCCCACGCGCCTCGCCCTGCGGGGCCTGACGTCGATGATGCTCCTGCTCCCCGCGTGCCCCGGGGATAGGTCGGGGCGCGCCCCGACGGAGAGCTGGGTGACGCGGTTCGCGCGCGTCGCCGCACCCGGACGCGGCACGCTGGCGCGTCTGTCGATCGCGGTCCCGTACGCGCGCTGCGCGCCGGAGACGCGGTCGCCGGTGGCGGCGGACACGGCATCCCGCATCGCCCGCACGGTCTGCCCCGGCGCGCGGGCGCGCGCGACCGCCGCGGACCGCCTCGCCTCGGGCCGTCTGTTGCGGCAGGCGGCCGCGGAGCGCGACGCGCGCGTGAGCGCCGACGCGCTGCACGCCCTCGCGCTGGCGGACCTCGCGCAGCCCGACGCGCCGGATGCGGCGATCGCGCGCGCCGTCGTCGGCCTGCACGCGGCGGCGCGCGTGGCCGGGTCGCCCGCGTCCGTGCTGACCGACCTGTCGGCGGCGTACCTGACGCGCGCCGAGCTGCGGCAGGAGCCGCGCGACCTCTACCAGGCGATCGAGAGCGCCGCCGAGGCGGTCGAACGCGCCCCCGGCGACGCGCCGGCCCGCTTCAACCTCGCGCTCGCGCTCGAGGGCGCGCACCTGTCCGAACAGGCGGCGCTGGCGTGGCGCGACTACCTGCGGCGCGACGCCGCCTCGCCGTGGGCCGCGGAGGCGCGCGCGCGGCTCGCCGCGCTCGCCCCCCCGTCGCCCCCCGACGTCGAACGCTGGGCGCGCACGCGCGACGCGGCGGGCGCGCTCGCGCTGGCCGAACGCGCGCCGCAGGAGGCGCGTCTGTACGGGTGGGAGGTCGCGCTCCCCGAGTGGGGCGACGCGGTGCTGCGGAACGACGCGGCCGCCGCCGCGCGCGCGCTCGACGCCGCGGCGCGGCTGGGCGCCGCGCTCACGCTGCGCGGCCGCGACCGCTCGCTCGACGACGCCGTGCGGACCGTCCGCGCCGCCGCACCCCGGCGCCTGCGCGCGCTGGCCGCCGCGCACCGCCGCTACGGCGAGGCGCAGGCGTTGTACCGCGACACGCGCTACGGCGAGTCCGCCGCGCTCCTGACGCGCGCCGAGGAAGAGGCGACGGCGGCGGGCGCGGACGCGCTGCGCGTCTGGTGTACCGTCTTCCACCCGATGGCGCTCGGGAACGCCGGCGCGCCGGACGCGGCGGAGCGCGGGCTGCACGCCGCCCTCGCCGCCCTCGACGCGGCGCGCCACCCCGCCGCCGCCGGGCGCGCCGCGTGGATGCTCGGCACCACGCGCTACCGGTTGGGGCGCTCCGAGGACGCGCTGCGCGCCCTGCGCGCCGCCGACGCGCACCTCGCCCGCGCGGGCGAGCGCGAGCACCTCGGCTTCGTGCGCGGACTGCAGATGCAGGCGTACGGCGCCCTCGGCCGCCGCGCCGAGACGTACCGCGCGCTCCACGACGCGCTGCGCCTGCTGCGCGACTACCGCGCGTCGTACTGGACGCACGGGATCCTCTACGTCGCGGCGCTCGCCGTCGCGCAGGACGGGCTGCCGCGCGCGGCCGAGTACGTGCAGGCGGAGGGCGTCGGCGTCGCCGGCCGCACCGGGCGCGCCATCGACCTGGCGGAAGCGCGCCTCGCCTACGTGCGACTGCGCGCGGCGCGCGGGGTCCCGGACGCGGCGCGCGGGCTCGAGGGCGCGGACGCCCTCGTCGGGGACATCCCCTCCGGCCGCATGCGGCGCTGGCTGGCCGCCGACCTGCGGCTCTCGCAGGCGATGACCACGCTGCGCGGGCAGGGGGGCGCCGAGCTGGCGGCGCTCGACTCGGTCGTGCACTTCTTCGGCGACCCGCCGTTCCCCGGGCGTCTCATCCCGGCACTCGTGACGCGGGCGGAGCGCCGGCTGACGCGCGGCGACACCAGCGGGGCCGCCCGCGACCTGGAGGAGGCGTCGGAGCGGCTGGCCCGGCAGGGCGGCGCGACCGGGAGCATCCCGCTGCGCGCGAGCCTCCTGCGGTCGGCCCGCCACGTCACCGACCGCGTCGTCATGCTCCACGTCGGCCGCGGCCGCCCGATCGACGCGCTGCGCGCGCTCGAACGCGGGCGCGTCGCCCTCGGCGCGGCGCGCGACACCGGCGCCACCGCGCTCGTCGCGCCGCCGGGCGTCGCCGTGCTCGACCTCGCCGTCGTGGGCGACACGCTGCTCGCCTGGGCGATCGCCGGCCGCGAGGTCACCTTCACGCGGCTGCCGGTGGACGCCTCGCGCCTCGCGCGCACGGCGGACACGGCGCGCGCCGCGCTCGAGCTGGGGCTCTCCGCGTCGGCGGCGGTTCCGGCGCTCGAGCGGCTCTACGACCTGCTGCTGCGCCCCCTCGGGTGGGCGCTCGGCCCGGACTCGGGCCCGCTCGTGCTGATCACCGACGGCGAACTCGCCGGCGTGCCGTTCGCCGCGCTGCGCGACGCGCGGCGGGGGCGCTACCTCGTCGAGATGCGCGAGGTCCGCCACGCCCTCGACCTGCACTCCGCGCTCGCGAGCGTCGCGGGCGGCGCGGACGCCGCGGCGCGAGGCCAGGCGACTCCCGTGCGGTCGTCGCCGGAGGTCGTACTCGTCGGCGACCCCGCGTTCGATGCCGCCGCCTTTCCCGCGCTCGGTCGGCTCGACGGCGCGGGGGCCGAAGTCGAGGAGCTGGGCGCGCTGTACCCGTCGGCGACCCGCCTGGCCGACCGCGGCGCCACGGGGCAGGCCGTCCGGCGCGTGATCCGCCGCGCCCGCGTGCTGCACTGGGCCGGCCACGCGGTCGTCGACGACGAGGAGCCCGACCGGTCGCAGCTGGTGCTGGCGCCCGACTCCGGCCGCGACGGCTTCGCCGCCCTCGCCGCGTCGGAGATCGCGGCGCTCGACCTGCGCGCGCTGCGCCTCGCCGTGCTCTCCGCCTGCGAGACCGCGCGCGAGCGCTCGGGTCACGCCTCGGGCGTCGACGGGCTGGCCGGGGCGTTCCTGGCCGGCGGGGCGCAGGGCGTCGTCGCGAGCCTCTGGCGCGTGAGTGACGCCCGCACGCGCCCGTTCATGCTGCGCTTCCACCGCGCCTACCGCGCGCACGGTGACGCCGGCCGCGCGCTGCGCGAGGCGCAGCTCGCGCTGCTGCGCGCGCCCGACCCGGCCCTGCGGGCGCCCGCCACCTGGGCGGCGTTCCGCTACCTGGGCCGCTGACACCGACCCGCCGCGAGGCCCCCACGATGCCAACGCAATCGTTCGACGTCCGCGTCCACGTCACCGGCTTGTGCAGCTGGACCTACGACGACCAGCAACGGGCGGTGCACGTCCTCATGCCGCGCTCGGACGGGGCGCACGGCGGCAACGGCCACGGCGGCACCGGCCACGGCGGCACCGGCCACGACGGGATGCGCCACTTCGCGCGCCTGCTGTACGACGCGGCGTACGAGCGGGCGGACGCCCGCCAGCTCTCGCGCGAGCGCCGGTGCGTCTCGCTCGACGGGCACGCGGTCCGGTTCGCGCGCGCGCTCTCGAACGACTTCGACGGCACGCTGTGCGCCGAGCTCGTGAACCTCAACGCCGCCTTCCCCGAGCCGACGGTCCGCCTGCCGCGCCGGCTCGTGGCGGGGCCGCTCGACGCGTCGAAGCTGCTGGCCCGCGTCACCTTCGAGGCGGGCGCGTACACCGACTGCGCGCTGAACCACCTCGTCACCGTGGGACAGGTGACCAACGTCCCGTTCAGCACCAACATCGAGTGGACCATTCGCGGCGTCGCCGGCGCGACGCTCGACGGGCTCGGGGTTCCGGGGCTGCCGCCGCTCCATCCGATCGGCGAGGTGATCGTCCTGCGGATCATCCACGCGCCGAAGGCCGAGATCCTCGCGGTGGGCGATCCGATCGGCCCGCTCGTGTCGCCGATCGACCACTTCCCGATGTACTACCAGCTCTTCGACGACTTCCCACACCCGGACGCGCGGCTCACGCTCGGCCCGCCCCACAAGATGCAGGGCCAGCTCTGCGCCTTCCCCGCGTCGGATGACGATGGGGGCCACGCGCACGCGCAGGCGCGCGCGACGGCGGCAGTCGGGGACGGCGCGCCTCACGCGCCGGGAGGCGCGATGCCGAATCCGCCCGGCGGCAACCCGCCGGGCGGTCCCTTCGCCGGCCCGCCGCTCGCCGGCGCCACCTGCGGCGGGATCTGCTGCGCCCTGCTCGACCCCTGACGCCGGGCGCGACGACGGACCCACGATCGCACGACCCCACGATCACACCGCCGCACGGCCGGACCACGGCAGGGAGGACTGGTGGCACCGTTCGCGTCACTGTTCGCGCTGGCCGGCCGCTACCCGGAGCTCGCGGCCGCCCCGGGATTTCGGGCGTGGGTCGCGCGGCACCCGGCGACGCTGTGGAGCGAGACGCATCCCGACGCCGACGGCGCGGTGACCGTCGCCGTGCAGGCCGACTCCGGCCTCGAACTGCTCACCGCGCGCCTCGAACGGCACGTCGTCCGCGACGAGGCGCCGAGGCACCGCCTGGCCGAGCTGCACGCGGTGGACCTGACGCGGCTCGCCGTGTCGGACGTCCAGGCGGTGCGTCTCGCGCGCCGCCAGAGCGGCGTCGAGCGCGCCGGCGTGCGCGGGGTGCAGCCGCTCGTGTACTGGACGGAGCGCGGCCCCGAGGTCCAGTGGGAGGTGCGCCTGCGCATCAGCGACGAGGTGCACGCCCTCACGACGCAGGCGGACGGGCCGCTGGTGCCGGGCGCCGTGCGGCCGGTCACGCGACGCCCGCGGGTCCCCCGGGTGCTGCGCGCCGGGGCCCTGCGCGCGACGTCCAGGTCGTCGCTGGCCGGCGAGGCGCTGGCGGCGAACGAGTGTCACCACCCGGCCGACTGGCGGCCGGTCGCCCTCGACTGGACCGGCGGCGCCGCCCGCGCGGAGGACAAGGCGCACCGGATCTGGGCGGCGGCGCAGCAGCGACTCGGCTACAACGCGTACCTGCTGGACGCGCGGTACTTCACCTGCTCCGACACGGTCACGATCGACGAGCTCGGACGCTACGGCGCGTGCGACGAGTGGTCGGTCGTGCAGATCACGATGCTGCGCGCCGTCGGCGTGCCCGCGCGGCTCAAGTTCCTGCGCTGGTGGCAGGGCGGCCAGACGGTGGACCACGCGTGCGTCGAGTGGCGCGACGACGCCGGCCGCTGGCGCCACATGGACGCCCTCTACCGCGCCTTCGACCGGCGCGACTTCTACCGGCGCGAGATCGGGGCGAGCGACGTGCGCGTGATGGACGCGGATTACCCGCGCGACTCGCGCAGCGGCGGGCCCGCGTGGGGGGTGCCCGACGCGCCGGGCGACCAGCGCTTCCACCCGTACCTCGACTTCGTCCTCACGCCCGGACCGCAGGGAGAGCGGCGGCCCGGGTACGACGTCTGAGGGCGCGACCGGCGCGGGTCAGTGCGCGCGTCGCCTGCTGGTGCTCACTGATGCTCCCGGAAGATCCCCGCGACCTCGCGCGGGTCGCTGGTGCGGGTGAGCGCGAGCATCAGGAGGACGCGCGCCTTCTGCGCGGTGAGGTCCCCCGCCCCCACGGTCGACGGCGCCTCGGCCCCCTCGCGCCGGCGCGTGCCGGCGCCCACCGGGACGCTCCCGGCGCCGGCGCGGCTCCCGACCACCACCACCACGCCGCGCGCCACCGCGCGCTGCACCGCCTCGCGCTGCGCGGGCGGGACGCTCCCGCGCCCGGTGGCCGCGACCACCAGCCCGCGCGCCCCGGCGGCGACGAGCGCGTCGACCGCCGCGCCGTCGGCGCCGGCATACGAGTACACGACGTCGACCCGCGGCAGCTCGCGCACCCCGGCCAGGTCGAAGGTCGCCGCGCGCGCCGCCGGCCGGTGGAACACCACCTGCTCCGGGTCGGCCACGCCGAGCAGCCCGCGCACCGGGGCCTCGAAGGCGTCGGGGCGCGCGGTGTTCGACTTGGTGGCGTCGCGCGCCGCCAGGATCCCGTCGTTCATCAGCACGAACGCGCCGCGCCCGCGCGCCCGCGGGCTGGCCGCCACGCGCACCGCGTGCAGCAGGTTCGCCGGCCCGTCGATCCCCACGCCGTCGGCGGGGCGCATCGCGCCGGTGACGACGACGGGGCGCGGGTCCGCGACGGTGAGGTCGAGGAAGTACGCCGTCTCCTCCATCGTGTCGGTGCCGTGCGTGACCACGACGCCCGCCAGGTCGGGGCGCGCGCGCAGCGTGTCGGCGATCCCGCGCGACAGCGCGAGCCACATGGTTGGCGTCACCGCGGACGAGGCGACGTTGGCGAACTGCTGCGCGCTCAGCGCCGCCACGGTGTCGAGCGCGGGGACGGCGCGCAGCAGCGCCTCGATCCCGACCTTCCCCTGCGCGCCGTCGCCGTAGTAGTTGGTCGAGGCGATCGTCCCGCCGGTGGCGACGACGTGCACGCGCGGGCGCCCCGGCGCCGCGGCGGGCGCGCCGGCGGGGGGCTGGGCGCCGGCGGTCGCCGCGACGGCGGCGGCGCCCAGCGCGAGGGCGGATCGGACGAGGGAGGAGGGCACGCGCACAAGGTACGGCGCGGGCGCGGCGTCCGGGACCGTGCCACGGCCGGTACGGCCCGTGCGTTCAGGAACCGCGTCCGCGATGGACCCTCTCCCTCTCAGACGAGGAGCGTCGTCCGTGAGCAAGCTGCTGCGCGGCCTGGCCGCGGGGTACGGGGCGAAGAAGCTGGGCGGCGGGTGCTTCAGCACCGTCCTCATCTTCATCATCCTCTGGATCGTGCTCGGCTACTTCGGGATCTTCCGCTGAGCGCGGGGCGGCCGCGGCCGAAACCGCGCCCCGCCGCTACCGCGTAGGGGTGCGGGCCACCCCACCCGAGGAGCCCCCCGCATGTCCGACCGCCGCTACTCCGACGACGAGGTCCGTCGCATTATCTCGCTCGCCGCGGAGGCGGAGCGCGCGGCCGCCACGCCCGCCGACCGCGCGTGGACGCTGCACGAGGTCGAGCAGATCGGCGCCGAGGCCGGGCTCGCGCCGCAGGCCGTCGCGGCGGCCGCGCTGGCGCTCGAGCAGCAGCCGGCGGACGCGCGCGACGGGCGCTACCTCGGGCTGCCGGTCGCCGTCTCGCGCGCCGTGCCGCTCGAGCGCGGGCTCTCCGACGACGACTGGGAGCGGCTGGTGGCGCAGCTGCGCGACACGTTCGCCGCCGAGGGGCGCACGCGCGTCAGCGGCGCGCGGCGCGAGTGGCGCGTCGGCAACCTGCGCGTGACGCACGAGCCGGCCGGGAGCGGCGCGCTCCTCCGGCTGCGCACGCGCAAGGGGGACGCGCGGATGACGCTCGGCGTGGGGGTCGGGCTGCTGGTGCTGGCCGCGACGCTCGCGCTGCTGGCCACGCTGCGCGCGGCCGGCGAGCCCGGCGACGACGCGCGGCGCTTCGCCGCCGCCTGGATGGTGGGCGCGTGGGGGCTGCTGCTCCTGCTCGTCGGCGCGCTGCGGCTGCCGGCATGGGCGCGCCAGCGCGCGCGGCAGTTCGAGGCGCTGGCCGCCTACGCGCGGCGGATCACCGCGTCCTGACACCGCGCGTCACGCCGGCGCGCTCGCCGGCGCCGCCTCCGGCACCCGCGCGTTCGGCCGCGACGCCCCCGGCCGGAAGAGCAGCGCGAAGATCACCAGCACCACCAGCGCCCCCACCGCCGGCACCAGCCAGATCGCCGACCAGTCGTGCGCCGCCGCGCCGCCCGCCGCCCCCGCGACGGCGTTGGCGTCCACCACCACCCCCGACAGCCACGACCCGATCGCCTGCCCGACGCCCAGCGTGACCAGCGTGATGAACCCCTGCGCCGCCGCGCGGATCCCGACGCCCGCCTGCTGGTCGACGTAGATCTGCCCCGTCACGAAGAAGAAGTCGTAGCAGACGCCGTGGAGCAGCAGCCCCAGGTAGAGCATCCACATCCCCGCCCCCGCGTCCCCCTGCGAGAAGAGGACGTAGCGCGCCGTCCACGCCGCCATCCCGATCAGCAGCATCTTCTTCACCCCGAGCCGCGCGAAGAACCACGGCATCAGCAGCATGAAGCCGATCTCCGACATCTGCCCGAGCGTCATCTTCGCCGCCGCGCCGCTCACCCCGATCTCGTTCAGGAACGGGTTGGTGAAGGCGTAGTAGAACTGCAGCGGGATGCACAGCAGGAACGACCCGAGCACGAACACCGCGAACGAGCGGTCCTTCATCAGCGCCAGCGCGTCCAGCCCGAGCACGTCGCGCGCCGACAGCGGCTTGCCGGCGCCCGGCGGGGGCGTGTGCGGGAGCGAGAGCGAGTAGAGCGCCATCAGCACCGACGCGCCGGCGCCGATCTGCAGCGGCAGCGCCGTCGCGTCCGCGCCCAGCCGCCCGATCAGCAGCCCCACGGCGATGAAGCCGATCGTGCCGAGCACGCGGATCCGCGGGAACTCCGCCCCGGGGTCGCGCATGTTGGCGAACGAGAGCGAGTTGGTGAGCGCGAGCGTCGGCATGTAGCAGAGCGTGTACAGGCCGAACAGCACCGCGAAGCTGGAGAAGCTGTCCTGCAGCGTCGCCGCGTACAGCAGCGCCGCCCCCGCCAGGTGCAGCAGCGCCAGCACCTTCTCGGTGGCGAAGAAGCGGTCGGCGATCATCCCGACCAGGAACGGCGAAACGATCGCCGCCAGCGCCGGCATCATGTACGCGAACCCGACCTCCTTCCCGCTCGCCCGCAGCGCGTTCCCCAGGAACGTGCCGAGCGTGACCAGCCACGAGCCGTAGATGAAGTACTGCACGAACATCATCACCGACAGCCGCAGGCGGATCCCGCCCGGCGCGGCATTCGGAGCAGTCGTCGCCATCAGAGCGCCCTCACCTTGATCGACCGGAACTGCACCCGGTCCCCGTGATCCTGCAGGCCGAGGTGCCCCTCGGCGGCGGTCCCGTACGTCTTCCAGTCGTTGAACTTCGAGGCCGCGACCTTGGCCTTCCAGTCGGCGCCCTGCAGCTCGTACTCGACCACCCGGTGCCCGTTGAGCCAGTGCTCGACGCGGTTCCCGCGCGCGATGATCCGCGCCTGGTTCCACTCCCCGGCCGGCCGCACGACGCCGCGCGGCGCCGCGTACAGCCCGTAGGCCGCGCCCGCCGAGGTGAGCGGGTTCTTCCCGTCGACGTGCGCCGCGTCGTCGAGCACCTGGTACTCGGGGGCGCTCACGTAGATCGCGTTCGAGTCCTCGATCGCGCGGTAGAAGATTCCGCTGTTCCCCCCGGGCGCGACCTTCCACTCCAGCGCCAGCTCGAAGTCGCGGAACTTCTCCGCCGTGACGATGTCGCCGCCGCGGCCGACGCGGGTGATCGCCCCCTCCTCCACCGCCCACCCGCTGTCCGGCATCGCGGGCTTCCCGTAGCCGCGCCACCCGGCGAGCGAGGTCCCGTCGAACAGCAGCCGCCACCCGGCGGCCCGGTCGGCGTCGGTGAGCGTGTTCGGCGCGCCCTGCGCGGGGTCCATCACCATGGGGGAAAAGGTGGCGGCCGACGACTCCGCGACCGCGGAGTCGCCGCTCGGCGCGTCGTCGGTCCGCTGGCCGCAGCCCGCGGCGCCCGCGAGCGTCACGGCGAGCGCCAGATAGTGTGCTCTCATGAGTTCCACCCGTCGCGGTACTGCCGCGTGAGGTACTGGTTGGCGTCGGGGACGTTGGTCACGCGCATCGCCGCCGCGTCGTAGCGGATCGTCCGCCCCTGACCGGCGCGCAGCGCGACGATCGGGAGCAGCATCGTCTCGTTCAGCGCCGCCGCGTAGTCGAACGGGGAGCTCGCCGCCTCCTCCCCGCGGCAGGCGCGCGCCCAGTTCACCTCGTGCGGCACGGTCACGCGCGGCAGCGACGTCGGCACGCGGTCCGCCGCCGCCTGCAGTTCGGCGGGGAAGAGGCGCGGGTTGTGGCCGTACGTCTCGTACACCAGGATCCCCCGCTCGCCGACGAACACGCCCCCGCCGCCGTCGGCGGTCTGGATCGGCACGTCGTCGGGGAGGAAGGGGGGGCGCGGCGGGAGGAGCCCGCCGTCGTACCAGAACAGCTTCACGGGGCCGCGCGCGCCGTTCGCGGGGAAGTCGTACTCCGCCGTCATCGCCAGCGGATAGCTCGCCGGGTTCTGCGCCGACCCGCCCCACGGCGACGAGCTCGCGGTCACGCTCGTCGGCTGCGTCAGGTCGAGCGCCCAGTACGGCTGGTCGATCAGGTGCGCCCCCATGTCGCCGATCGCGCCGACGCCGAAGTCCGTCCACCCGCGCCAGCTGAACGGGTGGTACGCCGGGTGGTACGGCACCGGCGGCACCGGCCCGCAGTACAGATCCCAGTCGAGCCCCGGCGGCGGCGCCTGCGGGTTCGCCGCCATCGCCGTCAGCACGGCCTGGTCGACCGTGCGCATGTTCCAGCGCGGCGGCGCGGCCGGCAGCGGCACGCCGTCGCTGAGCGCCAGCGGCGCGGGGGGCGGCGTGGTGGTCGCGGCGGCCGGCGCGGCGGCGGGCGCGGACGACGGCGCGGCGGGGCGCGGGATCCCCTGCGCCCAGTAGCGCACCGGGCGGTCGGTCCACACGTGCACCGCGCTCACCTTGCCGATCACGCCGGCCCGGATCAACTCGCGGATTCGCCGCGTCCCCTCCGCCGAGTGCCCCTGGTTCCCCATCTGGGTGACGACCTTCGGGTACTCCTTGGCCAGCCGCGCCAGCCGCCGCGACTCCTCGACCGTCGCCGCCAGCGGCTTCTGCACGTACACGTGCTTCCCGGCGCGCATCGCCCGCTCGGCGATCGCCGCGTGCGCGTGGTCGGGCGTCGCCACCAGCACGGCGTCGACGTCGCGCTGCGTGTCGAGCATCCGCCGGTAGTCGGCGTGCCGGCGCGCCTTCCGGTACGTCTGCTCCATCGACTGCGCGTCCTTCAACGCCTTCTCGGCGGCCGCGGTGCGCTCGGCCATCCAGCGCGCCCGCTCGGCTTCGGGGACGGTCGGCGGGGGCGCGGTCGGGGGGCGCACGCGCAGCCGCCCGGCCAGCGAGCGCTCGACGAAGGGGAAGTCGACGTCGCACAGGGCGACCACGTTCTCGCCGAGCAGCTGCGACCAGTTGGCCATCCCCATCCCGCCGGCGCCGACGATCGCGACGTTCAGCGTGTCGCTCGGCGCGCGGTAGCCGGGGCCGCCCAGCACGTGGCGCGGCACGATCGTGATCCCGGCGGCGAGCGTCGCCGCCTGGCCCACGAACGAGCGGCGCGAGACCGATTCGCTCATCGGGCCACCTCCTGCAGCGCGAGCGCGCGCGGCCGCCACGCCCCGCGCGCCACCTGCGGCACGAAGTCGTCGACCGCCGCGCCGTCGAAGGACAGCGTGCGCCCCTCCTCCGCGCTGCGGTACGCGGTCATCAGCATCTGCACGACGTCCACCCCGTCGGCGAAGGTGAGCATGGGCGCCTCCTTCCCGAGAAAGGCGCGCGCGAAGTGGCGGTTCTCTGCCTCGTACCCGTAGGCCCACGGCTCGCCGGCGACCACCGGCATCAGCCCGACCTCGGCGTTCTGCTTCTCGACCAGGTCCTCCCCGGCGGCGCCCTGCACCGCGCGGCTGAAGAACAGCTTGAGCCCCGCGTCGAGCGAGTTCCACGACATCGAGTACTCGGGGCCGAGCAGCTCCGCGCTGAGCCGCAGCCCGGCGCCGACGTAGCTCCACGAGGTCGACGCCTCGCCGATCGCGACGTGCCCGTCGGCGGTCTCGAACTCGATCGTCGTGTGCGCGAAGTCCTCGCTCGGCGCCGCCGCGTAGTCGACGCCCATCGACTGTTGCAGCGCGCGCCGGTACTCGGGGCGCGTCCACTTGAGCGACGCGATCTGCCCCGTCACGCGCACCGGCTGCACGGTCGACAGCGGCTCGCCGGGGCGCGTCAGCAGGTGGCGCACGAGCAGCGCCGAGTGGCACATCATGTCGTTCAGCACCCCGCCCCCCTGCCGCGCGCCGTCCCAGAACCAGGGCATGTGCGGCCCGGCGTGCTCCTCGGCGGCGCGCGCGAGGTAGGGGCGTCCCGTGGCCGCGGCGCCGCGCGCCCAGAGCAGCGCGCGCCCGGCCTCGACCTGGGGCGCGAAGAGCTGGTTCTCGAGGTAGCCGGTCGCCAGCCCCACCGAGTCGGCGAGCGCCTTCACCTCGCGCGCCTCGGCGACGGTGCGCGCCAGCGGCTTCTCGCAGGCGAGCCCCTTCAGCGTGCCGCGACCGTCACGAATGGCCTGCACGATCGCCGCGACGTTCTCGACGCGCGCGTGGTTGGGCCCCGTCAGCCAGATCGCGTCGACGCGCGGGTCGGCGACCAGGTCGGCGACCGAGGCGTGCGCGCGCGCGTCGCCGACGTCCAGCTCGCGCGCCAGCGCCGCGGCCGACTCGGCGTGCGCCGCGTTCGGGCTCCACACGCCCACGACGTCGGCCTCGCGCACGGCGGCGAAGGAGCGGATGTGGAAGCGGGCGATGAACCCGCTCCCCACGAAGCCGACGCCGAGCCGTCCGCCCGTCAAGTCAGCGCACCATCGGGCTGAGGTGCTGGAACCCCGCGCGCGCCGTCGCCAGCGCGTCGGTCGGGTTGTCGTGCTCCACGAACACGCCCTGCAAGCCCGCCGGCTCGCCCTCGCGCACGAGGCGCGCGAAGTCGATCGTCCCCGCGCCGACGTCCACCATCCGCCGCTCCGGCGCCGCCGTCGCGTCCTTGGCGTGGATCATCACCACGCGCCCCGGCTCCTGCGTCATCAGCGCGAGCGCGTCCTTGCCGGCCTTGGTCGCCCAGTACACGTCCAGCTCGTACTGCACGAAGCCGCGGTCCGCCTCGGCGCGCAGGATGTCCCACCCGGTCTGCGTCGTGCCCGAGCTGCCACCGATCGGCGCGAACTCGAAGTCGTGGTTGTGATACGCCACGCCGAGGTCGCGCGCCCGCGCCGCCTGCCCCCAGCGCGTCAGCTCCGCGGCCACGCGCTTGTAGCCGTCGACGGTGCGCTCCCGCTCGTCCAGCCATGGCACGACCACCCACTGGTTGCCCAGCGCGGAGGCGGCGTCGAACACCTTCTCGGGCGAGGCGCGGAGCTCCGCGATCGGCACGTGCGCCGACGGCGCCGACAGCTGGTGCCGGTCGAGGATCGCGCGCAGCTCGGCGGGCGTCTTCCCGTGGTGCTGGAACAGCTCGACGTTGCGGTAGCCGATGCGCGACAGCGCGGCCAGCGTCCCCTCCAGGTCGCGCCCGAGCGCGTCGCGCAGCGTGTAGAGCTGCACGCCGAGCTGCATCGCGGAGGCGACGGGCGCGGTGTCGCGCGGCGCCGTCGTCGCGGCGCTGTCGGGGGCAGCGCCGGCGGGGGCGGCCGCGCTGTCGGCGCCGTCGGCCGCCGGACTCCCGGCGCAGGCGGCCAGCGGGGCGAGCAGCGGCGCGGCCACGAGGGTCCGCAGGAAGGTGCGCCGCGTCGGCGCGGCGGTCTGATCGGCAGGCGGCATGGCGGTCGGGGATGTGGGCGGCGTCGCAATCGTATGGAGATGCACACACCCTCGCCAGGGCGCGCCGCGCCCGCCAACTTGCGCCCATGCACTTCCTCCTCTTCTACGACGTCGCCCCCGACTACCTCGCCCGCCGCGGCGACTACCGCGCCGAGCACCTCGCCCTCGCCTGGGCGGCCGCCGAGCGCGGGGAGCTGGTGCTCGCCGGCGCGCTCGGCGACCCGCCCGACGGCGCGGCGCTCCTCTTCAAGGGCGACTCCCCCGACGCCGCGCGCCGCTTCGCGGAGTCGGACCCGTACGTGCGCAACGGGCTGGTGACGCGCTGGGAGGTGAAGCGGTGGGCCACCGTCGCCGGCGCCGACGCCGCGACGCCCGTGCGCCCCACGTGAGCGTGCGGCCGTGACGCTCCCGCCGCCCACCGCACCCGAGCCCTGGCTGCGCGGCCCGGTGCCGGGCGTCGCGCCCCTCCTGCAGCCCGCGGCGCACGCGCTGCAGCAGGCGCTCGAGGACGTGCGCGCCGCGGTCGGGTCGCTCGACGCCGCGGCGCTCTGGGCGAGTCCGGGCAACGGCGCGGCGTCGGCGGGGTGGCACGTGCTGCACGCCGGCGGCGCGCTCGACCGGCTGCTGACCTACGCGCGCGGCGAGGCGCTCGGCGACCCGCAGCGGGCCGCGCTGGCCGCCGAGGCGGGGCCCGAGCCGGTGGACGCGGCGACGCTGCTGGCGGGGTTCGAGGCGCGCGTCGCGGCCGCGCTCGCGCAGCTCGCCGCCACCCCGGAGGGAACGCTGCTCGACGCGCGCGCGGTCGGCCGCGCCCAGCTGCCGTCGACGGTGCTCGGGCTGGTCTTCCACGCCGCCGAGCACACGCAGCGGCACGTGGGGGCGATCGTGACGGCGGCGCGGGTGGTGCGCGGCGTCAGGGCGTGAGGACCGTGAGGTAGCGGCGCGGCAGCAGCCGGCGGAAGCCGCGGTCGAACGTCACGAGGTGTTCGTTCAGCTGCAGCACCGAGGCGGCGATCCACGCGTCGGTCACGACGTCGCCGGCGAGCGCGTGCCGCTCGCACAGCTCGACGACGCGCGGCCACTCGTCGCCGTGCGCGCCGAAGCGGACGTGGGGGGCGGCGAGGAGTGTCGCGATCGCCGCCAGCGCCTCCTCCGTCGGCGTCGGCGTCGCGAAAACGCGCCGATTGGTCACCAGGCGCACGAACCCGACCACGACCGTCGGGAGTAGCGTGAGCGGCGCGACGGCCGACGCGGTCGCGACCGCGTGGTCGAACCAGCGTAGGGCTGGAGCGTGGTGATCGTGCCCATCGCGAGTGGCGGCGATGAGCAAATTCACGTCTGGCGTCACTCGTCCGGATCGTCGCGGAACGGGAGGAGCCCGGCCTGACGCATCGCCCACTCCTCGTCGGCGGCGGCGAACATCGAGGCGTTGCTGGTCGGATCGATACCCGGGTGCATGCCGCCCCCGCCCTTGAACACGCGCATCTGGAACGGCGGCCGCGCCTCCGCCTCCGGCGCCGCCTGCTCCAACCGCAGCGCCAGCCCCTCCTCGATCAGCCGCGTGAGCGTGGTTCCCCGCCGCGCCGCCTCCGCCTTGGCGCGCGCGACCAGCGCGTCGTTCAGGTCGAGCGTCGTACGCATCGCAGCCTCCATGCAGACGTCTGCATGAAGCTACGGCTCACCCGGAGGTCCGGCAACGCCCGGAACACGTTCCGTCCGGAGCGCGCTTGACAGTGAGACCCGGCCGGCGCCAGTTGGCGGGGTCCCCTAGTGCACGCGCTCACCCCGCAGCACGGACGGAGGTTCGCATGGCGTCGACGACCCGCTCCACCGGTGTCCGCCCGCTGATCGCGCTCACCCTCCTCCTGGCGACCGTCGGGCCGCCGGCCGCCGCCCAGGAGGGCACGGGGCGGGTCCGGGGGAGGGTGACCCAGTCGGCGAGCGGCGCGCCCGTCGCCGGCGCGCAGGTCTTCCTCGCCGACGGGCGCCAGGGCGGGCTCACCGCCGGCGACGGCAGCTACGTGATCGCCGGCGTCGCGCCCGGGCCGCACACCGTGCGCGTGCGCGCGCTCGGTTATCAGGCCGCGGAGAAAGGGGTGACCGTCGCCGCCGGCGCCACCGCGACCGCCGACTTCGCCGTCGCCAGCGCCGCCGTCTCGCTCAACGAGGTCGTCGTCACCGGCACCGCCGGCCAGGCGCGCAAGCGCGAGGTCGGCAACTCGATCGGGCAGGTCAAGCTGGCCGACGTCCCCGAGGTGCCGTCCAACGTCTCCAACATGCTCGCCGGGCGCGTCGCCGGCGTCACCGTGGGCGGCGGCGTCGGCAACGCCGGCGGCGGGCAGGCCATCCGGCTGCGCGGCACCACCAGCGTCTCGCTCACCAACCAGCCGCTGATCTACGTCGACGGCGTGCGCACGCGCAGCGACGAGTACCCGCGCAACGGGATCTTCACCGGCGCCACGCAGCGCGGCGCCAACTCGAACTCCAGCCCGCTCAACGACATCAACCCCGACGACATCGAGCGCATCGAGGTCGTGAAGGGGGCCGCCGCGGCCACGCTCTTCGGCACCGACGCCGCCGCCGGCGTCATCCAGATCTTCACCAAGCGCGGCGCGCAGGGCGCGGCCAAGTGGAACGCGCAGTTCAACACCGGCGTCAGCGACCTGCAGAAGTTCGGCACCGACGCCGCCCCCAAGCTCTTCATGGAGCCCTTCCTGGAGACCGGCGCGCGCTACGGCGGGCAGGTGCAGGTGTCGGGCGGCGCCGCCAACTCGCGCTACCTCCTCTCGGCCAACGCCGACAACATCGGCGGCGTCCTCCCCAACGACCTGGAGCGCCGCTACGCGCTGCGCTCCAACCTCGACTTCACCCCGGGGCGCGCGCTCGCGGTCAGCTTCAACACGGCGTACACGACCTCGCTCATCAGCAACACGCCGGCCGGCAACAACGCCCAGGGGATCACGCTCAACGCCTTCCGCCGCGACCGCAACTACTTCGGCAACGCCAACCCGGACACGATCCGCCAGGTCCTCACGCAGGACCTCACGAGCAACATCGACCGGTTGATCATGGGCGCCACCGGCACCTGGACGCCGCTCGCGAACGTCTCCTCCCGCCTCACCCTCGGCGTCGACCGGGCGGCGCTCGAGAACCGCAACGTGCGCCCCTACGGCTTCCCCAACGCGCCGCAGGGCGTCATCCAGAACCAGCGCTGGGCCAACACCACCCTCAGCGTCGACTGGGCCAACAACTTCGAGCGCGCCTTCGGCCAGGCGCTGCGCGCGACCTTCTCCTTCGGCACGCAGTACGTGAACTCGGCCGTCGGCGACGTGACCGCGCTCAGCGAGCGCTTCCCCTCCCCCACCGAGCCCACCGTCGCCAGCGGCTCGCTCAAGAACGCCGACGAGAACCGGCAGCGCGTCGTCACCGGCGGGCTGTTCGTGCAGTCGCTCGTCGGGCTGCGCGACCGCTACTTCCTCACCGTGGGCGCGCGCGTCGACGGGAACAGCGCCTTCGGCAAGGACTTCGGCTTCCAGACCTACCCCAAGGTCTCGGGCTCCTGGGTGGTGAGCGACGAGGCGTTCTGGCAGGAGCGCCTCGGCACGCTCAAGCTGCGCGCCGCCTACGGCGAGGCCGGGCGCGCCCCCGGCGCGTTCGACGCCGTGCAGACGTGGAACGCCGTCGGCTGGGGCGACCAGCCGGCCGTGCGCCCGCTGAACCTCGGCAACTCCCAGCTCGGGCCCGAGCGCACGCGGGAGATCGAGCTCGGCTTCGACCAGAGCGCCTTCCAGGGGCGGCTCGGCATCGACTTCACCTACTTCAACGCCACCACCGACGACGCGCTGTTCAACGTCAACGAGGCGCCGTCGTCCGGCTTCCTGAACCCGGTGCTGCGCAACGTCGGCAAGCTCCAGAAGTCGGGGGTCGAGCTCTCGGCCACCGGCACGCTGCTCGACCGGCCGCGCTTCGGCCTCACCACGAACCTGAACCTCAGCACGGTGCGGAGCGAGGTGCGGTCGCTCGGCGGCGCCCCGGCGTTCAGCACCGGCAACTTCGGGTGGATCCAGGAGGGCCACCCCGCCCCCGCGCTGCGCGGCCTCCTCATCCGCAACGCCGACGCCGTGGGCGCGACGCCCGACACGGTGACCAACCACCTCTTCGGCCCCAGCCAGCCGACGCACACCATCGCGGGCACCGTCACCGTGCGCACCTTCCGCCAGGTCACCGTGTCGCTGCGCGGCGAGTACCAGGGCGGCGCCTACATCAACGAGGACGCGTCGTTCCAGGCGCTCTCGCGCTCGGTGCAGTGGCCCACCTGCTTCGCGGCCTACGACAAGATCGCCGCCAACCAGCCGCTCACGGTGCGCGAGAACCTCACCTGCCGCGCCGCCAACGTGCGCAGCACGATGTTCATCTTCCCGGCCGACTTCTTCAAGCTGCGCGACCTCACGGTCACGGTGCCGCTCGGCCGCCTCATCCCGCGCACCTCGAGCAGCTCGCTCGTGCTGTCGGCGCAGAACTTCTACCGCCGCAACTACGGGATGCCGCTCTTCGACCCGGAGATGTCCGGCAACGACGGCTTCAACGCGAACCCGCGCTACATCTCGGAGCAGATCCCCGCCCCGGCGATGTACATGTCCTCGCTCCGCGTCTCGTTCTGAGGAGGGCGCCGCCATGACGACCACGACTCCCGCCCGCCGGCCGCGCCTCCTGCTCCCCCTCGTCGCCTTCGCGGCCGCCTTCGCGGCCGCCGGCTGCGAACTCGAGGTGACGAACCCCGGCCCGGTGCAGGCCGAGTTCCTCGAATCCCCGGCGGCGCTCGCCAGCGTCGCCAACGGCGCGGGGCGCAACCTCGCCGAGGCGATCAACTGGACGTCGTACACCGGCGCGGCGGTCGCGCGCGAGCTTCACCCCGCCGGCTCGACGGCGGCGTTCGGGATCTCGGTGCGCCAGCAGGCCGGCAAGCTGGTCGACGACGACGGCAACAATTGGTGGAACTTCGCCCAGCGCGCCCGCTGGACCGCCGAGGACGCGGCGGCGCGCATCAAGCGCGTGCTCGGCGACGGCGCGAGCCGCAACCGCACCTACGCGCAGGCGCTGGTCTGGTCGGGCTACGCCAACCGCCACCTCGGCGAGAACTTCTGCGAGGGGATCATCGACGGCGGCGCGCCCGGGCCGTCGACGGTCTACTTCGAGCGCGCCGAGGCGGCGTTCACGGAGGCGATCGCGGTCGCCACGGCGGCGAACGACGCCACCCTGGCCTCGGCGGCGACGGCCGGCCGCGCCTCGGTGCGCCTCGCGCGCAACAACCTCGCCGGCGCCGCCAGCGACGCCGCCGCGGTCCCGAACGCGTTCGCGTACCGGATGCCGTACTACCAGAACGACGACGCGCAGTACAACCGCATCTTCTGGGCGGGGGCCAACCAGCCGTACCGCGCGCACACGGTCTGGAACACCTGGGTCGAGCCCTACCGCCGCGCCTCGCGCGACCCGCGCGTCCCCTTCGACAGCAGCCTCACGGTGCTCCTCGGCGACGCGGCGGTGACGATCAACGGCGTCTCGCAGCGCGTGCGCTGGTACAACCAGTCGAAGTACACGGCCATCACCTCGGCGATCAACCTGAGCACGGGGTGGGAGATGCGGCTGGTCGAGGCGGAGGTGAAGCTCGTCAACGGCGACGTCCCCGGCGCGCTGGCGTCGATGAACGCGCGCCGCACCGCGCTCAGCCTCCCCCCGCTCACCGCCGCGAACGCCACCGAGGCGTGGACGGCGCTCAAGCGCGAGCGCGGCATCGAGCTCTGGCTCGAGGCGCGCCGCCTCGGCGACTTCCGCCGCTGGGCCGCCAACAGCCGCCCCGGCACGGCCGAGGACATGACGGGGCGCGACCTGTGCTTCGCGACGTCGCTGTCGGAGAAGCAGTCGAATCCGAACTACGGATCGTAATACTGCGGGAGTCGTTACTGCGGGAGTCGGAAGAGCGGGAGTCGTGACTGCGTCGCTTAGAGCTTGAGGCCACGCCGTAACGACTCCCGCTTTGTCGACTCCCGCAGTTACGACTCCCGCTCTTGGTTTTTTTTTACCGTTTCTTCGCCAACATCGTCCCCCGACACGTCGGAGCCCCGCACCGACACGGGAATCGCCGCTTCGCCGCCGGCGTGTGCCGCTCCGGCAGCACGAACGCGTAGTCGTACGCCAACTCCTCCCCCGCCTGGACGTCGCGGACCGTCTCGATCCAGATCCGCGCCCCCTCCACGATCGCGTCGCAGTTCGGGTCGCACGAGTGGTTGATGAAGCGCGCCGCGTTCCCGTCGACCGCGGCGTCCACCACCACCTTCACCCACTCCCCGTCCACCTCGTCCTCGATCGCGAACAGAAAGGTGTGGTGCCGCTCCCCCGGCACGTCGGGGTAGGCCGCCTCCGCCTCGGCCGGCGTCAGCCGCCGGCCGGCGTACTCGATGAGCCGAGTCCCCGCCGGGATGAACCGGGTCGCGAACGCGCCCAGCCCCTGCATCGGCGACGGGCGGATCTCGAACGGAAGCTCGACCGGAAGTGCGGCGGGATGCGCTGGCGCGGCGTCGGACGGCATCCCCCATCTTACCCGCATGACGCCCCGACTCCCTGTGCTCGCCGCGGCCCTCCTGGCCGCCGCCCCCCTCGCCGCCCAAGCCCCGGCGCCCCCCACCGCCGACCGCGCCGCCGTCATGGCGGTCGTGTCGCGCCTCTTCGACGCCATGCGCGCCGGCGACAGCGCGACCGTCCGCGCCGTCTTCCACCCCCAGGCGTTCCTCTCCTCCGCCCTCGTCGGACCCGACGGCACCCCACGAGTCCGCATCGACTCGATCGGCTCCTTCGTCCGCGCCGTGGGCACCCCGCACGCGGAGGTCTGGGACGAGCGCGTCCGGTCCGAGATCGTCCAGGTCGACGGCCCGATGGCCACCGCCTGGACGCCCTACGGCTTCTTCCTCGGCGGCAAGTTCAGCCACTGCGGCGTGAACGCCTTCACCCTCGCCCGCACCGGCGCCGACTGGCGCATCGTCTCGCTCACCGACACCCGCCAGCGCACCGGGTGCCCCGAGCAGGCGGCCGCCCCCGCCCCGCGGTGACCCACCTCGCCCTCGAAGGAGTCGTCAAACGCTTCGGCGCCGTCACCGCCCTCGACGGCGCCTCGCTCACCGTCCGCCGCGGCACCCTCCACGCCGTGCTCGGCGAGAACGGCGCCGGCAAGACGACGCTGATGCGCGTCGCCTTCGGCATGCTCCAACCGGACGCCGGCACCCTCCGCCTCGACGCCACACCCCGCCGCATCGCCTCCCCCGCGGAGGCGATCGCCGCCGGGATCGGGATGGTCCACCAGCACTTCACGATTGTCCCGGCCATGACGGTCGCCGAGAACGTCGCGCTGGGCGGACGCGGTCGCTACGACGCCCGACAAGCCGCAGAGACGGTGCGCCGAGTCGGCACCCAGACGGGGCTCGCCCTCGACCCGCACGCCCGCGCCGGCGACCTCCCGGTCGCCGCCCAGCAGCGCCTCGAGATCATCAAGGCGCTCGCCCGCGACGCCCGCCTCCTCATCCTCGACGAGCCGACGGCGGTGCTCACCCCGCCCGAGGCCGCGGAGCTGCTCGCCTGGCTGCGGAGCTTCGTCGACGGCGGGGCGACGGCGGTCCTGATCACCCACAAGCTCCGCGACGCCCTCGCCCACGCCGACGAGGTCACGGTACTGCGCCGCGGCCGCACAGTCGCCACGACCCCCGCCACCGCCACCGACGAGCCCACGCTCACCGCACACGTACTCGGCGCCTCCGACATCTCAGCAGCAGCACTGGCCACCCTCGGCGCCACCAATACCCAGCATCACGCCCCACCCGTTCACGCCGTATCCGTTCACGCCGTACCCGTTCACGCTCCACCTTCGCTCGTCGTCGCCCGCGCCCTCTCCTACACCGACCCGCGCGGCATCGCCCGCCTCCGCGACGCCACCTTCACCCTCCACGCCGGCGAACTGGTCGGCGTCGTCGGCGTCGAAGGCAGCGGCCAACACGAACTCCTCCGCCTCCTCGCCAACCGACTCCCCCCCACCACCGGCACCCTCGACCTCCCCCCACCCGCCCGCATCGCCTTCGTCCCCGAAGACCGCCACCGCGACGCCCTCCTCCTCGACGGCACCCTGGTCGAGAACCTGGCCCTCCGCGACGCCGGCCCCCGCCGCGGCCGCGTCCCCTGGACGACCCTCGCCCACCACACCTCGGCCCTGGTCGACCGCTTCGACGTCCGCACCGGACCCGCCGGCCCCCACCTCCCGGCCCGCGCTCTCTCGGGCGGCAACCAGCAGAAGTTCGTCTTCGCCCGCGAACTCGCCGGCGACAGCACCACCCCTCCCGACCTGGTCGTGGCCGAAAACCCGACCCGCGGCCTCGACGTCCGCGCCACAGCCGCAGTCCTCGCCCAGCTGCGCGCCGCCCGCGCCGCCGGCGCGGCCGTGGTCGTCTACTCCAGCGACCTCGACGAAGTCCTGGCCTTGGCCGACCGCGTCCTCGTGGTGTACGACGGACGCGTACGCCCCACCCCCCCGGATCGCGACACGGTCGGCCGCACGATGCTCGGCGCGGCCGACTGACGGGGGGCTCCCGGCGCGCACGCCCCGTGCACGCCCATCGCCCCACCATGCCCCGCTCCGGTCGCCCCCTCTGCCGCACCCTCCTCACACTCGCCGCCACCATACTGGCGGCGAACTGTGCGGACCGTGCGCCGATGACGGGCTCGGACGCAGCCCAGCTCCGCCTCGCCGACCGCGCGGTCGACTCCCTCCGCGCCCTCGCCCTGGGCGACGAATACGCCCGCTCGGTCACGGGCCGCCCCGCCCCGGCACGGCTCGACTCCGCCGGCGCCTACACCCTGCTCTACCTCGAGCGCGCCCGCCTCGGACTCGGCGCCCCCTTTCACCTCGCCGACCGCGCCCAGCTCGACCCCCGACTCGGCCCAACCCTGGGCCGCACGGTCGCCTGGGCCCTCCTCGCCCGCGCGGCCCGCAACGAGACCTTCCAGCTCGACTCGGCGGCACTCGGCGACGCCCCGAACCCCTGGCTCCCCGGCGCCCAAACCAGCGGCGCCCGCCACCGCGCCCTCATCGACTCCACCATCGCCGCGGCCCCCTCGGCGCGCACCGGCGAGATCACCGTCCGCCTCGCCTACACGCTGGCGCGCGCCGAACGCCTGATCTCCGCCGCCACGGCCGACGCCGCCATCCCGGCCGCCGCCCTCGCCCGCGACCGACGCCTCACGCGCGAGGACGCGGCCCGACTCCTCGCGCCCCGTACCCCCCGCACCCCGGCCGACTCCGACGCCCTCGCCCTCCTCTCCCGCTGGCGCCGCGAACGCCGCCTCGCCTCCGAACGCCCCCTCCTCGCCGACGACCTCCGCCCCGACCAGGCGCTCGCTGCCCGCGACGCCGAACAACTGCTCGCCACGCTCCGCACCCGGGCCCACCAGGATGCCGTCACGGTCGCGCCTGATACGAGCCAGTCAGCGGACAGCGCCGCCTCTCGCCCCACCGCGACCGCCTGCAACGCCCAGGACGGCTACCTCCCCTGCCGCACGGCCCTCCGCCTGGCCCCACACCTCCTCGCCCGCGCCGTCCGCCCCGACCCGTACGTCACGATCACACTCGGCGGCTACCGCTCTGACCTGCCGGGCAACGCACACTCCGACACCATCACCGCGACACCGAACGAAAACGCCACCGTCCGCCGCCTCGCCGCACGCGCCCGATCGGCCGAAGCCCTCACCATCGAGTGGACCCGCCTCCGCGCTACCCTCCCCCCTAACACCCCTACCTACCGCCGACTCAGCCGCCTGGTCCACGCCGTCGCCGTCGCCGCACGCCCCTTCGCTCAGACGCCCGCCGCCTCCGAGCCACCACCGACCCTCACCGTTCAGGACGCAGCCGACCGGCTCCGACTCGGCGCCGGCATCGCCCGCGTCGCCTTCGACCGCGGCCTCGACCCGGGCTGGCGCGTCCCCGCCGTCCTCGAACTCGAGTCGGCCATCGCCGACCTGCGCCTAGCCCTCCCCGCCCTCACCCTCGACGGGCTGAGCGTCCGCGTCGGCAACTCCCCGAAAGGCGACCTCGCCCTCGCCCTCCACGACCCGGGCACCCGCACCATCTACCTCCCCCCCGCCTCGGGCGCCGGCACCATCGCCCACGAGCTGGCCCACGACCTCGACTGGCAGACCGCCCGCACCCAACTCGGCCTCCGCGGCACCTACGCGACCGACCGCGCCGCCCGACTCGGCGCCGAACCGCTGGCCACCGCCGTCCGCGCCCTCGCCGACACCCGCTCCCGCGGCGCCCGCGCCCGCAGCAACAGCGAACGCCCCGCCGAACTGTTCGCGCGCGGCGCCGACTGGTACGTCGCGGCGATGCTGGCGCGCGAGGGGCGCATGAATGGCGCGCTCACCTCCGTGCAGGACCTCGACCTCCCCGGCTTCGCCGGCGCCACCGCCCCGATTCCGGGGACCGGCGCGGGCGACGCGATCGTGGAGGCGCTCCGCCGCGTCACCCCCCTCCCCCCCGTCGGCGTGCACTGGTTCCAGACGCGCTTCGGCGGCACCGCCCCCATGCCCGCCGGCGCCGTCGCCCGCCTCGCCCTCGACGCCCCCTCCCCCTGGTCGGCCGAGCGCACCTACCACCGGCTCGGCGTCCCCGCCGGCCTGGTCGGCGACGCCCCACCAGACGGCGGGGTTGCCGTCTCCGGCTGCCCGCTCGCGCCCTGGCAGCGACGCCTCCTCTGGGTCGCCGCCGACGCCCGCGCCCGCGGGATGCTGCGCGGCCAGGCCGGGCGCGCCCACCTTGCCGGGTGGCCCCTCTGGCGCTCCCGCACCGCGCTCGGCCCCCCCTGGCGCGTCGAGCTGGCCGACGAATCGCACCGCCGCTTCCGCGACGCCGTCCTCCGCGGCGCACTCCGCAACCTCCGCCAGCGCGCCCCCTTCGGCGACCTCGCCCCCTGCCTCTGAGCAGCAAGCGCGCGTCGCGGCAATCGACCCGCCCGGTAGTAGCTTGAGCGCGGACCCGCCCCGCTCGCGCCACCACGTGTCACTCCGCCCCCGCGTCGCCGGCGTCGCCGCCGCGCTCCCGCTCGCCCTGTTCGGGGCGGGCGTCGCCGTCGGCGCCCTCGTCCTCCTGCTGGCCGCCACCGGACACGACCCCGCGACCGCCCTGCGCGCGCTCTGGGCCGGCGCCGCCGGCTCGCGCTACGCCCTCCTCTCCGCCACCCTCGTCCGCGCCACCCCCCTCGTCCTGGCCGGACTCGCCGTCGCCGTCGCCTTCCGCGCCGGCATCCTCAACGTCGGCGCCGAAGGGCAGCTGTTGGCCGGGGGGGCGGCCGCGACCGCCGTCGGGCTGGCGGGCGGTGAGGCATCTGCCCTCCTCGTGCTCCCCGCCGCGCTGGCCGCCGGCGCGCTCGCCGGCGCCCTCTGGGCCGGCATCGCGGCGGCGCTGCGCCGACGCTTCGGCGTGCTCGAGGTGATCAGCACCATCATGCTCAACTTCGTGGCGCTGCACGCCGTGGGCTGGCTCGTGCGCGGCCCGCTGCAGGAGCCGCAGCGCATCTACCCCCAATCCCCCGCCCTCGCCGCGTCGGCGCAGCTCCCCGTGCTCGTCCCCGGGTCGCGCCTCCACCTCGGCTTCGCGCTGGCCGTCGCGGCCGGCGTCGCCCTCTGGGCCTTCCTTCGTTATACCGCCGCCGGCTTCCGCCTACGCGCCGCCGGGCTCAACTCCTTCGCCGCCGCCGTCGCCGGGCGCATCGCCGTCCCCGCCGTCACCACCGCGGCCTTCCTCGCCAGCGGCGCGCTCGCCGGGCTGGCCGGCGCCGTCGAGGTCACCGGCGTCACCTACGCCCTCTACGAGAACCTCTCCCCCGGCTACGGCTACACCGCCATCGCCGTCGCCCTCCTCGCCCGCCTCCACCCCCTCGGCGTCGTCGCCGCCGGCATCCTCTTCGGCGCCCTCGAGGCGGGGGCCGGCGCCATGCAGCGCGACGCCGGCGTCCCGGCCGTCGTCGTGAGCGTCGTCGAGGCCCTCCTCATCCTCCTCGTCCTCGCCGCCGACCGGCTGCGCGACCACCTGCGCGACCGCCCCCTCGTGCGCGCCGCCGCATGACCGAGGCGCTCGCCGCCTTCCTCGAGGCCACCGTCCGCACCGCCACCCCGCTCGCCCTCGCCGCCCTCGGCGAGTCGGTGACCGAGCGCGCCGGCGTCATCAACATCGGGCTCGAGGGCGCCATCATGGCCGGCGCCTTCGGCGCGCTCGTCGGCGCCGGACTCGCGACCGGGCTGGCTGGCGCGGGGCTCGGCTTCGCCGCCGGCGCACTGGCCGGCGTGCTCGCGTCGGCCCTCTTCGCCCTCTTCGCCGTCGGGCTGCGCGCCGACCAGATCATCACCGGCACCGCCGTCACCCTCGCCTCCCTCGGCCTCACCGGCACCCTCTACCGCACCCTCTACGGCGAGACCGGCGCCTCGCTCGCCACCCCGACCACCCCTCCCCTCCCCGTCCCCGGCCTCGCCGCCCTCCCCGTCGTCGGGCGCGCCCTCTTCGCCCAGCCGCCGGCGACCTACGCCCTCTACCTGCTCGTCCCCGCGCTCGCCTGGTGGTCGTCGCGCACCCACGCCGGCCTCGCCCTGCGCGCCGTCGGCGAGCGCCCCGACGCCGCCCTCGCCGCCGGCATCCGCCCGCGCCGCGTGCAGCTCGCCGCCACCCTCTTCGGCGGCGCCCTCGGCGGGCTCGCCGGCGCGACCCTCGTCCTCGCCCAGGCCGGGACCTTCGCCGAGGGGATGTCGGCGGGGCGCGGCTTCATCGCCATCGCCGTCGTCGTGCTCGGCCGCTGGCACCCCGCCGGCGTCGCCGCCGCCGCGCTCCTCTTCGGCGCCGCCAGCGCGCTGCAGTACCTCTTCCAGTCGATGGGCTGGCGCCTCCCCTACCAGCTCTTCCTCGCCCTGCCCTACCTGCTCACCCTCGTCGTCCTCGCCAGCGTCTCCGCGCGCGCCGCCGCCCCCGCCGCCCTCGGCCGGCGCGACGCGTGAGCGGCGAGACCGACCTCGCGACGCTGCTGCGCACCCTGCGCCCCGCGCTCCTCGACGGCGAATGGGTGTTCGTCTCGCTCCCCCCCGACGCCGCGCGCGCCCACACCGACGCCGCCCTCGCCACCATGCGCGAGGCCGAGGGCGTCTCGCTGGTGCTCCCCGTCGCGCACGCGCGCGCGCACGGACTCACCGACGCGCCCGCGTTCCGCTGCCTCACCTGCACCGTCCACTCGAGCCTCGAGGCCGTCGGCCTCACCGCCGCCATCGCGACCGCGCTCGCCGCCCACGGCATCCCCGCCAACGTCGTCGCCGCCTGCTACCACGATCACGTGTTCGTGCCCGCCGCCCGCGCCCAGGAGGCGCTGGCCGCACTGCGCACGCCCGCCGGTTGACGCGCGAGACGAATGGTCCGCCGCGGCTCCACAACACCATGAAGAGCAGACAGGACAAGATCTGATTAGAAGAACGGACACGATTTGATTACCTCCGCACTGGCGCACGGAGCGTCACCGCCGCGAGGGGCTAAATCAGATCGTGTCCGACCCAATCAGATCTTGTCCTGTCTGTAGTTGCCCTTCAAAAGGTCCAGCGCGCACCACAGAACCGCTCCCTTCAACCGGAGACCGGCACCTCCGCCATCAGCGCCAGCAGGTTCTCCTCCGGATCGCGCAGGAACGTCATCCACACCTCGCGGTCGCTCAGCTTCGCGACGAGATGCGGTTCGTCGACGAACGCCACCCCGCGCGCCAGCAGCGCCTGATGCGCCGCACGCACGTCCGGCACCGCGAAGTACAGCACCGAGTGCCCGCGCGGCGCCTCGCCCCCGCCTTCGGGCGCGGCGAGCATCAGCCGCTGTCCCGCGCAGTCGAAGAACGCCAGCCCCGGCGGCGCCTCGAACAGCAGCGGCAGTCCCAGCGTGTCGCGGTAGAAGCGCACCGCCGCCGGCAGGTCGCGCATCGTCATCGCGATCTGCCCGATCCGCCCCAGCCGCACGCCGTCGTCCGTCGTCATGGTCCCCCCTCGTCGGTATTATGTAGCCATACTAACGATCGCGAGGATGCACCGTGTCGCCCACTGACGCAAGGGTCGCCGAGGCCGACCGCCTCCACTCCGCCGCCATCCACCTGCTGCGCTGGCTGCGCCGCGAGGACGGGCCGAGCGGGCTCTCCGCGCCGCGGCTGTCGGCGCTGTCCGTCGTCGTGATGGCGGGACCGCTCACCCTGGGCGCGCTCGCCGCCGCCGAGCAGGTGCGGGCGCCGACCATGTCGCGCCTCGTCGACGCGCTCGAGGGCGACGGGCTCGTGGCGCGCGAGCCTGACCCCGCCGACGGGCGCGCCACGCGCGTGCGCGCCACCTCGCGCGGCGCCCGCCTGCTCGCCGACGGGCGCGCGCGGCGCGTGCGCGCGCTGGCCGCCGCGCTGGCCGCCCTCCCCGCGCGCGACCGCGCCACGCTCGCCCGCGCCGCCGAGCTGCTGGAGGCGCTCACCGCGCGCGCCCGCGGCAGCGCGCCGTGAGCGTCAGGTGCACGCCGCGCGCACGGCGGCGACGAACGCCTTCCGCCGGCGCCGCGACACCGGCACCTTCACGCCGCACGCCAGCGTCGCGACCACGTCCCCGCCGGTCGCCACGGCCAGCCGCCGCACGCCGGCGACGCGGACCAGCGCGCCGCGGTGGGCCCGCGCGAAGCCGTGCGGCGCCACGCGGCGCTCCAGCGCGCCGAGCGGCTCGCGCAGCAGGTAGCTGCGGCCGGCCAGCCAGACGCGGGAGTAGTTGTCGGCGGACGCGATCCAGTCGATCTCGCGCAGCGGCAGCACGGCGGCGCCGCGCCCGGTCGTCACCACCAGCCCCGGCTCGCGTACGGCGGCGGCGCCCGCGCGCAGCCGCCTGGCGAGACGCCCCATCGTCGCCGCGAAGCGCGCCTCGCCGACGGGCTTCACCAGGTAGTCGTGTGCCTCCGCCTCGAACGCGCGGATCGCGAACTGGTTGAACGCCGTCAGGAAGACGACGGCCGGCATCCGCTCCGCCGTCCGGCGCCGGACGACCTCGAAGCCGTCGACCTCCGGCATCTGCACGTCGAGGAAGATGACGTCCGGCGCGACGGCGTCGAGCGCCGCCAGGACCTCGCGCCCGTCGCGGCACTCGCCGACCACGCGGAACTCCGGGTGGCCCGCCAGCAGCTGCCGCACGCCGAGCCGCGCAGCCGGCTCGTCGTCGGCGATCAGGACCGTCCACTCAGGGTCGGACATCGCGGCTCGGCTCGAGGAGCAGCTCCCGGTAGGGGATCGTCAGCACCGCCGTCGTCCCCCCGTGCGGGCCCGGGGCGACCGTCAGCGTCCCTCGCCTTCCATACAGAGTGTGCAGCCGCTCCCGCGTGTTGGCGATCCCGTGTCCCGGCGGCGGCACCGCGCCCTCGCGCACGCCGGCCCCGTCGTCGCGCACCGTGACCTCCAGCGCGTCGCCGCGCCGGCGCGCGCGCACCTCCACGGACTCGGCGTCCGTGCGCCGCGCGACCCCGTGTCGGACGGCGTTCTCCACCAGGTGCTGCACGGCGAAGCGGGGCACGGCCGCCGACAGCAGGGCGGGCTCGGCGTGGATCGCCGGGCGCAGCCGGTCGGAGAACCGCGCCCGCTCCACCGCGAGGTACTGCCGCACGAGCTCCAGCTCCTCGCCCAGCGCGTGCTCCGCCGCGCCGGTGCTGCTCAGCGTCGTGCGCAGCACCTCGCTCAGCTGCTCGACCACCCGCGTCGCCCCCGCGCGGTCGTCGGCGCGCACCAGGACGGCGATCGTGTTCAGGCTGTTGAAGAGGAAGTGCGGGTTGAGCTGCGCCTGCAGTGCCGCGAGCCGCGCCGCCGTCAGCTGCTCCGCGAGACGCGCCATCTGGGTCTCCCGCTCGCGCACCGCGTCGAGGTAGCGGAGCGCGTGCTCGATGCCGACGACCGCCAGGTACACTGCCACCCCGAACGGGAGGGTGGTGAACAGCCAGGCGACGAAGTGCCGCGCCGCGCCGCCGGCGAGCGCGTCCCCGTCGATCAGCACCCGCAGCGCCGTCCCCAGCGCCGCCCACACGGCGCAGAACAGGAGCGACGCCCCGAGGTGGAGCGCCGCGTGGCGGGGCAGCCGCGCGCGGACGAGCGGCCAGCGGCGCCCGAGCGCGAGGACGCCCGGCGTCAGCAGCGCGTACAGCAGCCAGTCGAGGGCGACGAAGAGCACGCGCCCGGTGTCGACCGCTCCGGGCTGCTGCCAGAGGTGATGCTGCGCGACCGCGTCGACCGCCGCGAGGGCGGCCGGCCCGACCCACGCGGCCGACACGAGCATCCACGGGCGGAGGCGACCCCGGGCGCGCACGGCGGCCACGCTACGGGCGGCCCGGCCGCCGCGCAATGGCGGCGCGCCGCGCCGACCGCTCGCGTCGACACGGGGACCGCTGGCGTACGCGCCGTTGCCCGGCGCGGCCCGGACTACGAGACTGGGGCGTCACTTCCGACGAGGGCCGGATGGGCACGACCGTGCGAGCCGCACCGACGACCTACTCCCCTCCGGCGGCGCTCCCGGCGCGCGCGCCGGCGGACCGCGTGGCGTCGATCGACGTGCTGCGGGGGGCCGTGATGGTGCTGATGGCGATCGACCACGTGCGAGTCTACGCGGGCGTCCCGCCGGGCGGCCCCACGCCGGGCGTGTTCTTCACCCGCTGGGTCACCCACTTCTGCGCGCCGGTGTTCTTCCTGCTCGCGGGTGCCTCCGCGTACCTGCTGGAGGAGCGGGTCGGGTCGCGCCTGGCGCTGGCGCGCTTCCTCGCGACGCGGGGGCTCTGGCTCGTCGTCCTGGAGCTGACCGTCCTGCGCTTCGCGTGGACGTTCAACTTCGACTACGCGAACTTCACCCTCGCGGGCGTCATCTGGGCGCTCGGCTGGTCGATGGTGCTGCTCGCGGCGCTCGCCTTCCTCCCGGCGGCGGCCGTGACCGCGTTCGGCCTCGTGATGATCGTCGGGCACGACGCCGTCGGCGGCCTGCTGTTCGGCATCGAGTCGCCCTCGTGGCTGCTGCGCGTGCTGTACGTGGGGGGCGGGTTCGACGTCGGCCCCGCGCGGGTGCAGGTGCTGTACACGCTCGTCCCCTGGGTCGGCGTGATGGCGGCGGGCTACGGGCTCGGGGCGCTCCTGCGGCGGCCGGCCGCCGAGTGGCGGCGGGTGTGCCTGCGCGTCGGCGCGGCGGCGGTCGCGCTGTTCGTGGTGCTGCGCGCCTCGGGCGGCTACGGCAACCCGCACGGCATCGAGGGGCCGCCGACCCCCTACGCGCTCGCCTTCCTGGACACCGCGAAGTACCCGGCGTCGCTGCAGTTCCTGCTGATGACGCTGGGGCCCGCGCTCCTCGCGCTCCCGCTCCTGGAGACGGCGCGCGGGCCGGTGGCCCGGCGGCTGGAGACCTTCGGCCGGGTGCCGTTCTTCTACTACGTGCTGCACATCCCGCTCATCCACGGCGTGGCGGTGCTCGTCTCGCTCGCGCGCACCCCGGGCGGCACGGGGTGGCTCGTGGCCAACCACCCGCTGCAGCCGCCGCCGGTGCCGCCCGGCTACGAGTGGAGCCTCGCCCTGCTCTACGCCGTCGCCGCGGCGGTCGTCGTCGCGCTGTACTTCCCGTCGCGCTGGTACGCGGCGCGTAAGGCGGAGCGCCGGTGGCGGTGGGCGTCGTACCTGTGAGCCGACGTCCGTGACCGACGACCCGCCGTTCGACGCGGCGCAACGCGGCGACGCGGCGCGGCTCGCCGCGCTCCTCGACGCGGAGCCCGCGCGCCTGCACGCGCGCCGCCCGCCGTACGACTGGACGCTGCTGCACGACGCCGCGCACGCCGGCCACCTCCCGGTCGTCGAGCTGCTCCTCGCGCGCGGGCTCGACCCGAACGTCCGCGAGCGCGGCGACGAGACGTACGCGCTGCACTGGGCCGCCGCGGCGGGGCACGTCGACGTCGTGCGGCGGCTGCTCGCGGCGGGCGGCGACGCGGTGGGGCGCGGCGACGACCACGAGCTCGAGGTCGTCGGCTGGGCGACCTGCTGGGAGGGGTGCGACGACGAGGCGCACCGCGCGGTGGTCGAGCTGCTGCTCGCGCACGGCGCGCGGCACCACGTCTTCTCCGCAGTCGCGATGGGGCTCGCCGACGAGGTGCGCCGCCTCGTGCGCGCCGACCCGGCGCAGCTCGCCCGCCCGATGAGCCGCCACGAGGGGCGGCAGCTCCCGCTGCACCTCGCGGTGCGCATGCGGCGCCCGACGATGGTCGCGCTGCTGCTGGAGCTGGGCGCCGACCCGCTCGCCGTCGACGCCGCCGGCGTCCTCGCCCCCGCCTACGCCACGGCGCCCGACGCCGACGGTCCGCTGCTGGCCGCGCTCCGCGGGCGCGGCGTGGCGGAGCTGCTCGCGGCCGTCGCGCTCCGCGACTGGGACGCGGCGGCGCGCCTGCTCCCCGCCGTCGACGGCGCCGACCGGCGCTCGCTCGATGCCGGCGTACTGCATCTCGTGGCGAAGCGCGGCGACGTCGAGGGCGTGCGCTGGCTGCTCGCCCGCGGCGCCGACCCGAGCGCGCGCTGGCACCACTGGGACGCCGAGGTGACGCCGCTGCACCTCGCGGCGCTCTTCGGGCACGGCGACGTCGTGCGCCTCCTGCTCGGCGCCGGCGCCGACTCAGCCGTCCGCGACTCGAAGCACGACGCCACGCCACTCGGCTGGGCCGAGCACGCGGGACGCGCCGACGTCGCGGCGCTGCTGCGTGCGGTCGGGGCCTGACGGACCGTCGGACGCCATCACGCATCCAGGAGCACTCATGATCCCCGAACTGCCGGGCGCGGTGCCCGAGATCCCGGTCGCGGACGTCGGTGCGGCCGCGGAGTACTACCGCCACAAGTTGTGCTTCGACATCGACTGGCTCGACGTCGACCTCGCGCTGGCGGGAGTCTCGCGCGATCGGTGCCGGCTCTTCCTCGCCGGCCCGGGGTTCCGCGAAGGACGCGGCAACGCCGCTCCCGTGTCGATCTGGCTCAACCTGGAGAGCGAGGGCGAGGTCGACGATCTGCACCGCGCCTGGCGGTCGACCGACGCCATCCTGCTGACCGACCCCGAGTCCAAGTCCTGGGGGCTGCACGAGTTCACCGCGGCGGATCCCGACGGGAACCGGTTCCGGGTCTTCCATGACTTCGCGACGCCGGCGCGCGAGCGCGCCGCGTCCGGGGCACCCTAGCGTCATAGCGGCGACCAGCTCGGCGGCGTCCGGGCGCTGCTGGCGGCGGGAGCGGACCCGTCGGCGGCCGAGTACCCGACGGGGCACGCCGCGCTGGACGCGATCCTGCGGCCGTACCAGTAGACACGGCAGCCCGCGGCAGCATACGTCGCGGTCACTCCTTCGCAGGTGAAGCCGGGCATTCGCCGCTCATCCAACCGGAGGACAGGAGTGCGAGTCGCCGCGTATCAGACACCGCTGGCCGCCACGCAGTCCCCCGATGTCGTTCGCCTGCTCGCGGACCAGGTCGCGCGGTGCGCGGCGGCGGGGGTCGACGTGCTCTGTTGCCCCGAAGGCGTCCTCGGTGGACTCGCCGACTACGTGGAGCCGGAGCGCAGGCTCGCCTTTCCTGCAGACGGGGGCCAGCTCGCCCAGGCGTTGGCACCGCTGGCCAGCGCGACCGTCACTGTGATCGTCGGCTACACGGAGTGCGACGCGGCGGGCCGGCTGTTCAACGCCGCCGCCGTGTTCCATCGCGGGGCCGTCATCGGACGGTACCGCAAGCTCCACCCGGCCATCCGGCACTCGGTCTACTCGGCGGGGGAGGAGATGCCGGTGTTCACGGCGGGGCCGCTCACCTTCGGCATCCTTCTGTGCCGCGACTCGACGTTCGCCGAACCCGCACGCGTCATGGTCGCGCGCGGCGCGGCGGCGCTGTTCGTCCCGACGAACAACGGCCTGCCGGCCGGCCGGGCGCACCGGGAGGTCGCCGCGGACGCGCGACGGACGGACCTCGCGCTGGCGGCGACGCACGGCGTGTCGGTGATCCGCGCGGACGTGGCGGGCGCCGCGTTCGGGCTCCGTGCGCAGGGGTCCACGGGGATCGTCGGGCCGGCGGGGCAACTGCTCGCAGACGGCGCAGCGGAGGAGGCCGGACTCGTCGTTGCCGACATTCCGATCGGGCCGCCCCCGGTCGACCGGCCGACGCGAACGCCCGCACGATGCGCGTTGTCGACGCGCAGTCCCCCGTGACCCCGCGCGCGTCAGCGAGCTGCGCGGAGTGGTGTCCGACGTACAGCGCAGCCGCATGTCGGAGTCACGTACCAGTCGCGCGTGCGTGCAGCTCCGCCACCTCGCGCGCCAGCCGCGCCGGGTCGGCGTGCTCCAGCGGGTGTCCGGTCGCCGGCAGCACCGCCAGCTCCCCCTTCGGCAGCGCGCGAGCGGCGGCCGCCGTCTCGTCGAGCGTCACCGTCGCGTCGCGGTCGCCCACGCACAGCCGCGCCGGGCAGGCGACGGCCGCCAGCACGTCGGGAGTGAGCAGCGGGCGCGCGGCGAGCGCGTGCATCATCGCCGCCGTGCGCGCGAGCACCGTCTCCCACCCGCCGGCGTCGGCGTGGCGTGCGGCCAGCGCGTCGGCGAAGCGCGGCACCTTCGCGCGGATCGCCGACGCGTCGAGGCGCGACGTCTCGCGCGCCGCGCCCTCGGGCGTCCACGCGAGCTTGGTGGCGTGCGTGACCACCGCGCGCACGCGCGCCGGGTGCTCGGCGGCCAGCAGGAGCGCCGCGTAGCCGCCCATGCTGTAGCCGAAGATGGTCGCGCGCTCGGCGCCGGCGCGGTCCAGCGCGTCGAGCACGCCGGCCGCGAGCCGCGCCACGTCGAGCGGCGCGTCGGGGGCGGCGCCCGGGTCGGGCGTCGCGCCGTGTCCGGGGAACTCGTGCGCGTGGACGGGCGTGCCGTCCGGCAGGAGCGGCGCCAGCGCGTCGGCGAGCGGCCGCAGCGTTTCGCGCGCGCCGAGCGCGCCGTGGAGCAGGAGGACGGGGTCGGTCATGCGCGCCAACTTAGTGACGCCGCGCCCCGCCGCGTACGTGACTCGGCGGGCGGCTCGGCGTAGCTTGCCGGTGACCCGAACGGAGGCGCGCATGGCGGACGCGGCGGCGACCGACCGGCTGCTGACGGCCGAGGAGCTGTACGACATGCCGGAGGACGACGCCCGGTACGAGTTGGTCGAGGGGCGGTTGGTGGTGTCGGAGCCGGCAGGATGCGAACACGGGGAGATCGCGGTACAGGTGGGCGCTCTCCTGCTCGCATTCGTGCGCCCGCGGCGGCTGGGCGCAGTCATGGTCGATTCCGGCTACGTGCTGGCGCGCGGCCCGGACACGGTGCGCGGCCCCGACGTCTCGTTCGTCCGCGCCGACCGGCGCCCAGCGCGCGAGGTGGCCCACCGCTTCTACGAAGGCGCCCCCGACCTCGCGGTAGAAATCGTATCGCCGAGCGACGGCGCCGCGGAGGTCGCGCGCAAGGTCGCGAACTATCTCGCGGGCGGAACGCGCGCGGTGTGGGTCGTCTACCCGCGCACGCGCACGGTCGTCGTGCACCCGGACGACGGTCCGCCGCGCATGCTCGGCTCAGACGACACGCTCGACGGCGGCGCGGCGCTGCCGGGGTTCGCGTGTCCGGTGGCCGAGTTCTTCCCGCCGCTCGACTGAGCGGGTCGCCCGCGTCCCGAGTCGCCGCTCAGACGATCACGGAGCGCGTGCGCAGCAGCGGCGCCGCGAGCGAAGCGTCGCCCTCTACCGTCACCCCGGGCGCGCGCGCCGGGTCGGGGAGCGCGTTGTAGAGCAGCCGCCACGCGGCGTCCGGCGTTGCCCGCACGCGCGCGGCCCGCGACTCGGCGCGCCCTACACGCAGCGCCCACCGCCCGCCGGCGCGCGCGAGCGTCCACGCCGCCTCGTACGGCGCGCCGTGCGCGTCGCCCGCGACCTCGAAGGCCACCGCCGTGCCGTCGGGCGCGTCGACCGCCGCGTAGCCGTGCGGCAGCGCGCGCACCGACGCGTCGAGTAGCGGCGCGAGCCAGCGCGGCGCCAGCAGCACGGGCGGCGCGCCGACGGCGTCGCGGAGCTGCATCTGGTGGTGCCAGCGCTCGGTGTACTCGCGCGCCGTGTCCATCCAGTTCGTCGACTCCGCCTCGCCGGCCCAACTCACCGGAAAGAGGGAGCGGTCGTGCGGCGGGAGCGCCGCCACCAACTCGGCCACCTGGTCGCCCGTGAACGCCAGCAGCTCGGTGACGAGGCGCGGGCTGACGCGCCGCCCCCACGCCACGCCGGCCGCGTTGATCCCGTCGACGAAGCGCGCCAGGTCGCGCTCCGAGGCGATCGGCGCGTCGGGGGGCACGAGGTGGCCGTCGCGGTACGCCGACAGCTTGCGCAGGTCGCCGTCGAGCAGGTGCACCGCCACGTCGTGCACGCGCCACCGCCCCGCGAGCGTGGGGCGCTCCCAGTCGGCCGGGCCGAGCGCGCGCAGGAGCGCGAGCAGCTCGCCGAGCAGCGGCCGGAAGAGCGGCGCCGTGTCGAGCGGCGGGAGGGCGCTCACGCCGCCGTCACGCCGCCGTCACGCCGCCGTCACGCCGCGCGCGTCGTCGACGTCACCGGCGTCGCCCGCCACCGCCGCCACGAACTCGAAGGTGCGCCGCTCGGCGTAGTAGTCGGGGCGCCAGGGCACGCGCCCGCCCACGAACCCCACGTGCCCGCCGTGCGCGTGGAACTCGACCGTCAGCGCCGGGTTCCCGGCCGCCGCCGCGCGCACCTCGTCGAGCACCGCGGCCGGGAGGAAGGGGTCGTCGACCGCGCTCAGGAGGAGCGTCGGCACGCGCACGCCGCCCAGGAAGCGGAGCGCGCTGCTGCGCGCGTAGTAGTCGTCGGCGCCCGCGAAGCCGTGCACCGGGCCGGTGAGCACGTCGTCGAAGTCGTAGAGCGTGCGCACCCCCGGCAGCCGCTCGGCGGCGATCAGGTCGGGGTAGGCGGCGAGCTTCGCCTCGACCTTGCGCACCAGCGAGCGCAGGAAGTGCCGCTCGTAGACGCGCGAGAAGCCGCGGCCGATGTGGCGCGAGCCGCGCGCGAGGTCGTACGGCACCGAGATCGCCACCGCGCGGCGCAGCGTGGGCGGCACGCGCGCCCCGCGCTCGCCGAGGTACTTCACGAGCTGGTTGCCGCCGAGCGAGACGCCGCAGGCCGCGAGCGGCGCCTCGGGGAACTCGGCGGCGACGCGGTCGAGCACCAGCGCCGCGTCGCCCGTCTCGCCCGAGTGGTAGAAGCGGCGCTGCCGGTTCATCTCGGGGCCGCACGAGCGGTGGAGCATGAGGTCCATCCCCCACCCGCGCCGCGCCGCCTCGGCGAACATCCCCTGCGCGTAGTGCGACCGCAGCCCCCCCTCGAGCCCGTGCAGCAGCACGAGCCGCGGCGCCCGCGCCGGGTCGCCGCGCGCCGGGTCGGCGTCGAGGCGCGCGACGTCGAGGAAGTCGCCGTCCGGCGTGTCCCACCGCTCGATGCGCGTGGGCGCGGGGCGGACGCGGCGCGCCAGCTTCCCCCACACGGTCTGCACGTGCGGGTTGCGCGCCCACCAGGCGGGGCGGAACGAAGCGGAGGGGGCGGACGACATCGGGGGACGCGAGGCGGAGCGCCCGCTGCGCGCGCGGCGGGCTCCGCGCAGTATACACGCCCATGCCGCCGCTCGCCGTCGCCCTCCGCGTCGTCCCCGCCTGCCTCGCGCTGCTCGAGGTGGCGGTCGTCCTGCTGGTGCTGCACGTCGCGCTCGCGAGCACGATGCGCGCGCGCGGCCTCGCGCGCTGGCGCGTCCGCGACACGGCGCTGACGGTCCCGCTACTCGCCGCCGCGCTCGCGGTCGCGTTCGGAGCGGTCAACCACGGCGTCGCGCGGCTGGCCGTGGACGTCTGGCGCGGGCACCCGTGGGGCGCGCACGCGGCGGCCACGCTCGGCGTGCTGGCGGTCTCGCTGGTGGTCGCGGCGTTCGGCGCGCGGGCGGTGCGGAAGCTCTACTGAACGCATACAAGGTGCAGGCGTGCCGTGCCCCGGGCAGCCGTTTCACACCCGTTCAGGACTCCGCGAGCAAGGGGTACGAATCGAACGGATGAAGCGGATCGAACGGATCGCTCCGCACCGACGCACGGGGCGTCGCCGCCGGTGAGGAGCGGATCCGGCTGATCCGCTGCATCCGTATGACCCGCGTCCGCTCCGCAACGCCTGATCCGGAGAGGGCGCGATGGAGGCCGCCGGGGGCGCCAGCACCCCGGGGAACCGCCTCGCAGCCCTTATCTTCCGCGCCATGGAAGTCCAGATCTTCGGCCACAAGAAGGATCCCGACACGCGCAAGGCGCTCCGCTTCTTCGCCGAGCGGCGCGTGAAGACGCACTTCGTCGACTTCGCCGAGCGCGCGGCCGCGCCGGGGGAGCTGAAGCGGTTCGCGCAGAAGTTCGGCGTCGCGGCGCTGGTCGACCGCGAGGGGAAGCAGTTCGCCGAGCGCGGGCTGGCGGTGGCGCGCTACGGCGACGAGCGCTGGCTCGAGCTGCTGGCCGACGACCCGGGGCTGATCCGCACGCCGCTCGTGCGCTTCCAGCACAAGCTGACCGTCGGCTTGCACGAGGCCGAGTGGAAGCAGTGGTGCGGAAAGTGACGGTGACGCCCTTCTCCCGAGCGACTGTCGCCGGCCGGTGGCCAGGAGCGTGACGGACGGGGCCGGAGGACGCCTGCCCGCCGGCGGCCGGTCGCCGTAACGTGCGGGGCGCGTCCGGGGCCCTGTCGGCTCCGGCCGACGCGTGTGCCCGACCCGGGCGGGAGGCGAAGGTGAGCGAAGCGCATGCGACCGCCGCGGCCAGCGCCGCGGCCCCCGCAGTCGAACTCCTGTCGTCCGGGCCCGACGCGCCGGCGATCATCGCGTCGCGCGTCCCGGCGTGCGACTGGACCGCCGCCGACCGGGCCGAGGAGGTGCGGAGTTGGCTCGAGCCGCGCCTGTGGCCGCTCCCGGCGTGGGCCGGCGGGCGGGCGCGGCGCGTGGGCGGGCTGCCCCGCTACGACGCGCACCTCGCCCACCGGTGCCGCGCCCGCTACCTGGCGCTCGAGACCGAGTTCCGCACCCTGTTCGCCGGGCGCGCGGTCGAGGGGGGAGGGGGGGCGGCGGCCGAGGAGGACGCGGCCGACGTGGTGGCCGGCCAGTGCGCGATGGGGCTGCTGCAGGGGGCGCGGCGCTCGCTCGAGCAGGGGGACCCGGACGTCCCAGCGGTCGTGGCCGCGCTCGACCTGGTGGAGCGCTGCCTCCTCTGGGCGACGCCGGCGCCGCTGCTCGCCGCGCGCGTGCCGACGGTGCGCCGCCGGCTGGAGCACGAGCTCTCCGCCGCCGACCGCGAGCGCATCGCGCCGCTGCTGCGCCGACTGGGCGCCGCCGACGGGGCGCGCCCGCTCCCCCCGCTCGCCGAGCTGCGGGGGGCGCTCGACGAGGCGTCGGCCGAGCTGCACGCGGCGGCCGCCGAGCGCGAGGGGGTGAGCGCGCTGCGGCTGGAGCGGCTGGGCGCGCTGCGCGACCGCGCGCTGCTCCTGCTCGGCACGACGGTGGCGCTGCTCCCGATGCTGCTGCCGACGCGCGCCGCGGGCGGGACGGCCCGGCTCACCGTGCCGTTCGTGCTGCGGAGCGTCCCGGTCGCGGCGTCGGACGCCTGGCTGGCCGGGCTGGCGGTGGCACTGTGCGGGGCGGCGGGCGGCTTCCTGAGCGGGCTGCTGCGCGAGCCGCGCGCGTCGGCCGGGCAGCGCGCGGACGTGGCCGCGCAGCAGGAGGGCGTGCTGCGCCTGGAGCTGCGCGCGGCGGTGGGCGCGGTGGTGGCGGTGGGCGCGTTCGCGCTGCTGTCGTGGGGGGTGATCCCGGGGGTCGCGCTCACCAGCGGCGGCGCGTTCCTGGCGCTGGCCGTCGGCGCCGGCTTCTCGGAGCGCTACTTCCTGCGCTGGCTGGTGCCGGCGGCGCCCGCCGCGGCGGAGACGCCGCGGGCGGCCGACGAGTCGCGCGCGCCGCGGAGCGGGAACGGGCAGCACGGCCACGGCGCGCCGGAGGGCAACGGGCACGCGGGGAACGGCCACGCGGGGAACGGGAACGGCCGCGGCCTCCCGTTCAACGGGAACGGCGGCAACGGCCACGGGAACGGGAACGGCGGCCGCGTGGCGGCGCTGGGCGACAAACGGTAGCACGTCGGGCCGTGAGCCGGCCGCGCTAGATTGGCCGGCATGACGCAGCTCGCAGTCTCGAACGTCGCCGTCGAATTCGGCGCGACCACCCTCTTCCAGGACGTCACCTTCACCGTCGCCGCGGGCGAGCGGTGGGGGGTCATCGGGCGCAACGGCTCGGGGAAGACGACGCTCTTCAAGCTGCTCACCGGGCAGCTCGCCCCGACGCGCGGGCAGATCGCGCGGCAGCCGGGGCTCCGGGTGACGCTGCTCGAGCAGCACCGCGACTTCGGCGAGGCCGAGACGGTGTGGGATGCGGTGGCCGGCGCGTTCGCCGAGCTGCGCGCGCTCGAGCGGCGGCTGGCCGAGCAGGCCGCGGCGCTGGAGACGACGCACGACGAGGCGGCGCTCGAGCGCTACGGGCACGACCTGGAGCGCTTCGAGCGCGAGGGGGGCTACACCTACCACGCGCGCGTCGACCAGGTGCTCGACGGGTTGGGCTTCGACCCCGGGCAGGCGAAGGCGCGGCTGCTGCGCACGCTCTCGGGCGGGGAGCGCGGGCGCGTGGGGCTGGCGCGGCAGCTCGTGCTCCCCGGCGACGTGCTGCTGCTCGACGAGCCGACGAACCACCTCGACCTCGAGACGACGCGCTGGCTCGAGCAGTACCTGCAGGGGGTCGACCGCACGGTGATCCTGGTGAGCCACGACCGCGCCTTCCTGGCGGCGGTGGTGGACCACGTGCTGCACGTCGAGGGGGGCTCGATGTTCCCGTACGCCGGGGGCTACGAGGCGTTCGTGCAGCAGCGCGAGGAGCGGCGGCTGGTGCAGCAGCGCCAGTTCGACAAGCAGCAGAAGACGATCGCGGCGCAGGAGGACTACATCCGCCGCAACCTCGCCGGCGTGAACACGCGCCAGGCGAAGGGGCGGCGGAAGCTGCTGGCGCGCATGCCGCGGCTGTCGGCGCCGATCGGCGCCGAGGACGTGATGGCGCTGCGGCTGGAGGCGGGGGCGCGCGGCGGCGACCAGGTGCTCGTGGCGGACAGGGCCACGCTCGGCGTGCCGTCGGGCGACGGCGAGCACCGGGTGTTGATCCGCGACTTCACGGCGCGCCTGGTGCGCGGCGAGGTGGTGGGCTTCGTCGGCCCGAACGGCGCCGGCAAGAGCACGCTGCTCAAGGCGATCGTCGGCGAGCGCGCGACGCTGCTCGGCGGCTCGCTGCGCGTGGGCGACTCGATCGCGGTCGCGCACTACCGGCAGGACCTGGCGCAGGTGCCGTTCGGGCGCACGCTGTACGACGTGATCCAGGACCTGCGCCCGACGTGGGAGCGCCGGCTGGTGCAGGGGCACCTGGGGCGCTTCGGCTTCAGCGGCGACGAGGTGCTGCGGCGCGCCGAGACGCTGTCGGGCGGCGAGCGGGCGCGCGTGGCGCTGGCGATGATGATGCTGCAGCACGCCAACCTGCTGATCCTCGACGAGCCGACGAACCACCTCGACGTCGAGAGCATCGAGGCGCTGGAGGACGCGCTCGACGGCTTCGACGGGACGGTGCTGCTGGTGTCGCACGACCGCGCGCTGCTGCGCGCGCTGGCGACGCAGGTGTGGGCGCTGCACGACGGGCGCGTGCACGTGTTCGAGCAGCCGTTCGCCGAGTGGGAGGCGGAGGGGGGCGAGGCGCTGCCGTCGCGGGCCGCCGCGCGCGCCGACGACGCGGAGGCGCAGGCCGAGGCGCGCCGGCGGCAGCGCGAGGCGGAGCGGGCGGCGCGCGGGCGCGAGCAGGAGAAGGCGGCGCGTCAGGCGGAGCAGGAGCAGCGGAAGGCGACGGACCGCGACGCGCGGCGGGCGGAGCGCGACGCCCAGCGCCGCGCCGAGCGGGCGGAGCGGCGGGCGGCCGAATTGGAGGCGGAGGTGGCGGCGCTGCAGGCGGCGCTGGACGACGCCGCGTTGTACGCGACGCCCGACGGCGTGCAGCGAGCGGCGGCGATGGCGCGCACGCTGGAGGAGCGGCGGGCTGCGCTGGAGGCGGCGCTGGCAGAGTGGGCGGAGGCGGGCGAGGCGCTGGAGGGCGCGTAGTCGGGCGCGGCGCGGGGGGCGGCGGCGCGGGGGGGGGCGGCGCGTCGCCCGGACCTGCCGTGCGTCGGAACGGTGCGGGCGCGCGGCGTGGGGCGCGGTACGGTGCGTCGATGCACGACGCGCGACCGCAGCACGGAGAGACGGGCGTTGCCGGGGCGGCGGGCGGTCCGCCGCGGCTGCTCGCGAGCGTCCGCCAGGCGCTGCGCGTGCGGCGCTACAGCGGGCGGACGGAGGAGGCGTACGTCGGCTGGGTGCGGCGCTACGTGCACTTCGCGGGGCGGCAGCACCCGCGCGAGTTGGGGGTAGGGGACGTGCGAAAGTTCCTGACGGCGCTCGCGGTGGAGGGGCGCGTGAGCGCGTCGACGCAGAACCAGGCCCGGGCCGCGCTGGTGTTCCTGTACCGCGACGTGCTGAACTCCCCGCTGGACGAGGCGGCGGACGGCGTGGTCCGGGCCAAGCGCCCGGTGCGCCTGCCGGTGGTGCTGACGCCCGACGAGGCGCGGGCAGTGCTGCGGCAACTGGACGGAACGGCGCGGCTGGTGGCCTTGCTGCTGTACGGGTCGGGGCTCCGACTGCTGGAGGCGCTGAGGCTGCGGGTGAAGGACCTGGACCTCGAACGGCGCGAGCTGCTGGTGCGCGGCGGCAAGGGCGCGAAGGACCGGGTCACGGTGCTGGCCGAGTCGGCGTGCGGTGCGCTCGTCGAACAGCTGGCGCGGGTGCGTCGTCTCCACACGCGGGATCTGGCGCGCGGGGGCGGGCGGGTGGTGCTACCAGACGCGCTCGGGCGCAAGGCGCCGACGCTGGCGGCGGACTGGGGATGGCAGTGGGTGTTCCCCGCCGCGCGGCCGTACGAGGACGCGGTCACGGGGGCGCGGCGTCGGCACCACCTGCACGAGACGGCGGTGCAGCGGGCGGTGCGGATGGCGATGCTGCGCGCCGGAGTGACCAAGCGGGCGACGTGTCACACGTTCCGGCACTCGTTCGCGACGCACCTGCTGGAGGACGGGTACGACATCCGGACGGTGCAGGAGCTGCTGGGGCACCGGGACGTGCGGACGACCATGCTCTACACGCACGTGTTGAACCGGGGTGGGCGGGGGGTGCGGAGCCCGGCGGACGGGATGGGCGGGGGGTGAGAGGTCGGGGGTGTTGCGACGGTGACTGGGGATTCGCAGCGTTCGCACGCCGCGTTGGCGCGCGTGGTCGGGGCGCGCTGAGGTGTGGAAGGGGGCCCACGGCGCGGAGTTGCGGCGCGCTTGCCGGTCCGGCGGGGCGGGGGTAGGCTGCGACATTCGCAGGGCGAAGGCGCTTGGGCAGGGCCGCCCAATCGGCGTTAGACAGCGACAAACTCTCTCTGAGGCAGGATGATCCACGAGCAACCTTCCCCGGAAGTTGCCGACGCGATCGTAGGCTTCGAGCGCCTCGCGTCCGGTAGCTCTGTCTCGCTCGGCAACGAGGAGCGAGAACTCCTCGCCCGTCCTGTGCGGCCTGGCTCGATCGCTTGGCGTGGCGGTCTTCGCCAAGGCGATAGCGGTCGGGTAGTGCTGCTCGAGGCAATCAGCTCCGACGAGTTACGCCCAGAGGAAGCCGACCGAATGAGTCACTTGTTTGCGGCGGCCTATCTGGGATTCTACGAGCTCGCGGCGGCAGGGACAGCGCTCACTGATGAGAGTTCCGTGAAAGACTGGTTCGGGGCATCCGTTAGGGAGAACTATCCCGAGGCCGGCCCCGCGTTCCTGCGGTTTGCAACTACCTACTGGACTCTGAAGGTGTTGATTCGGCAACTGCGCCTTGAGAACTCGCACGCCCTGGTTCATGCGTTTCTGAGGCGCGTCGATGACCTTCTCGGCGAACTGTTCTTCCCGTCGGAGGGACCTATCAAAATTGACCCCGCTCGGCGAGAAGCAGATCAACGTCGGTTCCTGGCGGCATTTGGCCCGAAGATCGACATCGAGGACTTTATCCAGCGCAACCCGATCTTGATTCGTGACCGACGCACTTCGAAGCGGCCATGGTGGAGGCGGTAGACCTTGTCGTGCGGTATAGATCGGCGACCTGCTGTCTAACGAATCGTTGAAGCTGACAAAGCCGCGCAACTCTCCGCGCCGGCGGCATAGCTCCAGCCGCGCGGCTTTGCAGCTTAACTCTGGCGTTAGATGTTGCCGGGCGCCGGCGTGACGCAACCGCTTGCCGGGGCTATGTTTCCGGACGTACCTCCTCCCGCGAGCGCGCCATGGGGCAGACCGTCGAGCTGATGGACCGGATCACCGTGAACCCCGACCAGTGCGGGGGCCGTCCTTGCGTGCGCGGGATGCGCATCCGGGTGATCGACGTGCTCGACCTGCTCGCCGCCGGCCTCTCCGCCGCGCAGGTCGTCGAGGAATTGCCCGACCTCGAGCTCGCCGACGTGGCCGCGTGCCTCCGCTTCGCGAGCCGGCGCCTGGACCACCCGGTGCTCGCGGCGTAGTCGGCGCACGTGCGGCTCTGGACCGACGCGCACCTGTCGCCGTCGCTCGCGCCGTGGCTGCGGGCGACGTTCGGCGTGGAGGCGGCGCCGCTGCGCGAGCTCGGGCTCCGCGACGCGGAGGATGCGGCGATCTTCGCCGCCGCCCGCGAGGCGGGCGCGGTGCTGATGACGAAGGACCGCGACTTCGTCGACCTCGTCGCGCGCCACGGTCCGCCGCCGCAGATCGTCTGGCTGACCTGCGGCAACACCACGAACGCAGCGCTCCGGCGCATCCTCGCCGGCGCGTGGCCGCGCGTTGCAGAGCTGCTCGCCGCGGGTGAGCCGCTGGTCGAGATCAGTGAACGCGCCATCTACTGACCTTCATGGAATTTGCGTGAGGTGCAAGCGGCTCTGATGGAGGGTGCGCCTCGTGAGGGACTGGACACCAACGCATCTCACCCCTGCGCAGCGGGAGGAGCGCCGCCGGACGGCGGCCCGC